>Ga0101944_10001258_pt1 | contig 55665 bp, 44 predicted proteins | sample DewCreD2012metaG_FD_75245 | JGI IMG/M metagenome (GOLD analysis project Ga0101944, IMG submission 75245) | Hot spring sediment bacterial and archeal communities from British Columbia, Canada, to study Microbial Dark Matter (Phase II) - Dewar... ...
TTCTTTTCTCCGTAGCAGGTCTCGGTACCTCCTCTTACAAGAGTCGGCACCGGCTTCGGCCTAGCCACGGGGTGGGGTATTTTCAACCGGCACTATGGGGATTTTTGCACCGGCGGTGACACGGATTGGGCCGGCTATGCCAGGACCGGGGTCTCGACGGTCCTCGTCGGTTTCGAAGGCAACTGCGCTGTCCTGTGGGACAAGACATCGATCTCGAGCCTGATCACGCTTGCTCCCGCGGCGGAGCAGCTCTCCGCCGGGAAATAAGGAAGAGTACGCTTCGACGCAAGGAAGCCTTCGGGCGGAACCGGCGCGGGCAGAGCGCGAGCGGGCTCCCCGCAGAGCCGACAGACTGTGCGGGAACTGGCCGCCAGTCTGGCTGGAGCCCAGGCGCCGGTTGATCTGCGTTCGAGCCTGGTGCGGCAAATCTCCTTGACATCATTCGCCGTCCGGTTCTATACCTGCCCAAACGGCTTTCGCTATCTGCAGAAGTAGGAGAATCTTGCGCCGAACCCTGTCCGCTTTCCTGCTGCTCGCCTTTCTCGTACCGGCCGCCAGTGACGCCGGAATCGTGATCGTCAACCATGACGAGTGGACCCTTTGCAGCTCGGGAGTCAATGCCGCGCAGTTTGGCGCCAACATCGCCAACTATTTTGCGGGCGGCCCGGGCGGGAATTTTCTCATTTATGCGAACAATTTCGGCCTGAACAACTCCATGTTGATCAATGCGATCACATCTGCCGGACACAGCGTGACGGTCAATCCGGGCATCACGTTCGATCTGCCCGCACTGTCGGCTTACACCGGGGTTTTTCTTGGCGGATATACCGGCTCTTACAATGCCACAGTGCTGACGAATTACGTCAACAACGGCGGCGCTGTCTATCTGGCAGGCGGCACGGGCGCGGTCAGCGGCGAGGACACGGTGTGGGATTCGTTCCTCGCGAATTTCGGATTTGATTTCGGAACGTCGTGCAACGGAATCAACGGGACCTTCGCTCCCTCGACGCCGCATGGGTTTTTTACCTGAGTTCCAAGCCTTTATTACGACAACGGCAATACGGTGATCCTCACGGGCAGCACCCCGTACGCCCAACTGATTGCGGTGCATCCGTCCACCGGCGCCGGTCTGATCGGAATTTATGAATCACCGCGAGGCGGAGGGGGGAGATCCCTGAGCCCTCGACCCTGGCGTTGGTGGGCGCCGGGCTTCTGGCGGCAGGCCTGATGCGGCGGCGCTGACGCCGCAGGGCCACTCCGCACGGATCGTGCACGCCGACCATCCGGGCCGTGTAGAATCAAGGCGAACCGAGGAGTGCCGCAATGATTCGCCGCAGTCTATTCCTTCTGGCCGCTCTGGCGGCGTCGATCCCCGCTTTCGCGCAAAAGGGGCAGCCCAAGATCCCCGTGATGATTCTCACGGGAGAGCAGGGAGGGCCGTATCACGCCTGGGAAGAGACGACGCCCTATCTGAAGCGCATGCTCGAAGAGACGGGGCTGTTTGAAGTCACCGTGGTGATCGCTCCGCCGAAGGGCGGCGATTTTTCCGCGTTCCGGCCTGACTGGAGCAAGTACAAGGCCGTCGTGGGCAACTACGACGCACCGGACGAGCGCTGGCCGGACGAGCTGAAGGCGTCGTTTGAGGCATACGTGCGCAACGGCGGCGGATTCGTGTCGGTGCACGCCGCCGACAACGCGTTTCCCAACTGGCGCGAATACAATCTGATGATCGGCGTCGGGGGCTGGCGCGGCCGTACGGAGAAGCACGGACCTTACTGGTATGTCAAAGACGGCAAGGTGATCAGCGATACCACGCCGGGTCCGGCGGGCAGCCACGGCGCGCGGCTGCCGTTCAAGATCCGCAATTTCGTCCGGCATCATCCGGTGACGGAAGGGCTCCCGGAAGAGTGGATGCACGCCGCTGATGAGCTTTACGCCCATATGCGCGGGCCTGGGGAGAAGATGACGATGCTTTCGATTGCGTTTTCGGATCCGTCCAACCGCGGGACGGGAAGGGAAGAGCCGATTCTGATGGCGATTGAATATGGCAAGGGCCGCGTGTTCCACACCGTGCTGGGCCACGACATTGCGGCGATGAACTGTGTCGGGTTCATCACGACATTCCAGCGGGGCACGGAATGGGCGGCGACAGGAAAGGTGACGCAGAAAGTGCCGCCCGATTTTCCGACTGCCACGGAAGTGAAGACGCGGCCCGAGTACAACCCGCCTCCGGGTTGGACCTCGCCCGGCGGGCGCCCGAGGAACACGAAGCAGTAAATTCGCGGCGCTCCTCTGGAACGGAGCCTTGCCTACCAGGTCGCTGAAAAAGGCACAGCCCCGTGAAACAGAATACGCAGAATCAAAGGGTTACGGGCGCAATTTTGTGATCGGATGGCATATTTCAGCGACCTGCTAAAGAACGAGGGCCGCTGAGCCTCCACGGATCGTGGAAATGGCTCAGCGGCTCGTTCAGTCTGCGGTTTGCGTCCGGCTCAGAAGTTGTACTTCAGGCCGAGCTGGATCTTGCGGGAGCCGCTGATGACGCCGTCGCGGATGCGGCCGAACACGGTGGAGCTGACCGTTGCGGTGGGGAAGCCGAAAATCGGGTGGTTGAAGACGTTGGTCATGTCGGCGCGCAGTTCGATGTTGGAGCTCTCGGTGATCATCGTGCGCTTCATGACCGTCATGTCGACGCCCCAGCCGCCGGGACCGCGGAAGAAGTTGCGGCCGGTGTTGCCGATCCAGCCGGGCGCCGGGTTGGTGAACCGCGCGCGCTGTTCGGCGGTGAAGAACCACTTGATGCCGTCGATGTCTTCCGCCTTGCCCATGGTGGGCGTGCAGCCGGAGCAATCGGCGAAGCTGTGCACCATGTTGTTGAAGGTATAGAAGCCGGAGAAGACCGACATCGGCCGTCCGCTCTGGAAGGTGCCCATGCCAGCGACCTGCCAGCCGCCGATCAGGCGCTGTGCGAAGCCGCCGGCGGAGGAGCCGAAGCGCTTGCCCCGGCCGAAGGGCAACTCCCAGATGAAGTAGTTCTGCACGACGTGCTTGCGGTCGAAGTCGCTGGGCGCGTAATTCAGCTTGCGGTTGTAAATGTCGAACGGAGTGCCGCCGGCTGATTGCGCGTTGGCGGTGGAAACGACGGTGAAGGCCGGATCATAGGAACGCGTATCGAGCGACTTGGCCAGAGTGTAGCTCATCTGGAATTCGAGGCCTCCGCCCATGCGCTTGAGGAACTGCACCTGGCCTGCGTGATACGTCGAGAAATCGTTCGAGTCGATGACGTTGAGGCCGTTGGCGAACTGGGGATAGGGGAGGAAGAAGTAGGGTCCGAGCCCAGCCGCTTCAGCCTGGCCGCGGCCGCTGACAACGCGGCGCGAGAGGTCCTGCGCGATGAAGGCGAAATTGTTGGTGCGCAAGTCGACCGAGTAGATGCGGCGGAGAGCCTGCGAACCCGTCTCGGTGGCGGTACGGCGCGAATCGACGCTCATCAGCTGGTTGATCAGCTGGCTCTCGCCGCCGGCGTTGACGACGTTCAGCGCGTTGAGCATCCCATTGCGGAACCACTCCACCTGGTTGGCGTTGTAAGCGCCGAAGAGATTGTAGGCGCGGCGTCCGATGTAGTTGACCTCCACGACGGCGTTGCGGAACACTTCGCGCTGGATGGCGAAACTCCACTGATGGGTGGTCGGAATCTGGAAGTCAGGGTCGACGACGGTGATCGTCCGGTTGGAGAACGCCGCAGGCTGGGCGAACGAGTCCGGAGATACGGCGGGGGGCTTCAATTCCGGAAGCCCGGCGAGACGTCCGCCGTTCTGGCCGTAGGTGGCGTCATTCAGGCCGAGGACGATGCCGGGCAGGTTCTGGAAGACCTGCGAGCTGAGCACGAACGTATTGATGCGGTCGAACGCGATGCGGTAGTTGCTGCGGATCGACGTCTTGCCCGTGCCGAACGGATCCCAGGCGAAGCCGACCGAAGGCCCCCAGTTGTTGATGGCGTTGCGGTACAGGCTTCCGGGCACCCATTTGATGGTGTTGGTGGGCGCGCCGCCGGCGGCGACGTACTGATCGGGGCGGCGAATGCGGTCGTCGGGATTGGTGGGCGCGGGCTTCGCTTCCAGCCGCAGCCCGAGATCCACGGTGAGGTTGCGGCTCAACTTCCAGGTGTCCTGGATGTAGAAGTCGTACTCGTTGAACCGGGCGAGGAAGTCGTACAGACCGGCGACGTAACTGTCGGCGGTGGAGGGGAAGCCGCGGTTGGTGTTGCCGACGCGCCCGAGGAAAAAGTTGATGTCCCGCTCGAGGTTGACGCGGTCGAAAGCCTGGTTGATATCGGCAGGCAGGCTGAAGGCAGCCGCGTTGACGACGTTGACGACGCGGGAGAAATCTGCCTGCTGCGTCGAGTTGTAGCCGCCGATGGAGCCGCGCACGTCGCGGTGGCTGCCGAGGCGGAAGTTGACGCCGAATTTGATGTTGTGCGCGCCGCGCAGCCACGAGAAATTGTCCACGATCTGCCAGGTCTTGAGCTTGCGTGCGTTGCCGAAGGTGTAGACGAAGGGGTTGGCCACAGGCGCCACAAGACTGACCTTGTTGAGATCCGCGGTGGGGATGTTGAAGTCGAAAGCGAACTGGTTCAGACCGACGACGAGTTCATTGGTTGTCGTGGGCGTGGGCGTGGTGCGCCAATTGAAAGCGTAGTTCTTGGGATCGCGCTTGGTGTTGACGACGCAGGGGGCGCCCGGCCAGACGGGCGAGCCGCCGTTGGCGCGGTCGCAGTTGGTGTCCTGGCGGCCGAAGCTGATGCGGGCGAAGAAGGTGTTGCGGCTGTTGATGATGTAATCGCCGCGCAGCGTGACGTCGTGCTGCTTTTCGAACTGGAGCGCGGTGAACGTGTATGCGGCGGTGTTCAGGCCGTCGCCGAGCGTGAAGTTGTTGGGCAGGGGCGCGGCCTGGGCGATGGCCTTTGTCTGCGGATCCCATCCGAGCCGCTGCGGGTCCACGGTGATGACATTGTAAGTGCCGATGTTGATGCCCGGCAGCACGTTGCCCTGTTCGTCGACGACGGCTCCGGCGACGCCTGCCGGCAGGTTGCGGCCGGCACGGTTGAACCGCCAGATGCCCTCGCGGGCTTCCTTCGTGTAGACGGTGGAGTTGACGACGGCCGATTCGCGCGTGCGCAGGATCTGTAGATTGCCGTAGTAGAAAAGCTTGTTCTTGATGACGGGGCCGCCGATGCCGACGCCAGGCATGTTCTGCACGTACTGGCGCTTGCCCACGTTGTTGATGTTGTTTTCCCACTCGTTGGCATTCAGACGCGGCGTGCGGTAGAACCACCAGGCGGTGCCGTGGATTTCGTTGGTGCCGCTCTTGGTGACCATGGCCACCTGGCCGCCGGAGTTGCGGCCATATTCGGCGGTGGCGTTGCCGGTGAGCACGCGGAACTCGCTCAGCGTGTCCGGGTTCATGCGGATGGGTGCGAAATTGGATCCGCCGGCGCTGGTTTCGTTGGCGTCGATGCCGTCGATGGTGAAATTCCAGGCGCGGTCGCGCGCGCCGTTGACGTGAACTCCGCCGCCGGTGTTGGCGCCGCTGACGACGCCGGGCTGGCGGGTGACTAGATCCAGAGGGTTGCGCCCGCGCACGCCGACGATCGGCAGGTCCCGGATCGCCGTTTCCGTGAAGAGGTTGCCGAAATTGCCCGAAGTCGACGTCTGGACCATTTCAGCCGAGCCGGACACTTCGACCACTTCCGTGACCGTGCCGACTTCCATGGTGACGTTGACCGTCGTCGGCTGGCCGATGGTGACGGGGTTGCGGCGGGACGTGAAGCGCCTGAAGCCCGGGGCTTCAACCGTAATGGTGTAGGTGCCGCTGACAACGGCTTCAAAGAAGTACGCGCCATTGTCGGCGGTCTTCGTCTCGAAAGTGGCGTTGGTGCCTTCGTTGATCAGTTTGACGGTAGCGCCGGGAATGCTGGCCCCGCTGGGATCCGACACGACTCCGATGACGCGAGACGTCGTGCCCTGGCCCAAAACGAGAGCAGCCGCCACGACTGCAAACAATCCGAGATGGAAAACCCTCTGTGGCATCCGCATATCTGTCAAGAATAACAGAGGAGCCGCGCCCGGGGAAGCATTTTCGCCACCAGGGCGCCTGGCCGGCGGCAGGGCGGTCACTCCTCCTTGAGCGAGCGCTCCATGAGCTCGCGCAGGCTGTCTCTGGGGCTCTTCTCTCCGCGGAGCACTGCGTGCATCTGGGCGGTGATGGGCATGTCGACGCCGAGGCTTGCGGCCAGCTCCACCGCCGCATAGGTCGTGTGGACGCCCTCGGCGACCATGCGCATGCCGGCGAGGATGTCCTCGAGCCGGCGGCCGCGGCCGAGCTCGAAACCCACCGTGCGGTTGCGGCTGAGTTCGCCGTGGCAGGTGAGCACGAGGTCGCCGAGTCCGGCCAGGCCGGCGAGCGTGCGGGCGCGGCCGCCGGCGGCGACGGCGAGCCGGGTGATTTCAGCCAGACCGCGCGTGACGAGCGCGGCCAGCGTGTTGGCGCCGAGTCCGAGTCCGGCGCAGACGCCCGCGGCGATGGCGATGACGTTTTTCAGTGCCGCGCCGAGCTCGACGCCCACCGGATCGGAGTTCGTGTACAGCCGCAACGTGGGGCCGGAGAACGACTGCTGAACAGTCCGGGCGAGCTCTGCGTCCAGCGAAGAAATGACCACGGCTGCGGGTTCGCCGCGCGCCACCTCGCGGGCGAAGGTCGGGCCGCTGAGCACGCCGATGCGGGGGGAGAACTTCTGTCCGACCACTTCCGCAATCACTTCCGACATCCGTTTGAGCGAGCCCTGCTCGATGCCCTTTGTGGCGCTGACAAACAGCATCTCCGGCGCCAGCCACGGCAGCATCCGTTCATACAGCCGGCGCACGTGGTCCGAGGGCATTACGCTGAGGACGATGTCCGCGCCCGTGGTGCACGCCTGGAGCTCTGGCGAGGGAGCGACGTTGGGCGGCAGTTCGAAGCCTGGCAGGAAGACGTCGTTGACGCGGGCGCTGGCCATGCGTTCCGCCAGGTCCGGTTCGTAGACCCACAGGCGGACCTCCTCAAAACGGGGCGCAAGGACGATGGCGAGGGCCGTGCCCCAGCTTCCGCCGCCGATCACCGCAAGACGCTTCACTTTTTGCCCCCGAAACGGAAGACGTTTTCCGTGCCTGCGCGGAGCCGTTCGATGTTGGAGCGGTGGCGCCAGATGATGAATGCGCCGCAGAAGGCGACGGCGCTCATCACGGCAGGGCCGGGATGGTAGAGGATCCACACGGCGAACGGGAACAGACCTGCGCCGAGAATGGAGCCGAGCGAGATGTAGCGTGTGGCGGCCACGGTGATGACGAACACGGCCGCCACCGCCGCCAGCGCCCAGGGGGCCAGATGCAGCGCCACGCCGACGAAGCTGGCGACGGCCTTTCCGCCCTGGAATTTCAGGAACACTGGATATGCGTGCCCCAGCACGACTGCCACTCCCGCGGCGGCGGTCCACTCCGGCGAGCCGCCGCCGGCCCGCTGCATCAGCGCGCAGGCGAGCCAGCCCTTGCCGATATCGAGCAGCAGCGTGAGCACGCCCCACGCGCGGCCGGTGGTGCGGAGCACGTTGGTGGCGCCGATGTTGCCGCTGCCCATCTGGCGCACGTCGCGGCCCGTACGCAGCCGGACGATCAGATATCCGAAGGGAATGCCGCCGATCAGATACGCGGCCAGCAAGGCGAGGATGATGCCGGTCATTTTGCTAACGGAAAGCTGGCGATCTTTGTGTAAATGCTGCCGCCGGGACGCAATTTGCTTTCATATAGATGAAAATGAGTCGCGTTAAAACGGCCGAAATGATCCGAAGGAAGCGCCGCGATGGCCTTCCGCAGCTGTGAGAGGTCCACGGGCCGCCGGATGCGCGCCAGTGTCAGGTGCGGGCTGTAGGGCCGGTCCTCGCGCGCAATGCCGAGGGTTTCACAGGCGTCTTCGGTGGCGCGGGCCAGCCGCGGGAGGCTTTCATCGGCGCGGATGCCAGCCCAGAACACGCGCGGATTTTTCTCGTCCGGGAACCATCCGAGGCCCTGAATGTCGACACGGAATTCGCCTGGCGGAGGGATTTCCGCCAGAGCCTGTTTCAGGATGTCGAGATCCTCTTCCGGCCATTCGCCGATGAATTTTGTCGTGACGTGGAGATTCGACGGCGGGCTCCACTGGATGCCGGCCTTCGGCCGCAGCATCTGCAGGAGCAGTTCGAGGTTGCGGCGCACTTCGTAAGGCAGGTCGATGGCCACAAAGAGGCGCATGGCTCGTGATACTCTCACCTAGCGTAACGCGAGATGGCCGCCCGAGTCCTGCCCCGCAGCTTTTACGCCCGGCCCACGATCGAAGTGGCCCGCGGCCTTCTGGGACAACGGCTGGAATTCCTTGGCCGGGGCGGGCGGATTCTGGAGGTGGAGGCGTACCTGCCGGAAGGCGACGAGGCGGCGCATGCGTGGCGGGGGCGCACGGCGCGCACGGAAGTTCTGTTCGGACCGCCGGGCCGGGCGTATGTGTTCCTTGCTTACGGGATGCATCATTGCCTGAACGTGGTGGCCGAGCCCGAGGGCGTTCCGGGATGCGTGCTGATCCGCAGCGTCGAGGGCTGCGGCGACGGACCGGGCAAGCTGACCCGGGCGCTGGGGATCACGCTGGAACAGAACGGCTGGGATCTGTTGCACAGCCCGCTGCGGATCCTTTCCACGGGGGAGCCGCGGCGGGAGTCGATCACGGTGACGCCACGGATCGGCATCCGGCGCTCGGCGCATCTGCCGCTGCGGTTCGTGCTGGAAAGTTGATGGTTTCGGCGCGATTCCAGTACGCTGGAATTTCAGCCCTATGTTCCGATTCGAAACCGCCGGCGAGAGCCACGGCGAGTGTCTCGTCGCCACGCTCACCGGCCTGCCCGCGGGCGTGCCCGTTTCCGTGGACGCTGTCAACCGCGAACTGTGGCGCCGCCAGCAGGGCTACGGCCGCGGGGGGCGGATGAAGATCGAGACCGACACGGCGGAGATCGTCAGCGGAGTGCGCCACTCGCAGACCACGGGCGCGCCGGTGGCGGTGATCGTGCGCAACCGCGACTGGAAGAACTGGACGGAAGCGCTGCCTGTCGAAGCCGCTCCGGACAGCGCGGAGAAGCAGAAGCCGCTGAAGCGTCCGCGTCCGGGGCATGCGGACCTGGCCGGGGCGATCAAGTACAACTACCACGACGCCCGCTACATTCTGGAACGGGCATCAGCGCGCGAGACCACGGCGCGGGTGGCGCTCGGGGCGCTGGCGAAGCAGTACCTGAAGCAGTTCGGCATCGAGGTGCTGAGCCATGTGATCCAGGTGGGTTCGGCGCGGCTGGAGCGCCGCGCGGAATGGGAGGAGCTGGCGGCCCTGGCGCAGAAGGACGAGGTCCTGCTGGCGTGCGTGGATCCGGAAGCCGAGGCGCGGATGAAGGCCGTGGTCGATGAAGCCTACCGCACCGGCGACACCGTGGGGGGCGTGTTCGAGGTGCGCGCGCACGGGGTGCCGGTGGGGCTGGGCTCGCACATCACGTGGGACTCGCGGCTGGACGGGAAACTGGCGCAGGCGATCCTGTCGATCCAGGCTGTGAAGGGCGTCATGATCGGGGAAGCCGAGCTGGCGGCGGAGGAGTTCGGCTCGAAGGTGCAGGACACGATCCACTACGACCGCGAGGGGCGGCGGTTCACGCGGGGGGCGAACCAGGCGGGCGGGCTCGAGGGGGGCATCACGAACGGGCAGGACATCGTGGTGCGCGGGTATCTGAAGCCGATTTCGACGCTGCGGCGGCCGCTGGAAAGCGTGGATCTGGACACGCGCGAGCCGGCGCTGGCGGCTTACGAGCGGAGCGACGTGTGCGTGGTTCCCGCCGCCGGGGTGATTGGCGAGGCGATGGTGGCGCTGGTGCTGGCAGGGGCGATGGTGGAGAAATTCGGGGGCGATTCGCTCACCGAGGCGCGTCGAAATTTCGACGGCTACATCCAACAGGTGAGGGAGTTCTAGGAAGGACCGATGATTCTGCGCATCCGCAAGTACGGCGACCCGGTGCTGGAGACGAAGGCGGAACCGGTGACGGAGTTCAACGAGGAGCTGAAGCAGCTGGCCGCCGACATGTTCGAGACGATGTACGCCAACAAGGGCATCGGGTTGGCGGCGCCGCAGGTAGGGGTTTCGAAGCGGCTGACGGTGCTCGACCACAGCGCGGGCGAGGATGAGTCGGCGAAGCTTGTGCTGGTGAACCCGGAGATCCTCGTGAAAGAGGGCGTGCAGATCGGCGAAGAGGGCTGCCTGTCGATCCCCGGTTTCCGGGAGGACGTGAAGCGCGCCTACCGGGTGCGGGTGCGGGCGCAGGACCTGGAGGGAAACTTCTTCGAGACGGAAGGCGAAGAGCTCCTGGCGCGGGCGATCCAACATGAGATTGATCATCTGGACGGGATTCTCTTCCTGCAGCACTTGAGCCTGCTGAAACGGGACCTGATCAAGCGCAAGATCCGGAAGCTGGTGAAAGCGGGAGAGTGGGAGTAAGCGCCCCGGGGTTGCGTCCGGACGGCGGCACCCGGGGCAGGAGCCGATCATGCGAGGGGGCGGGGGGCTGAAGTTCGCGCGCACGGGTGCGGGCGGGCACTCTGGGCTCCTGTCGGCTGAGCCGCACCGTGGAACCCGGGAAGGACGGGGCAGCGGGGCCGGGAAGGGCCTCGAATTTCGCGGCGGCTGACTCGGGCGGGACTGCAGGCTGCTCAAACCGCCCGATCTGGCGAGCCGTTCCGCGGCGATCCCGAGACCATCATTGCCCGGCGTGCAGCCTGCCGTGGGCCTCAATGTACGGTTTTGTGCGCGGGTTGTCCGGAAGCCAGGCCGGCGGAGCCTCGGCGTTGGCGGCGCGCCACACGGCCACGGCGCAGGTGCGCACGGCGCGCTCCATGTTTCCATAATCGAGCTTCTCCCACTCGTCTCCCGGGCGGTGGTAATCGGGGAACGTCCATGCCACGGACACCGTGATGGCGGGGATTCCGAGGTCGGCCAGGGCCTGGTTGTCGCTGCGCGAGAAGAACGAATCGCTGTTCGCTCCATCCCGGAAAGCCTCGATACCCGTGTCCTGGCCGGCGAGCGCGAGCAGATCGCCCAGCGTCGTGTAATCGAAGCCGGACGCGGTGAGCTTGCCCGCCCGCGATCCCGAGTTATCGTCCGTGCGGCCCATCTGTTCAAAGTTGAGGTTGGCCACCGTGCGGCGCAGCGGGAACAGCGGATTCCGCGCATAAAACCGGGAGCCGATCAGGCCCTTTTCCTCGCCGAAGTAGAGCATGAAGACGAGCGTTCGCCGCGGGCGCAGGGAGTGGTGAGCAAACGCTTCGGCCAGCGCCAGCACGGTGGCCGTGCCGCTGGCGTTGTCGTTGGCGCCGTTCATGATGCGGTCGCCCTCCGCTCCTTCGCGCACGCCGACATGATCGTAGTGCGCGGTGAGCAGGATGACTTCCTCTTTCAGCTTCGGATCGCTTCCCTCCAGCACCGCCACCACGTTTTTCAGATCGACCGGCTGGCGTTCGGGCGCCGGAACGCGCAGGCTGACCACAGCCGATGCGTCGAGAGATTCAAGCAGTTTCGGGAATTCGCTGTCCGGGATCATCACCACCGGGACCCGGCGCCGCGCAACATCCGGGCGTTCTTCGAGCATTGTGCGCGCGCGAAACGCAGGACCGGGGGCGACGATGGCGAGAGGCTCGAGCGCTGCCAGCTGCCTCCGCTTTTCCGTGAAAGCCGAGCCACGCGCCGGAGCGTCCAGCAGCACCACTTTTCCGGCGACGCTGTCGCGGGCAGGCAATGGATCGTCCGGGCTTCTCCATACGATGCGCACCGCGGGTGCGTCTTTCAGTTCCAGCGCCTCTCCGCCCGTTATGGCTGCGCGCTGCCGGTCAGCCGTGTAGCTGCCGCCGTTCCAGCGGATTTCGAGTGCGAAGCCCTCCATCGGCTGCCTGACGGAATCCATCCGCGCCACCTGGAAGTAACTCTCGCCGGCGCCCGGCTTCAGCCCCAGGCGCCGGAACTGGCTGGCCAGATACTCCGCGGCCGCGTCCAGTCCGCGCGAGGGCGTGTCCCGGCCTTCCAGCGCATCGGAGGCGAGGAAGGAGACGTGGGCTTTGAGAAGATCCGCACTGACCGCGGAGGCGAGGCGCGCCTCTTCCGGCGCAAGCGCAGCAGGAGCCGCGAGGGCCGCCAGGAGGGCGGGCAGGACAGGCAAAACAAATCGTTTCATTTCTGTTCGGAGGCCGGAAACTCCCACTCCATGTTCCAGCCGAAGCCCCTTCTGTTGTCGATCAGGCGCATCCAGCGCGGCTCGAGCCGGTACAGACGGCTGCGCCTGATCACCGCATCGAGCTCATGGCCCAGCCGGAATTTCGCCTTGTATTTCTCAATGACAGCCCGGCTCTTGCGCACCTCGGAGGCGGCGCCGCGGATCTGCAGGCCGCGCAGTTCGTTCCAGTCTTTCGAGGGGCGGAAAATGGCCGCCGCCGCCACGCCCGTGCGCGCGATTTCGCGGCTGTGCAGGCTGCCCGGGGAAGAGAGCCAGTACAGAGAGAACCCCTCGCCGCGCACAAAATACAGGGGGGCGGCGTGAGCGCCGCCGTCTTCCGTGCCAGCGGCGAGAACCATCGTCCACTGCGCGTCCAGCAGCTGCGCGGCTTCCTCCAGTGGTTGTTTCATGCCGCCTTGTACCCCGCCACTTCGTCGAACAGCGCAAATGCTGCGTCGATGTCGGACGCGCGCAGATGGACCGGCGTCGAAATCCGCAGCCGCTGGCTGCCGTACAGCCACATCCGCCGCTCCTTCGCCTTGCGCCAGAGCTGGGCGAAATCAAAATTCTCGGGAAATGTCACGGTGACCAGCGCGCCGTACAGGCTGTCATCGGCGGAGCTCAGCAATTTCAGGTATGGCCGCTCTGCGGCTTTCTGATAGACCCTTCTGGCCAGCTCGTGGATGCGCGCGTAGACATGCTCCGGCCCCAGGGATTCCATGAACCGTTTGCCGGCCATCATGCCCGCGATCGTGGCGCGGTTGTTCGTGCCGATCTTCATGAAGCGCGCCGCTTTCAGCTCCATCCTGTCCCAATCGCCGGTGACGATGACGGGCCAGTGCCTGTCCAGATGCTCCTCGCGGATGTACATCAGCCCGCAGCCTGCAGGCGCAAAGAGCCATTTGTGCGGACTGCCGGCGAAGTAGTCGCATTCAAGGTCCTGGAGCCGCAGCGGCACCTGCCCGTTCATGTGGGCCCCGTCGACCACGGTGAGAACGCCTCTGGCGCGGGCGGCGCGGCAGATCTCGCGCACGGGCATCAGCACTCCGGTGGGGCTGAGGATGCCGCTGAAACTCAGCACGCGGGTGCGCGGTCCGATGGCGGAGACCACCACGTCGGCCAGCTGTCCGGCGTTCTGCGGCGGGTGCGGCAGCTTCACCTCGCGCATGGTGATGCCATGCCGCTTCGCGCGCAGCGCCCACGGCGCGATGCCGCTGGGGTGCTCGTGATCCGTGATCAGGACTTCGTCGCCCGCCTTCAGTTCGATGCCGTTGGCGATGACGCTCATCGCTTCCGTCGCGCAGTGCGTGAACGCGAGCTCTTCCTTCTTGCAGCCCACAAACGCCGCCATTTCGGCCCGTTCGGCGTCGAGATCTTCATAGCCCCAGCGCGGATACTCGTCGTTGACGAGCGCCGCCGCCGTTTCGATGAATTCCGTCACCGCCCGGACCACGGGACGCGGCGCCACGCCCAGGCTCCCGTTGTTCAGAAACGCGCGCCAGCCGGGCAGCAGGAACTGCTCGCGGCGCACCTGCAGCCAGTATTTTTCCGCGTCCTTCTCGCGCAGCGCAGGATCGGGCAGCGGCCGGACGTCTCCGGCGGCGCCGCGGGCTGTGATGCCGAACAGAGAGAGCGCGACTGCGTCCCGGCGGTTCATGCCCTCAGCATAGCGCACGCTCCGCGGCTCACTTCTTTGGAACGGAAACGGTGATGTTGCGGAAGCGCACGCCTCCGGCGTGATCGCCCTGGATCAGGAACGGGCCGGGCAGTTCTTCGTCTGCGTCCAGAGCACCTCCGGTAATGCCTTCGATTTCCTGGCGGTCGATCGTCACGACGCCGTTCTGCACTACCGTCAATGTCCGGCCCACCAGCGTGACGTCGAACACGTCCCACTGGCCGGGGCGGTTCGCGGGCGCCGGCTTCGGGGCGATCCGTCCGTAGATGGAGCCCATCCTGCGCTCGGGCGGGCTCTTGCCTTCGGGCTCGTTTTCCAGCTGGATCTCATAGCGGCCGCGCAGGTAGAAGCCGCTGTTGGTGTGCTCGGGCAGCATCACCTCGAAATGGAGCCTGAAGTCTTCGAATTTCTCGACAGACTTCAGGTTCGATCCGAGTTTCTCGTTCACCAGCTCTCCGTTGACGGCCTTCCAATGGCTGTTGGCGGGATTGCCCGCAGGCTCCCAGCCTGCGAGGTCGCGGCCGTTGAACAGAGGCCGCGGCTCGGTCCAGGCGCGCGGCTCGGGCCGTTTCAGCTCCGGCGCCCGCTTGCCCTCGAGCGGCGTCGTGTTGTCGCCGCGCCGCGCCACGCCGATCAGCCTGTCGCCCTTCGCTTCCAGTTCCCAGACCACGGCAGGCCGGGTCGGGCCAGAAGCCTGAATGTCCAGAACCAGCCTGCCGCCCTCGATCCGCGCCTGTTTGACCTGAAACACGTTGCCGCCGGTCGGCTGGTACCACACCTCCAGCGCGCCCCCGCGCTCGTAGATGCCGAGCCAGCTGGCCCGCTGCCCCGCGGGCGTCTGGAGATTGAAATTCCACCGGCCGAGAAACGGGTTCGGCTGCGCAGCCAGCGCGCCGCCGGCCGCTCCCAAAGCAAGGATGAGATGGCAGAAGACTCGCATGAGGTGAGTCTAACGCAAGCCCCTCCGCCGGGTGGATGTCTTTCACGGCGGCTATAATCTCAGTGTGACCCCTGCCAGATGGATCGTCCCGCTCGCGCTGGCCCTGCTGGCCGGCTGCTCGAAGAACATCCAGACCAATGAGGCGGTGCGCGAAGGCGTCATCAAACACCTGTCGCAGAACTCGGGCCTGAACCTCTCTCAGATGGACATCGAGGTCACCAGCGTCACGTTCCGGGACAACGAAGCCGATGCTGTTGTCGGTTTCAAGCCGAAAGGCGCCGGCGCCGCATCAGGCATGTCCATGCGGTACACGCTGGAGCGGAAGGGCAATGAGTGGGTGGTGAAGAAGAAAGCGGACTCGGGCATGGGCCACGGAATGATGCCGCCTTCAGGGGAGCCTTCTGCCGGCCAGGGCGAACTTCCGCCGGGCCATCCGCCTGTGAGCGGGGAAGGCGCGGAGCGCAAGCAGTGAAACGCGTCGTGGTGCTCGGCGGCGGACCCGCGGGCGCCATGGCTGCGGCGGGGCTGGCCGAGGCTGGCATCTCCACGGTTCTGCTGGATGAGAAACTCGCCTGGGAGAAGCCCTGCGGCGGCGGCATCACGTACAAGGCCTACCGCCGTTATCCGTTCCTTCTGGAAAATCCGGTCGCGAAAAAGCAGGTCTTTGAGGCCCGGTTGTCCGAGCCCCGCGGCGGCAGCGTTTCGATGCGCCTCCGCCATCCTCTGCTGATCTATTCCCGGAAAGACCTCAACCAGATGCTGCTCGACCGCGCCGAAGCCGCCGGCGCGCAGCTGGAGCGCGAGCGTGTGCTCGCTCTCGAGCAGTTCGAAAACGGCTGGCGCGTCCGCACGCGCCGCGGCGTGATCGAGGCCGATTTCATCGTCGTCGCCACCGGCGCGCGCAATACGCTGAAAAACGTCGGCACGGAATGGAAGCCGGGCGATACCATGTGCGCGATCGGCTATTACGTGCCGGACGACCGCACCTGCGTCGACATCCAGTTCTTCCCGAATTTCGAAGGCTATATCTGGGTCTTTCCGCGCTGCGGCCACATTTCCGTCGGCATCTGCGGCAAAGGGGTCTCTTCGCAGCAGGCGCGCGAGCAGCTGCACCGGTACATGGACGAGCATGGGATCTCCCGCTCGGGGGCGACATTCTACGCCCATGTGATCCCCGCGCTGGAACGCCCGTCGTGGCGGTCCAACCGCATCAGCGGCCCGCGCTGGGTAGCCGCTGGAGACGCCGCCGGGCTGGTCGACCCCGTCACGGGAGAGGGGCTCTACTACGCCATCCGCTCCGGCGATCTGGCCGCACAGGCCATCCTGCACGACCGGCTGGAACCTTCAGCGAGGCACACGGTGTACAATTCGCTGCTTCATGGCGAATTTCTGGAGGATCTCGCCTATGGAGCGGGACTGGCGAAGCGGTTCTTCATCCAGCAGATCATGTTTTCGAGCGTCCCGGCCCGGATGATTGAACTCATGCGCCACTCGCCCCGGATGCGCGACATCGTGCAGGATCTTTTCGCGGGCACGCAGCGCTATCTGAATCTGAAGGAGCGCCTCCTGGCCAGCCTGAATGGCACGGTGCGGGAGGCCGTCTACGGCGCGCTGCTCGGTCGCCGCGTGGCAGGAGAGAGCGGCCAGGCATGAAGACAGAACGCAGCGAACAGCTTTTCGCCCGCGCGCAGCAGGTGATTCCGGGCGGCGTCAACTCGCCCGTCCGGGCATTCCGCAGCGTCGGAGGAACGCCGCGTTTCATCCAGCGCGGCAGCGGCTGCCGCATGGCGGACGCCGACGGCAACGAGTACATCGACTACATCTGCTCCTGGGGGCCGCTCATCCTCGGCCACTGCTTCCCGCCCGTGGTCGAGGCCGTCCGGGAAGCGCTGGAAAATGGCTCCAGCTTCGGCGCCCCCACGGGACGCGAGATTGAACTCGCCGAGCGGATCATCGCGGCCGTGCCTTCGATTGAAATGGTGCGGCTCGTGAACTCCGGCACCGAGGCCACCATGAGCGCCCTGCGTCTGGCACGCGGCTTCACCGGCCGGTCGCTCACAGTGAAATTCGAAGGCTGCTACCACGGCCACGTCGATTCGCTTCTGGTCAAGGCCGGCAGCGGCGTGGCCACGCTTGGGATCTCCGGCACCGCCGGCGTGCCCGAGGAGTTCGCCCGAACCACCATCGCCCTGCCTTTCAACTCCGTAGACGCCGTGCAGGAGGCCTTCCGGAAGCACGGGGATCAGATCGCCGCCGTCATCGTCGAGCCTGTGGTCGGCAACATGGGCTGCGTGCCTCCCGAGCCGGGTTTTCTCGAAGCGATGCGCGAGCTCTGCACGCGCCACGGCGCCCTGCTGATCTTCGACGAAGTGATGACCGGCTTCCGTCTCTCGCTGGGCGGCGCGCAGCAGCTGTACGGCATCCGTCCGGATCTGACGACGCTCGGCAAGATCATCGGCGGCGGACTGCCCATCGCGGCATACGGCGGCCGGGCGGATGTGATGAAGCATGTGGCGCCGGCCGGCAACGTCTATCAGGCGGGAACGCTGTCCGGCAACCCCTGCGCCGTGGCGGCGGGCATCGCCATGCTCCGGCATCTGGCCGAACACCCGGAGATCTACTCCGAACTGGATGCCGTGGCAGCGGAGATCTGCGCCGCGGCGCCCGCCGGCGTCACGGTGCAGCGCGTCGGGTCCATGTTCACTTTCTTCTTCACGGACCGGCCAGTCCGCTCGTGGGAGGACGCCGCCACCTGCGATACGCAGAAGTACGCCGCGTTTTTCCATCATCTGCTGGAAAACGGCGTGTATTTTCCGCCTTCGCAGTTCGAGGCGGCGTTCCTGTCGGCGGCGCACGACGCCGATGCCGTGTCGCGCACCGTTGTGGCGATCCGCTCGTTTCAGGCCTGACGGCTGCCCGCGCGTTATTGCCCCTTTGCGTTCAGCCTGTCGAAAATGGCGCGCTCCCGCTCACCGTCTTCCGGCCGGTTCAATTTGAAATACAGCGCCGAAAGCTCGATGTGGGGCTGGGCCCAATCAGGATCGGCCTTCACGACGAACTCCAGATGCCTGACCGCCGCTTCGGCGTTGCCGGCCATCCGCTCGAGCCGCCCCATCTGATAGTGCGCCAGCTTGTCGCCGGGCTTCAGTTTGAGCGCTCTTTCCAGGTGTGTTCGAGCCGCCTCCAGATCGCGGTTCACGATGAGGATCGTCCCCATGCCGAGATGGGCTTCCTGATCGTCCGGGTTCGCCTGCAGGGCCTTGCGGAAGGCCTCCACGGCCCCCTCGTTATCGGCCAGATAGTGCCGCGCCATGCCGGCCAGCGTCCAGACGCCCGGCAGGTTCGGGTTGATCTTGAGAGCCATTTCGGCATACTCGCGGCCGAGCTCGTATTCGTGAATCTCCATCGCCGTTTGCCCCGCGAGCAGACAGGCTTCGGCGCTGCGTCCCTGCCGCGCCGGCCGGTCGAGCCGGAGGATGCCTTCCTGTTTCCTGCCCGAGCGCACCAGCGCCGCTCCCAGCAGCCATTTCAGCGCAAGGTCGTCCGCGTGAGCGGGCTCCAGGCGCGTCAGCAGGGCCACGGTTTTCGCCTCCTGGCCAGTGCGGTTGTAGCAGTCGGCCGCGAGCAGGGCCGCGCGCAGGTCCGATGGCGCCGCTGCGAGCATTGGCTCGAGCAGCTTCAACGCTTCACGGAAATTCTGCTGTTTGTAATGCGCCAGAGCCAGATTCATCTGCAGGGCCTGGTTCTGCGGATCCAGCGCCAGAGCCGCGCGGTAGTGGCGGATGGCGTTGTCCAGCTGGCCGAGCCGAGCATAGGCCGCGCCCAGGTTGGCGTGCACTTCGGGCACATTCGGCGCCAGCTTCAGCAGGGCCTGATACTTTTCCACGGCAAGCCGGTCGTTGCCCTTCTGCTGGGCCTCGACGGCCTCGCGGAAAAGCTGTTCGGGCGAGGGCGGCTGCATCGCCGAAGCCGCCAGCGCCGCCAGCAGGAGAAGCGCCCGCATCGCTTTCATGATAGCGGCCGCCCGCTGTGCTATGAAGGAAATGGATGACAGGCGGGCAGGGCAGGGCAGGGAGACGGATGAAACAATTCGCCCAGGTTCTGCTTTTTGCAGCCGCACTGACGCCGGCGGCATTCCCCCAGACCTCGCAGTTCGAGCGCTTCGAGCAGCTCTCCCGGCAGGCTGCCGCCGTGCTCGACGCCGAACCCGCCCGGGCCGTGCAGCTGTACCGCGAAGCCCTGAAGATCCGGCCTGCCTGGGTGGAAGGCTGGCTCTACATGGGGGCCGCCCTGCACCGGCTGGAACGTTACGCCGAAGCCACCCACGCGCTGCGCAAGGGTCTTGAACTCGCTCCCCGGTTCGGCACCGCCTGGGCGCTGCTGGCCATGTGCGAGGCGGAACTCGACAATGCAGAGCAGGCGCTCGCCGACTTCGCCAAGGCCGAACAACTCGGACTCGGGGCGAACCTTGGCTTCGAGGTCGCCGCCCGCGTCCGCGCCGCCCGCCTGCTCATCTCCGAAGGCCGTTTCGACGAAGCCATGGGCAAGATGTATCCGCTGTCGAAGCGGAACGTCGACCACACCGCGATTGAAGAAATCATGGGGCTGGCCGCGCTCGCCGTCGACCGGGATCCCGCAGCGCTGAGCCCCGAGCGGCGCGAAATCGTCGCGCTTGCGGGCAAGGCTGCGTGGGCCGGCGGCACGGGCCGCCCGGAGGGCGCCCTCAAAGGATACGACGAGTTGGTCCGCCGCTTTCCGAAAGCTCCAGGCGTTCATCATGCGCGGGCCCTGTATCTGATGGAAAGCGATCCCAAGTCCGCGCTGGAGGGTTTTCTGGAAGAAGTGCGCAACACGCCGGATCATTGGCCCGCGCTGCTGATGCTCGCCAATCTGCAGATCCGCCAGGGCATGCCGGACGAGGCATTGAAACACCTGGAGCGCGCCCTCGAACTGGTGCCAGTCAGTTACCGCTGGATCTGCCACGCCAGCATCGGCCAGGCCCACCTCACGGCGGGCAGGCTGGATCAGGCCATCCCGCGGCTGGAGAAAGCCGCGCGCCTCGTCAAAGGCAATGCGCAGATCCACTACTACCTTTCGCAGGCTTACCGGCGCGCCGGCCGCAAGGAGGACGCCGCCCGCGAACTGGCCGAGTTCCAGCGGCTGAAGGAGATCGAGGATCCGCTCGCCCTGCCCGCTTACCAGCCGGGCGCCCGCCGGCAATAGGCCTCCGTGTCACAGCGCGAGGAAGCGCTGATGCGCTTGTTTCAAAGCGCGCCCGTACGCGCAGCGCGGCTGCGCCAGGAGAGCCTCAGCCACGGCTCCGGGGTCCAGCGGCCCGTGGTGCAGCGCCGCTGCCGCCCGGACCAGAGGATCGGCGGGATCGTACATTGCGTCGGGAGTTGCGCGCCCACGCGCGCAGGCTGCCGCCAGCCCGCTCCAGTAACTCTCCACTGCATTGTGCAGCCGGATCAGGCGCACCATCCAGCCCTCGACATCCGCCTCGTCCGGGATGTATGTATGAATCGCAACGAGCGCCCGGCGGCTCAACACATCGAACCACTCAGCGATTTCCTGTTCCGTCGGCTCGCGGCGGGCCGGCCCACCGCGCGCTGCCAGTTCTCTGAGGAGGCGGGCGTCCCAGGCGAGCCGTCCGGCGGTCGTCTCGGGCTCGGCGGAGGCGTACGCCTCGAGAGCGGCGCGCCCTGCCCGCATCGCCATCTCCGCCGCCGGCCCGCTCCCGGCGGATTGCAGCCATGAGCCCGCAAAATATGCTTCCACTTCGCCGGCAACAGCCCGAGCCAAGGGTTTCGGGACTGCCATGGAGTGTACCGCGACCGCTGCGGCATCATGGAGAAAAATCAGCCTCGCCAGGCTGCCTTCCAGCCCGCTCGTGGCAGCGTCGGCGCGGCTCCGCGCAACCGCCGGAATGATGGCTGCGGACTGGAGAAACTGCCTCCTCGCAATCATGACTTCCTCCTCGGGTCCAGCTCCGGCGGCACATGCGGCTTCCCGACATCGCAGCGCGCTTCCAGCTCGCGTTCGTCGATCCGGCCGAGGAAATATTCGCTGGCCGCATGCAGATACTCGTAGGCGCGCTCCAGCGCCTGCGCGTACTGGCTCTGCCGCGGCGCGGCGGCGAGAGCCTGCTTCAGATCGATGTCCCTCCGGGGCGAGCCCCGCTGGATGGAGCGGGCCAGCACGATTATCGGGTCCTTCGGGTTGTAGAAATTCGGCTCGAAAATATAGCGGCGGAGTTTATCGGGATCCGGCGAGTGAAAAGCCTGGGCGTACCGTATCAGGTGAATCCGGTTCGACTGGAAATGAGCTGCGTCCCTGCGTGTCTGGATGCGAAGGAGTTCCCGCTGCCAGAACGCGAGGACGAGCCGTTCCATGGCGCCCGCCGGCAGCGTCCGGAATGCGGAGTGCGATTCCATCCGGTAATCGAGCGCGCCCGGCCGGAAGGGCTCCGCACGCCCGCCATCGTACACTTCGCGGAAAACGACCACGTCATGGTAGACGGATACGTCGCTGGCTCCGCCGCGCTCGTCATCGCCTTTCAGGTAGTATTCCGGCTGCAACTGCCTGTACACGGGTTTGAATGTGCGGTCGGCGGCGAGGTGGCAGCGCCAGCCCAGCACGAAAGCCAGCTTCTCCTCCGACAGATCACCCGCCCGTCTGCTGGGCCAATGGTTCCGGAGATCGCGCAGAAGACGCACCGTGAACATGTCGCCTGATCTCGTCATCGCCGTGTAGCGGCAGATGGCGATTCTGTCCCGCAATACCGCCTTGAAATCTGCGCAGATGTCCGGCGAGTCCATCGCCAGTCTTGCGCCGTCGTCCATGACGGCCGTGTGCGTGATGTGCTCGGACACAAAGAGCTCCTTCCGTGTTCCCGATCAGTACACCAGGCGCAGCCCAAGCTGGTATTCCCGCGGCAGCGTTGGAGAAGTGGTGCTGGTCACCCGCCCGAAATTGGCGTCGCGCGGATTCAGCACGGGTCCGCTGAAGTGGGGCTTGTTCAGTGCATTGATGGCCTCCGCGCGGAACTGGAGCTTGACGCGCTCCCCGAAATCGAAGTTCTTGATCACGGAAAGATCCAGCAGCGTGATCGCCTGGTCCCGGAAGTTCGGCACCCGCGACGGCAGGGTGCGGATGTTCTGTGACAGGTTGATCCGGATGTCGTTCCGTTGCTTGGTGTAGTCCAGCTGACCGCCCGTACGCACGGCGTCGTCCTGGAAGTAGAAGCCCGTGTTCTGGATGTTGGTCCGGAACACGTTGTCTTCGATGTTCGACGAGCCGATCGCGCCAATGGTGGAACTCCTGATGACGGGCTTGAGATCCGAGAGGTTGCCGTTGAAATAGATGTTGCCCAGCGTTAATGGCCGCCCCGCCTGATATTGCAGGATTCCCTGAAGCTGGAATCCGCCCAGCACCGTTTGCTTCCACCCGGACCAGGAGGAACCGAACGGACGCCCCCGCCCGAAGGGCACTTCGTAGATGCCGCTCAGGGCCAGACGGTGCGGCGAGTCGGCGTCGTTCAGACGCTTCTCATATTTCGAGTCAGTCGGATTCAGCAGCGTCATTTCTTCCAGGTACTTCGACCAGGCATACGTGCCCATCAGCGTGTAGCCCCGGGAGAAGCGTTTCTCGGCCCGCAACTGGAAGGCGTGATAGGAGCTGGCCCCGTCGTAACGCTCGGTCGACAGGCCGGTGAAGTGCGGATACGGCCGCAGAAGCTGGCTGCGGGCGATCACCGTGGCCGTGTAGAGGTTGGTTCCTTCATATCCGGCCACGCCGCGGAAAGGATTCGGGACGGGCGTGTCGAGAAAATTGATCAGCGCCTGATCACGCACGGGACTGGTCGATTGATACCGCCGCGGAATCGGGTTCGCATCCACCACTGTCGTGAGATCCGACCCGCGGTTGCCGATGTAGGCGCCTTCCACGAGCCAGCGTCCCGGGAGCTCGCGCTGGAGGCTCACCTGCCAGCGCTGCACCAGTCCGTTGCGCCGGTTCTCGGGCACGATGGTGCCGGGATTCTGGCCGAGAAGGCTCCGAAGGTCCCGCTGGATCTCCGGAACATAACCGTTCGGAAATGGATTTTCGAGCGTGGCGAGGAAGGTCAGCCCGCGGTCCGGCGAGGCGATCAGAGGCGTGTTCCGGCTGAACCCGTTCTGGTTGAGCGCGTCCATAACGAACGGCACCATGAACAGGCCCCATCCGACGCGCAGGGCCGTGCGCGAGTCGATCTGGAACGCTGCCCCCAACCTGGGCTGGAAATTGTTCTTGTCGGCCCGGAAGCCGCGCCTGCCAGGTCCGGCAAATACCAACCCGCCGCGCAGCCTGAACTGTTCCACCGGAATCTCGGGAACGGGATTCAACGCGTAATTCGCTTTCACAGCGGCTTCGGTCGGATTCACCGCGTTGAGGTCGAAATCATGGATGCGGCGGTCGTAACGCTCCGTCGTTCCAAGGTCCACCTCGTACCGCAGACCCAGGTTGAGCGTCAGCCGCCGGCTGACGCGCCAGTCGTCCTGAATGAACGCCCCGTGATACTTGGCCGTCGCCGCGCGCGTCGCCAGCAGCGGGAAGTTTCCGCCCGTCGGAAGCCCCAGCAGGAAGGAAGCCATCGCCTGCGCCTGAATCTGTTCGATCGGCAACGAGGGATTCAGGTCATTCTGGCGGGTGAAGTCGTTGCCGAAATTGTACTGTCCCGCCTGGTAGGTCTGATCCCGCCGGTTCTCCTGGTAAACGCGGAAATCATATCCGGCGCGGACGGAGTGCGCCCCTGCGATCTTCGTCACCGTCGGCTGCAGCGACCACAGCGGCGTAGTGATCAGGTAGCCGGTTGGCTCCACGGGGGAGGAGTAGTTGCTGATGTTCATCTGCGGAAGCGTGTTCGCGGTGAACAGCCGGAGAGCGGCCTCCGAAAAGCCCATTTTTCGGACGTCGTAGTCGAAGTCGGCCAGCGCGAACCGGTCCTGTTTGAACAGGGTGAACCCGGCGCGCAGGTTCACGACCGTCGTGGCGGACGGCGTGTAGACATGGTCGATCACGCCGCCGCGGTTACCCCGGTGGCCGAGCCGCCCGTTGATCCTGACGCCATTGTTCACACCCGCCGTCTGCTCGTCGATCTCGGTCCGCCAGCTTTGCGAAAAGCGCCCGAAAAGGCGGTTCTTTTCGTTGATCACGTGATCGATTCTGACCAGAAGAACGTCGTAGGTGTTGATGTTCACGCCGCGGCCGACGAAATTGTTGGTCGTGGCTGCCGTGGGCACATTCGGCAGAGGCAGGAAGGAGAGGTAGTTCTTCGCGATCTGGCTGATCCGGTCGGGGCAGATGACATTCAGCCGCCCGTTGCACTGGACCGGCTGGCGCACGACCCGCGGGCCTTCCTCGCGTGCCGTGAAAGGATCGTATACGTAGAGCGGAGTGGGGCGGTTGAGAAGCGCGCTGAAATCGCCCCGGCGGAATGCCTCGTCGGGCACCGTCAACGTCTCCAGCTCGGGCGTCCGGGGCAGGATCCGCTCGATGCTCGTGAAGAAGAAAGTCCGGTCCCGCCCGTCGTAGATTTTCGGCAGCACCACCGGCCCTCCGATGGTTCCGCCGAAGCGGTTGTACCGCCGCGTCTGGCGCGGAATGCCCTGCCGGTTGTTGAAGAAGGAATTGGCTGACAACCTGTCGTTCCGGACGAATTCGTAGAGCGTGCCCTGCACCCGGTTGGTGCCGGCCTTGACAGCCACATCGATGCTGCCGCCGGCAGTGCGGCCCTGCTGCGCATCGAAGCTGGCCGTCACCACTTTGAACTCCTCGACCGCATCCGTGGGAGGCTGCAAGCCCACGCGCGCCGCGCCCTGCGTCTGCCGGTCCGCCGTGTTCGGGGTGCCGTCCAGAGTGAATTCGTTGCCTCCAGGGGATCCGTTCACCTCGAAATTCGACGGCCCGCTGTTGCTCAGCGCCGAGTTGGAAGTGTATCCGCCTGTGACGACGATTCCCGGCGCGAGCTGGATCAGCGTCATGGGATTGCCCTCCCCGAGCGGCAGCTCCGTGATGCGCCGCCGGTCCACGACCTGGCCGCTCGTCGCCGTGCCCAGCTCGAGCAGCGGCGGCTCCGCCGTCACGTCGACGGTCTCCTGCATCATGCCCAGCTCGAGCTGGATATCCAGCGTAATTCTGTCTGAAATGCGCAGCTCCACGTTCTGCCGCGATGCGCGCTTGAATCCCTGCATCTCCACCGTCACCGTGTAGACGCCCTGCGGCAGCAGCGGAATGGTGTACACGCCCTCGCCCGTGGTCGAACTCTGATAGGCCACGTTGGTCAACGCGTTGACCGCCGTGACCCGCGCAGCCGCGACGGGCGCGCCAGCAGGATCGGTCACCGTTCCGCTGATCGTTCCCCGGGGATCCTGAGCGGAGGCGGAGAGGCTCAGGACAGCAATCCGCACAAAGCTCGAAAAACGAGACATGATGCACCTCTTCCCGATCGCTTTACAGCTATCAGAGAAGCTCCGGCCCGCCAATATGAGGATTGTTATACTCCGGCCTCGCGGCTACTCGATCGCCACGATGCCCCGCTCGATCGCGATCACCGCCGCTTCCGTCCGGTCGGTCGCCCCCAGCTTGTCCAGGATATGGCTCACGTGGATCCGGACCGTGCCCTCGGTCGCGCCCAGCACTTCCGCGATCTCCCGGTTCCGCAGGCCTTTGACGATCAGACCCAGAATTTCCCTCTCCCGCGTTGTCAGGTCCCGGTATGCCCGCCGTTCCCGCAACCTCTGCTGCACCGCACGGGGCAGGTACCGCTGCCCGGCGAGCACCGTGCGGATCGCCTCGATCAGCTCCGTCCGCAGCATGTCCTTCAGCAGGTAGGCCTGCGCGCCCGCGCGCAGGCAACGGGCGATATCTTCGTCCCCGGAATAGGAGCTGAAAATCACCACCCTAGCGTCGGGAAACTCCTTCAGAATTGTCTCTGTCGCCTCGGCGCCCGTCATGGCCGGCAGCCGCAGATCCATCAGCACGACATCCGGCCGGAGTCTGCGGAACATCTCGACCCCTTCCTCCCCGCTGCCCGCCTCCCCGGCCACGATCATGTCGGGTTCTTCGTGCAGAATCGAGCTCAATCCCTCGCGCAGCACCGGATGATCGTCCACAATCAGGATGCGGAACGGCCCTGCCTGCATGGTCATTCTGTTCAGTTGCTCCGGCCCGCCGGCACGATGACTTCGACGTCCGTGCCTGAGCCCGGCCGCGAGTGAATTTCGACTTTCCCGCCCAGCTCCCGCGCCCGCTCCTGCATTCCTGTCAGCCCGAAATGCGCCCCGGCAGGCTGCGCCGGATCAAAGCCCCGCCCGTCGTCCGATGTCAGCAGCCTCACCGTCCGCGATTCATAGCGCAGCACCAGTTTCACCCGCGAGGCGCCCGAATGCCGGATTGCGTTCGCCGCCGCCTCCCGCGCGATCTTTGCAAGCTGCGTGCAGACGCGCGGCTCAAGCGCGCGCTTCTGGCCTTCAATCCACACCTCCACCCGCACGCCGTGCTCCTGCGACATCCGCTCCGCCATCTCCCGGATCGCCTCTGCCGGGTCGGTTTCCAGGGCGTCCGGTTTCCGCAGTTCCAGAATCGTCCGCCTCGCTTCGGCGACCACTTCGTCCAGCTTTGCCAGCGCCCGCTGCATGCGGCTCTTCGCCTCCAGAGGTTCTTCGGGCAGTCGCCGCGTCGCCGCCTCCAGTTGCAGCGCAACCCCCGTCACTCCCTGCATCAGCGTGTCGTGGATCTCCCGCGCGATGCGCGTCCGCTCCTCCAGCACCGCCTGATACCGCCGATGAATGCTGATCATCCTCGCGCGGTAGGCGCCCCATGCCAGCAGCAAGACCGTTCCGCCGCACATCAGCGAAAACCAGACGGTCTGATAGAAACGCGGCGCCAGCCGCACTTCCACTGAGGCTTCCTCCCGCGGCCAGGAGCCGTCATTTGCGTAGGCGATCGCGCGGAACCGGTACTGCCCTGGCGGCAGGTTCGTGTAGTATGCGGATCTCCTCCCGCCGGATTCCACCCACTCCTGGTCATATCCGTCCAGCCGGTAGCGGAACCGCACTCTCTCGGGCGCTCCCAGGCTGATGGCCGTGAACTGAATTTCCAGATCGCCCAGTCCAGTTCCGACATCCACCGGACCGGCAGCCGCAGGCCAGGCCCTGCCCTGCGACAACACCCGTTCGATCACCACACGCGGCGGCGGAGGAATATCGCGGAGGCTTTTCGGATCGAACACGACAGCGCCGGCCACTGTCGGAAACCACATCCGCCCATCGGCAGTCATCGTCCCCGCGGGCTGTTCGCCTCCGTTGCACTCGGCCGACCGCATCCCGTCCGACGTGTCGAACGTGACTGTCCGCAGCATTCCGCTCGGCCTTTCGGCGAACTCCTCCAGCTCCTGCTTGCGGATGCGCATCACGCCGCGCCTGCTGGTCAGCCACAGATGCCCCTGCTGATCCTCGCTCACATGAAGAATGTTGTCGCTGAGCAGTCCATTCCGCCGGTAAAAGGCGGCAAACTGCCCGTTCTTCATCCGTGTCAGCCCGCCGCGCGTCCCAATCCACAGAGTGCCGTTCCGGTCCGCATACAGGGAGGTCACGCGGTCATGCGAAAGCCCGTCGCGCGAAGTGAACCGATGAGCGGACGCCGCCTTGAGAGCGAACAGCCCCTCTTCCGTCCCGATCCACAACGTTCCGCTGCCGTCCTCTGTCATTGCGTTGATGCCCGTCAGCGGCCGTCCGAATCTTGCGGTCTGATCCGTTGTTCTGCCGCGCTCGTGAAGGAACACCCTGTCCCAGAAACCAATCCAGAGTCTTCCCGCGCGGTCGGCGAACAGGACCCGCACCGCCGCCGGCTCGCCGGGCAGCCCCAGCCGGACGCGCTCGACGGCGCCATTGCGCCAGCGGAACAGCCCCGTGTCCGCTCCGATCCAGACCAGCCCGTCCGGTGTCCGTGCCAGCGTCCGCACCACGTCCCTCGACCACTCAGGCGAGAGCCGGATCGCCCGCACCCGGCCGCTCTCCAGCAGGCTCACGCCGGCGCGCGTCCCGAACCACACCCGCCCCGCCGGGTCCGCCATCAGCACGCGCACGTCGTCGTTGACCAACCCTTCGGTCGTCGTCCACGTCTCCACCTTCTTGTCTCTCAGACGGAAAAGCCCGCCGCGCGTTCCCAGCCACAGGTTCCCCTCGCGGTCCTCAATCATCGCCCGTACGAAGCTGTGCGGGAGACCCTCGCGCGGCGTCAGGCGTGTGATCCGCTCCTCGTGAATCCTCCAGAGCCCGGCTCCTTCCGTGCCCACCCAGAGATTGCCATGCCGGTCTTCGACAATCGCTCTCACGGCCACGCCGCCAATGCCAGTCACGGGCTCGAACCGCCGTCCATTGAACACGTGCAGCCCCCCCGCGCGCGTGCCCACCCACAGCCGCCCGCGGCGGTCCTCATAAAGCGCACGAATCTGGCGGCTGCGCAGGCCGCTGTCGTTTCCGAAGCACTCAATCGCCCGTCCCCGCATCACGCAAATGCCGTCCTCGTCGGCGCCGATCCAGAGGCCGCCCCGGGCATCCTGATACACCGTGCGAAGCGAATCGCTCGGCAGCCCGTCGCGCTTCGTCAATACCTCGAAACGCCCGCCGCTGAAGCGGACGAGCCCTCCGGCATGCGCGGTGATCCAGATCGCTCCGCTGCGGTCTTCGTAAATGGACCGGATGTACTCATTCGGCAGCCCATCGGCCGTGCCGTAGGTTTGCGTGAATCGCCCGTTGCGGTAAATCGTGATGCCTCCTCCGCTTGTGCCGATCCACAGCGCTCCAGTCCGGTCCTCGCAGAGCGCGATCACCGAGTTGTGCCGGAGGGCCGGCGTGTTGCGCGTGTCGAACACGGCGAACTGCGTCCCGTCGAACCGCACCAGTCCCTCCGAGGTGCCCAGCCAAAGGTAGCCGTCCCGCGTTTCCAGCAGCGCCTGCACGAAGTTGTCCGGCAGCCCGTCCTTGCTCTGCCACAAGGCCTGGCTGTACTGCGCAGGCGGCTTGGACGGATCCAGCGCAGGAACCGGAAACAACAGAGCAGCCGCCAGGAGGGCGGCGCTCAGGGCCGGGGGGCAGCGTGGGAATCGCCTTTTCATCCGCATCGCGCGGCCTTCAGCCGCTGACAATAACGGCCCGCTTCCATACCTCAGGTTCCACGGCGACTCCCAGGCCGGGCCCGGAAGGCACCGTCAGCATCCCATTCTCGCTCTTCAGAGTGGACGTCGCGCATTCCACCGGAAGCGTGTCTTCTTCGCCTTTGTATTCCTGATGCGGCCCCGGATCCTCGACGCAGGAGGCGAAATGCGCCACGTAAAGATACCCCAGCCCTCCGCCCGACATGTGAGGCGTGCATGGCAGCCCGGCGGCGTTGGCCATGCGCGCCACTTTCACCGCCCGCATCAGACCCCCTCCGTACAGCAGGTCCGGCTGGATGACCTGCGCCGTCCCCGTTTCAATGATGCGCCGGAAGTTCCGCACGCTCATTTCCTGCTCGCCGAGGGCAATGGGGATGTCCAGAACATCCGCCACTGCTTTTGTTTCATCGTAGTAATCAAAGGGCACGGGCTCTTCGAAAAACGCGTACCTGTGCTCCTCCAGCATCCGCCCGATCCGCAGGGCCATCGGCACGTCGTAGGAGCCGTTGGCGTCGGCGTACAGGGCCATCTTTTCGCCGAACGTCTTGCGCACCAGCGGAATCAGTTCAAGGTCCCGCCTCGTCGAGGCTTCGTCGTACCGCATCCGCGCGCCCAGCCGGAACTTGATCGCCTGAGCGCCTGTCTCCTCCGTGATCCGGCGCAAATATTCGATCTCGGCGGCGGGCGCGTTCCCCCGGTTGCCGCTGGCCCGGTACACGGCGATCTTCCTCCGCCGCACACCCCCGAGCAACTCCCCCACCGGCTTGCCGCAGGCTTTGCCCAGCAGATCCAGAATTGCGATCTCCGCCGCCGCCATGCAGACCCAGAAAGGGAGCCCCTGCCACTTGTAATTCGAATTCGCGAGATACGCCTCGTGGAAAATGCGCTCCAGATCGCGGGCGTCTTTTCCGGTGAAATGCGGCGCCACTCTCTGAAGGAAGATGGGCCATGCCGCCCGCATTACTGCGCTGTGCGCCTCGCAGAAGCCTTCCAGACCCGCGCCCCGCGCGCGCACCAGAAAGAAACGCCCTGAGCGCAGCAGCTCCAGCGATTCAATCTTCAGCGGCGTCCGCAGGAGATCGGTGGGCAGCACTGGCGCCTGCATGATCCGCGCCAGCTTCTCCCCCAGCCCGGCACGGGAACCCGGAGCGGCTGCGGCCGGGGCCGCGGTGCTGAGCGCCGCTGCCTGCAGCAATCGACGGCGGTTGACTCTCATCGCCCGCCATTATGGCACGCGTCCGCCTCTGACAAAGCTCATATTGCAGCAGCCCGGCTCACAGCCGCGCCCGGAATTCGTAGTCGCCGGAGCCGAGCAGATAGACGGCTTTCCCGTTCTCATACCGCAGCAGCGTCACACCCTGCGACTTCCGCGCATCCCTTCCGCCCTCGGTCACCGTGTCCACCGAGGAGGTGGGGAGAATCAGCGTCGCCACCGTGTTCGCGGGCACCGTCGCGCGGTATGTGAGCCAGCCGCCCTCCGACCGCCACGAGCTGCGGATCAGGCCGTAGGGCGACTCGTAGTGGCCCTGCGCCCAAGTCATCTGTCCCGTCGGATCCGGCTCGGGCTGCAGGATGAAGCGGCGGAATCCCGGATCGCCGCGCTCGATGCCCAGCACGTGCGCCATCATCCACTGTCCGACAGCGCCGAACGAGTAGTGGTTGAACGAATTCATGCTGTTGTTTCCTCCGAACCCGTTCTCGACCGTGTACCCGTTCAGCCGCTCCCAGATCGTCGTCGCTCCCTGCTCCACCGGATACAGCCAGGATGGAAAATGCGCCGCCTGCAGTAGCCGGTAGGCGTGCTCGGTGTAGCCGTGCAGGGATAGCGCCTTGCTGATCCACGCCGTGCCGATGAATCCGGTCATCAGCGAATAGGGCGGCCGCTGGACGCCGTCGTCGTCCCGGTTCTCCCGCGCCACCGTCTCGGCCAGCCGCTTCGCCATGTGCGGAATGTTGTCCTCGCTGAAGGCGCCCAGCGCCAGTCCCACCGCATAGGACGACTGCGTATCGGCGAGGCGGAATTCCGGCTTCCGCTGGCCCGCGCCGCCGCCGCCCGTGCCGCCGCGCGAAGGAATGCCCAGCGTCCGCTTGTCCGCGCTGACAAACGTTTCGTTGAAAAATTGTTTGCGCTCTTCGTACTCTGCCCGGTACTGCTTCGCTTCTTGCGCCTTGCCCAGCAGCTCTGCCGCGCGCGCCATGATGTCCAGGCACCACACGTAATAGGCCTCGGCCAGGAATTCAGGACCCAGCATGCGGTTCTGGAATCCCAGCCAGTCGCCCAGCCGCACGTCTCCCAGCAGGCGCGTCTCCGGGTGGATCGATTTCTTCAGATGGACCATGTAGGCCGCCATCGCCGGATAATGCTCTTCGAGCAGCGCCCGGTCTCCGTATTGCCAGTAAGCCTCCCACGGCACGACGATCCCTGCCGCGCCCCAGAGAATCCCGCCGAATCCTCCGCCCACTGGCGCGATGTCGGCGAACCGCCCTTCTTCGCCCTGCGTGTCGCGCATGGCCCGCATGTGCCGCCGCAGGAACGCCGCGGCATCCGTGATGTAGGATGCGGTCCGCGAGAACACGTTCAGATCCCCGGACCAGCCCATCCGCTCGTTCCGCTGCGGACAATCGGTCGGAATCCAGAGAAAATTATCGGCTGTCGACCAGATGATGTTTTGCCACAACCGGTTGACTTTTTCGTTCGAGGACCGGAATTCCGCCGTCAGCCGCCGCACGGAACTCACCGCCACTCCCTCGACGTCTTCCAGCGGCAGCGGCTTCTCCACGCCGGTGATCTCGATGTACTGGAAGCCATGCCATGTGAACCGGGGCTGGATCACCTGCTCTCCGCCGCGCGTGACGTAAATGTCCTGGCTCAGCGCCGCCCGGTAGTTTTCGGTCATGATCATGCCAACATTCGCGCCGGATTCTGGCAGATCCGGGTACAGCATTTCCGAAAAACGCAGAGTGACCTTTCTCCCCGGCTGCGCGCTTCGCACCGTGACGCGCGGCACCCCTGTGATGTTCTGACCCAGATCATAGACGAACACGCCGGGGCGGACTTCCTTCATGCTCTTCGCCTTCAGAACACGGAAAACTCCGGCAGGTTCGTCCATCTGCCCGACCATCTGCATCCGGCCATACTCGAGCGGCGCATTGCGCGCCGGAAAGGCCATGGGCGTATCCTGTCCTCCGCCCGGCGCGTCCACGTAGGCCGTTCCCTGCAACGGCACGGCGCGGGCCGCTTTCCAGCCAGAGTCGTCGAATCCCGGCTCGCTCCAGCCGCGCACTATTTCTTCCCGCGTGGCGTCGTACACTTCGCCCATATACTGGCTGCTGTAGACAACAGGTCCTCCTCCGAAATATTTCCAGCTGCCGGGCTGCGTGACAAAGACATCCTCGCTTCCATCCGCATATTTCACCGCCAGCTTCGCCCGCAGCGACTGCCGGTCGCCGAAATGGTTCCAGATGGTGCCAAAGCTCAACAGCCCGCTCCACCAGCCCTCCCCGAGCATGGCGCCGAGAGCGTTCTCTCCAGCGCGCAAAAGGCCCGTGACGTCGTACGTCTGGTACAGGTGCGTCCGGTTGTACTGTGTGAATCCGGGCGTGTACCAGTCCTCTCCGATGCGCTTCCCGTTCAGATGCAGTTCATAGATGCCCCGGGCCGTTGCATACAGCCGCGCCGACCGCACCGGGGCATTCTTCAGACGGAACTGCGTGCGCAGCATCGGCATCGAATTGCGGCTCGGATCGCGGACAAGAAACAGCCCAGTCGATCCGCCCCGAACCTGATAGGCGCCCTGAGCCACGGAGAATTTCTCCCGCTCCGCGGCGCCGGCGAAAATCCCTGCGTAGGGCTGCCTTGTGAGATCCTCGCGGAACAGAATGTTCCGGGGCGCCCGCAGGTGCCGCACCGTCACGTCGCGGAACGCTGCGCTCTGGCCCGCGTCCATCGCAAAGCCGATGTTGCACAGCATGCCGTACGTCAGGTAATCGCCGCCCAGCCCCGCCGGATTCAGGTTCACCCCGTTTGGCGGTACACGCCTGCCCGGTCCCGGCTGCTGAGGCTGGGCCTGCGCGCCCGCGGCGGCCAGCCCGGCGCTGCCGTTCACGCGGATCGTAATCGCGCCGAAGACGCTCTGGATCTCCACCAGGTGTTCTGCGTGCCGGTTGCCAGCGTGAATCACGTCAGGCGCGATCTCGAAGGTCCGGACCGGCTTCGCGGGATCATCGGTGCGCTGGTAGCCGGCCCGGTACACATGCAGCTTCGCTTTGCCCGCCTGAGAATCCTCCAGCCCGGAAATGTCCAGTTCCAGCCGGATATAACTTTCGTCTTTCCGGTTTTCCAGTTGATAAATGTTCTTGTATTTGTCCATCAGCCGGGGATCATTGGCTCCGTACACGAAGCTCGCCCTCGTGCTTCCCGGCGCGATCGCCACCCGGTAGCTCAGCTCGAACACGGACAGATACGGCGCATACAGGACCAGATCCTCGTCCCCGCCGCCAATCCACTCCGCACCGCTCCACCGGGGGCTGTCCGGCGCGGGATCCATGAGCCCTGTCTCAAACCACGATGAGGCCGCCACGCGCCTGTTCTTCTGATCCCATGCGATGACGCTCCACTCGTAGCGCGTTGCGGGCTGGAGCGGCTGGCCTCTGTAGAGAATGTTCTGCGATTCGGAGCCGCGCACGGTTCCGGAGTCCCAGACCACAGACTTGCGGGGATCCCGCACCGTCACCCTGTAGGCTGTCTGTACCAGGCCCCTCTCCGCTCCGGCAGCCGTCATGCGCCAGCCGAAGCGCGGCTGCGCGGCGTCGAGGCCCAGCGGCGTCTGGCGGTGTTCCACCGTGAGATATTCCAGCGCTGGCTGTGCTGAAGCAATGGTGGCTGCGGTGAAGGACGACAGAAACAGACAGAGAGTGGCGCGCATGACTTCAGGCACCTCAGGAGATTTCTCCGGGCTCTCGCCCAAGGTACACGAGGCGCGGGGGCGGTGAAAAGGTTACTCGGACGGCTCGCGGACCCTGAGGATCTGGTTCACTGCAACGTCCTGCAAAACCTGCCGGATGCCGCTCGGCCAGCGGATCTCGATTTCTTTCACCCGTTTGGCTTCGCCAAACCCGAAGTGCACCCGGTGGTCGCTCGTGGCGGCGTATCCCGTGCTCACGGTCGCGTGGTTGTGCTGCACCAGTCCGCGGTCGTCGGTCGCCCGGATCTTCGCCCCGATGCCCATGCGGTTGCTCTTCGTGCCGGCGAGCTCGATCAGAAGCCATCCGTGCTGGTTGGGAGAAACATTGCGGAGCACGCGTGCCGGGCCGTTCAGCACCAGCAGCACGGCATCGATTTTCCCGTCGTTGTCGATGTCGCCCATTGCCATGCCTTTGTAGTTGGCCGCGATCTGCGCGTCGCTGCCCGGCGCGCGCGTCAGGTTCTGAAACCGCCCGTTGGCCAGGTTCCTCAGCACAGTCACCGGCTCTTCCGGCCGCCGCGGCGCGTACGTGTGAATCATGTCCTGCACGTTCGAGCGGCACACGATCAGGTCCTTCCACCCGTCGTTGTCGAGATCGTAGATCGCGTTCGACCAGCCCGACATTTCCAGCGTTTCCAGCGCCAGGCCGCTGGCCGCCGTGCGGTCTTCAAACATGCCGCCGCCGACATTCACGAACAGCGGGAAGGTCTCTTTCTCAAGCGCCGTCACCCAGATGTCCGGCCGCCCCGTGTTGAACAGGTCGCGGAAATCCGCCCCCATGCCCGAGATCACGTTGCCATTTTCGGAATAGGCGATGCCCAGTTCATGTCCGATTTCACGGAATTTCTTCCCCCCAAGATTATGGAAGAACTGCATGGGCGCGTCGTCGTTTCCGATGAAGACGTCCATCCAGCCGTCGTCGTCATAGTCCGCGATGACGATGGCCATGCCGCGTCCGAGGGCGTTGGAAAGGCCTGCTTCCGCCGATACATCCGTGAAAGTGCCGTCCCCGTTGTTCCGGTACAGGGTGTGCGGCAGCGCCCCGTAGTGCCGCGGGCCGCAATAGATGCGCACATTGTTGATCAGGCAGTCCGGCTCGTTGTCCGGGTCCCACTCGCAGTAGTTCGACACGAACAGGTCCAGGTCCCCGTCGTTGTCGTAGTCGAACCACGCCGCCGCCACGGACCACATCTTCTTGCCCTTGTACCTGCCGCCCGGCACGCCTGCCTTCTTCGTCACGTCGGTGAACGTGCCGTCGCCGTTGTTCCGGAACAGCTGGTTGTCGTTCACGTTCAGCACATACAGATCAGGCCAGCCGTCGTTGTCGTAATCGGCCGCCGCCACCCCCATGCCGTACCCTTCGCCGCCGACCCCCGCCTTGTCCGTCACATCCGTGAACGTCAGATCTCCGTTGTTCCTGAACAGCCGGTTTTTGTGCTTCTCCCCCTGCTTGACGAGCGAGGGCATGTGCGCGCCGTTCACCAGGTAAATGTCGAGGTCCCCGTCGCGGTCATAGTCGAAAAGAGCGACCCCGGCGATCAATCCCTCCGGCTGGTGTTTGCGCGGCGTCGCCCCGTTGTCGCACACGAACCGGACACCGGATCTTTCCGTGATGTCGCGGAACGCAATCGGCGGCAGCGTGGTTTGCGCGGCCAGCGCAATCAGTGCGGAGGCTCCCGTCCAGCAGCGGAGACGATTCATGCGAGCGTGTCTTCCAGTGTATCCGACCCTACGGTTTCCGGCATTCTGCGCCTACAATGAAAGCATGAAACGAACAGCGTGGCCGCGCGTGCTCAGCCTGCTTGTTTTCGCGGTCTGGCTGCCGCTTCCTGCCGCCCCCCAGCCGCCGCAGGATTCGCAGGCTGTGATCCGCACCGGTGTGGCCGAAGTGCTGCTGGAAGTCGTCGTCCGCGACCGTCGCGGGCGCCTCGTGCGCAATCTCAAACCGGAAGACCTCGAAATCTACGAAAACGGGGTCAAACAGGACATCCGCGCCTTCCGCTTCGCAGGCGCGGAACGGCGCAGGACAGAGCGCAACGAGAGACCGGAGCCTTCCACCGCAGGCGCCCGCGCGCCCGGAGCAGGCCGCCCCATGTCGTTGCGCGCGGTCAACCTGCTCTGCATCGTCTTCCACAACCTCGACCCCGTCAACCGCACCCGCGCGGTCCGCATGGCGGAAACAATTCTCAAGGAAGAATTCCCGCCCAACACCCTCGCTGCTGTCTTCGCACTCGATGACTACCTGACTCCCGTCTCCCCGTTCACGGACCAGAAGCAGGATCTTCTCACGGCTGTCCAGCAGGCTTTCTCGGGCAAGTCGCTCGATTTCATCGATGCCTCCGTCGCCGTGCTCACGGCCAATCCCACCATGTTCACCATCGATGTGCTGGTCAACATGGCGGCCCAGTCGGCGACTGTGACGGACCGCATCGCGGGCGGCGAAGTCAGCAAGACCATCGTGCCCCGCGCCGACGTCTCCATGAGCGCCTCAGCCAACGCGACACGCGGCTTCCGCGCGCGGGAACGCGTCGATATGGCCCATGTCACCGGCAGCCGGGCGTTCGATCAGATCGACACCATGGTCTCCCAACTCGCGCAACTGCCCGGCCGCAAGAGCGTCATTCTTGTCTCCGGCGGTCTGCTCACGACAGGCGATCCCGATGCCTTCGGCCGATTGATGGCGAAAGCCAACGCCGCCAACATGACCGTCTACAGTTTCGATCCCACCGAACTGGACGAAGTCACCGACACGCAGGCCGCCAAGACTGCGCTCGCCCAGGTGGCCGAAGTCAGCCGCTCCCAGACCAATCTCAACGCCAGCCTTCAGGAGCGCCGCCAGCAGAGCCGGCAGGGCGACGCCCTCGAAGTCGCCGTCCGCTCTTCCGATCTGCGCGCCGCGCTGCGCGAGCTGGCTGAAGGCACCGGCGGCTTCCTCGTCGCCAACACGTCCGAGTTCAACAAGCCGTTCCGCCGCGTGCTCGAAGAGATGGAGGCGCGCTATGAAGTCGCTTACCGCCCGGCCGGCCTGAAGCTCGACGGCCGCCTTCGGACCATTGAAGTCAGGACCACGAGGAAGGACCTGATCGTCGAGAGCCGCACCGGCTACTTCGCCCTGCCCGCCAGGCCCGGCGGAGACGCTCTCGCCGCCCATGAGGTCGTTGGACTCGCCCTGCTCGGCAAAGAGCCGCGCCCTGCCGATTTCGACTTCCAGTACGGCCTTTACACGTTTGGCGCGCCGCAGGGCCAGCGAGACGTGGCGCTGGCGTTCGAACTCACGGGCAAGGATCTCACCGCCGCGCAGGATGCAGCCCGCGGCGCCGCCCGCGCCCATCTCTCTCTCGTCGGACTCGTGAAAGACGGATCCGGCGAGGTGGTCGAGCGATTCAGCATCGATTCTCCCTACCAGTTTTCGCTTGTCAATCTGCCTGCCATGCAGTCCGGCCGCATCACCCATGCGCAATCGCTGCGCCTCTCCCCAGGGCACTATACGGTGGAGGCGATCCTGTTGGACCGCGCCGGAGGCCGTGCGAGCGCCAAGTCCTTCGAAATCGAGGTTCCGCCCGCTCCCTCCAGCCTCGCCCTCAGCACGCCGATGCTCGTCCAGCGGGTTGAGGAGTCGGCGGCAGCGGAGGGTGATCCGCTCGTCTATCAGGGGCGCCGCGTGATTCCCCTTGTTGCCCCGGCGCTCGACAGCGTCTCGCAGCCCCACGTCTACTTCGTCGTATACCCCGATAAAAACAGACCAGAAAAACCGCAATTGCTGGTGGAATTTTTCGTCAACGGCCAGCGGCTGGCTGCGCAGACTGCGGAACTGCCTCCGCCCGATCCCTCCGGCGCCGTTCCGATGATGGTCTCCGCCGCCATGCGGCCCGGTCTCTGCGAGCTGCGGTTCACGGCAACGCAGGGCGATGCAAAAGCCTCCGGCAGCGTCCGTTATGTCGTGCCGCAACTGAAAGCTCAAACGCCGTGAGCCCGCATCGCTGGAACTCGGCTGTTTTCTCCATGAAAGGCCTGTTGCTGGGGGTGTTCCTGCTTGGCTGCCGCGCCGCCGCCCAGCCTGCCGCCACGGATCCGGCCGAACTGCTGCGCGCGGCCGCCGCCGCATTCGAGGCGGGCGACATGCCTGCCGCCATCCAGCACTACCGTGCGTTCCTCAAAGAATTCACGGAAGCCGCGGAAATCCGCTCCAACCTGGGCGCGGCCCTCGTGGCTAACGGACAGATCGAAGAGGGCATCCAGGAATACCGCCTCGCCCTGAAGCATCTGCCCAACAATCCCCGCGTCCGCATGAACCTTGCGCTGGCCTACTACAAGACCGGCCGGCCGGAGGAAGCGGCCAAAGAAATCGCGCCGCTCATCGAACAGCAGCCGCTCGACCCCAAGCCGGCTTTGCTGATGGCCGACTGCCTGATTCTCGCGGGGCGCCCGGAAGCTGCCGCTCAGCTGCTCGCGCCGCTCGCCGAAGAGTATCCCAACGACCGCGCCATCTCTTACGCCCTCGGCATCGCTTACCTCCGCGCCAACGACGCCGACCGCGCCCAGCTCATGCTCGACCGAATTCTCCGCGACGGGGCGTCGGCCGAAAGCGAGTTTCTCTTCGGCCAGCTCGAATACCGCAGGCAGAATCTTCTGAAAGCCGCCGAACACCTCGCCCGCGCCGTCGAACTCAATCCCAAACTGCCCGGCGTCCACTCTCTGTATGGACAGGTCCTCCGCAGCAATGCGCGGCTTGAGGAGGCGGCCGAGCAATTCCGTCTGGAACTTGAAAACAATCCCTTCGAACCCGTGGCCAACATCGAGCTTGCGATGCTGCGAAAACAGGAGGGCCAGCTCGAAGAGGCGCTGAAACACCTCGCCCGCGCCCTTCAGGTGCGGCCCACCGATCCGGGAGTCCTGCTGCAGCGCGCTTCTATTTACTCCACGCAGGGCCGTCTCGAACTCGCCCGCCAGGAGCTCGAGTCGCTCGTCAAGGCCTATCCCCACTTTGCCGAGGCTCATGCCGCGCTTGCGACCGTTTACTACCGCCTGAAACGCACGGCCGACGGCGACCGCGCCCGCGAAGCCGCGCGCCGCGCCCGCCTCTCCGGCCAGACCCAGCCTTCCATTCCCAAAGCCGAATCCGATCCCCCGCCGCCCAGACCGGCGCCGGCGAGGAAGCCCGCTCCGCCGAAGCCGGCGTCAGGCCAGCAATGACAGGGCCGGCCTGCGCTCAGCGGCTCACTTTCCCCCCAGCTCTTCTTTGAGTTCCGCCAGCAGCTTCAGCGCCTCCACCGGCCGCAGATTGTCCACATCCAGCTGCCGGATCCGCTCTGCAATCTGCCACCCCACCGGCTCGAACAGCCGGATCTGCAGCGCCGGACCCGGCGCATGGCGGCGCTTCGGGGCTTCCAGCTCGTCGCTGACGGAGACCTCTTTTTTCTCGTGCAGCGCCAGGATTTCCCGCGCCCGTTCGATCACTTCCAGCGGCAGCGCCGCCAGCCGCGCCACTTCGATGCCGTAGCTGCGGTCCGCGCTGCCCGGCTCCACTTTCCGCAGAAAGATCAGTTGATCTCCGGACTCTTTCACCGAGACATGCAGATTCACCACTCCGTCCAGACGTCCGGCCAGCTCTGTCAGCTCGTGATAATGCGTGGCGAACAGCGTCCGCGCGCCGATGCGGTCGTGGATGTATTCGAGCACCGCCCACGCCAGCGCCAGCCCGTCGTATGTCGCCGTGCCGCGGCCGATCTCGTCCAGAACAATCAGGCTGTCTTTTGTCGCCGTGTTCAGGATCACCGCCGTCTCGGTCATCTCCACCATGAACGTCGACCGCCCGCGGGCCAGATTGTCGCTCGCGCCAATCCGCGTGAACACGCGGTCGATCACCGGCAGCACGGCTTCCGAGGCGGGCACGAACGACCCCATCTGCGCCAGCACCGCAATCAGAGCCGCCTGCCGCAGGTAGGTCGACTTGCCGCCCATGTTCGGACCTGTAATCACCGCAATCCGGTGCGCGGCCTGATCGAGATACAGATCGTTCGGAATGAAGTGGCCCGCCTCGGCTTCGGCCAGCTTCTCGATCACCGGATGCCGCCCCGCAACAAATTTCATCTCGCCTGTTTCGGCGAACCGCGGCCGCGCGTACCGCCGCTCCACCGCCGTTTCGGCCAGAGCCGCGTAAAAATCAATCTCGGCCGCGGCCGCCGCCGTGGTCCGCAGTCTCGCCGCCTGCGCCGCTGCTTCCGCGCGCAGCGAAGCCAGGATCGTCCGCTCCAGATCCAGCGCCCGCTCCTCGGCGTCCAGCACCTTCGCTTCCAGTTCCTTCAGCTCCTGCGTCGTGAACCGCTCGGCGTTCACCAGCGTCTGCTTCCGCTCGTAGTCCGCGGGCACCAGATGCAGGTTCGGCTTCGACACCTCGATGTAAAAGCCGAACACGTTGTTGAATCGCACCTTCAGCGAGCCGATCCCCGTCCGCTGCCGCTCGCGCGCTTCGATCGCCGCAATGATCTGCCGCGAGTGGGTGGCCAGATGCCGCAGCTCGTCCAGCTCCGCGTTGTAGCCCGTCCGGATCACTCCCCCGTCGGCGGCGTTGGCGGGCGCATTGTCATCGATCGCCGCCAGAAGTTGATCGCGCAATTCCGCCACGTCGTCCAGAGATGCAGAAGCTTCGCGCAGCTTCTCCGCAGACGTCTCCGCAAGCAGCGGCCGCAAATCCGGGACACAGGCGAGCGTCCGCCCGAGGCCCAGCAGATCGCGCGGCGTCGCCGTGCCCACCGTAATGCGCGCCAGAAGCCGCTCGAGATCCAGCATCCGCCCCAGCACGTCGCGCAGCTTCGCTCGCGCGATCGTCGCGCGTGCCAGCCACTCCACGGCATCCAGCCGCGCTTCAATCTCTGCGCGGTCCAGCGACGGCTGCAGCAGGCGCTTGCGCAGCAGCCGCGCGCCCATGCCCGTGCGTGTGCGGTCGATGACGGAGAGCAGCGTCGCATCCCGTCCTCCCCCCGCGTCGGCCGTGAACAGCGGCTCCACCAGCTCCAGATTGCGCACCGTCACCGCATCGAGCATCATCGCGCCCATGCGGTCGTGGAACACCGGCCGGTCGAGATGGTCGAGCGCCGATTTCTGCGTCTCGCGCAGGTAGGACAGAATCGCGCCTGCCGCGCCCGTGGCCAGCCGGCGCCCGGCCAGTCCGCATCCGTCCAGCGCCAGCAGACGGAAATGCTCGCGCAGCAGCTGCTCGGCGTGCGCCCCGTCGAACGTCCACGCCTCTGCCTGCGTCACCGCCCATCGTCCGCGCGGCGCGCTGTCGGGTTCGGCTGTCAGCAGCTCCCGCGCATTGAGCTGTTCGAGAGCCGCCGCCGCCTCCGCGGCAGGAAGCTCCGTCGCGCGGAACTCGCCCGTTGAAACGTCCACCCACGCCAGCCCCGCTTCGTTCCGCCGCACGCACAGCGCAGCCAGATAATTGTTCTGGGCCGCGTCCAGCAGAGCCGATTCGGTGACCGTGCCGGGCGTGACAATGCGCGTGATCTCGCGCCGGACCAGCTTCTTCGCCTGCCGCGGGTCTTCCATCTGCTCGCAGATGGCCACGCGGTAGCCTTTCTGGATCAGCCGCGCGATGTAGCCTTCGGCCGAGTGATACGGGACGCCGCACATCGGCACCGGCTCGCCCCGCTCCTTGTTGCGCGACGTGAGCGTGATTTCGAGCTCGCGCGCCGCGGTGACGGCGTCCTCGTAGAACAGTTCGTAGAAATCGCCCAGGCGGAAAAACAGCAGGCACCCGGGCGCCTGCTGCTTCGCCGCGTGATACTGCCGCATCAGCGGCGTCGTCGGTTCTTGCGCCACTCTCCTTAAGCGTAGATGCCGCGCAGCTTGATCGCAAAAGCCACGCGGTCCAGCGCCAGCATGTAGGCGGCGCACCGGTTGTGCACCTTGTGGCGCTCGGCGTAGGAGACCACGTCGCGGAAGGCGTTCACCATGATCTCCTCGAGCCGCCCGTTGACGAGCTGCTCGTTCCAGAAGAAGCCCTGCCGGTCCTGCACCCACTCGAAGTAGCTCACCGTCACCCCGCCGGCGTTGGCGAGGATGTCGGGGATCACGAACACGCCCTTCTCCAGCAGGATGCGGTCCGCTTCGGCAGTCGTCGGACCGTTGGCGCCCTCGCAGATGATCCGCGCGTTGATCTTGTGCGCGTTGCGCGAGTGGATGACGTTCTCCTTCGCCGCCGGCACCAGGACGTCGCACGGCAGGTAAAGCGCCTCTTCGCGGTCGATGTCCTCTGCGCCCGGGAAGCCCGTGATCGAGCCCGTCGCCTTGCGGTGCGCGTCCAGCGCCGCCGGATCGATGCCGTTGGCGTTGTAGACGGCGCCGTCGTATTCGATCACCGCGATGATCTTCATCCCGGCCTTGTGCATCAGCCGCGCGGCGTGGCCGCCCACGTTGCCGAAGCCCTGGATCACCACCGTGGTCTGCGAAGGCTCCATATGGAATTTGCGCAGCGCCTGCAGCGTGACGAACAGACAGCCGCGCCCCGTGGCCGCCGGGCGTCCGCGCGAGCCGCCCAGATCGAGCGGCTTGCCCGTCACCACGGCCGTCACCGTCGTGCGCTTATGCATGGAATACGTGTCCATGATCCAGGCCATCGTCTGTTCGTTCGTGTTCATGTCCGGCGCCGGCACGTCGCGTTCCGGACCGAGGATCTCGATGATGTCGGCCGTGTAGCGGCGCGTGATCCGCTCCAGCTCTCCCTGGCTCAACACCGACGGATCGCAGATGACTCCGCCCTTGCCGCCGCCGAACGGGATGTTCACCACGGCGCATTTCCAGGTCATCCAGCTCGCCAGCGCGCGCACTTCATCCAGCGTCACGTCCGGAGCGAACCGGATGCCGCCCTTGGCCGGACCGCGCGCCAGCGAGTGCTGCACGCGGTAGCCGGTGAACACTTCCAGGCGTCCGTCGTCCATCTGCACGGGGATGTAAACCGTCACCTCCATCGTGGGAGTGCGAAGGACCTTCTGGAGTCCTTCATCCAGGCCGAGCAACGTGGCGGCCTCATTGAAGCGGGCCTCGGCGGCCAGCCATGGATTGAACTCGCGTTCCAGGGCCGGATCCTGACCGGGCTTCGTGGCTTCGAGGATCATGCAAAAATACCTCCGCACCCATTATCCTCGGAGGAAATGGCCCCGGCAAGCCGTCAAAAATCTGAACTATCAAGGCGCTCCTTCCTGTTTGCTGCCGCACCATGGCTGCTGCAGCCGGGCGCCGCCAGCGCGCGGCGGCGGCTGGAATTGGCCGGCCTGCCCTGGATTCACATCCGCAACGGCAGCGCGCCTCTGCGCCTGCTGCGCATCCACGGCAACGAAGAAACGGCGCGCGAAGCTGTCGAGCTGGTCATCGAGGATACGCCCGGGGAGGCCTGGATCGTCGATTCGCCGATACGCCATGTGACCCTCGGCGGCCTGCGCCTGGATCCCAATCGAATGTTTTCCCGCGCAGGCGCGGAGAGAAATCTGCGCCTGCTGAATCCCGAAGCCCGGCCAGAACTGATCGCCGCGCTGCTCGATCAGCTCGACCGCGGCAGGGACACGCTGATGAAAACCATCGCGCCCCCGCCCGGCGGCCTCTGGATCGCCGCGCATAACAACGGACCGGGCTATTCGATCGAAACCGAGGCGCCCATCTCGCAGCGGATTCACAAGCCTCAGCCCGAGTCGCCCCGCGATTTCTTCCTGTTCACCAGCGCTGCTGATTTCGAAATCGCTCTGAAAGGCCCTTACAACGCCGTCCTGCAGGACCGTCCCGGCGGCGAAGACGACGGCTCGCTCTCCCGCTGGTGCGCTGCCCGCGGCGTCCGCTACGTCAACGCCGAAGCCGCCCAAGGCAAGCTGGACAGGCAGCTCGAAATGCTCCGCTGGCTCATCGCCGCACTGCCGTAGTAGGCTTTCATCCATGCGTTCCCAACTGGCCGGCGAACTTGTGGCGGAGTTCATCGGAACCCTGATCATCCTGCTGTTTGGCGCGGGCGTCTGCGCCATGGTGGTCGCTTTCGGCACCGGCGCGCCCGGGGAAATCGTGCACGGAGGCTACACCAACATCACCATCGGCTGGGCCCTCGGCGTCATGTTCGGAGTCCTGGCCGCGGCGCGCATCAGCGGCGCTCACCTGAACCCCGCCGTCACTCTCGCCCTTGCCGTCTTCCGCGGCTTCCCCTGGGCCAAGGTGGTTCCGTACGCCCTCAGCCAGACCCTCGGGGCCATGGCGGGCGCCGTCGTCGTCTGGTTCAATTACCGCGAAGCCATCCTCCGCTTCGATCCGCTGCTTGAAAAAAGCGCAGGGATTTTTACCACATTTCCCGCTTTTCCCGAAATTCCTGCGGCCGGATTTTTCGATCAGGTTCTGGGCACGGCGCTCCTGTTGTTCCTCGTGTTTGCGCTCACCGACACGGAGAATGTCTCGATCCCTTCGTATCTGATCCCCGCCGTCGTCGGCCTCGTCGTCCTCGCCATCGGCGTCAGCTTCGGCAAGCTCCACGGCTACGCCATCAACCCGGCGCGCGATTTCGGTCCCCGGCTCTGGACCGTCCTCGCCGGCTACCGCGTCAACGGACTCACCGACGGCACCCATGTCTGGTGGATTCCGGTCGCCGCTCCTCTCGTCGGAGGCCTCATCGGGGCCGGGCTGTACGAGCTCACGATCCGCAGGTTCCTGCCCCGGGGCGATTGAGCCCCGCGTCCCTCGCCCGAGTCAGTACCCAAGCTCCCGTAGCCGCTCCACGGTCAGCTTCTCCGGCTTCAGTTCCATCTGCGCGAGCAGCCGCTCGACGTACTTCGCCAGGACATCGGTCTCGAGATTCACCCGTTGTCCCGCGCGCGCCTGCCGCAGCGTTGTGTTCGCCCATGTGTGCGGAATCACGGCCACTGCGAACACCGGTCCTTCCACCCGCGCCACCGTCAGGCTGATCCCGTCCAATGCAATCGAGCCCTTGTAGACCAGATACCGCGCCAGCTCCGCCGGCGCCTCCACCTCCAGCCACCAGTCTCCGCCTCCGCGTTCCTCGAGCGTCCGGATCACCCCTGTTCCGTCGACATGTCCCTGCACGATGTGTCCGCCCAGGCGTCCTGACGCCGCCAGCGCCCGCTCCAGGTTCACCGGCGTTCCGGCGCGCGCCTCCCCCAGCGTCGACCGCTCCAGCGTCTCCCGCGACACGTCCGCAGAAAAGCCCGAAGAGCCAATCCCCACCGCCGTCAGGCACACCCCCTGCACCGCCACGCTGTCGCCTTCGCGCAGCCCCTCGACGACTCTCGCGGCCTCAATCCGGAGCCGGCTGCCCGAACCCCGCGGCGCCACGGCAACCACCCGGCCCACCTCTTCGACGATCCCCGTAAACATCTCTCTCACCCTACAACGCCGCAGCTGGCTTCTGCCCGTCGGCAATGGAAAGGCCCGCCTTGCGGCGGGCCTGGGAGGGATGATGGCTGGTACGCCCGGCACGATTCGAACGTGCGACCTTTTGCTCCGGAGGCAAACGCTCTATCCAGCTGAGCTACGGGCGCTCCTGACTCTTATGATACGCACTTCCGCCGGGGAAGGGAAGACCCCGCCGCGCCCTCTCTATCTCTCCTCGCCATCCGGGGACGCCCCGGGAAGGGGCGGCTCGACCCCCGGCTCCGAACACGCCGCCTCGAACCGCACCATCACCGCCGGATACGTCACCACCTGCGGAACCATTGCATCCGGCGGCGGCTCCAGCACCCGGTAATGCACCACGCACCGCGCCCCCTCGCGTTCCACCTTCCGCACTTCGACACGATAACCGCCCGTCGGCCTGCGTCCCGCATGGATCGTCACGATCCACGCCCCGCCGCGCTTCTCCGCCTCGTACTGCGCCTCAGCCGCCTGACGCCGCGGCCGCTCGCGCAAAACCTCGAACGGCACTTCTTCCATTCCGATGGCACTCCAAAGCGAAATTCCGAACACCGCCGCCGCCATGATACTAGCGCGCATGGTACCGCCCGCCTCTCGCCAGGAACTCGAACACCCTCCGGTGATACGCGCTGAACTCCGGATCCGGAATTCCCGACGGCGGCACCGCCGCCGAATCCCGGCCCGTCTGGAACATATCGTGATGATAAATCACATACCCGCCCGCCTCCCGCACCCGCTGGATCTGCAGGATGTGATCCTCCGGATACGTCTCCCCCCGCGGTCCCCCGAATTGCGCCGTCCCGTTCCGCGCCGGCTCATCGTCCACCACCGGCTTCCCGTATCGTGCGATCAGATACCGGATCTCCGCCGGCGCGATCTCCCACGGCCGCCCCGCGCTCTGCCGCGACGTGTGCGGCGTCAGGAAATCCATCGCCGCCGTCTCTTCCGCGCTCCCCGTCAGCACCCCGGCCACTCCCGGCGAACTTGTCACCAGCCGCTCCGGGTCCGCCGCTTTGATCGCCTTCACAACCGGCACCGTGTGATGCGAAAACTCGTTCCACACCTGGAACGCCGCGTTCCGCCACGGCTTCAGCTCCCGCGCCAGCTCCGCCGCCGCGCGCTCCATTGCGGCGTCGGAAAGCCGGATGTTGTCCAGCCAGCTCTCGCGCGTGAACAGCGTGAGTTCAATCACCATCCCTTCCGCCGCAGCCGAAGCCAGAAGCTGCCTGAGCACGCTCATCGGCCTGTCGCGGAGCGAGCCGTCACTCGCGAAGAGCGAACACTCCCCGCACGTGTCCACAAATCCCCGCCGGTTGTCCCACTGCGCCCAGATGCGCAGCACATTCACGCCATACCGCCGGAATTTCCGCAGCCATGCCCGCCGGATTTCCTCTGAATGGTTGAACTCCGGGTTGTAAATCGCATTGAAAAAACTCACCCCCGTAAATTCAAATGGTTTCCCATCCAGCGTGAATTCTTTTCCCCGCACTCCCAGCACGGGCTGCTGGGCTTCGGCGCCCGGCCAGGCGGACAACAGCAGCCAGCAGAGGATCCACTTCTGTCCCGTTTTCATGGGAACTGCTTTCAGCCAGCGCCTGCCGGATCAGACGGCCAATCCCAACAGCCGGATGAATTTCCTCAGCCATGCCGGATGCGCCGGCCATGCCGGCGCCGTCACCAGATTGCCGTCCTCCACCGCCTCCGTCACCGGCACTTCCACATACGTGGCGCCGCACGATGTCGCCTCCGGCCCCACCGCCGGGTAGCAGGTCAGCTTCCTGCCCTTCAGCACGCCGGCGGCTGTCAGCACCTGAATCCCGTGGCAGATCGCCGCCACCGGCTTGCCTGCGTCGAAAAAGTGGCGCGTGATATCCAGCACGCGCGGATTCAGACGCAGATATTCGGGCGCGCGCCCGCCAGGAATGACCAGCGCGTCATAATCCGACGGCAGCACCACGTCGAATCCATGATTGAGCACGAAATCGTGGCCACGTTTTTCGGTGTACGTCTGGTCGCCTTCGAAATCATGGACCGCCGTGCGGATCTTATCGCCCTGCTTTTTGCCCGGACACACCGCATGCACCGTGAACCCCAGCATCTGCAGGGCCTGGAAAGGAACCATCGCTTCGTAGTCTTCCACGTAATCGCCCACCAGCATGAGGATCTTCTTCGCCATGGCGCGCTCCTTTCGTCCCTCACTCTACCCGAACCCGCGCTCAGCAGGAAGCCCGCACCTCCATGAGATAGAATGCGCCCGCGGAGGACTCATCATGCACCAGAACACGGGCGATGGCGCCAGCCGCCGCTCCTTCCTCGCTTCCTCGGCCGCCTGGCTTCCGGCCGGTCTCAGCGTGCACGTCGCCGCTTCCTCCGTGTATCGCGTCGGCGTCATCGGTTGCGGCGGCAGGGGCGAAGCCGCCGCCATCAACGCCATGCGCGCCGGCAATGACGTCCGCATCACCGCCCTCGCCGACATCCTGCGCGACCGCTGCGAGGAGAAACGCACTTCGCTGAAACTCAAGTTCCCCGGCCAGGTCGACGTCCCCGACGACCGCATCTTTACGGGCTTCCAGGCCTACAGGCATGTCATCGAAGCCAGCGACGTGGTCATCATCGCCAACGCAGCCAAGTTCCACCCGCTGCATCTGAAAGCCGCTGTCGAAGCCGGCCGCCACGTCTTCGTCGAAAAGCCCCACGCCATCGACCCCGCCGGCATCCGCATGGTCGAGGAGGCTTGCCAGCTCGCCCGCCAGAAGCGCCTCTGCGTTGTCAGCGGCCTCCAGTCCCGCTATCACCCCGGCTACATCGAAACGATGGAGAAGGTCCACTCCGGCCTCATCGGCGACATCGTGGCCATCCAGGAAACCTGGCTCCGCCCGCCGTATGTCGTCCGCCAGCGCCGCCCCAAACAGAAAGAGCTCGAATTCCAGGCCGCCAACCAGTACCACTTCCACTGGCTCTCCGGCGACGACGTGCCCCAGACCCTCATCCACAACCTCGACCGCTCCTCCTGGGCTCTCGGCAACGCCGCTCCGCTCCGCTGCTGGGGCATGGGCGGCCGTTCCACTCTCAAAGGCGAAGAGTTCGGCTCCGTCTTCGACCACCACGCCGTGGTCTACGAGTTTCCCCGCGGCGTCCGCGTCTATGCGTACTGCCGCACCATCGACAACTGCTACAACGAAAACTCTTCCCTTATTCTCGGCGCCAAAGGCCGCTGCGATCTCCTCAACCTCCGCATCACCGGCGAGACCAACTGGTCGAGCTCGCAGCCGCCATCAAAAAACAACGCCTACGATCTCGAGCACGCCGCCCTGTTCGAGGCCATCCGCTCTGGCGAGCCCCTCAACAACGGCGACTACATGGTCCGCTCCACCCGCATCGCCGTCATGGGCCAGCTCGCCTGCTACACGGGGCAGGAACTCACCTGGGAGCGCGTCGAAAAATCGAACTTCTCTTACCCGCCGCGCCCCGAAGAAGTCCACGAAGACACCGAGCCGCCCATCTGGCCCCAGGCCGACGGCACCTATCCTGTCTTCACTCCCGGCATCACGCGGCTTCTGTAGAATTCCGCCGCCCGGCCGCGCAGCGCTCGTTCTCCCGGGACCACTGCAGTGTTCCCTCGGGCCTCGGCCGAGGGCTGCACCCCGGCGCGGGCCCCGATTCCCCCATCCCGCCCCGCTCCGCACACAATAGAGGAATGGCGCGCAGAGTCCTTCTTGCCCTGCTTCTCCTCGCCGCGGCCCTCCCTGCCCAGCGGCTCGCCATCACCGGCGCCCAGGTGATCGACGGCACCGGCGCGCCGCCCCGCCGCCTCACGGTCCTCATCGAACAGGACCGCATCGCCGCCGCCGCCGAAAACCTCCCGATCCCTCCCGGCACGCCAACGATCAATGCCGAAGGCCACACCCTCCTGCCTGGCCTGTTCGATCTGCACACTCACCTGCTCGCCACAGGCGGCGCGAAAGACGTCGACTGGGCCAAGGCCCTCAAGCTGTATCTCGCCCACGGTGTCACCACCGTCGTCGATCTGAGCACCTATCCCGAACAGTTCGAACCCATGCGCCGCCTGCTCGCCGCCGGTCTCGAAGCTCCCCGCGTCCATATGGCCGCCCGATTCACCACGCCTCTCGGCCATGGCATGGAAGGCGGGCGCGGCGACTTTCACACCCAGCTGGTCCTCACGCCCCGCGAAGCCCGCAACGCCGTCCGCCGCTTCGCCCCCTACAAGCCCGACCTGCTCAAGGTTTTCACCGACGGATGGCGCTATGGCGCCGAACCGGACATGACTTCGATGGAAGAGGAGACCCTCCGCGCCCTCGTCGAGGAAGCCCATCAGCTCGGCCTCAAGGTCGTCACCCACACCGTCACCGTCCGCCGCGCCCGCGAAGCTGCGCGCGCCGGAGTCGACATCATCAACCATGGCATCGGCGACGGCGTCCTCGATCCCGATACCCTCCGCCAGATCCTCGAATCCAACACCGGCTACGTCCAGACGCTTGCCGTCTACGAGCCCCGTGGCGCGAAAGTGATCCCCGCGCGCCAGCGCCGCTGGGCCCACCTGATGGCCAACTGCGCCCTGGCCCGTTCCTCCGGCCTTCTGAACGGCGCCGGCACGGACGCCGGCATGCCCGGCACTCCCCACGGCGAATCCACTCTCCACGAACTTGAGCTTATGGTCAACTGCGGCTTCACTCCGCTGGAAGCGATCACCGCCGCCACTGCCACTAGCGCCCGCCTCCTCGGCACGGCGGACCGAGGCCGCATCCAGCCTGGGCTCCTCGCCGATCTCGTCCTCGTCGAAGGCAACCCCGCCGAGCGGATCTCGGATCTCCGCCGCGTCCGCCGCATCTGGCTCGGGGGCAGGGAACTGAACCGCGAACAGCTTCTCGCCGCCATCTCCAGACCCGGCCCTTCGCCTCTTCCGTTGACAGGCGGCCCCGCGCCGGAACTGCTCGATGACTTCGAATCGGAAAACGGCCGCTCCCGCCTTGACACGCTCTGGATCAACCGCACCGACGCGGGGCTCGATTTCTCGCGCATGACCTACCACCGCACCCAGCGCGCGCCCGGCAATCGCTGCCTCACGGTGCTGGCCGAAATGAGCGACAAGGACCGCCCGCTGGCCGCCATGGTTCTGCCGCTGTCGAAAGGCGCCGTCCTGCCCGTCGATCTCAGCTCATGGCAGGGCGTCGAATTCGAGGCCCGCGGCGATGGCCCCTTCCAGCTTCTGCTGCGCTGGCGCGGCGGCGAAGCCCACGCTCCTTTCGAAGCCTCCGCCGCCTGGCAGCGCGTCCGCATCCCCTTCGCCGCCTTCGCGAAGCCGGATCTCAGAGAAACAATTTCCCTTGAATTTGTCATTTCACGCCCCGCCGGCCGCAAGGCCTTCCTCGAACTCGACAACGTGAGGCTCTACCGGTGACCGGACGCGCGGATCTCCTGGCGCTGCTTCGCGCCCACTCGCCCTGGGACGCCCGCGAAGCCGCCATGCTCGCCCGCATCATTGCTTTCGTCGAAGCTCACGAAGACTGCTTCGAGCGATCCCTGCTCATCGGTCACGTCACCGGCTCCGCCTGGGTCGTCAATCCGGAGCGCACCCACGCCCTGCTGGTCCACCACCGCCGCCTCGGCCGCTGGCTCCAGCCCGGCGGCCACTGCGACGGCAGCCCCGATGTGCTCGCCACCGCCCTCCGCGAAGTCCTCGAAGAGACCGGCATCGAAGCCCGCCCCGTCACATCAGCCGTGTTTGACGTCGACGCTCACGACATCCCCGCGCGCGGCGCTGAGCCCGCCCACGTCCACTACGACATCCGCTTCCTCGCCGAAGCCCCTCTCTCGAGCCAGCCCGTCGTCAGCCCTGAATCGCGCGATGTCCGCTGGGTCGCGCTCGGCGACATCCCTTCGCTCGGAACCGACTCTTCCGTCCTCCGCCTCGTCGAAAAAACACGTCCGCCCTCATCCGTTCCGGACCGTTGACACCGCCTCGTGCGCATCCTGGCATCGAACTCTTGCGGTTGAAAGCGGCGGCGGCTTCGTTCCCGATGCCGCTCTTCCCGGCAAGCTGCCGGTTTGGTCGCCCTCTCGGTCGCGAGAATGGCGTTCAGGCCCGCCGGACTCCGTCCCGTCGTCCGCGCCCTCGGCAACGGGTGCAGGGAGTGGGCGTATGATTGCTCATGATTTCTGCCAGGCTCGCCTTCGGCGCCGCCTCCATGCCGTTGGGCTTCAGTGACGGAGTCAGCGGTCGGATCCGTCGCCCGCATCGGCCGGCCGCCCTCGTGGGCAGCGCCGTCCTCCCCACGGCCATTGCCAACGCGCGCTACCTCCCCGTCCACCTGCTGCCTGAAGAAGAACGCCGCCTCCGCGAGTCCGCTTACGGAGAGCCGGAAGGAGAATTGGATGTCTAGTCACGCATTGCCATCCTGCCAGGAGGCCCCATGCTGAAACGCGGCCCAGCAAAAAAAGTCATCATCTACATCAACGAAGACGCGCAGCACCATGCCACCGCCCTGCACGACGCCATCATGACCTATCTGCTCAACCACGGCGTTGCCGGCGCCACCTCCACCCGCGCATACGCAGGCTTCGGCTCCAGTCACACGCTCCACACGCCCAAGATCGAGGTGCTTTCCCAGCACCTGCCTCTGCGCATCGAATTCGTCGAGACCCCCGAAAAGGTCGAGGAACTCCTCCCCACCCTCTACGACATGGTCACCGACGGCCTGATCGAAGTCCATGACACCTTCGTCGTCAAAGCCGCGCGCCGGACCCCTGAACGCGAGCCCAAACTTCCGCACCAGAAAAAGCAGGGCCCCGCCCGGCTCCTCCGCGTCTTCCTCGGTGAGGCCGACCGCTGGCACGGCGAGCCCCTCTACGACGCCATCGTCAAGAAGCTCCGCATGCTCGAAATCGCAGGCGCCACCGTCTACCGCGGCATCCTCGGCTACGGCGCCAAGGGCCACGAACACAAACGCAGCTTCTTCCACCCCACCCGCGACCTGCCCGTCATGATCTCCGTCATCGACGAGCCCGCCAGAATCGCTCAGGCTGCCGAGGCCATCGAACAGATGCTCGACGACGGCCTCATCGTGATCTCCGATGTCGAGATGGTCCGCCTCCTGCGCGGAGGCGTCAGCGCGGAGCAGTCCCATGCCAGCGGCCCAACCAGCTAAACTCCTCCGCATCCACATCTCCGCCGGCGACCGCTGGCAGGGCAAGCCCCTCTACGAAGCCATCGTCGCCCGCTGCCGCGAACTGAAAATCGCCGGCGCCACCGTCTTCCGCGGGCTCGAAGGCTACGGCGAGACCGCCACGCTTCACAGGCACCACCTCGCCCGCGCCGACGAGCCCATTCTCATCGCCGTCGTTGATTCCGCTGAAGCCATCGAACGCCTCATTCCCGAGATTGAACCCATGATCGACACCGGCCTCATCGCCGTCTCTCCGGTCGAAGTGATCCGTGTCCAGAAAAAGTCCCAATCCGGCGAGCCGCCCAGCCGGTAGCCCCGGCTGCGGTCCCTCTCCGCTGCTTCCGTTCGCAGGACGGCAGCGCGAACTCCGCCGCCTTCAATCCCTGCTCTCATCCGGCAGCTGCGCCCTCGTCCTCGGCCCCCGCGGCATCGGCAAGTCACGCCTCATCGCCGAAGCCGCCGCCGCTTCCGGCATCCAGCCCGTCCGGGTCTGCACTCAGGACCCTCCGCAGGAACTCTTCCGCCAACTGCTGCCGCTTCTTTGCCCGGAAACATCTTCGCCCGTTTCTGTTGGCCGCTTCGCCAGCCAAACGCTCCGGGCCAGAGTCCTCGCCGCTCTCCAGTCCCGCCCTCGCTGGATCTGGCTCGACGATCCTCCGCCCGCCAGCGCTCCCGTATACCGCTTCTTCCAGCGCGTGCTGTGGACCCCGCGCTGCGGCCTCATTGTGGCCGTCGAACACCGGGCCCGCCTTGGCGCCCTCGTCCGCCTCTTCTACGATCCACGCGAAGAACTCCTCCTCGCCCCGCTCAGCCACGCCGATTCCGCGGCGCTTCTCGAGCTCGCCATCCACGCCTTCGGCCTCGGCCTCCACGGCTCGCTCGCTGAATTCCGCTCGCGCACCCTCGAGGCCGCCGCCGGCAACCCCGGCCGCATCATCACCCTCTGCCGCCTCGCCGCCCAGCCGCAATACTGGCATGGCGGCCGCCTCCTGTTCGCGCCTCTCTGGATCGACACGCTCACCCAACTGGCATAACAGCGCCGCCGCCAGGCGGCGTCCGCACGGCTTCTTCCGATCTCTCCAGCTCCTCCAGCCATTGCTCCAGCCGCGCCTGATGCTCCGCCTCCAGCGCCCCCGCCGACAGCAGCCGCGCGATCTCGGCGCGGAACACTCCTGCCTCGGCGTCGAACCGCTCCTGCAACGCCTCAAGCTGCCGCAGTATCCACGCCTCCAGGCTCCGTGAGTACGCCTCCAGCGTCTTCCACACTGCGCCTCCCGCCTGCCGCTCCAGTCCCGCCGCCGCAATCCGCCGCCCCGCCCACGGCAGCGCCGCCATTCCCGGCAGCCGCACCTCGTCCGGCAGCAGATCCAGCCCCGGCACCGGCAACGCCCCCGCCTCCGTGCTCTCGAGGCCCTGTGCTTCCGCTTCCGCGCCGGGCCGCATCACGTGACGCGCCATGTCCGCCGCCGCCGACAAAACGGCGCACAATTGTTTCAGGCGATGGTGAACCTCCTCTCCCGTCGCGCTGCAGACCTCCAGCGCCGCCGTGCGCAACTCTCCCCCGCAGGCGGCCCTGTCGCCCCACAGGCGTTCTTTCGCGATCCGCTCCGCGGCAAGCTCCAGCACTCTCCGGCCCTCTCCGCGCAGCGCGTCCACCATCTCCATCCCCTCGCGTCTCGATGATTCGAGACTTGCCGCCGCCCGCCGCAGCGCCCCTTCGATCCTCTCCAGCTCCGCCTGCGGAATCCGCCCCCGCCCTCCGTCCAGCCGCCCGCGCAGCGCTGCCGCTACCGATGCCCGCAACGCCCGCGCCTTCCTCTCGAGCGACTCCGCCGCCAGCTCCCGGTGCCGCTCCAGCACGGGCCGCAGCATCGTCCGCTGCCACTCTTCCAGCAGCCCCGCATGCGCCTCTTCCACGCTCACCGCCGCCACGGGAACCTCGCGCCCCAGTTCCCGCGCCAGCACCCCGGCCGTGTAGACGCGCGCCCGTTCCAGGTCCCTCTCGTTCAGCAGATCCGCTTTGCTCAGCAGCACCATCGACGGCGTGCTCGCCCGCTCCAGCAGATCCAGCGTCGCCAGGTCTTCTTCGTTCATGGGCGTCACCGCCGTCACCAGCAGCAGTCCCAGGTCGCACCGCGGCAGATACGCCAGCGTCTCCGCCGCTCCGGATGTCGCCAGCGAACCCAGTCCCGGCGTGTCCACAAAGACCAGTCCGTTGGACAGAATCGGGCTCGGCACTCTCACCACCAGCCGCAGCACTTCCCGCTGGTTCGCCGGATTCAGCTCCTCCGTTGCGAAAAGCGGCAGCTGCTCCACGCCCAGCCGCTCCACCCGCCCGCCGGCGAAATACACCGTCATCCCGGCTTCTTCCCCGTACTGGATCCGCACCGGCACCGCCGTCACGGGCGTCACTCCTACCGGCAGCACTTCCATCCCCAGCAGCCGGTTCAGCAGCGACGACTTGCCGCTGCTCACCCGTCCGAACACCGCCAGCTCGAACGTCGGCGCCTCGAGCTTCTCCACCAGCCGCTGCAACGCCGGCCGGAACTCGGTCAGATCGGCTTCCCGGATCACCTTCTCGAGCGTCCGCAGCAGCCCCGCCGTGTCGCTGCCCGCTCCGAACCGCGCCAGCCGACCCTCGAGGTCCGCGCCAGTGCCGCTCCGCAGCTCGGACTCGAGCGCCGCCACGAGCGACTCCAGCTGATTCGTCACCCCCCGCAGCGCTTCTTCCGCCTCTGGCGCCAGCCCGCCATAGTCTCGCAGGTGTTCCGGCGCCATCTCCTGCACCGCGATCCGCACAAACGCCAGCGTCACCAGAATCGAGTGCAGCGCCCCGAACCGCGGACGCCCGCCGGCGCCGTCCACCTGCGCCGCTTCCAGAAACCGCCCCAGCTGCCGCCGGAACTGCGCGATCGACGACCGCACCAGCCGCGCCTGTTGCGGCGTCACATCCGGG
>Ga0101944_10001259_pt1 | contig 55659 bp, 36 predicted proteins | sample DewCreD2012metaG_FD_75245 | JGI IMG/M metagenome (GOLD analysis project Ga0101944, IMG submission 75245) | Hot spring sediment bacterial and archeal communities from British Columbia, Canada, to study Microbial Dark Matter (Phase II) - Dewar... ...
CCGGCACGCCCGCGGGCAGTCGCGACTGGCGATGCTGGGGCATGCGATCTTCCGCGCCGTGGTGCTGGTGCTGCTGGGAGTGTTTTTGCGGTCGATGAACCGCCCCCAGACGAACTGGACATTCGAAGATACGTTGTCGCAGATCGGGCTGGGGTATGTGCCTTTATTCCTCCTGGGGCTGGCGCGACCGCGCTGGCAGTGGGCCGCGCTGGCGGTGATCCTGATCGGGTATTGGGGCGCCTTCGCGGCGTACCCCTTGCCGCCGGCCGACTTCGATTACGCCTCGGTCGGCGTGCCGCCCGACTGGCCCTACCATTACCAGGGGCTTGCCGCCCACTGGAACAAGAACAGCAATCTGGCCTGGGCCTTCGATGTCTGGTTCCTCAATCTCTTCCCGCGTCCGGAGCCGTTCAAGTTCAACGCCGGCGGCTACGCCACGCTGAGCTTCATCCCCACGCTGGGCACGATGCTGCTGGGGCTGATCGCCGGCGGCTGGCTGAAGCGGCAGGCCGCGGTGTGGAAAACGACGCTGGGGCTTGTGGCCAGCGGGGCCGTGTTTTTGGCGGCCGGCCTGGCCCTGCACGAATATAGCCTGTGCCCCTGCGTGAAGCGGATCTGGACGCCGTCGTGGGTGCTCTATAGTGGGGGCTGGTGCCTGATGCTGCTGGGCCTCTTCCACGCGCTGGTCGATGGCGTGGGACTCGCAGGGCTGAGCTATCCGCTGCGAGTGGTCGGGGCCAACTCGATCGCCGCCTACCTGTTGGCCCACGGCCCCGACCGGTTCATCCTCGATTCGTTCCACATCCACGTCGGCAAGGACTGTTTTGCCCTGCTCGGCACGGCCTACGAACCGCTGCTGGCCGGCTCGGCCGTACTCGTCGTGCAGTGGCTGGTCCTTTGGTGGCTGTACCGCCAGAAGCTGTTCATCCGCATTTGAGGCTGGCATTTGAAGCGAAGGAACTGACCGCCATGCATCCTGCGATGCCTCGTTTGGCATGTTGCCCGCTCCACCTCGCCGCGGCACGCGCGGCCCGGCGAGAGTCGATCGCGCGGCGTGGCTCTTTCTGGCGCGGCGATCTGGCCGCGGGGCTGTGGATGGCCGCCATGCTGGCCGCGCCGCTGCTGGCGGATGATTTCCCCACGCCGCTGAACACCGGTGCGGGGGCGGACCAGCAGCCGATGCCAGCAGCCGAGGCCGCCGCCTCGATGAGCGTTCCGCCCGGCTTTTCCGTGACGGTGTTCGCGGCCGAGCCGCAAGTGCACAACCCGGTGGCGATGACCTGGGACCGGCGCGGGCGGCTGTGGGTGGCCGAATGCTACACCTATGGCGACCGCAGCACGCGGTACGACCTGACGCTGCGGGACCGGGTGCTGATCTTCACCGACCGCGACGGAGATGGACGGGCCGACGAGCGCCAGGTGTTCTGCGACAATGTGCAGCGTCTGATGAGCGTCGAGGTGGGGCTGGGGGGCGTATGGCTGATCGCCCTGCCGCAGCTTCTGTTCGTGCCCGATCGCGACGGCGACGACCGGCCGGATGGCCCGCCGCAAGTCGTGCTGGACGGGTTCGGCATCTCGCCGGTCAACTACCACAATGGTGCCAACGGCTTGCGGTTCGGTCCGGATGGCTGGCTGTACGGCCGCTGCGGCGCGTCCGGCTCCGGCTGGGTCGGTCCGCCCGATGCGCCGCGAGAACAGCGCGTGGCGATGTATGGCGGCCTGTGGCGGTACCACCCCCAGCGGCGGGTGCTGCAAATGCTCTGCCACGGAACGACCAACCCCTGGGGACACGACTGGGACGCGCACGGCGAGCTGTTCTTCACCAACACGGTCACGGGGCACCTGTTCCACCTGATCCCCGGCGCGCATTACACCCGCAGCGCCACCGTCAGCCCCAACCCCCGCGTCTACGAACCGATCGACACGCACGCCGACCATTACCACTGGGACACTTCCCGCGGCTGGCGCGTGGTCGAAGGGGATCCCGTCCGCGACCAGCTCGGCGGAGGACACGCCCACTGCGGGGCGCTGATCTATCAGGAAACGCAGTGGCCGGCCGAGTGGCGCGGCCGCCTGTTGACGCTGAACCTCCACGGACGGCGGATCAATGTCGATGCGCTGGCCCGGCAGGGCAGCGGCTACGTCGGGCGGCATGTCGGCGACATCGCCTACGCCGCCGACACCTGGTTCCGAGGTATCGACCTGGCCAGCGGTCCCGACGGGGCCGTGTACGTCCTCGACTGGAGCGACACGGGCGAATGCCACGAACATGACGGCGTGCACCGGCTCTCGGGGCGGATTTTTCGCCTTGCCGGCCCGTCCGCCGGCCAGGCATCTCCGCCGCAGCCGCCGCCGGACCTGACGCGTCTTACGCCGCAGGAGCTGGTGGCCTTGCACCGCGACGCGCGGCAGTGGTATGTCCGCCAGGCCCGGCGGGAGCTGGCCGAGCGGGCAGCGGCCGGCCAGCCGCTGCGCGAGGCGGTCGCGACACTTCAAGCCTGGCTGCAAGACGCCCAGCTCAGCGTGGTCCAGCGATTGAACGTCCTCTGGACGCTCTCGACGCTCAGCCACCTGCCCGCGACGCACGACGCCTTGCCGCCCGCAGAACTCGAGCGGCTACGCCAGGCCGAGGATGAGCACCTCCGCGCCTGGGGCTGGCGGCTGGCCACGGACTTCTGGCCGCTGGATTCGGTATTCGGCCAGCCCGCCGCCACCGAAGCTGACATCGACCCGGCCCTGGCCGACCAGATGCCCGCAGCGGCCCGTGCAGAACCATCGGCTCTGGTGCGGCTGGTGCTGGCATCGCTAGTGCAGCGCCTGCCCCCGGCCCGACGGCCGGCCCTGGCGGCCGCCCTGGCGGAGCACGCAGTCGACGCCCACGATGCCAATCTGCCCAAGCTGCTGTTTTATGGCCTGGTGCCGCTGCTCGAGCACGACTCCGACAGCCTGGCGACCCTGGCCACCACCGCCCGCTGGCCGCTGACCCGCCAATGGATCGCCCGCGCGCTGGCCGAGCAGCCGAGCCGAAACCACGCCGCTCTGGATCGCCTGATGCAAGCGGCCGCCGTGGCCAGCCCCGCCGTGCAGGAAGACATCCTGCAGGGGCTGGCAGCCGGGCTGGCCGGCCGGCGGAAGGTCGATCCGCCGTCAGGCTGGTCCGCCCTGGCTGCCTGTGCCGCCAATGGTTCGCCCCAGATGCAAGAACTGGGGCGGAGCCTGAGCGTGGTCTTCGGCGATGGCCGGGCCTTGGACGAGGTGCGCCAGATCGCGCTGGACGAGAAGGCTCCGCTGGCCCAGCGCCGCGTCGCCTTGGAAACATTGATCGAAGCCCGGCCGGACGATCTGGCAGACGTCTGCCAGCGGCTGATCAAAGTGCGGTTCCTCAACACGGTGGCCCTTCGCGGGCTGACCCTGTACGACGATCCCGAACTGGCCCGGCAGGTCGCCCGCAACTATGGAGCCTTCCATCCCACCGACCAGCCGGCCGTCATCGCCGCCCTAGCCACGCGTCCCACCTTCGCCCGCGCGCTGCTCGAGCAGATCGGACAGGGACGCATCCCGCGCAGCGACCTTTCGCCGCTGGCGGCGCGTCAGATCCGCAATTTCGGCGACGAGATGCTGACCGAACTGCTCCGCCAGGTGTGGGGCGAACTGCGCGACTCCCCGGAAGAGAAACGCCAGCTCATCCAGCAGTGGCGCACGCGACTTGCGCCCGACGTGCTGGCCGCGGCCGACCTGGCCCGGGGACGGGCCGTGTTCCAGACCTCCTGCGCAAGCTGCCACCGGCTGTTCGGCAGCGGCGGCACGATCGGCCCCGACCTGACCGGTTCCAATCGCCAGCAACTGGAATACCTCCTGGAAAACATCCTCGATCCCAGTGCCGTGGTGAACAAGGATTACCGGATGAGCGTGCTGCGGCTGGCCGATGGCCGGGTGCTCAGCGGGCTGGTGCTCCGCCAGGATGACGAGCGGGTCGTGCTGCACACGCCCACGCAGCAGTTCACCGTGCTCCGCAGCGAGATCGAGGAGCTGAGGCTGACGGAGCTGTCGCCAATGCCGGATGGGCTCTTGCAGCCGCTCTCTGAGGAGCAGGTGCGCGACCTGTTCGCCTACCTCATGGCCCCCGGCCAGGTCGACCTGCCGCCCGACGTGGCGGCAGCAGCCCAAGGCGCGGAACCTTGAGGGACCTTGACCGGCAGCGGCAGATGCGGGGGGTGCGGCGGCCAGACGCTTCTGCAGGGGCGGGGAAGACGACCAAGCCCACAGAACCCCACCGAAGGCTGGCAACGCAAACCCCAGAAACAATTAAAGGTAAAATTGTTGGCGTCTGGAGGGGTGTGGCCGGTCCGGGCGCGGCGGGACGAGTACCAGAGGTGGGACTTGAACCCACACGCCCTCATCGGGCACCGGATTTTGAGTCCGGCGCGTCTGCCATTCCGCCACTCTGGCTCAAGCTCGGGACCTACGGCAGTTTCCAGCGATTCGGCGGCTCCGTCAAGAGGCGCTGCGACCTGGCCATGCAGCCCCCCGTCCATGGCGACCTGCCGCGACTCGCCTGAGGCTGGACCGGTCCTACAATGCCTCGGGATAAGCGCTTGGGGCGGTGCTCTGCCGCGGCGCGGTCGGTTGGAAGCCTGCGGTCGTGCGCCGAAAGCAGCGCAAGCCCCCGTTCTGGCGGGGCGCACCGGAAAAGAAAGGACCGGCATGGCCAAAACCTACACCCTCCAGCGGCAACAGTTCTTTCCGCGGCCGCGGGCGGAGATCTTCCCGTTTTTTGCCGATGCAGCCAACCTGGAGGCGATCACGCCGGCCTTCCTGCAGTTCCGCTTCCTCACGCCGCTGCCGATCGAGATGCGGCCAGGCGCTCTGATCGAGTACCAGATCCGCCTCTTCGGCATTCCCTTGCGATGGCAGACGCAGATCGAGGCGTACGACCCGCCCCGGCGGTTTGTGGATGTCCAGCTTCGCGGCCCCTACCGGCTGTGGCACCACACCCACGAGTTCCACGAGGTCGAGGGGGGCACCCTCATGGTGGACCTCGTCCGCTACCAGATGCCGCTGGGTCCGCTCGGCCGCCTCGTGCACGCTGTGCTGGTCCGCCGCACGCTGGACCGCATCTTCGACTACCGCCAGCGCACGCTGGAGGCTTTGCTGCTTCCGCAACCCGCGCGCGGCACGCCGGTCATGCCATCTTCCAGAGCCTGAGGATGGCGAGACTCGCCGGTTGGCCAGAATCCTGCCTCCCTCACTGGCCGGAAAAATCCGGCAAGATGGGAGTCAGCTTCAAGGCGTCGTCCTCGCTGGATAAGGCGCCGTCCTCGGGAAGCATCCCCTCCCGGGCGGCAGCTTCAGTATCCGATGGCTCCGCCGTAATTGGTCGTGCCACGGCTGCATCGTCCGTGATGGGCGTTCCCTCGAGCCCCTCAGGAACTGGCGATGCACCCGGCGCCGCCGCCGGCGTTGGCGAGTCGCCCCCAGGGGCGAGGCTGCCATCGCCGGTGTCCAGGGTCGCCATCAACAGCAGCAGGCTCGCATCCGCCTCGGACCCCAACTCGCCCGGCGAGCTGGCCGCGGCGATGTTTAACAGCGGCCCTCCTTCCACGACGACGCGGGCGCCTACCATCCGCACGTCGGCCGGGTCGATCAGATCGTCGCGCCCATACATCAATAGCGCGTGCATCGGCAGCAGATCGGCGGGGTCGAGCGCGAAGCTCAGCTCGCCGGGCGTCACGGCCTGCATCGGAACCCGGACGACCTCGTAGAGACCCTCGCGCGTCGGGTCCAGCCCCGCAAACGCCCCCAGTTCGTCCAGTGCGCCCGCTGCGGGCGTGCCGCTGGGCGCGTTGACAAATGGGGCAACGACTTCCGTCGGACCGACCACCACCGCGCGATCGGCATCCCAGCGCACATCCACATACACGGCGAACACTCCTTGCGGCTCCGCTCGCAGATCGCGTGTGGCAACGGTCAGCCAAAACGGTTCACCCAATTGCAGGGTGCTGGCCGGCGAGCCGTCCAACCTCGCGACTTCCACGCGCACCTCCATGGTGGGCAACGTCACGGTCTCCTCGACGGGCGCCGTCGCTGCCGCCGCCAGGCCGCCAGAGGTCAGGTCGGATGCCAGCATGGCTCGCGGCTCGAGAGGTTCCAAGCCCAAATGGCGGCGGGCCTCGTCTCGTCGTATAAGACGCCGCAGGGACCGCATCGCCGACCCTGCCCAAGGCCACCCCGGCCAGCGCGGCCCCACTGGCCCGCGCTTTTGCGCACTTTTCCCCATGGTCTGTTCCTCCGTCTGGCGGAATCGTGGACGCAGCGTCGCCGATGGGCGGCAAGCTGCGCGCTGACCATGCCCGCTCTTCAACGCACCGCCGCGGTGCTCGCAGCAACCTCTTTCAAGAGGTCAGCACTCCCGCGCGACATGCGCCCCTGAAGAATCGTCTCGACTGGCCCGAGAGTGCATTTCGAGGCGCCTCTCAAAGTAGACGATTCGCGCAGATTTGTCATCCGAATTGTCACCTTCCTCGCCATGGCGAGAAAGAAGCATGGTCGAGGTTATCGGATGACACCCAGCCGGCCGAGAAACTGCGCAAGCTGCGGGTTCTAGGGAAACGTGGCCGCGGCAACAACCTCCTCCTGGCCGACGGGGAAGCAGCACGCCGCGGCCGGATCGTCTTTATGGTTCGCCGGCGATCACATGCTGGGCGGAAGCGACTTTTCCTGCGCCGATCGCGTCCAGCAGCAGACGGTATCGACCCGACGTGGAGGGCAAGGTGAACGAGATGGAGACCCGACCTTCGGCGTCGGTTTGCAAATCGGCGTTGAAGTACAGCGTGGCCGGCGGCTCTTCCTCCCGACGAGCCGAGGCGGATGATGCCTCTTTGCGGCGCGAACGCAGCGGCTGCTGAGGTGGGCTGGCCGGCGGTTGGGAAGCGGAGCTGGGCCCCACGGCCAAGGCGCGATCGATCGTGGCGGGCGCGGCAGGGCTGGGCGGCTTTACCGCGCTTTCAGCCCCGTCCGAGGCGGCACGTTCGCGGACACCATCGGGCAATGCCGTGGCAGGCGACTGTAGCTCTCGCATGGCCAGTGCATCGCGTGGAGGGTCGCCCGCCGCCAGCGCGGTGGGCTGGGGGCCGGAATCCGGGGCCGCTTCGAAGGCAGCCTGCGGCAGATCGCCGGCCGCCGGCGATGGTGCCATCGCCAGCGCGGGGGCCGCAGCCTCGCGGACCGGCCGCTGCTGCCAGCCCCACAGGGCCACCAGCAGGCTTGCCGCGACCAGCGACAGGCCCGGTGCCCAGTGCACCCACGATCGGTGCACTGGCCGAGCATGGAGGACCGTCCAGGCACCAAGCCCAACCGCCAGCAGTGCAGCCAGGGCCACCAGGCTCAGCCCGCCGCGCCAGCGGGCTGCTTCGGCTTGGCTTTGCGCCGTTTGCACCGCCTCGCGCAAAGCGTGCTGGACCAGTTCGCGAGTGGACGCCAGACGCACGAAACCGTTCGCGGTCGCTGGCGGAAGCGTGGCTGAACCTGCTCGCTCACCCGTTATAGGTTCAGCAGCCTCATCCGCTGTCGCCATGGAGCTGATAGATCGCAGCGCCTCATTCGATAGCCCCGACGGCAGAAACTGCGCCAGCAGCGGCGCGGGCTCGGGCGCCATCCAGCGTTCATCCCACACACGGGCGGCTATCGTCGCCGGCACAGGAGCACCGTTATCGTCCGTGACATGAACGACCAGACGTACTTCCTCGCCCGGTTGATACCGCTCCTTCAGGCCCTGAATGTCGAGCGTCAATCGCCCGCTGCCGCCACCGGCCTGGCCGATGCGCTTTTCCCGCGTAGCCGCCTGGAGCAATCCCGGTTGCACTGGCGACGCAACAGCCTCCGCCGCGTTGGCTGTCAGCGCCGCTTTTGCCGGCAGTGCCGGGCCGGAAGCCGAAAGGCTGGGTGGCCGGGGGGCGCGTGTCAGCGTTGCAAGCTCGCTTGCCGGCCGCTGCTCGATGCCCACGAGCTGCCGGCGGGCGAGGTCGATTTGCCACAGCGTCGCTTTGCCGGAGCGCCGCGGTGCCTGGGGCGGATCGGCCGCAATTTCGTACACCCACCGTGAACGCTCCACGGGAAGGTCGCACTGGAGCGAACCATCGGGCAGCGGCAGACTGGAGCCGCGCCCACCGCCGGCGGTCGCGTCGGGTTTGCCACCAGGCGCGTCCACGACCGCGACACGGAGCTGCACACCCAGGCGGACCTTGTCAGCAGGCAGATCGATCAGTGCCGTGCCGTCGTCTTGGCCGCGAATCGTCGTATTCCATAGGACGTTCTTCCCTTGCCGATCGACCAGTTGGATGGCGAGCTGGGAGGCGGAAGGCTGCACCTGGTCGGGCAGGACTTTCAGCGATCGCAGGCGGAGCTGGGCCGGCTGCTCTTCCCACAGGGCAGGCGGACCCTCCAGTTCGACCGCCGTCAGGCTCAACGGCGGCATCGCCGGAGGGGTTTTGAGGCACCAGATGCCCAACGCGAGCGATGCGGCGGCTGCGAGCCAACCGGCAGGCGACCACCATGTCGAGACGTCGCGGGCGGGTGAAGCGGGTGCGACCGCGGCAGGACGGGGAGTGACATCGGCTTCGTCCGCAGGCGGCACACAGCTTACATTGGGTAGTTGCAGCCGGGCGGCGTCGCGCAAAAGATCGGCCTGCAGTCGGACCTCGGCGTAGCGCCGTGCGACCGCCGGATCAGAGCGAATCCGCTCGATGAGCGCCGCAGCCCGCGCCTCGTCCAAAAGACCGTAAACGAGCTCCCAAAGCTCTTCGTGCAGCGAGTCGGGCTGGGAAGGGGCGGTCATGATCGGATTCACCATCCAAACATACTCATCGGCGGGGGTCGCGCTGCCCCCCAGTGGGTCCGGGCCTTCTGACGTGGTTACCGCTCGCGGTCACAGCTCTTGGAGGATCGAGCGCAAATGGGCCAGGGCGCAGCGCATCCTCGTCTTGGCCGTCCCCGTGGGGATTCCGAGCTGCGCGGCGATCTCTTCATAGGTCAACTCCCCATTCTGCCGGAGCAGGAACACCTCTTGTTCCTCCGGACGCAGTCGCGCTAGGGCCTGACGCAGACGCGCCACGCGCTCGTCCGCCTCGACCTGCTCGCACGGCCACGACGCAGAGCTAGAGGGCATGGCTTCCTCCTCCGGCAATGCTCGCCGCTTCCGCCGCCACGCACTGCTGCGCAGGTCGCGTCCCGTGTTCAGCACGACCCGGAACACCCACGCCTTGAGGTTTTCAACCCCGTCCAGCTCCGCCGCATGCCGCCAGCATTTCACGAACGCCTCCTGAAAGGCGTCGCGAGCATCGTCCACATTGCCCAAGAGGCAATATAGGGTGCCTAGCAGTTGAGCCTGGCACGTGGTGAACACCTGCTCCAGCCGCGCACGCCCCGCCCGGGTATGCCAAGGCGAATCGGGCGGCGCCTGCGGGGTCACGCTCATGGCTGGTTATAATAATGACGACTCCGCCGGAAAAAACGTTTTCCTTCGCGGACAGGCGTTTCACAGAATACGGCAAAGAGCCGCTCGCAAGCTGGCGAAACCCTAGCGCCTTGGCCGACAAAGGTTTGCGCTCAAGCGAGCCGCAGGACACCTGCTTTTTTTCCGACGCTTGATTGTACGGCGTCGTCGCTGAAAAGTCTCCCAGATGGTCTGTGTCTTCCCTCACAAAGGCTTGACATTCGACCAGTAGGAATGAAGAACAATTTGCTGATTTTTTGGTGACCCCCGCCATCCGATTGGCGACGCTGTGCCGCGGGGTAGGTGCCCAGCGCACAATAACCATCGCCTTTGCGATGTTTTGGCCAACAGCGACGCCGATTCCGTGTCCCGATGGACTTCCGTGCTCACGGGACGGGCGGGCTGGGGGAAGGCCAGCCTCCAGGCGGAGAGCCCGGGACGGTTCCCGGCGGCATCGCGGGAGGCGCCACGTAGGGCCGCCAGTACTCGCTGCGGTCGTTGAAGTCGTAGGACGGATAGTGCCCGTCCAGCCACGGCTGAGCGAAGTTCACTGGCGGGCCTCCGCCTGGCCATCCACCGCCCCACCAGCCAGGCCCTGGGAAGCCCCAGCCGGGCATGATGCCGCCCGGCCCGCCGTACGGATACATGCCATTGCCACTCAAGCCGCCGAAGGGCGGGCCCCAGTACGGATACGGCACGCCATACGGCCGGAACGGAAATCGCCATTGTTCGTACGGCACCACCGGGGCGCCCCACTGCTCGACGACATGCAAGTTGTCCGAGCTGTTCCCCAGGTCGATCGTGCTGCGATAGTGACGATAGCCGCTGCGGAGGAAATCCGGTCGGGTGTAGTAGTAGAACGGCCCGACGGGCGAGTACTGGGCGACACGCTGGCCCGTCGCGCGGTCGTGCGTGAAGTACGAAGGGGCGGTCAGCCAATCGGCTCCGCTGGCCTGGACGCCGATCAAAACGGTCGCGAGCACCAAGAGGAGGAACGTCGTCCGCAATCGTGTGCAGGGCATGGAACGGTCGACCCACGTCGGCGGGTAGGGGGGACTGGATCGCGGCGATGACCCGCAACCTCCCCACAAGCGCCTCAAGTTCCATGCTAATTGGCAACTGGCGTGCCGCTAGCGCTGGCGCGGCCGTTCCACTTGCAATTCCTCCTTTTCCGCATCCCAGACGTAGCGGTGGCCTGGCGGGAGCTGCGGCAGCTTGATCTGGTAAGGGTCGAGCACCTTGGCCTTCAGCTCGTCGAAATCTTGAGGGACCTCGCCGGTCATTGCCTTGTAAATGTCGTACTGGTGCTGGAATTGGGCGACGAAGGCGATTCGCTCGCGCGTGGCGAAAAACGCCTTGACTGGGGTGACAATCACCCCTTCATAGGGGTCCAAGCTGCGTCCGCGAATCCCCACGCCCGCTTCCGCCTTGACCCGCTCGACCGGTGGTTCGGCCGCCGCGCTGGCCGCCGTCTGCGTCGATTCGGAAAATTGCGAATTTTCCTCTTGAGAGGGAGATGTGGCGGTCTCGACAGGCGGAGGGGGCGGGGGAGGGGGCGGCGGCGTGACGACCGCCGAAGAGGTTCCCGGCGTGGCCGGCGGCCCCTGATCGCAGCCCGTCCCAAGGATGCTGCCGAACAGCAACACCGGTGGCAAAAACGCCACCCACGATTTCCTGGGCAACGCCATGCGTAGGTTCATGACGGGTACCTCCTCGTGCTGGACGATTGTCGATCGGCGGCTAGGGTGGGACGACCAGCCGCCAGGAGCGGCGCATCGTCGCCAGATGCTCTTGTTTGGTCATGTTGTACTGGAGCGGAGTGAGCGTGATGAAGCCTTGGGCCAGCGCGGTCAGGTCCGACTCGTCGCCATCGCGGGGAGGCGGCGGGTCGCCGGTCGCCCAGTAGTAAGTGCGCCCGCGCGGGTCGATCCGCTTCAAGAAATGCTCGCCGTAATGGGCCACCCCCATCGGCACGATCTTCACCTCGGTGGGCCGGCTGCACGCGACGGTCGGGATGTTCAGATTGTAAAGCTGCGGCTGCGGGCCGTTCTGGGCGAGAATCTGTTGGATCAGGCTGGTAGCGATCCGGGCCGCCCGGCGATAGTCGGCATGCTCGTTGAACTCCAGCGAGCATGCGATGCTGGTGATCCCGAAAAAGGCGCCTTCGATGGCGGCCGCCACGGTGCCCGAGTACAGCACGTTGATCCCGGCATTTAATCCGCCATTCAGCCCGCTGACGACCACATCGGGCCGCCGCGGGCAGAACTCGAAAATCCCCAGCTTCACGCAGTCGGCCGGGCTACCCTCGACCGCCCAGCCCCGCAGCCGGTCCCCGTCATATACATGCTTGGCCACCAGCGGCATCAGGAAAGTGACCGAATGCCCGACGCCGCTCTGTTCGGTGGCTGGGGCCACGACCACCACCTCCCCAAGCTGTCGCAGCTCGGCCTCCAGAGCCGCCAGCCCCGGGGCATAAATGCCGTCGTCGTTCGTCAGCAGGATCAGCAATCGCTCCCCCTCCCTCTCCTCTACAAAGGACCTCGCGGGCCTTGGCACCAGGCATCGGCCTCGGCCGTGCGTGCCTTGGTGTGCGTCCTTCCTATTCTTGCGGGCGTGGTCGCGACTCGCTACCCGTCTTGCCTGAAGCCGGGCTTCCTGCTGCAGAGGCCCTCGCCCTCGCTGCTTGGCGCCCGCGTGGACGAGCCACGCCGCCCCCTCGTACCGTCGCTCGCATCGAGGGCCAGCACCTGGTACCACCGCCTGGTTACCGGAGGCGTCCCCAGCGCCACGGCGGCAGGGCCGCCCGCGGCGCCAAAGGGCCTAACCATGGCATCCGGTCGGACGGATCCCGCGCCAGTTCCGGGAAAAGCTGCTGCCACTGGGCATCCAGACGGGGGAACGGCACCCGGCGGATTTCCGGCTGATCGAGCGTTCCCGTGACCTCGATCAGCATCAGCTCGCGGCCGGTCTCCCCCAGCAGCGGCCGCATCACCGGCAGGTGCCATTCTTCCCGGCCGACGAGCGGGTAGAACTTCAGATCGATCTGCTGCTGGTGATGGATCCGCCCGCGTCCCTTGAGGCTCACCACATCGCCGCTGAAGTCGATCCGATCGAGGGCCAGCTCATCTCCCTCGACCCGCAGCTCGATGTCGCTGGTGGTGAAGGCCGTACGGTTGGGGCGCTGGATGCTCAGCAGCTTGAGCAGGGCCACCATCAGCGGCAGTTCGTAAATGTCCGCTTCGCGGAGGTGGATGCGGCCGTTGCCACGCCAGGTGTGGCGTGCCTGGGGCCGGCCTCCCAGCTCGATTCGCGCGAACACCTTGCCCGTCAGCCCGCGCTGGTGCGGGGCCAGTTCCTGCACGATCTGTGCCAGATCGGCGTTTTCCAGCGTTCCCTGCACTCGGAACGGCCGCTCCGGCAACAGCCCCAGCTCGCCGTCCAGCGACAACAGTCCCCCCAGCGTGCGGCAGGTGATCTGCCGCGGCATCTGGCCGCCGGGCGCCTGGTCTGCCAGCATGCCAAACACCAGCCGCTGGCCGTCGCTCCACAGCGGACCTTCCAGCCGCACAAGCTGCACCGGCCCGACCATCGCCGAGTCGATCCTCAGCTCGCCGCGGGTGAACAGTCCCTCGGGGGCATAGCGTCCGCTCAAAGCCACGCCCCCATGCAGATGCGTCACCGGCGTGCTGGTCAAGAGACGCGCATCTTCCAGGTCCACGTCCAGCTTCCACTGGACGTGCGGCGGGGTGCCCGGCTCGGGCGGCAGCACCACCGACACACTGCCCGCCGCGTGCAGCGGCCCATCGAGCGGAATGTTCGTCAGTGCTGCGGCGAGCGGCTCGCCCAGCGCCGCGACCAGCTCCCGATCCAGTTCCAGCCGGTCGGCCGCACAGCGGGTCAAGTCGAGTTGATAACCACCGGCCGGCAGCAGCCTCAGCGTGCCGTCCACCACGAAGGTCGAGCGGCCATGCCGGGCACGCAGCTCCCGAAGGTCGATCTGCCCGTCGCGGTAGTGGAGGTGCCCTGTCACCGGATGCAGCGGGTAGCGGATCGCCGTAGGTTCCAGCGCGATCGTCCGACCACCCTCCCCCTCCCGCGTCTGCTGATCGGCCCACACCTCCACCCACCACGGCCCCAGCGGCGCCGTATGCCGCAATAGCACCCGCAGCCGGGCCAGGTGGCCGCGCGGCCCCAAGGCCGCCCACAGCCGCTGCACGCCCGCCGGCAAGGCCTGAGCCAGCTCATCCTCCAGCGGCACATCGTGCGCCGTGAACTGCAGCGTCAGTCGCCGCTGCGCGCCGTCGCCGATCCACGACCCCTCCCCCACGATCTGGGCACTGTCGTTGCGTCCCGACAGGTTGCGGAAGTACCAGTCGGCCCCTTCCTGCACCAAGAGCCCGTGCACCTGGTCGATCGGATAGGGGAACCGCTCGTGCTGGATCGAACAATCCTCGAGGACCACTCGCATCTGGCGTCTGAGTGCGCCGCCCGCCTGCGGCCGCTCGTAGCGCGCGGCAAACTGCACGCTGCCCCGGGGCCGCATCGCCCGCACCACACGCTGAGCTTCTGCCGGCAAGGCATCCAAGAGCCGCTCGTCGATCGGCACCGCCCCCTCGGAGGCGATCTCGATCCAGCCGGTGAAGGCCGGCCCGGGCTGAACGATTTCCGCCCGGCAACGGATCGGCTGCCCGCCGCCGATCAACCGCAGATCGACCCAAGCCGCGTCCGCGTGCAGGCGAAGCGTGCCTTGCCCATCGCTCAACGGGTAGGGAAAGCCCGCATATCGCACCGCGATCGGCCGGCAGCGGACGTCCAGTTCCGGCAACCACCGCTGTCCATCGAACCGCAGATGCCCGGCGATGTCGGCCACACCCTGCGGCTGGAACCGGTCCCACAGCTTCCGCAGCCCCTCCGGCAACGCCCCCAGCGGCAGGTGGTCCAGAGCAAGTTGCCTGGCCTCCACCGCCAGCTCCATCGCCCCGCAGCCGTCGTAGCCCTCGATCCGGCCAGCAAGCTGCAACTGCGCCTGACCGCAGCGGGCGGCAAGCGACCGGATCACAATCCCCCGCGGATCGCAAGCGACCTCGGCCTCGACATCTGTGAGCGGCTGGGGCAGACGGGCGTCGTCGATCCGCCCTTCGGAAATCCGCCCTTCGAGCGCAAACCACACCACCGGCGCAGCGGCCACGTGGGCTGTCTTCGGTTCCGAGCCTGAGGCCGGCCCTGATGGCGCCTGGTGTGCGCTGGCCGACCCAGGGCTTTGCACGCGGAACGCCAAATAGGTCCGCCCGCGGACGCTGGCCAGCGGAGCGACCAGCTCTCCCAGCTCGCGCGGCAGGGCGGAACGCATCCGCGGGTTGAACTCCAGCCCGGCCACCGCCCCCCGCAGTTCCCACGCGTTCCGCGCAGGATCGAGCCAGCCCTCGCCATCGAGTTGCTCCAGATGTTCTCCGCGGGCGGTGCACCGCAGATGCAGACGCTCCTGACCTTCCTCGACCACCGGCACCACCTGGCATGTCAGCTCGCGCAGCGTCCACGTGCCAGCGGGGCGCTGCATCGGGTCCACCAGGTGGAGCGTGCCGTCGGCGATGCTCACGGCGGGGCAGCGGCCGGTGCCGTGCCGTGGCAGCGGCACCAGATGCGCGACGTTCCACACGCCGCTGGGCTTGCGCTCCGCCCGAAGGGTCGGCCGCCGCACGTCGATCGCCCAGATCGCCAGCGACCCCCGCCAGAGTGCCGCCAGGTCGGCATCGGTGTGCAGCACCAGCTCGTCGATCTCCAGCAGCGGCACCGTCGGCCCCGCCCCTCCTTCCGCGATCCGCAGCCCCTGGATCATCAGCCCCACGCCCGACAGCCGCCGTGCGGAGCGGACGCGGACGTTCAGCCCCGCATAGTGCTCGCGCAGCATCTGTTCCACCCGCTGGCGGATTGCACGGTCCAGCCGCTCCTGGGCCCAATACCGACCCGCCACCGCGGCCAGTCCCGCCATCGCCGCCAGCAGCACGAGCCGCTGGCACCACGCCATCGCGCGCTGGCAGCCGGCCGCCAGGCGCGCGCGAAGCGTCGTGCGGGGGACTGCCTCATGGGCAGGCTGAGCAGCCAAATTGCCTTCCCTGGCCATGGCCGTTGGGATCTCTCCTGCTCGACCGCGGACCGGCGGCACCGCCTTACGAAGCCGGCCGCCCACAGCGGCCTCCGCCAACCAGCGATTGGCCGGCACGGGCCCTCCAGCCAATCCACCCATCTTCTAGCGCGGCGGCCGCTAGCCCCATCAGCGGCAGCATCGCCGGCATCCGATACCGCAGCGAGCTGACAAACACCATGTGCAACAGCGTCAGGTAGATCGCGGGCGCCCACAATAGCAGCCACTCCCGCCGCTGCCGGATCGCACGCCAGGCCGCCACCGCCGCCAAGAGCAGCACCGGCGGGTAGGCCAGCCCCAGCACCAGCCGCAGCCAGAACCCTTGAAACTCCCGGGCGTGAGGCCAAAGGCTCCACATCCGCACACCTTTGGTCGCCGCCAGCTTGAGCACCGCGTGCGGATGGGCCCACGCCCAGTCCACCGCCGCCCGCGCCAGCCGACGGTCCAGCCGATCCTCGAACAGCCCGCGCGGCTGGATGCCCCGGGCCAGGTTCTCGGCATCCTCCTGCTTCTGTGCCGCGACAAACTGCGGCACAAACCGCATGTCGCTGGCACCCGTCGCATGCGGGTTGAGACCGTCATACAAGCTCGCCCCGACTTGCAGCGTCGTCGGCACAAACCGTCCTGCCACACGATAATTCCGCACCCACCAGGGCAGGAGCACCAAGACCAGCCCCAGCACCATCCCCACCACGACCCGCAGATGCACCGTCCGCCGAGCAGCCAGGGGCCAGCCCAACACCCCGACGAACGGAACAAAGAGCAGCCAGCTCGGCCGCATCAGCGTGGCAAGCCCGCCGGCAATGCCGCCTGCCAGCGACCAGCCCCACATCGCAGACGTTTGCCCGGCGCGACAAGCCGCCACCCACGCCGCAAGCTGCGCGAGCATCAGGGGGGTAAACCCGGCTTCACTGAGCACCAGGATGCTCAGCGCGATCGCCTCCGGATGCACAGCCGCCACGGCGGCCGCCACCAGCCCAGCCCGTCGCCCCGCCATCTGCCAAGCCAGAACGCCGGCCAACGCCACCGCGGCCGTGCCGCAAAACGCACTCTCGATCCGCGCCGCCAACACCGGCGGTTCGTCCCACACCCAAAACAGCGGCGCCAATAGCGCTGGATAGCCGGGCATACGGAAAATCCGAAACCCGTCCACACCAAAGGCATACGGGCCGCCTCGGGCCAGCGACCGCCCCAGCTCCCAGTAGCTCTCGCTGTCAGGAAAGCCGAACCGCGTCCCGACCGGGAGCATCGACTGCCAAACGATTGCCGCGGCCACGCGCACACTCAACGCCAAGACCAAGATTCCCGCCCAGGCCGTCCATTCCCTCAGCCGGGCACGCATCCGAAACTCCTGTCGCTGAGCGACTTACGGTCAAGACGTTCCCTTGCTGGCCGGTTAGTTGCATAGGCCGGCGATCTTAAAAGCGCCGATCGACCATGGTCAAGGCAGATTCGCCGCGGCGTGAAAGCCAGAAAAAATGAAACAGATGGGCAAGCTACGCAGCCCTGGGAACCGCAAAACTCCATGAACGGCGTTCAGCGCGCACTGAACCTACGCTGCTAGGGCATTTAGATCACTACGATGTGGTTATAAGTCAACAGTAAAATATCGTTCATGAGGCCGCTTTCTGGGGTGCGTGCAGCCAAGCGAGGACGGTACGGGCCGAGCGGCGCAATAGCTCCTGGTAATCGCAGGCTTCGATTTCCTCTCCCATCAGTTCGATTTCGTAGTGCCCCGAGTAGCCTGCGGCGTCCAGCGTTTGCACGATCTGAGGCAGGGGGATCGTACCTTCCCCCAGCGGGCAGCGGTTGGGTTCGCCTTTGGGCGGCTGCCGGGCATCGCCCAGTTGGACCAGCGCCAGATAGGGGACCAGTCCGGCCAATTTAGCCGTCAGCTCCGGGTGATGTCCGAAGTAGTAGGTATCCAAAGCGATCTTGAGGGCGGGCGAGTTCCATCGCCGGACCAGTTCGAGGGCTTCGTCCAGGCAGTGCACGAAAGTGAACTCGCTGCCGCAGGTGGCGCACATCGGCTCGACGGCCAGCACGACGCCACGCTCCTCGGCTAGCGGCACGAGCTTGTCCAAAGCCTGGCGAAAAATCCGTCGGGCGTGGTTGTGGGTATGCACGCCGCGGGCACCGCTGTGAACGATCAGGCAGCCCGCCCGTAATAGTGACGCCGCCGCGATCGCCTGCCGGGCGTCTTGCAGGCTCTCCTCGTACGATCGCCCGTCGCTGCCGGTGAACCCTCCGGCCCACTGGAGGCTGGAGACGGCCAGGCCTGCGTCGTTCAAAATAGCCGCCCCGCGTTCTTCCCCCACGTCCGCCAGCTTGTGCCGCCAGACACCGATCGCCTGGACGCCGGCAGTCCGGTACTGCGCGACATCTTCCTCAAACGACCAGCGGAACGTGGTCAGCTCGCTCACGGCGATACGTGCCATCCTTGCTCCTCGATTCAAGCCCTGGTTTGCTTTTCAGTGGGCTGCGGGAGGGTCCCCCGCAGTCCTCTGCCTCTGCTCCGTGGTTCCATCCATCGCAGGGGGCCAAGGCCAGAGCCCATCGCGTGGACGCGCGGCCCAGTGGAACGTGCCCCCCCAAGCCGCCAGGGCGCGCCACTGGCGGCCACGCCTGCCGCCGCCAGCGACCGGGAGACTGGCGACCGGACTCGGGGGGGCCAGCGGCCTCCGCGACCAGCGTGCAGCGTCCCCGCGGCAAGGCGAAACAGTATGCCCTGAGGTGTCGCGGGTGTAAAGAAAGCCGCCCCGTTATCCCTAAGATGTGAACTAGCAAGATGTTACGTCGCAGAGTCCGCGAGCGGCATGCGCTGGACATGCCGCCCCGGCGACCGGTTTACCGCCCCAAGCCGACCCGCAGCGATTGCCAGCCCAAGCGGTTTGCCACCGCGCGGGGGTAGTCCCAGGCGGCCGGGTCGCTCGTTTGCAGCACGACTTGCGTCACTTCTGCCGCCATTGCCACCGCCTGCGGCGGTTCCAGCACCCGGCTGATATTCAGCAGGTAGGGCCCCTGGGCATGGTTGGCAGGCGGCTCGACCAGCCGCAGCTCGGCCACGCCCGGCTCGAAGAGCGTCGCGTACAGGGCCAGCGCGGCTCCGGTCTGCTCGCCCACCAGCGTCAAGGGAAGAGCCCCCAGCAGCTCGATGCGGCCGGTCGCCGCGATCGCCCGCCGCAAGTCCCAGATTTGCATGCCTTCCAGCGTCTGCCCCAGCAAGTAGAACCGCCGGCGATGCTGGATTTGCTTTCGCTCGGCCGGGTCGAAGGCCGTCCGCCCGACACCGCGCGGAGCCACCAGGACGGCAGCCGCCGATGCTTCCAACGGCGTCGCCTTGGGCGGGGAGGCGGCAGCCGCATCCAGCGCGACGCCTTCGTCGGCCAGTTCCGGCAAGAATGGCCCGGCCAGCGTCGTCAGCAGCCGCTGCCACTGCGACTGATCCGCCGCCACGTGCAGGACCTGACGCTGCGCCGAGCCCTCCGTCGGCAGGATGACATACATCCGCAGCCGCACCGGCCCTTGGGACGTGTAGTCGTACGCCACCAGCCGCCGACCTTGCCGCTCGACCGTAAAAGCGGCCTGCACATCGAGCAGGTCGGTCGTGTCGGGCCAGCCGCGGAAGACCTTCTCTTCGAGCGCCTTGCGCCACGCTTGCCGCTGCGTTTGCCACTGCGGATGGCTGGCGGGCACTGCGGGTGGCGGCGCGGTCGGCACCAGCAGCTCGTGGATGCGCGTGTTGATGGCATCGGACGGAAGCTGGTCAAAGACTTTCAGCTCCGCCGGGGGAAAGAGCTTGGGCGCCCGCGTGTCGAGCAACTGCTCGTCCTGTTTGAGGTAGCGCTGGAACCAGCGGAATTCGTGGGTGTACAGCTCCTGCGTGTCTTGATGCGGCCCTGGGCTGATGTTCAATCCCACGCGACTGAGCGTGCCCGGCATTTCGGCCTCGTGCAGACGGTAGATGCGGCGGACCTGCTCGAACGTCCGATACACGCCATCCAGCGGGAAGATGCGGTCGCTGTCGGTGTTGCTGATCAATAGCGGCCGGGGGGCGATCAGGGCCGCCAGTTGCGGGTAGTCCCAGCGGTAGGTGTTCACGAAGAACATGCAGTCGCAATGTCCCTCGACCGTGCCATCCACGACGTGGTTGGTCAGGTCGGTGATCCCGGCGGTGGGGACGACGGCCGCCACGCGGTCGTCCAGGGCCGCGATGAACCAGCTATAGGCGCCTCCGCCGCTGCGTCCCGTGACGCCGATCCGCTGCGGGTCCACCTCGGGACGGGTGAGCAGGTAGTCGATGGCCCGCATCCCATTGAGTGTCTCCACCCCGGCCGGCGTGTAGCCGCGATTGAGCCACCACCACATCCCATAGCGATACGTGCCGTGGTGGATGCCTTCGATCTCGCCAAGCTGCAGCGTGTCGATCGTCAGGCAGACATAGCCGTGGCGGGCGTACCAGGTGCCGTGGTGCTGGTAGCCCACTTTGGCTCCCAGCGGCACGCCGTCGACCACATTGCGGCTGTGCCCGCAAACATAGAGGATGGCCGGCAGCGGCCGCTCGACCTTCTTCGGCCGGTACAGGTTGCCCGTGACGTACAGCCCCGGCAGCGACTGGAAATGCAGCTTTTCGACGACGAAATCGTCGCGTTCCAGACTGCCGGTGATCGTGGGGGCCAGCTCGCCCGTGGTCGGCCACGGATCCAGCCCGAGCATTTCGCGAAGCTGCTGGCGATACAGGGTGCGGCGGGCCTTCCAATCGGCAAGATCCCGGACCTCCGCCAGGCAGGCGCGCTGGAGCTTGCCCGTCTCTTCCGCGAAATAGCGGGCCAGCATGGCGTCTCCCAGCTTGGTCGCGCGCGAGGCGGCCGATGCAGCTTGCGCGGGCGAAGGTGCCTGGCCCAAGGTCGACGGGACGCGCAGAACCAGCCAGCCAGCCAGCATGAGCATGGCCACCCGGCAAGGGCCGCTCTGCGGGATTGCGACAGTCCACAGCCAGTGGCAGCAGTTGCGCATGGCGGCAAGCTCCCCAGGGGACTACTTTGCCACGGCGCCGTCGCCTGAGGCACCGTCGGGCGGGCCTTCATCATGGGGCGGCCGCGGCCGCAACGCAAGCTGGCGGCGCTGTGCCGGAGCAGGCCTGCCTGCCGCGAGGTCGCCTCGGCCGGGCGGGACCGGTCCTTCCGTTTTTGCCACTTGTGCGGCCGCTGTGCCGCCTGTCCGTCGCAGCGCGTGGCCTGCCTCAGGTCCGTCGTTTGACGCGTCGGAACCTGCGGGCTAGGTTTCACTGGATTGAGACTTTTCGCCGCACGAGCCGCTGGTTCGCGTTTTTTCGCTCGAGGTGTCGTGCATGAGCACCACGTTTGCCACCGCTGTCGAACCGTTTGTAGACCGTCGGAACTATGCCGCCCAGGTCGGGGCGCCGCACCGCGAGCGTCGGCAGTTCACCAACAGCCACCAGGAGCTGTCGCCCGAGGCGCGGGAGCTGGCCCAGGCGATCGACTCGTACAAGCTGATGCATCGCCGGCGGTTCATCACCTATGAGGAAATGCTGGCGGTGATCAAGTCGCTGGGCTACAAGCGCGACTAGCTGTGCGGCGGCCGCTGCATCCGGCAGCGGGCACGTCGTGGCAGCGCCGGCTCGCTGGGAGCCCCGCCGGGCAGCCGCCCGCGCACGATCTTTGGTGCGCGGGGTCTTTTCTTGCGTCTGGTCCTACGCGCTGTGGCGGCGCGGGCCCAGCCCCCTCGCTGCGGCGCGCAAGCTCCGCGGGACCGCGGATCCGCCGCTCACCCCCGCTGCGGTTTGAACACCACCGTCGCCAGCGGAGGCAAGGTCACCAGGAGCTTGGCGGGCCGGCCATGCCAGCCCGGTTGGTCGGCCATCTGTCCCGGGAAATTGCCGACGTTGCTCCCCCCGTAGAACTGCGAGTCGCTGTTGAAAATCTCTTGGTACCAGCCCGGGTGCGGCACGCCGATCGGGTATTGCTCTCGGACGACCGGCGTGAAATTGCAGACGACCACCAAAAAGTCCGCGGGATCCTTCGCCTTGCGGATGTAGGCCAGCACGCTCTCGTCGCGGGCATGGCAATCGATCCACTCAAAGCCGCCTGCCTCGAAATCTAGCTCGAACAGCGCCGGCTCGCGGCGCAGCAGTGCATTGAGATCGGCGATCAGCTTCTTGATGCCGCTGTGCGTCTCCCACTGCAAAAGGTCCCACTGCAGCTCCGCATCATGATTCCATTCGTTCCACTGCGCAAAATCGCTGCCCATAAATAGCAGCTTCTTGCCGGGGTGCGTCCACATATAGGAATACAGCAGACGCACGTTGGCGAATTTCTGCCACAGGTCGCCCGGCATCTGCGACAAGATCGACCGCTTGCCATGCACGACCTCATCGTGCGACAGCGGCAGGCAGAAGTTCTCCGTAAACGCATAAATCAAGCTGAAGGTCAGCTCGTCATGATGATACCGACGATGGATGGGATCGTGCCGCATGTAGCGCAGCGTGTCGTTCATCCAGCCCATGTTCCATTTCAGCGAAAAGCCCAGCCCTCCGGTATAGGTCGGCCGCGACACGCCGCCCCAGGCGGTCGACTCCTCGGCGATCGTCAGCACGCCCGGATAGTTGCCATGCGCCTGGATGTTGAACTCTTGCAGGAACGAGATGGCCTCGAGATTCTCCCGCCCTCCATACTGATTGGGAATCCACTGTCCTTCCTTGCGGCTGTAGTCCAGGTAGAGCATCGAGGCGACCGCATCCACGCGCAGACCGTCAATATGATATTTGTCCAGCCAGAACAGCGCGTTGGCCAGCAGATAATTCCGCACCTCGCACCGGCCGTAATTGAAGATCATCGTGCCCCAGTCGGGGTGTTCGCCCTTGCGAGGGTCTTCGTGCTCATACAGCGCAGTGCCGTCGAACCGCCGCAAGCCATGCCCGTCGCGGGGGAAATGCGCGGGCACCCAGTCCAAAATCACCCCGATGCCGTGCTGGTGGCAGTAATCCACGAAATAAGCAAAATCCTCGGGCGTCCCATAGCGACTGGTCACCGCGTAATAACCGACCGTCTGATAACCCCACGACCCGGAATACGGATGCTCGCTGACCGGCAACAGCTCGATGTGGGTATAACCCATCTCATGGCAGTAGGCCACGAGTTGATGCGCCAGTTCGCGGTAGTTCTGCCAGCCGTGATGCCGGCCGCTGCCGCGGCGCCAGCTTCCCAGATGCACCTCATAAATGCTGAGCGGCTTGTCCAGCGGGTTGGTCGCGGCCCGCTGCTGCATCCACTCCTGATCATGCCACTGGAAACGGTTCACATCCGCGACGATCGAGGCCGTGCAGGGAGGCAGCTCCGCCGCAAACCCATAAGGATCGCTCTTGTCCACCACCTCCCCGTAAGCCCCGCGGATGCGGAACTTGTACTTCTCCCCCGGCCCCAACCCTGGAATGAACAGCTCCCACACGCCCCCGGTCGGATGCGGACGCATCGGGTGCCGCCGACCGTCCCAGTGGTTGAAATCGCCCACCACGCTCACACTGCGGGCATTGGGCGCCCATACGGCGAAGTTCACCCCCTTCACGCCGTCCACCTCGCGAAGCTGCGCGCCCAGCCGCTCGTACGCCCGCAGCAACTTCCCTTCCCCGAACAAATGCAGGTCGAAGTCGGTCATCAGCGGCGGGAAGACGTACGGATCGTAAAGCGTCTGCATCTGCCCCTGTTCGTCGATGGCGCGAAGTTGATATGCCGGCCGCATCGCCCCTCCTTCTCCCGTTCCAGGCCCCGACCAGGGGCACAGCGCTTCATACAGCCCGGCTGGGTGCAACCGCCGCATCGGCCGCCCCACCCCCTGGGCGGGGTCCACCACCCACACTTGCCGGGCCTGGGGCAAAAATGCCCTCACGGCCAGCATTTTACGCCCCTCATGGCATACCGTCTGCGGCCCTAACACGTCCATGGGCCGCCCCAGCCGACCCTCCAGCAATGCCGATACCGCCTCGAGCGAAACGGTCGTCCGCACAGATTCCTCCCCTCGTCCTGTCGCGCTTGCAATCGGTGAAAACTCTCGAATGTCCATGCGGCTTCCTTTCCTTGATCCTCTCTTCTGGCATCCTCTCCTCACGAGCGGCCCAGTAGCGGCCACCCGCATTCCACATCTTCGATGTCGAACTTCAGGATGCGCTCGTCGCCAGCCGGCCACGGAGCCACACCCCCAGGGCGTGCAAGGCTGCGAAAACGCCCCGCAGACCTTGTTTCCACCGAGGCCGTCGGGCCAGCGCCAGGCGTCGTCGACCCATGGATGGAACGGCCGAGCTCTGTCGTCCTGCGGCCGGCCGCCCAGACGTGATCCGGCGCGCTGGCCGCGCAACAGAACTGCCTTCCAAATCGAGACTTGCGCTTCCAGGCGCACCTTGCTTTGCTGGCTGGTCGATCCGCAGCCGCCGGCCACCCACAACCAGGTGGGTCAAGGCCATCGCCGGCGGTGGACGCAGGTCATCGGCGGCTTGGAGCGCGGCCGGCCCGCACTGGATCGTGTGAATCTCCAGCAGCCGGTTCAACCGTCGCCACAAATCGGCGTTCTTGATCGGCACCATGGCGCCGAAGCGTTCCCAATGCCAATCGTCGGCTCGCCAGCGTGCTAGGTCGTGTTCCAAAGCTCTTCTGAGCCTTGGACTTGCGTTTAGCAGTATCACGCGGGATGGGGCGTCGATCGCCTCCAGACCGCGAATGACGGCCAACAGTTCGAGGCGTTCGGGGCCGGCCGCAGGCTCCTCGTCTTCGGCCTGGAAGGTGGGCACACCTTCGGGGGTGGCGAGCACGAATCGCCAGTGTCCTGGTGACGTTTCGCCTGGCCGGGTGGAAGGGGCGGCCTGGGTCAACAGCAGGAAGTGCGGGGCAGTCGCGCTCATCGCGGGGCGTGTCAGTCGGGGGACGCCAAAACGAGCGGGGCGAGTCCGTTCGGCAGGGCGTAGCGCCTCCTGCGCCGCGACGCTGGTGCAATCCTTGGGGATGCTAGCTTTCAGCCATGGGTGTATCGTCCAAGTTCCCCCGACAGCTTCAGTTTCTCTGACTGGCAAACTTGCATCGCGACTGGCCCGTATGTCCGGCCATTCGGATAGTCTAGACAACTTGCTCGTTTTCCGAAGACAATTGACGCCATGCCTCACCGCGACTTTGACGTTCCTGGACTGGCCCGCTACCTGCACATCACGCCCGAGCAAGTCATCCGAATGGCCGAACGGGGAACGCTCCCGGGCCGCAAGGTGGCTGGCCAGTGGCGCTTCTCCCGAGGCGAGATTCACCATTGGCTGGAAGAGCGGATCGGAGCCGCCGGAGAGGCGGATCTGGCGCAGATGCAGGGCATGCTGGATCGGGCGGCCACCGGCGGCGAGTCGGCCGTGACGGTCAGCGAGCTCTTGCTACCCGAGGCGATCGCTATTCCCCTGGCCGCACGGACGCGGAACTCGGTGATCAAGGCAATGGTGGAGCTGGCCGCCCGCACCGGCCACTTGTGGGACCCGGCCGAAATGGCCGAAGCCGTCCAGGCACGCGAGAAGCTCCATCCGACGGCGCTGGATAGCGGCGTGGCCCTCTTGCATCCGCGGCGGCCGATGCCGCATCTGCTCCAGCAGCCTCTGATCGCGCTGGGACGGACCGCTTCGGGCATTCCCTTCGGCAGCGAGTCGGGGCAACTCACCGATCTGTTCTTCCTGATCTGCTCCGTGGACGATGCCCAGCACCTGCGCACGCTGGCCCGGCTGAGCCGCCTGCTGGCAAGCCCACGTTTTCTCGACGAGCTGCGCGAGGTGCAAACACCGACGGAGGCCCACTCGGTCATCCGCCGCTACGAACGGCAACTCGACGAGCGGAGCGCCAAGACGCGGTGAACCGTATGCGGGCGTGGCTGCTGCTGGTGGGCGATTGGCATCGGGCGGAATTCGCCGCCGCACAGCAGCTCCTCGCCTCGCAACGGCCTGTTTTGTGCTGTCCCACCGTCGCCGCCGCATGCCGCAAGCTGGCCAAGTCGCAGCGCACTGCCGAGCTGGAGCCGCCCGCGGCCATCGTGCTGGCACAATCCTGGCCGGGGCAGATCGACCACCGGCAGGTCGACCAGCTTCATGCCCTGGCGCCGCTGGCACGGCTGGCAGGCCTTATCGGTCCCTGGTCGGAAGGCCCCCGGCGGGGAGAGTGGACCTGGCCGGGCGTGGAGGTGGTGCCGTGGCATGCCTGGCGGTGGCAACTGCCGGCCGCCCTGGGACTGAACCCGTTCCCTGAGGGGGAATTGCCGCCGCCTGTGCCGAAGACCGCAACGACGCAAGAGCGCATCGTCCACCGCCTTCTGGCCAGTCGCCATCTCGACCTCGGCTGGCAGCTCGTCGCGGTGGTTTCGCCCGATCCTCTCCGTGCCGAGGGACTGGCGGCGATGGTCCGTGCCCTGAAGCTCGACGCGACGTGCGTCCCTTGCCGCCAGCGAGTTCCCGAGGGAGCTGGTGCCGTGCTCGTGGATGGCTGGCAGGCTGCGGAATGGATCAATCCGCTGGAAGGGCCAGTCGCTGGCGGACGGTTTTGCGCAGTTCCGCATTTCCTGTTGCTCCCATTTCCGAGATGGGATGACGTGGTGCGTGCGGCGGCGTTCGGCTTCGCGGAGGTGTTGGCCCAGCCCCTAGAATTGGCCGACCTGGCAGCCGCACTCGCGTGGCATCGGAAGGCCTCTGCGGAGTCCGAGGGGAGCAGTCCTCCGCCAGCGCCCGTCAGGGCGGTGTAACTTGGGTCGTCCCGGCCGGGCGTCCCTTTGCTTTCGCGGCGGGTTTTCGGCTCGCGTCTTCCACGACTTGCGTTGTTGAGCCGCTTCTGCGCGCCGAGAAGGGCGCCCGCGCGCCCGGATTCGTCACACCGCGACATGGATTGCCGCGCCCTTGCAAATGCGGATATCCGCACACGCGGCTTGAGGGTGCTTCCCTCACCGGCCGGCACCTGGCGCCTCGGGGGCGCGCACCCCATTTAAACCCGCACTTTCCGCACGAAAACGGGGGGCAGCGCGGCAAACAGCGCGCACTAGCCGTCCCACTGCCCGGTGCGAGTCTTGGCGCGGCGGTCAGGCAGCGACTGCCGCAGCGCCGATTGGCATCCCATTCGCACACGCGTTCCAGTGGGGTCCGGCAAGACACCCACGCGAGGAAACGAGAAAAGGAGCGGTTTCCGTTCCGGGGACTTTGCCGGGCCAGGTGTGTTCGCGGCAGGTAGCGCGAGCCTCTCGCGGAACGCCGGCCCGGCATCTTTCTGCCCGTCGCAGCGCCTAAGGGACCGGTACGGCGCTGCGGCGGGCTTTTTCGTTTGGGGCGATTGGGTCTGACAGGCTTTCAGACGCTGGCCTCGACGCCTGGCAGACCTCCAGACTCCTGGCAAAAATCGCGCGCAGGTTGACATGACGCCCCGCGGGCCGGCATAGTAGGCGTGCAAGCGGCGAGGCAGCGGGCGTTGCCGCATCAGGCAGATGGGGAGGGCGTCGCAATGGCAACGGGCATGGCCGTATGGGCGGGTCTGGCGATGATGCTGAGCGCGCAGATCACACCGGCGGCGGACGTGAAGGAGCGGTTCGAGACACGGGTGCATCAAGAGGGTGAGTTCAAGCTGCCGTATCGGCTGCTGAAGCCCAAGGGGTACGACCCACAGCAGAAATATCCGCTGGTGATTTTCCTGCACGGAGCGGGGGAACGGGGCGACGATAACGAGAAACAGCTCATCCACGGCATGGGCGAGTTCGCCTCCGACACGATCATGGAGAAGTACCCCGCGTTCGTCCTGGCTCCTCAATGCCCCTCGGGCCAGGTCTGGGGCGGACTGAGCCGGCTGGCCAAAAACCCCACGCCGCCAGATCAGCTCAGCCCGGCGCTGGCCGCCACGCTGCAAGTGGTCGCCCAGCTCCAGAAAGAGTTCTCGATCGACGACAAACGCATCTACCTCACCGGGCTGTCGATGGGCGGCTATGGGACGTGGGACGCCCTGGCCAAGCGACCCGAGCTGTTCGCCGCGGCGGTGCCGATCTGCGGCGGGGGGCGGCCCCAGACCGCGGCGAAGTTCAAGGACATCCCGATCTGGGCGTTTCACGGGGCCGATGACCGCACCGTGCCGCCCGAGCGGTCGCGGGAAATGATCGAAGCGCTGAAGGCCGCCGGCGGCCAGCCGAAATACACGGAGTATCCGGGTGTCGGCCACAACAGTTGGGTCCGTGCCTATCGCGATCCGGAACTGTACGCCTGGCTGTTCGCCCAGAAAAAGCCCTGATGGGCACACAGACCCCCGCTGGCCCCGAAGGCGAAAAGACCGGTGAAGGAATGACGGCCGACACCGCCCGATGACGTCGCGGGAACGCGCTGGGCCGACCAGACGGCAGGCGGTCCAAGTCCAGGAAGCGTCACGAAACACCGCGGGCCGGCGTTTATCCGGCGGGATCGTTACACACTGTGCCGTCTGCCGCCATGCATGCAACGTCTGAAGACCGGTTGCACGCCAGACGCCTGCCTCGGGCGGCGCTCGAGGCCCATCAGCTTGCGCAGCTTCAGACCCTGCTGGCGACGATCCTCCCGCAGAACCGCTTCTATGCCGAGAAGTTCGCCCGGGTCGAGTGCCTGCCGCTGAAACACCTGGGACAACTGGCGGCGCTGCCGTTCACGTTCAAAGAAGAGCTGAGCAGCGGGCCGGGTGCGGAACTCGCCGCGAATTTGACCTATCCGCTGGAGCGGTACGTCCGCTACCACCAGACCTCGGGAACCCGCGGACGGCCACTGCCGGTGCTGGACACGGCCGACGACTGGCGGTGGTGGATCCGCTGCTGGCACCATGTGCTGGACGCGGCCCAAGTGCAGCCGGGAGACCGGGCGCTACTGGCTTTTTCGTTCGGTCCGTTCATCGGTTTCTGGAGCGCGCACGACTGCCTGGTCGAGCGCGGCTGCATGGTGATCCCCACCGGCGGGATGAACTCGCTGGCGCGGGTCGAACTGCTTAAGCGGACGCGGGCCAACGTGCTGCTCTGCACGCCCAGCTACGCCTTGCGGCTGGCGGAAGTCGCCCAGGAGAACCGGATCGAGCCGGCGGCACTGGGCGTGCGGACGATCATCGTGGCCGGGGAGCCGGGGGGCTCGGTCCCCGCCCTGCGCGAGCGGATCACGGCGGTCTGGCAAGCGGAGGTGATCGACCATGCGGGGGCCACGGAGGTCGGTCCGTGGGGGGTGGGCGACCCGGCGGGGCGGGGTCTGTTCGTCCTGGAGACGGAGTTCGTGGCGGAATTCCTCTCGCTGGCCAGCGGCAAGCCGGCCGGCGACGGCGAGCTGGCCGAGCTGGTGCTGACCTCGCTAGGGCGCTACGGCAGCCCGGTGATCCGCTATCGCACGGGCGATGTCGTCCGTCCACGGTTTGCGCCCGCGGGACCGACCACCTGGACGCTCTTGGAAGGGGGCGTGCTGGGGCGGGCGGACGACATGCTGATCATCCGCGGGGTGAATGTGTTCCCCAGCTCGATCGACCAGATCATCCGCTCCTTTCCGGAAGTGGTCGAGTATCGCGTGCGGGCGGTGCGGCAGGGCAGCCTCGACCATCTGATCGTGGAGATCGAGGATCGGCTGGCGCAGCCGCAGCGCGTGGCGCGGGAGCTGCACCTGCGTCTGGGATTGAAAGTGGAAGTGCAGGCGGTGCCGCTGGGCTCGCTGCCGCGTTTCGAGGGGAAAGGGAAGCGCGTCATCGACCAGCGGACGCTGGCCACGGCCGGTGGCGGGCAGGGTGGTCGCTAGCATGGCTAGCAGCACATGTGCATGCACAACATCTGGGGCGAGCCGGCTTATTACCCCACAAAATCTGGCGTGGCGCTTGCAGTCCGCCGGGCGCGGGCTACATTTTCCGCCTCAACACGGTCGCCGCAGGCTGCGGCGGCCGCCGGACTTCACCCACGGATAGGGAGAATCGTTTCTCGCCTCAGGTTCGGGAGGAACCGCGAGCGCCGGGCGCGTCCAGGGTCGGGAGGGGCCTTGGAGCACCTGTCAGGGATGATCGTCGGGGCCATGTCTCCTCTTCCCGTGCCCCCAGCGGCCATCTCTGCCGCGGCCTGACCGGAGCCGATGTCGATCGCGCGGTGCGCGGCGCGGCGTGGCGGTCACGCTGGCGGCACCAGCCGGTCGGCCCCACGCTTCTTTCAGGCCCCCACCTGCTATTCCGCGTGGCGAAAGACCGGGCAGGTGTCCCGCAGGGACAGGTCTTGTTCCTCTAGCACAAAGGGATTTGCGATGCCACGGAAGCCCGTTGTTGGTCTGAACGCCGACTACCGCCCGTCGCGCAAGGAGGGACCCGCAGTGAGTTTCGTTCCCGCCGGTTACTTCGACGCCATCCAGGCCGCCGGCGGCGTGCCGCTGATCTTGCCCCCCGTGGAGCACCAGGCCGACCTGAATCAGGTCTTGGACCTGGTGGACGCCTTCGTGCTGGTCGGCGGGGGCGACCTCGATTGCCGCCGCGACGGCTACCGCCTGCACAGCAGCATGAAGCTGATGGACCCGCGGCGGGAGACGTTTGACCGGATGCTGGTGCACCAGCTCGCTGAGCGCCGCCTGCCGGTGCTGGGGATCGGCGCCGGCATGCAGCTTCTCAACGTGACCCTGGGGGGCACGCTCTACCTGCATCTGCCCGAGGAGTTCCCCACCGCCATCCCGCATCGCGACCCGCAAGATCCGGAACATCGCCATGGGCTATGCGTGGTCATGGGCACGCTGCTGGAGCGCGTCTATGGCGATAGCGAAATCCGCGTCAACAGCATGCACCACCAGGCGATCGACGACGTGGCTTCCGGCTTCATGGTCAGTGCCCGCGCGCCGGACGGTGTGATCGAGGCGATCGAGAGCACGCGCGACGACTGGTGGGCTCTGGGCACCCAATTCCACCCCGAGGCGGAGTCGGCCTCGGCCTTGGACCTGCGGATCTTCGAGGAGTTCCTGGACGGCGTGCGGCAGCGCCGCGGTGCGATGCGGCTGGTGGCGTAAGATCGCCAGCGACCGCAGTCGCCAGCCGGCAGCGCGGGTTTCATCGTAGAACGGGTACCCCAGGTTGCTTCCGCAACCTGGGTGCCCAAGAGGCACTTGGCTGGTGGTCCAACGCCCGAAAGGCCCTCAGCGCGGGTACCCCAGGTTGCTGTGCAACCTGGGGTCACAGGAGGCGTGCCGGAGGGACGCGATGGATCGCGTCCGTCTCCATCGCCCGCCGCGGCCACGACGATGCGTGGGCCATCAGAGCCCAGGCACGACGGCGCACGGTCCTTTAGGCTGTTGTGCCTCTTGCGAGCCCCGGTTGCCGAAGCAACCGGGGCCACCCGCGATCGGGGCGACCCCTTTTGACTGCGGGTACCCCAGGTTGCTGTGCAACCTGGGTTTACAGGAGGCGTACCGGAGGGACGCGCTGGATCGCGTGCGTGTCCATCGCCCGCCGCGTCCACGCTGGCGTGTGGCCCTCCAGGGCTACGTCCCCTGGTAGCTCCACCTCCGCCCGTATGTCTCTGGCAGGACCCGGTTGCAAAAGAAACCGGAGGCACCTGACTTCAAACAACCCGACGCACCATGGGATGCCTCTTGCTGGCCCAGGTTGAGAACCAACCTGGGCCACCCCACGTTCGTTGAGCTGGACCACGGCCTCGACCAGCGCCCCACGCCGCCGGCGGCATCTCCGCCCCCAGTACCTCAGGAACCGGCAACATCCCGGCCAGGCCCCAGAGATCGCCCATCGGTCAATGCCTGGAAAACTGCCATTGCACCCTGTGAGCAGTTACGCAGCGCCTCGACAGGCCGACGCTTTGACCGACCTTCCTGCTCGCGATGGGACGTCGGTGCGAAAAATTTTCGCATTTTTTGAACTGTGCCGAATGCCTTACAGCCCAAGGACTTGGGGAAAAGGGCTCTGCTGAGGGAACCCATTCCCTAACCCGGAGTACTTGACAGCAGCACAGGCGATTGCTTTACTGACGGCCGTTCGTCCCACGGATGGGGAGTTCTCTCCATCCCTGCTCACCCAAAAAATCGGGTGGGTCATGCGAATCGTTCTCTCGCGACAGTTCGCGGATCGGTCTTCGCCCGCCGCAAGGCTTTTAAGAGGCGCGGACCGGATGGTCTGCTCGCTGCTGGGCGTGGTCCTGATCGCCGCGGCGATCCTGAAAGCGGCTACTGCTACCCCCCGCACGCCGGACTGTCCGCGGAGTGGCTTGCTCTTGTCGTCGGCGAAACGCTTCTGGGCTTGCTGCTGCTTTTGAACCTGTTCCCAACCGCGACGCGCTAGGCGGCGCTTATCCCATTTTCCTGTTTCGCGGCATGCTCCCTTGGAGGCGATGCTCGAGGGAAGGGCCTTTTGTACCTGTTTTCGGTATTACGCGTGTCCATCTTAATGGAGGTTTGTTATGAGGGTCATTCAATTAATCGTGGTTTTTCTCTCCGCAAATTTGCTGATCGGCCTGGCATCCTCGGCAAGGCGTTTGCCCGGATCGCCTGCTACACCGGAGGAGGCGCTGAGTGTGCGAGGAGCGTGTATCCTTCCTTGGTACGGAACTCAGTCAGCCTGTTGCTATCCCCATTTACTTTGGGGTGCGGGTTGGGATGTCGCGACCAACTACAGAGAGGAATTTCCTGGATCTCCCAGCGAGAACGTACCATGCACCTGCAGTGGTTCATATGTCGGATTTGGTGAAGGAATGTGCGATAATCCTGGAAGTTGATCATCCGAGTGTATCCAGATGCTCGGATTGCGGTTCAGCGGGCCAAATTCCGCAGCCCAGGTGGCGTGCCCGAAACGGCGATTTACGTTGCTAGTGACTGCGCGTTCGATTGAGCACCCTCGGGAAACGCATGCGTTCCAGGTCACGTTACTTTCCGCGCCAGTTCAATCACAGCTTAGCCTGACGTGTGTAAGGTATCGCCAGTCCCTCGTATGCACATCGCTTTGCTTCGCCAAAAGGAGGCAATGGTGTGGCCAATCCTATTCCCGCAGTTGACGTTTGGCAGCACCGCAGCACGCAACGACAGCTTTGTGTCGGGCCAGGTAAACTGTTGCATACCTTAGTGTACACGTTGCTTACGACGCTGACCGTCACTCTGCTTGGCGGTTTAGTGTCAACCCAAGAGCACCCATACAAGGATAATTCGTATCAGGACAAGGCTAAACCAGGAGAGCCTTTTGAGTTTGCAGTCCCTGCGGGTCTTGAGACACCTTCACGATATCGCCTTGAAGTGCCATTTCAAGAAGGGCCCAAATGTGGCCCAAACGCTCTTTATGTCGTTTTGCAGATTCTCGACATCCGCTGCTCGTATTCAGAGGTCCTCAAATCAATCCCTGTCTCAAAGGATGGTTCAAGTCTATTTGACCTTCAGAACTGCGCTCACAAGTTCGGCTTGGCGTGTGAAGTGCGCAAGGGTCTGTCGCCAGACGATATTCCCGCCTTACCTATGCCCGTCATTGTGCATCTACAAGGTCCCGCCATTGCAAAGAGCGGCCGGCACATTTCGGACCACTTCGCGGTCATCGTAGGGCCCGATCCCCAGTCCCCTAATCAGGGCTTCATCGGTGTAGATACAACCAACGGGGCTGTGACGCGGTTCACGAAGGCAGGATTCGCCCGAAGTTTTTCGGGATACGCCCTCGTGGTGACCGACCGGGCAAGATCGCCCCGACCCTCATGGTTGGCATCCATACCTATTGTTAGTACTCCTCTCTTCTCCGTTGGCGCAGTTCTGGTGCTCTTGAGCGTCATTGTCTGTCATGGCCTTTGCACCACACGTCGCTTTACTCGACGCGGCAATACTCTGCAATAGGTGAGATGCAGCGATGCCCACTCGTCGCAGCGCGATAATATCGACACTAATCTCTGGAACATCAGTGCTTTCTGGCTGTTGGCAGTCAAGTATTCGCTATACAGGACTTAGAGACGCGATTCCAATCCGAGACTATCCTGCACCACTAACTTACTTCCCTTTAAAACGTTCCGTGCTTTCGGCGGGCGATGTACAAAGTCTCCTCGGGCACGTTGTACCCGATTGGCGATGGATGAAGTATCCGATCGGATACGTTTACCACGCGTTGCGGCTTTGGGGTTCGTCAGTGTCGTTTCGCACTCAGCCTTTCATAAATCCCCGGGTTCGAACCGATGGTTGGGGAGCTAGCGCGTTGGGTGCGCTCGTCAATGAGGTCGTGTTCGCGGAAGTAGTGAGTCCCTTTGGAAGACCGCTTCTAGTGCCATCAGAATTTGGCGTCGCAGTGCTGACTAACACCGATCCAGAGTGGGGACGCGAGTGGGCCTCAACCCACGCCGGAAAATACGAACAAGTCATGGCAGAACTGGGAGTCCCCTCGTTCCAGAAGTTAACGATCTACGGGAAAGAGGCGTTCACACCGCGAGACGTAATCAGCGATTCTGCCCGACGAGTGGACAGAAATATAGAATGTGAGTGGACGACTGTTGGTCTTGCATGTTATCTGGCGACAGACGCATGGCAAAACCGGTTCAAGCAGTTGATCGACTTTGACGATTTCGCTGCGTGGTTGCTCCCCCGGCGACTTGGCGAAGGTGCCTGTCGTGGGACTCATGTGCCCTTTGCGATCGCAGCACTAGGACAACTCGAAACACACGGTTATAGGCGACTGAGGCGGCAGACTGCGTTCGCTATCCGAGCCAAATTGCAAGAGCTCGTCGAGGTACTCACTGCGCGAATCGCATCGGATTGTGCGTGGCCAGAGTGCTGGTGGCAGGCGTCGCGTCCTCGGAATGGATCCATTTTTCAGGTCTGGGGCGAGGATTTTTGCCACCATGTTGATTACGGGACACCATTTAGAATGGATGGCATTGTGCGAGCCGCACGTGCGCCCCCAGGAGCACATCTTGGAGAGAGCGATTATCTGGCTGAACGAACACATTCCGCGCTACAAGGAATTGATGAAAAACGACTGGTTCGCATTCCTGCCGATCAGCCATGCGGTCCGAGCCATTTGTAAACTGCATGGGATGGATTGGCCAGACGAGCGGCGTTCGTAAATCGAGCGAGGATGTAATACAATGTACGCGGCGACAGCCAAAGAGGTAGCTGTGGCGTTTTTCGCGATTGTACTAGTGGCATCCAATGCCGCACTTGCTCCCACTATGGGGCAGGACGTGCCTCAAATGGCACAAGTCATAGAGAGCATGCGCGGATTCAAGCAACGGTTCACCGCGGCGCATGAGTGGTTGGTAGAGTATGCGCATAATCGCGAGTACCACTACCTTCCTCCTGGCTTCAGACCCAATATGTCGAAAACAAGGGTAATGAATGCCTACAAGGGCGGGCGTTGGTATTTGATGCATGAGATTGAGACGGACAGAGGTCCAATCCGAGTCGAGGCTAGTTGGGTGGATGGCGTGTGCGCTCATCGTCAGGGTAGTCTGTTTTCAGTTCTGCCCGACATTCATCCAGTCATTTTTGAGCGCTGTTACTATACCAATGCACTGTTCCTAAATGTTCATTCTGATGCGAAGTTTCACACAGAGATTCTCAGGCAAGTCTTTGGTGCATCGCCGTTCGCATTCTTCCCAAACGGTCTGCCAGAGTCGGTCGAGCGGCGACTGAGTGACTACCAAGTCAGCGGATCGCAGGAGCGCGTCGATGGCGATCGCTGTGTCGTCCTGAGAAGTAAGCAGGACACAATATGGATCGATCTGCATCACGGTGGAATCTGCCGGCGCCGAATCGAGTACTTTCGGTCGGGGAAGATAGGGGTGGAATATAAACACGAGCAACTTAGGGAGGTGGTGGAAGGCCTGTGGCTCCCTCAGTACCAAGAGGTGATTCGGTACAACCCGGATGATGCCCCGGCGCAGATGGGAGGTCAGGTGCGATACATTGAGAAAAACAGTCTCGTCAAAGTGCAGTTCCAGGACGTTCCTGATGCGTTATTCAATATAAAGCCAGTCTACCCGGGATATGTGAACGATCATATCCGGGGTATGATATATAAAACGCAACCGAAAGACGCTGCGGCGGATGACCTGTTGAAAAGCGCGGCACTGGAGGCGCGTCGTATATTAGAGGTGAAAGCTCAACGGCGCACTTGGCTTGTCATCGCCCTTAATGTGTGTGCGATCGCTGCACTGTTGATCTTGATTCAGATAAGGCGTGCGCGTAAGAGTAAGGCTGTCAGGGCCTCGGACAACCTTTCACAGGGCGAAAGTGTGGCTTTCAAAGATTGAGGGATTTGGGGCGTCTTGGGCATGGCGGGATGTTGCCGACTCGCGAGGAGCTGGCGGCGGCTGGGCCGGAGGCGTCCTCGCCGTGCCTCAGCGACGCGAGAGCCGAGTTGAATCTGCCGTGGGTAGCGCAGGTTGCTGGGCAACCTGGGTGCACCAGAGGCCCAGGTGCGCGAGCTGGCGTCTGCCGCCGCAGGCCTCCGTCGCGCCTTCCAACTGGTCGTCCATGGTCAGGGGCGGCGGTCGGGCGGCATACCTCCTTCCGCCAGTTCGGCCGCAAGCTGGGCGAAGGTCGGGCTGGCCGGGCGCAGCGCGACCAGTTGACGGGCGAGTTCCGCCGCCCACAGGGGTCTTCCCGTGTCGCGGTAGTAGATGGCCAACCGGAACAGAGGCTCCGGGTCGCGCGGGGCCAATAGGGCGGCCGTGCGGAGGGCGGCTTCCGCTTCCTTGTGCCAGCCGCCCAGGTAGCGGGCCAGCCCGAGCCGGCCCTGGATCACCGCATTGTCCGGTGCCAATAGCGCGTCACGCTCCAGCAGCGATAACTCCTCCTCGCGAAGCTGCACGATCCACAGCGGCAAGTCGCCCAGCGCGGCCAGCGTCTCCTCGGCCCGCTGCCGCTCGCCCGACTGCACCAGCGCTAGCGCCTGCTGCTGGGCTTGCTGCCAGCGGCGGTCGTAGAGCGCTGCCAGGTTCGTCCGCGGCCCGATGCTCCGCGGCTCGACGCGGATCGCCGTGCGGTACGCCTCTTCCGCCTGTTCCCCTTGCCCCAGGCTTTCGTAGAGGATGCCCAGCGTCAGGTGGCCTGCCGCCCGGTCGCGATCCGCCTGGGCGGCGGCCAGGCACTCCTTGAGGGCCTGGTGAAACGCCGCGCGCTCATCCGGGCCGAGCTGATTGGCTCCGCCCGACAGTGCCAGCGCCCGCGCGGCCTCCGTGCGCACCAGCCGCGTCGGGTCGCGCAGCAAACCCGCCAGGGCCGAGACGACCGGCGGGCTGGCGTCCTGCGCCAGGGTCAGCACCGCCGCAGCCCGCACCTGCGGATCCTGGTCGGACAAGGCGTTCAGCAGCGCGGCATGGTTGTCCCGGCTGCCCTCCAGCCAGGCGGCCAGTTCCAAGGCGGCTGTGGCCCGCGCGATGGCCGGCTGCTGCCGGTCCGCGAGCAGCTCCCGCAAGGCGGCGTCGGCCCCACTCCGCATCTCCCGGGCGGCCGTGAGGGCCACGGCAAAATGCTTTTCGGCGCGGCGCTTCTGGCCATACCAGCGCTGCACGGTCGCGTCGGCCCAGCGGTCCACCTCCGCCAAGCGCGCTCTGGCTACCTCGTCTCCTCGCCGGGCTGCCGCCAGCCAATCCGCATACTCCTTCAGGTCGTCGCGCTGCCGCCATGCGGACGACTCGGCCGACGCCCCCTGGCCTTTCGACGCCCCAACCACCGCCGCCCCGGGCAGCACGGCATCCCTCAGGTGGCAGCCGGTGCAGGCGTTGGGCGTGCCGAGCTGCACGCTCAGGTCGGGCCGCGGCACCCGCAAACTGTGGTCCCGCCGCGGGTCCAGCTCCATGTAGGTTGTCTGCGGCATGTGGCAGTTCACGCACTGGGCACCGGGACTGCCGTCGGCGTGCCGATGGTGGATCGCCCCGTCGTACTTGCCCGCGGGGTGCTGATGGCACGAGGTGCAGACCTGATTGCCGGGATGCTTGAGCTTGAGGCTGTGCGGGTCGTGGCAGTCGGTGCAGCGGATGTTCTTGTGGAACATCTTGCTTTGCAGGAACGACCCCAGTTCGTACACCTCGTCGAGAATCTGCCCGTCGGCGTGGTAGGTGCCGGCGGAGAGCAGTTCGTTGGCGAAATAGTCGTAATAGTTGCAGCCGGCCTGGTAGCCTTCCGCCAGCACCCGCCGGCGGGAGTGGCAAGGCGCGCAGGCTTGCACCTGCGGCCAGTTGGAGGCCTGTTTGAGACGGGCCAGGGCGTAGCCGCGCCGCCGGTCCCAGAACAGCCATTTCGAGCGGGCCAGTTGCACGTGCAGGCTGCCCGGTCCGTGACAGGCCTCGCAGCTCACGTCGATCTCCGACCAGGTCGTGCGGTACTGCCCGCGCTGGACGTCGTAATTCCGCTGGAGGTTGGTCGAGTGGCAGTCGGCACACATCGTGTTCCAGCGCTGCGCCAGGCCGGTCCAGTGCAGTTCATCCGCGGGGTCCAGCCGCTGGCGCACATCGGGCGGGTCGAGGTGGAACCATCGCTTGTTCCGCGTATCCCAACTGATCCGCAGCACTTGCAGGCGGGCGACCTCGTGCGGCGGCATGTCGGCCGGACGATCGAACTCCACAAGGTACTGCTGGAGCGGATCGACGCCGAACACGTATTTCACCTCGAAGTCGGCCATCTGCCCGTCCGGGCCTTCGGTGTGCACGAAGAACTTGCCATCTCTGCGGAACATCCGCGAGCGGATGCCGTGGTGCTCCAGCTCCGCGTCGTTGAAGTCGCCCAGCACCGTGGCCTCGGTGGCCCGGTCCATCGCCAGATCGTGGTGCGAACCCTCGTACGCCGCGTGCTGCGCCTGGTGGCAGTCGATGCAGGCGCTGCGGCCGACGTACTGGGGCTGCGCATCCTCCGGCAGGGCGAAATACCAGTCGGCCGCCACCAGGCCCAAAGCGATCATCGACACGATGGCCGCCAGACCACAGACCCACACGGCCCGTCGGGCCAGCCGCAGCCGGGAAGGCTCCGCACCGTGCGGGGGCGCCGGCTGGCGGGTCGGTGCGTTCGGCGGGTGGCCAGCGTCGCCAGACGTGCCGGCCGTCCGGCGGCCCGACGAACCTCGGGAAGAGGTAGGCATGCGCAGCGAGGGAGGGGGGTTCGGGGAGAGGGGACCCGCACACACAGAGGCAGCCCCGGATCGACGGCCGCCCCCCCTCAAGATATTGGGCCCCCGCCTGCCACGGAAGGCGCCCCCTGCCGCATCGGGCCGGGCGATGCAGTATACTGCGGCGCAGCGGCCGCAGCGGCAGAGCCTGCGCGCTGCACCCCACGCGCCCAAGGAGCAGGCTTTTCCTTGGCGTGACTTCTTCTCTGGAGGAACCGCCCCATGGCCATCCCATCCCCTCCGGCCACCGAGCATGTGCTGGTCGTGCCGGCCGAGTTGCTGCACAGCCTGGGCTATTTTCAAGGTTTCACCGCCCAGGTCGAGCAGTACCTGCCGCTGCTGCTCGACCCGGAGCACATCTCGTTCCGCCCGCGCCCGGCCATGGAGCAGGACCCGCGGTACAAGCAGCTCATCCCCTACGTCATCTTCCGCTACTGCGACGAGGCGGGGGAGACGTTCCTGTTCCAGTACACCCGCGGCCGGGGACAGGGGGAACGCCGCCTGCATGCCCTACGCAGCATCGGGATCGGTGGGCACATTTCGCAGACCGACGCCTTGGGGGACGATCCCTACCATGCGGGCGTCGAGCGCGAGCTGGAAGAAGAAGTGCGGATCGAGACGGCGTTCCGCCAGCGGATGGTCGGGCTGATCAATGACGACCAGACAGAAGTCGGCCGCGTCCATCTGGGGGTGGTCCACCTGGTCGACGTCGAGTCGCCGCGCGTCACGCCGCGCGAAGCGGACCTGCTCGATGCCGGGTTTCGCCCGTTGGGGGTGTTGATCGCCGAGTTGCCGCAATTTGAAACCTGGTCGCAGATCTGCCTCAAGGCCCTGTTTTTATAAGAGTTTTTGTGAGCGATCCTGCGGGATCGAGCGGAGCCTTTCATCCCCTCAAGCGTGCGGGCCCAACCGCCCCGTTTGCCTTCTGTTGCCTTCTGCGAAAGGTCCCTTGCCGGGGGCAGAACCGCCCGTTTATCGGAGTCCCGACCATGTCCCACCGTCCCGCCGTCAGCCGCCGTCAGCTCCTGGCCACGCTTGCCGCCGGCAGCGCGGCGATCAGCGCCACGCCGCCCCTGGCCCCTGTGGCGACCACCGCCAGCGCCGCACAAGCCGCCGGTCCTGCGTCAGCGGGTGCCGCTCAAGAAACCCAAGACGACCGCGCGTGGCGCATCACCCGCGGCCGCATCCGGCAGTCGGTGGTTGCCTGGTGCTTCCGGCCGATGCCGATCGACGAACTGGCCCGCGCGGCCGCAAGCCTGGGCATCCAGTCGGTAGAGCTGTGCCCGCCGAGCGACTGGCCGACCCTGAAGCGCTATGGCCTGACCTGTGCCATCGCCAGCAGCCATGGGTTCGTCCGCGGCTGGAACGACCCCGAGAACTGGGATTACTGCGCTGAAAAGACCCGCGAGGCGATCCTCGCGGCGGCCGAGTTCGGCTGCCCGAGCGTGATCACCTTTTCCGGCATGCGCGGCAAGCTGCCGCCCGGTCCCGAAGGAGACGAAATCGGCAAGCGGAACTTCGTCGCAGGGATCAAACGCGTCCTGCCGCTGGCCGAGGAGAAGCGGGTCACGCTCGCCCTGGAAATGCTCAACTCGCGGGTCGATGTGGAGATGAAGGGGCATCCCGGCTATCAGTGCGACACCATCGAATGGGCCGTCGATGTCTGTCGCCGTGTCGGTTCCCCGCGGCTGAAAATCCTCTTCGACATCTACCACGTCCAGATCATGCAGGGGGACATCATCACCCGCATCCGGCAGCACCACGAGTACATCGCTCATTATCACACGGCCGGCAATCCCGGACGCCACGAGCTGGACGACACGCAGGAAATCCACTACCCGGGCATCATGCGGGCGATCGTCGAGACCGGCTATCAAGGCTTCGTCGGCCAAGAGTTCATCCCGACCTGGAAAGACCCGATCGCCGCCTTGCGGCATGCCGCTAAAGTTTGCGATGTCTGAGTTCGCAGTCGGAACCGCACAGAAAACCCCATCTCTAGGTGGTTCTGGAATGGGAAAAAGTACGACCAAGCGCCTTCGTCCAGAGAGTCGTTCCTCCAAAAAAGGGTAGTTGCAGCCGAAAACGGACGAAAAATACCAGCCTCCGTTGGGCGACGCAAACCACCTGTGCCACGCGGCGGGCCGCTATCGTTGCCTAGTGCACACCTCACGCCCCATCGGCAAATCCGCACGTTCCTGGTGGCCTTTGGACCGCGACGTGGGACCGGCTTTCACGGAACGTTTTTTACAAAAATAGATTTACAGCTCAGGAGCACGCGCACATGCGGCCGCGAACGATCCCGTTTGTTGTGGCTCTTGGGGGACTGCTGGCCGGCCTGCCCGAGCCGGCATACCTCGCCGCTCAAGAAAAACGGCCTAATTTCATCTTGATTTTGGCCGACGACATGGGTTTTTCCGACATCGGCTGCTATGGCGGCGAGATCCAGACGCCCCATCTCGACCGGATGGCTCGGGAGGGGATGCGGTTTACCCAGTTTTACAACAACGCCAAATGCACCACGACACGGGCCACGCTGCTCTCGGGCATGTATCCGCGCGGGCAAGGGAACGTGATTCCGCTGGAGATTCCCACGCTAGCGGAGCGGCTGCGGCAGGCCGGCTATCGCACGGCCATGAGCGGCAAGTGGCATTTGGGCAGCCGGCCCCCCCAGCGTCCCATCGACCGGGGCTTCGAGGAGTACTACGGTCTGATGGACGGGGCGGTGAACTATTTCAACCCGGCCCTGCCCGACCCGCCCTACAAAGGAGGCCGGGTGCGGAACTTTTACCACAACGACCGTCGTATCGAGAGTTTTCCGGCCGATTTTTACACGACCGATGCTTTCACGGATCACGCGATCCAGACGGTGCGGACGCTGGCCGCCAGCGGCCAGCCGTTCTTTTTGCATCTGGCCTACAACGCCCCGCACTACCCGCTGCATGCCTGGCCTGAGGATATTGCCAAGTATCGCGGCACGTATCGTCAGGGATGGGAGGCGCTCCGCCGGCAGCGCCACGCCCGACAGATCGAACTGGGCATTGTCGATCCTCGCTGGCCGCTGTCGCTGACCGACTCCAAAGCGTACGACTGGAACAAGGCCAGCCAGGAGTGGGAAGACTTGCGGATGGCTACCTACGCCGCGATGGTGGATCGGATGGACCAGAACATCGGTCGGCTGCTGGGCGTGCTGGCCGAACTGGGCATCGAGAACGACACGGTCGTGATGTTCCTTTCGGATAACGGTGGATGCAGTGAGGAGCCGGGTGGACGCGACACGACGCAGCAGCCCGGACCGGTCGAGACGTACACCGCGGTTGGACCGGCCTGGGGCTGGGCGCAAAATGCGCCGTTCCGCCGCTACAAAAGCTGGGTGCACGAGGGCGGGATCAGCACGCCGCTCATCGTCCGCTGGCCCGGCCATGTGCCGCCAGGAAGTCTCACTCATCAGGTGGGGCACATTCTCGACGTGGCTCCGACGCTGCTGGAATTGGCGGGGGTCGATCCTGCGGCGCCGGTGCAAGGCAGAGTGCCGCCGCCTTTGGAAGGGCGGAGCCTGGTGCCCATCCTTCGCGGCCAGACCCGGACCCCGCCTGCGGAGCTATGCTGGGAGTGGGGAGGCAACTGTGCCATCCGACACGGCCGCTGGAAACTGGTCTGGGACACCCTCAACCCCCAGCGACGCTGGGAGCTGTACGACATCGAAGTGGACCGCACGGAACAGAACGACCTGGCCGGCGAGCTGCCGCAGATCGTTGCCGAACTGAGCAAAGCCTATACCCGCTGGGCCAAGACGTATGGTCGGCGCGTGCCGGACGCAAAAACCGCTTTTGGTGGAGACTAGCCACAGAATTTCGCATCAAGAGCGTTGGATTGGTGGTGTATCCCTCCGGGGCCGGGCTCGGTACGCATCACCGCAGGCTACGCTGATCCAGCGCCCACGCGATGCGCACACAACCCACGTTGCGCAAGTCCGCATTGTCGTGCCTGCCGTTTTAGCCGTCAGAGTTTGCGCCGTTTTCCTGTCTTCTTTTTTGTCGGAAAACTCTTGTCGCTGACGGACAGGTTGGCCGAAATAGATCGTCAGTGACCGCTGGCAGTGCGCCGTCCGTGCGAGGCAAAAGTCAGTGCGAGGCGAAAACGGTCCTGGACAGGGGTGCCGGGCTGGCCGGCCAAACGGCGTGTTGTCAACGGAAAAAGCTGCCAAGGCGCACTGCCGCGCAGGCCCGCTGTCCAGCGGGTGGCGGGAGAGGCGAGACGGCCTCTTGCCGGGCGACGGATGGGGGAAGCAAGTGCATGTGGCGTCACGTGGTGTGGACGATGATCGGGCTGGGTCTGTGCCTTCCGGCCGCCGAAGGTCGGGAGTGGGCGCAGAAGATGTTCCAGACGACCGCTCACGACTTCGGGCATGTGGCGCGCGGGGCCAAGGCGGAATTCGCCTTCGAGATCACCAACCTCTATGAGGAGGAGGTGCATATCGCCGAGGTGCGCACAAGCTGCGGCTGCACCACGCCCACGATCACCAAACAGACGCTCAAGACGTGGGAGAAAGGGGCGATCATCGCCACGCTCAACACGCGTTCGTTCGTCGGACAGCGCAGTTCGACGCTGACCGTGGTGATCGACCGGCCGTATTATGCGGAAGTGTACCTGACGATTTCCGGGTACATCCATGCGGATGTCGATTTCCAGCCGGGCGTGGTGTCGTTCGGGGATGTGGACCAGGGCGCTGTCGCAGAACAGGAGATCGCGGTGACCTACCGTGGCCGGTCCCCCTGGCAGATCGTGGATGTCCGCAGCGCCAACACACACCTCGAAGTCGAGCTGAGCGAGCCGCGACGGCAGATCGGGCTGGTCAGCTACCGGATGCTGGTCCGTCTGAAGGGGGACGCTCCGGCAGGGACGCTGCAAGACCAGCTCACGCTCGTCACCAACGACCCGCGGATGCCGACCGTCTCGCTGCCGGTGGAAGGGCGGGTCGTCCCGCCGCTGACGCTGAGCCCCTCGCCGCTGCTGCTGGGCAATCTGACGCCGGGCCAGGTGGCGACCCGGCAAGTCGTGCTCACGGGCAAGCAGCCGTTCCGCGTACTGGAGGTGACCGCGGACCTGGAGTCGCTCGAGGTGCGGATTCCCGCCGACGTGGCCAAAAAAGTGCACATCCTCCCGGTCAGCGTGACCGCGCCGCAGCAGGCCGGCGAATTCCGGGGCGTGCTTACGATCCAGACCGACCTGGCGATCGTGCCGCAGGTGCAGTGCCAAGTTCGGGGCACGGTACGGCAAGACGGTCCGACGGCCGCCAAGGCTCGCGTGACGGACGGTCAGGAGCGCTAGCGCCGACCGCTCCCCAGCGACTGCCGGGGCTCGTCAACAAGCCGCTTGCCGCCCGCGGATCGCGACGCCCCCTGGACCACGCGCCGTCAGGCGTTTTCCTTAAGCGCCTTGAGGATGTCCAGCACGGCCTCCTTGCCGTCGGCGAAGAGCATCACCGTGTTCTCAGCCGCGAACAGCGGGTTGGGGATGCCGGCAAAACCGGGACTGAGGCTGCGCTTGATGACCACCACGCTGCGGCAGCGGTGGACTTCGATGATCGGCATGCCGGCGATCGGGCTTTTCGGATCGGTCTGGGCCAGGGGATTGACCACGTCGTTGGCTCCCAGCACGATCGCCACATCGACCGTGTCGAGCGTGGGGTTAATCTCGTCCATCTCTTTGAGCCGCTCGTACGGCACATCGGCCTCGGCGAGCAGCACATTCATGTGGCCCGGCATGCGTCCCGCCACGGGATGGATCGCATATTCGACCGTCGTGCCGCGCGCTTCGAGCAGTTTTTCCAGCTCGTGGACGGCGTGCTGGGCCTGGGCGACCGCCATCCCGTAGCCGGGAACGATCACCACCCGCCGCGCACCTTCGAGGAGCAGCGCCACATCGTCGGGCGTGGCGCTGCGGACGCGGGCGTAGACATCGTCGGCGCTGGGCCCCTGGCCCGTATCGAGCACCCCGAACAAAACGTTCCGCAGCGAGCGGTTCATGGCCCGGCACATGATCCGCGTGAGGATGATCCCCGAGGCGCCGACCAATGCCCCGCTGATGATCAGCACGTTGTTGGCGATCACGAAGCCGGTCAGGCCGGCCGCGATCCCCGAATACGAATTGAGCAGCGAGATCACCACCGGCATGTCGGCCCCGCCGATCGGGTTGACCAGCGTCACGCCCAACAGCGAAGCCAATAGGCCGGCGACCACCAGCAGGAACAGGGCCCAGCCGAACTGTCCGCGGGACGCAACCGCGACCATCCCGATGGCGGCCAGCAGCGTGACCAGCCCCAAGGCGGCGTTCAGCGGCTGCTGGGCAGGATAGCGCCACGGCTTTTTCAACCAGTCGTACTCTTCGAGCTTTCCGTACGCCAGCAAGCTGCCCCAGAACGTCACCGCCCCCACGAGCGTGGAAGCCGCCACGGCCACCAGGACATCCACGGATACTGCCTGGTCGCGCACGGCCTGGCGGCTGTGGACCAGGTCGGCCATCGCCACCAGCAGCGAGGCCAGGCCGCCGAACCCATTGAGCAGGGCGACCATTTGCGGCATGGCCGTCATCGGCACCCGCAGGGCGAGGGCCGTCCCCACCGCGCCACCCACGACCAACCCCACCAGAGGCAAGCCGTACCGCGTGCAATGCGGGTCGAGCAGCGCCGTGACGATCGCCAGCAGCATCCCACTGGCCCCCAACAAGTTGCCGCGCACGGCCCGCTTGGGGTGGGCCATGTTCTTCAGACCGAACATGAACAGCACGGCGGCGATCAGATAGGCCAGATCGGCGAGATGGGCATTCACGGCACGTCGATCCGCTTGGTTGCGAGGAATCGAAGGCAGCCAGCCGCCGCACGGTGGCGACCAGCGGCCAATTATCAGCGGCGGTCGAACATCCGCAGCATCCGGTGGGTCACCAGAAAGCCTCCTACCACGTTGATCGTCGCCAAGATCACTGCGACCAGCCCGATGGCGGACGCCACAAAGGCCCCCACCCCCGACCCCGCACCCCCCGCCGCAATCACCGCCCCCACCACGGTAATGCCGCTGATCGCATTGCTCCCCGACATCAGAGGCGTGTGCAGCGTGGCCGGGACCTTGGTGATCAGCTCCACCCCCACAAAAATCGACAGCACGAAAATGGTAATGCTGACCATCAGCGTCTGACGGGCTTGGTTGCGGTCGGCCTGGCCACGCGCGTCGCCGCTCGTGCCCGCGTTTGGTGCGCCGTGGCTGTCATGGTCGGGCGTCGCGGCCGACCCCGGCGAGGTCTCGTCCGCGGCAGATGCCAAGGCAGGCGGCGCAGCACGCTGGCACCCCGCTGCGAGAGCCAGCATCCCCACCCCGGCAAGAAGCACGCCAGGCAGCACGAGATGCCAACGAGAAAGGCTGCTCGTTCGAGCCGACCGCGCTCGGAACGGCCGGGCCGGATGCGGGATCGAGGGGCGACAGCCCGCACCTGAGCGCACGATCGGCGCGGGGTTGGGCCGATTCATAGGCAGTTCGCCGCTTGCACGACGTTCCACGGACACCTCCTTCTCGTTGCAGGCCGCCGACGCAGCCACACGGCTTGTGGCCTCACCCGGCAGCCTCCGCCGCTGTCGCCTCCGGGGGATTCAGGAGCCTTCGCACCTGAGGATGCACCACCTGCCCCTCGTGGACGGCCAGCGTCTGCCCGATGATTTCGTCTTCGCGGTCCAGATGCAACCGCCCGTCACGCAGGAGGTATTGCAGCAGGGCCGTCACGTTGGCCGAGAACATCTGGCTGGCGTGGAACGGCACTTCGCTGGGGAGGTTGGTCGGTCCGAGGATCGTCACCCCGCCCGGCGTGACAACGCGCTGGTCGGCCTGCGTCAGTTCGCAATTGCCGCCCCGCTCGGCCGCCAGGTCGACGATCACCGCTCCCTGCGGCATGCGGGCCACCGCCTGGGCGGTGATCAGCCGAGGACTCGGCCGGCCAGGGATCGCGGCCGTGGTGATCACCACATCGTTCTCCGCCACCACCTCGGCCAAAAGTTCCCGCTGCCGCTGATAGAAGGCTTCGTCCTGGGCCGCGGCATAACCGCCCGCCGCCTCGGCCTGCTGCACGGCGAGCGGCAGTTCGACAAACCGAGCGCCCAGGCTCTCCACCTGCTCCTTGCAGGCAGGGCGCACGTCATAGCCACGGACGACCGCCCCCAGCCGCTTGGCCGTCGCGATGGCCGAGAGCCCCGCCACCCCCGCCCCCAGCACCAGCACGCGGGCCGGTGTGAGCGTGCCCGCGGCCGTCATCAACAAGGGAAAAATCCGTGGAAGCTCGACCGCCGCCAGCAGCACGGCCCGATATCCGGCCAGGGTGGTCATGGACGAAAGCACGTCCATCGCCTGGGCACGGGTCGTCCGGGGAATCAATTCCAGCGCCAGGACGCTTCCTCCCGAAGGAGCGGCGGCCGCGAGCATCTGGGGCGATCCCAGCGGATCGCACAAGCCGATCAGGAGCTGTCCTGGGCGGAGCTGGGCGGCATCTTCCGCGGCGGAAGGCCCGCTCGCGCCCAGGCACCGCACCCGCACCAGGACCTCGCAGGCGCCGGCGTCCGCCCGGCTGGCAAGCATCGCCCCCGCTTGGGCGTAGGCTGGGTCCGCAAACCCGGCCGCCTGGCCGGCCCCCGATTCGACCCGCACCTGCCAGCCACGGTCCACCAGCCGCTTCACATCCGCCGGGACCAGGGCCACCCGGCGTTCCCCGGGAAATGTCTCACGGACGACACCGACTTGCATGCTGCCTTTCCCGCCACGAGGAAGGGCGCCCGCACCCCCGCGGTGCAGCGCGTCGGCACCCCCAGCGCCCGGTGCCCTTCCTGGTCGCGTCCTGTGTCACCGCCCGCGCGGCGGACGTGGCCATGGGCCTGGGCTGGCGAGGGGCACGCACCTGCCGCCGGTCGCGCTCGGCCGCCGACCTGTGGCAAGACTAGCCGCCGCAATCCTGGCCTGCAAGGACCATCTGGCTGCGGCGTGGAGCGGCCGCCGGGCGCTGGGCCTTGTCCACCGTGTCGGCCGCCGGCGCTGCGGGGGTCGGCTCGTCGGGAAGCGGTGCGGCCGGGATGGCCGCGACCGGAGGAAGCTGCAGGGGACGCACCTCCGGATGCTCGGCCAGGTACCGGCGGAGGTAGTCGACGGTCACGTCGATTTCGTCGGCTTGCAGCAGCAAAAGCTCTCCCGGCTGGATCGTGGCCAGCGCCCGCTCGATGGCGGCCAGCGAGCCGCGGATCGGCTCGATATGCCGCACCCGGCGTCCGCGTGCGGCGCCTTCGGCGATCAGCCGCATGATTTCCCCTTCCGGACGCCCGCGGACGTAACGATCCTCGTACAGGAGCAGTTCGTCGAAATGGTCCCCCAGAATCTGCCCCATTTCGATCAGGTCGATATCGCGGCGGTCACCGGCAGCGCTGAATAGCGCGCGGCGGCGCGTGCACGGCAGCCCCTCCACAGCGTCGATGAGGGCCTTCAGCGCCGACGTGTTGTGGCCACAGTCCACCACCACCGTGGCACCGTGGATGTCATACATGTTGAAGCGCGCCGGGGAACCATCCAGATGCGGTGAAAAGCACTCCAGCGCCGCGCGGATCACATCGCGCGGCACGCCCAGCGCGCTGGCAGCGCCGGCTGCGGCCAGCACGTTTTCCACCTGGAAGCGAACCCGCCCTCCGTGCGTCAGGGGCACGTGCGCCAGGGCCACCAGCGGGATCTCGACCTCCCCCTCCGCCAGCACGACGAAGTCGCGCTTGACGAGCACCGCCCGTCCGCCGGCCGCCCGGTGCTTGCGGATGACTTCGTTCTCGGGATCCAATGCGAAATAGATCACGCCGCCGGCGCAATGCTCCGCCATCGCCGCCACCAGCGGGTCGGCCGCATTCAGCACGGCGAAACCGTGCGGCGGCACCACATCGACGATCACCCGCTTCACCTTGGCCAGCGTGGGAAGGTCTTCCACGCCGCCCAATCCCAGGTGGTCTCCCTCGCCGATGTTCGTCACCACGGCTACATCGCAGTGGTCAAAGCCCAATCCGGCCCGCAGGATTCCGCCGCGGGCCGTCTCCAGCACCGCCACCTCGACCAGCGGGTTGGCCAGCACCTTCTGAGCGCTCTGCGGGCCGCTGCAATCGCCCGACTCGATCCGCCGCTCGTTGAAATAGATGCCTTCCGTGTTGGTCATGCCCACCTGCCGGCCCAGCGCGCGGAAGATGTGGGCGATCAGACGCGTGGTCGTGGTCTTGCCGTTGACGCCCGTTACCGCGATCACGGGGATGCGCCCGGTGCGTCCTTCGCCGAACATCATGTCCACGATCGCCTCGCCGACCGGACGCGGCGTTCCTGCTGAAGGATGCAGGTGCATCCGCAGCCCCGGACCGGCGTTCACCTCCACCACCACGCCGCCCTGCATTTCCAGCGGCTGGCTGATGTCGCGGGCGATCACGTCGATGCCGCAGATGTCCAGCCCCACGGCCTTGGCCGCCTCGACCGCTCGGGCCGCCACCTCGGGATGCACCAGATCGGTCACGTCGGTGGCCGTGCCGCCCGAGCTGAGGTTCGCATTGCGGCGGATCAAAACGCGGGCGCCCGCCGGGGGAACCGAATCGACCGTATAGCCCTGGTCGGCCAGCACCTCCCGCGACAGGGCGTCCAGCGGCAGCAGGCTCAGCGGCGTCGCATGCCCGTCGCTGCGCAGCGGATTGCGGTTTTCGATCTCCACCAGCTCCCGCACCGTGTGCACCCCGTCGCCGATCACCTGTGCGGGCTCGCGGCGAGCCGCCGCCACCAGCCGGTCGCCCACCACCAGCAGGCGGAAATCGCTTCCCTCGGCGTATTGCTCGACGACCACCCCCGAACCTTCCGCCTTGGCCAGCTCATACGCCTTGAGCACCTGCTCGCGCGTCGTCAGGTTCGTCGCCACGCCGCGGCCGAAGTTCCCATCCAGCGGCTTGACCACCACCGGCAGGCCGATCTCCTGAGCGGCTCGCCATGCCTCTTCCGCACTGCGGACGATGCACCCCTGGGGCGTGGGAACGCCGACTGTTTGCAGCATCTGCCGCGTCAATTGCTTGTCTTTGGCGATCGCTTCGGCGATGGCGCTGGTCCGGTCGGTCTCCGCCGTCCAGATCTTCCGCTGCCGCGCCCCGTAGCCGAGCTGCACCAGATTCTGGCCATTGATCCGCCGGACTGGGATGCCCCGCTTCCTCGCCGCCTCCACAATCGCGCGGGTGCTCGGCCCCAGCCGCACCTCGTGCGCCAGCGCCCGCAGCTCGCTCAGCTTCGCCTCGATGTCGTACTCCTGACCTTGAAGCGCCGCCAGCACGATCTGCCGGCCGGCTTCCAGGCAGGCGCGGGCCAGTTCCTCCTCCTCGTACTCCACCACCACCCGATACAGCCCCGCCTCCTCATCGATGGCCCGCGCGCGGCCAAAACCGACCTCCGTGCCGCACAAGCATTGCAGCTCGATCGTCACGTGCTCCAGGATGTGCGCTGGATACGTTCCCCAGTCCAACCGCTGGAAGAACCCGCCGACTTCCCCCACGCTGCAGCGATGCTGCACCAGCGAGGGCAGCCAGCGTTTGAGCCGCTCGTTAAACCCGGGTATTTGGTTTGAACAGGCGTCTTTGAACGGTCCCAGGTCGACCCATGCCTCCACCACCGGAAAATTGGCCCAGAGGTTCGGTCCCCGCAAAATCAGGATTTTTCGGAATTCCATAAAAGTTGTCAGACTCTGTGCTTGCTCAACCAAGGTTGCTCCGTACGGCCCGCGCGACAAGCGTGATCACCCTGCGATCCGCGACGGCAGACACCGGCGACGGCGGGTGCGGGAGCGCTCGCACCCAGAAAAGAACTCGGTCAGGACCTGCTCCCGACCGACAATGCGACAGTTGGTCGGCTGGCAGCCGATCGTTTCTTCAATCTCCAGAGGGAACGACTTCGCGGCCGGCCAAGGCAGCCTGCGATACCGCCGACTCTTCGCCTTAATGGCGCGAAAGGTTGCCGACGTTACACGCCCAGGCCAACTTTCCCGGCCACCTCACCGATGCGGTCCTGTCGAGGGCACCTGCCGACTTGTCCCTTGGGACTTGCGCAGTCGTCTTCTGCGCAATCCTGCGCATGTCCGGCATGGACGGATCGGCATCTGCTTACCCGACGACTCTCCACTGCAAAGCGGGTGCCGGACCACGTGCGTCCGTTCCCTACCGGCCTTTTTCCAGTCCCACCTGTAACGGTAGACTGCTTCGGGGACTGTCGGGAAGTCCCGACCCAGCCATACGATGAAGCGTCGCGACAGACAAGAATACTCGCCCAAAAGTTGGTTGGAAAGGATACCTCGTTCTATTCCAGCTACGACTTCTTCGACGGGCATTTTTTCAACGGCAGTGTAAAATCGTGCGACGGCCGCCTCGCCCCCCGGCAAGGCTCAGATGGCCAAAATCGCTTTAAGATGCTTCTAAATAAGAACTTACGCGAAAAAACATCCGGTAAAACCGGCGAAGACCTCCCCCAGCCATATCCCCGCCGGTTTGCGGAAGTCGCCCGACCCAACGAACGCCCAGTCGCCTGGCTACAGACCGATCTGGACGAGGCTTTAGCCTTCCGAGATGGCCTGGTGCTGCTAACAGATCAGCATCGGTTGATGTTTCTGGATGGCAATGGGCAGGCAACTTCCTCGGAGACCTTCCAGTCGTGGCCTCTGGATGACCAAACGTCCCTGGTTGTCGAAGAACGGTCCGGGATGGGCACTCTGGAACTTCGCGCAGGCGAATCCCTGCTGGGGAGGTGGCATTTCACGGCCGGCCAGGTTCCCGCGGCGCAGCGTCTGGTCCGGCGGTTTCGGGCGCTGACGGCACAGGCCACGGAAGGGGAGCTGAACCAGACAAGCGTATGCCCCAGTTGTGGGGCAGTGCTGCCGGCCGAGGATTCCGAATGTGCCGCGTGCAAACCGGAGACGCCCAAGCCGTCGCGCTACGTCTTGTGGCGGCTGGCCCAGTTCGCTCGTCCGTGGATGGGCTGGTTCGTGCTGGCGTTCGGATTGACCCTGGCAGCCAACGGGGCCAACGTCGTTCCTGTGTATCTGACCAGGCCGCTGCTAGACGAGGTGCTCATCCCGCATCAGTTCGTTCCCGACCAGCCGTTGGACCTGGGACGTGTCGCGTGGTATCTGGGCGCGATCACCGGTGCGTCGGTGCTGGCGTGGCTGCTGTCGTGGGCGCAGACGTACCTTCTGGCCTGGGTCAGCGACCGTGTGGCGGCCGATCTGCGGAATCGGACATACGCCCATTTGCAGTCGTTATCCCTGGAGTATTTCGGAGGAAAGCGGACCGGGCAGCTCATCCAGCGGCTGAGCACGGACACGGATCGCATCTGCTCGTTCATTTCGGTCCAGCTCAACGACTTCGTCGGCGATGTGACGATGTTCCTGATCACGGCGGCCGTGCTCGTGGCCATCGACTGGCCGCTGGCCGTGGTGACCATGCTGCCGATCCCGGTCATCGCCTGGGTGATCCAGAAGGTGCGGCGGCGTCTTTCCGAGGGGTTCCAGCGCAGCAGCCGGGCATTTGACGAGATGACGAGTGTGCTGGCGGACACGATCCCGGGCGTGCGGGTGGTCAAAGCGTTCGCCCAGGAGCAACGGGAGATCGCCCGTTTCCGGGCGGCCAACGACCGCATCCTGGCGGCCAACGCCTCGCTGAACGTCGTCTGGTCGTTTTTCTGGACCGTGATCGGCCTGCTCACCCAGTTGGGGCTGATCGTGATCTGGGCCTGCGGCGCCTGGCGGATCGGCACCAACGCCCTGACCGTGGGCACGTTGACCATGTTCCTGGCCTTCATCACGCGGTTTTACGGGCGACTGGATGCGCTGAGCAAACTGTTCGCCTCGACGGAACGGGCGGCCAATAGCGCCCGGCGGGTGTTCGAGATCCTCGATCGCGTGCCGAGCGTGCCCGAGCCGGTGCATCCCGTGCCGACCGGGAAGCTCCGCGGGGAGATCGAATTCCGCCACGTGAATTTCAAATACAGCTCCCGCCAGGTGATTTTCGACTTCAACCTGCACATCCAGCCGGGCGAAATGATCGGCCTGGTGGGGCACAGCGGGGCCGGCAAGACGACCCTGATGAACCTGGTCTGCCGCTTTTTCGACGTCGCCGACGGGGCGATCCTCGTGGATGGCCGCGACATCCGCTCCTATGCCCTGGCCGACTATCGCCGCCACATCGGCATCGTCCTGCAAGAGCCGTTCCTGTTCTACGGGACGATCGCCGAGAACATCGCCTATGGCCGTCCCGATGCGACGCGCCGCGAGATCATCGAAGCCGCCAAGGCCGCCCGGGCCCACGAGTTCATCCTCCGGCTGCCGGAAGGCTACGACTCGCTGGTCGGAGAGCGCGGCCAGTCGCTCAGCGGCGGCGAACGACAGCGGATTTCGATCGCCCGGGCCCTGCTCATCGATCCGGCCATCCTGATCCTCGATGAAGCCACCTCGTCGGTCGATACGGAAACGGAGCGGGCGATCCAGGAAGCGCTCGACAACCTGATCCGCGGTCGCACTACCATCGCCATCGCCCACCGGCTCAGCACGCTCCGCAAGGCCGATCGTCTGGTGGTGCTGGAGCGGGGACGGATCGTGGAAGTGGGCAGCCACGCCCAGTTGCTGGAGCGCGGGGGGGTCTATGCCCAGCTCCACAAAGCGCAGACCGAGCTGGCCGTGGGCAAACTCGACGTCGAGGCGGCCCTCTCCGCCGTGCAAGGAGTCAGCGCATGAGCCCTGGGATCCGCCTGGCCCGCGACACGGTGGAAGCCCCCCTGGCCGAGGACCTGTGGCTGGTGGCCGCGGACGACCGGCTCTGGATCAAGGACGCTGCGGGCCACTGCGAGCCGGTCGAACCGGTGCGGGCGTTTCCCATCAGCGACCCAGCGCACTTTCTCGCGCTGGTCGATGCTCAGGGCCGGGAGCGCGCGATGGTGGCCGACCCGCAAACCCTTCCCGACGCGGTCCGCCAGGCCATTGCCCGCATGCTGACCCAGCGCGAGTTCCTGCCACAGATCCGCCAGGTCGTGCGGATCCACGATCGCCGCGACCCGGCCGTGTGGGAGGTCGTCACGGACCGGGGACCGGTCACGTTCCTCGTGCGCGATGCCGAAGACATCCGCCGCCTCGGCCCGCATCAGGGACTGATCGTCGATGTGCATGGCGTGCGGTACCTGGTCCGCGACAGCCGCCAGCTCGACCCGCGCAGCCAGCGGATCCTCAGCCGCTACTTGTAGCCAGCCGCCGCCTCACTCGGTGACGAACTTCCGCTTGTCGCCGGTCAGGATGTTGCGGAACTGCACACCGACCCTTCCGCGGTTGTTGGGCGCTAGCCGGACCGGACGGAACAAGAACGGCAACAGCAGGCGGCTGCGCAGCTTGCACAGGTTCGCGTCCAGATCCTTGATGAATCGCCGCAGAGCCTCGGCCTGGACCGGATCGGGCGCCTCGCCAGGAGCATCCTTGCTGCCGTCGAGCACCGCCTCCAACACGCCGAACTTCGGCGATTCGATCTCCGCAAACCACAGCCCCTTGCGGTGGGACAGCGGGATGCCGCTGATTTCGATATCCGCCATACGCCCCCCCTCCGCCTCTTCCCGTTCCGGATCGTGAGGGGCAAACGTCGCGTGTGGCAGTCATTCTACGCTACGCGGCCCAGGCCCCGCAAATCGCCGGGGGGCATGCCAATCGGCCGGACGCACTTGGCAGCTATTTTTTCTTTTTGGCTTTACCCGCGGCCCGCTGGCCGGCCACGACTTCGTTCATGAGGGCCCGCCAGGCTTTCATGTCCTGTTCCATTTCGGTGGCGGTGGCTCGCAGGATCGGGCGCGAGGGGTCGAACTCGACGTACAGCTTGCGGAACAGGCTCTCATCGAAGTCGGGATTGGGACGGTTGCGCTGGGCGTCGATGGCCGCGAGCCACGCTTCATGCCGGCGGGCCAGGTCGGCAAGCCGCTGCGGCTCGACGGCCGCCAGGTTCTGACTTTCGGAGATGTCCCGCTCCAGATGGAAAAGCTCCTGCTGCTGGGTGTCGTAATAGACGACGTATTTCCAGGGACCGTCCCGCAAGGCGCCGCAGGGCCGCCCGCCCTGGTTGTTGTAGTGCGGAAAGTGCCAGTGGAACGTCCGCGGAGGCAACGGCTCTGCGGACAGCAGCAGCCCTGCCAGAGAGATCCCGTCCAGACCGTCCGGCACGGCCAGTCCAGCCAGCGTCAGCAGCGTCGGCAGCACGTCCAGATGCGTGATCGGCGTCTCGATCACGGCCGGCTTGATCTTGCCCGGCCAGCGGACGATCATCGGCTCGCGGAGCCCTCCTTCGTAGACGAACCCCTTGCCGCCGCGGAACGGCGTGTTGTGCGTGGCCGGGCCGCCGGGAAACTCCAGCACCGAGAGCCCGCCGTTGTCGGACGTGAAGATCACCATCGTCCGATCGTCCAGCCCCAAGGCCTCTAGTTTGTCGAGGATGAGGCCCACGCAGTCGTCGAGCGTCTCCATCATCGCAGCATACACGGGGTTGAACGCCCCGCGATGCTTCTCGACGAGTTCCGGCTTGGCGGCCAGCGGGATGTGCGGCGTGTTGTAGGGGAGGTAGAGGAAAAGGGGCCGGTCGCGGTTGTCTTCGATGAACTTCAGCGCCTGGGCCGTGTGGAGGTATTCCCCTTTGCCGCCCTCCGTGGCGGAGGGGGGCGTGTTGGCCGGCCCGGCGAACACCACATCGAAGCCTTGCTCGGCCGGGCCGAACCCGGCCCCGCCCAAGTGCCATTTGCCGATGCAGGCCGTGGCGTAGCCGGCCCCTTTCAGATACTCTGCCAGGGTCCATTCTTCCAGGGGGAGCTGCATCCGGATCGGCGGGTGGGGGAGCCTCTGCGAGG
>Ga0101944_10001260_pt1 | contig 55508 bp, 36 predicted proteins | sample DewCreD2012metaG_FD_75245 | JGI IMG/M metagenome (GOLD analysis project Ga0101944, IMG submission 75245) | Hot spring sediment bacterial and archeal communities from British Columbia, Canada, to study Microbial Dark Matter (Phase II) - Dewar... ...
CGATGTAAGGGGTGGAATCGCCGTAATCAAAGTCGCTCAGCGCCGTAACGCCGTTGAGCTTGATGGTCACCGGGGCTGAGGCGGCAAATGGCGCCAGGTGGGCAACCTGCAAGCGGGCTGTGTCCAGCGGCAGGAAGAAGCCAGCCGCGCCGGAGGGCAGCGCATAACCGCCCAGGGGCTGGTTGTTCCCCTCCCCAACGGCAAAGGCTGAGACGATCTGCCCGGCGGTGAAGGAGACTGGCGCCAGGTTGATCAGGGCGGCGCTGCCATCTGGGGTGGTGATCTTGAGATCATAGGTTCCGGCGGGCAGTTCGAGGTAGCCAGCCACATCGCCAAAGACCACATCATCCAGGATGACATCGCCCGCATCGGTGCGCACATCCGCCGTGGTGCCAGCCAGGGTATCGGCAAAGGGAGCCAGATGACCCAGGCGCAGCTTGAAGTTGCCTGCGGCAGGGGCGGTGTTGTCATCCAGCAGCGCTTTCAGGCTGAGCGGCTGGTTGACCCCGTCGCCAATGGCGATGGCGGTGTAGTCATTGCCGCCGGTCAGGTGCACCGTGGCGGTGATCGCCGGGGTGGCGCTGCCCTGGGGGAAGACTTCGACCAGGTAGCTGCCTTCGGGCAGGTCGATGTAAGGGGTGGAATCGCCGTAATCAAAGTTGCTCAGCGCCGTAACGCCGTTGAGCTTGATGGTCACCGGGGCTGAGGCGGCAAATGGCGCCAGGTGGGCAACCTGCAAGCGGGCTGTCCCAACATGCGCAACAGGTTGTGCAGCCACCGAAGAAAAAACCAGCCCCATCGTGATTAATAAGGCAAGAAATTTCGTTAACTTCTTTTTCATGCTGGTCATGCTCCTTTCATCTTATTTTCATTATATAGGAGGTTTGGAGATAGTCATGAAATAACTCTAAAAATCAACTCATGTATACTCCTTTATAGTTCTAACATTTTCACCCATATTTGTTGATAATTGTACAATTAATATACAATTATAGCATATATATCTATACACTAGTGATACGTTAATGAAATACTTAACTGCATTGTTTTTGTACAAGGAAATGTTGGTGAAAACCGGTCGATAAAAAGCGGTGTTTAGTATCGCCCGGGACGCTGTCCACCATGAGCTGCTTTGCCTATTCGCCGCTGCGTTTTCACGGGTTGCGCGATTTCACGCCTGCCCCCAGCTTTCCACTCGTCTCATGCCAGGAACTATTCATCCGAATTCCAGAATTCCTGCTTGCGCTGACAGGCTTTTTTGTTGTACAATTTATTCATCTCCGCTGTTTAGATGGCGGTTTTGACTGGCAGTGCGCCCGAAATTCCATCTGCTCATCTAAGGTATTTGTTAGGAGCTGTGGTTGCATTGTTAAGCATGCTTGCACTGCCTCAGGTAAACAGCGTATCTGAATCTCGCGCCGATATGTCTTCAACAGCTACACCCACAGTCGTAGCCTCTACATCTGTTCCACCTGACAAGAATAATACACAAACAACGAAATTGGACGCTGGAGATGGTTCCTTTGCCATTATCTCGCCAGACCCCCTGTCAAAGAACGGCAGCGCCAGGCATATCATCGAGGATAACTCTGGAGAAACGTTGGCTGCTATTCCCAATCCTGGATCGAAGAACTATGAGGGCAGCAATCAATCAGCCATCCTATCAGATAACTTAGCAGCTCTGCTCGCCGCAGGCGGCTCGCTTTTAACCTGTGGGGCATCGGGCAACATGAACTGGACTACGACATCCAGCAGTTTTAAGGTCATTCGCCAGTGCACACTCACAGCGCCGCAAGATGGTTGGGTGTTCATTTCCACTGATGGTTCGTTGGCGCGGCAAGACGGCGAATACGAAGCCCTTTTCGAAATCGGCATTGATACCACCAGCGGCGACGCTAACATCGATCGCTGGGTCAACGTCTACAATGACAGCGGCGACGGGACGGACGAGTCCGTCGCCCTGTCGGTGCTCAAGCCGGTGACCGCTGGCGTACACACTTTCTATTTCTTGGGTAGACGGTATGGCGGTTTGGGGACGGTGCTGGTGTACGATCCGACCCTCACAGTGATGGCGCCAGGGGCGCGAATCTATTTGCCTTTGGTAATGAAAGGTCCATAATAATATAGTACTCTACCAGCGGCGGGTCATCATCCGCCAGCCGCCGCAGCATGCCGGTCGCCGACGCCGGAGAGACGCCCAGCCGCGCGGCAAGGGCAGCGGGCTGCCCTACAATGCCATGAAAGGCTGTCAAGCCAGCGGGGAAAATGCGGGTTTGGTATTGACAAATATGAGATGTGGATCATTAATATTAATGTTTCATGCGGATCTACAAAAAGTCCTCTGTCGTTCTACCTGGAAGTTACGGCGCCCCATCTGACGCACTTCCGGTCGCCCCCCGCGCTGGATGGCGGTCTCCACGCCCTTGTCAATCAAATCTACCGTTAGTTAGACGCCTCGAATTGCACGGCAGGAGGCTGAAATGAAAACAATACTTTTCCTCGAACACAGTTTAGCCGGGGCTATGATTGGAATGATTCTGAGTACGCTGCTGGCAGCATGTCAAACTGCATCGACACCTCCTATCTCCGCTACACAGACTCCCATTGCGGAATCGCAAATTTTCAGTAGCGCCAGCTACATAACAGTCACCTCCATACAGGAGCTGACGCATAAATCCACAATCATTATTATCGGCAAGGCCGTTGGCGCTGGCGACATTATCAACATGGCGCGTGATGTCGATGACATTTCAAAACCAGATCCCAATCTCTTTGGAATTGGTCAGGTATATGAGTTTGAAGTATCTCGTTATCTCAAAGGTGAAAAGGGTGTCAGCGGCGCTAAAAGTATATCTGTTGTCCAAGTTGAAGGGATGATAATCCTTTCTGATCAAAAGCCGCCTACAAAAGAGGATATTGAAAAAGCGCGGGCGCAGGAAAAATATCTTCCCATCCACTTGGGTGATGCGTACATTTTGTTCCTGGAGCCACTTAAAGGTTTCTCTGAATTGAAACTGTATTATACAGGTGTCGCACAACCCTGGCGGTTTATTTTGGCGAACGATTGTGCTTTTCCAGATAGTCCGTGGCACGGAGTAAGTCAATATTTCCGCCCTCAGCCCACTGATGATTTCATTAACCAAGTTGTAGGCTCTCTTATGGAAAATGGTGAGACAGATGAGTCATCGGCTTATCCAGCTCCAGGCGAGAATACCTCATCTGTTTGCTCAACCGAACCTGTCAGCACAAATCCATACCCAAACCCATATCCATAAAGCCACTACACTGGAGTTGTACCAGCACAAAGCAAGCTCACCTCTGCCACCGCCAGGTTGCGGGTGGGGATAGGCTCGCCGTGGGGGTCGCGCTGCGGCTTGCACCGAACGCCGCACCCCTTGTGGTACTCCACCAGCGGCGGGTCATCTTCCGCCAGCCGCCGCAGCATGCCGGTCGCCGACGCCGGAGAGACGCCCAGCCGCGCGGCAAGGGCAGCGGGCTGGCGCCGCCCGCAACAGGTTCATCTCGAATAGGTACAGGCTGCCCTACTCTATCGGGGAAGGTTGTCAAGGCGGGGAAAATACGGGTTTGGTATTGACAAATATGAGATGAGGATTAATAATATTAAAGTCTCATGGGTATCGACAAAAAGTCCTCTGTCGTTCTACCTGGAAGTTACGGCGCCCCATCTGAGGCGCTTCCGGTCGCCCCCGCGCCGGATGGCGGTCTCCACAGGCGGCCTCGGGCTTTTGGCAAGTATCGAGTGAATCGATGATTCGGGAGGGTAATTTCGATAGTCTCGTAAATATCCCGCAAGGTGGTGTGTTCTACACTAGTTAGCCCGCCACTTGATCCAAATGCATCCAGGAGTCAAAATGGGTTCTGAGATTCTCGTCGCAATAATCGGCATCATGGGTGTAGTTGTAGGAGCTGTTACTCAGTATATCTTCACACGCGCAACAGACTCAATGAAACACTACCAAGAGCTCAGGAGTCACGCATATACTGATTTCATAAGAGCGGTTTCAGGTCTAGCTATTTCACAACGGAGCGATTCCCGCGATAAGGAATTGGAGTTCACAACTCTCTTGACGGATGCCAAGGGGCGGATTGCTGTTTATGGCAGCAAGCAAGTTATCCAAAGTATTTCGGACTTCTTTCGGCATTACGCAGAATTGAGCTCTCCAGATGCATTAGTTGCCTTCGACAAGATCATCCAAAAAATGCGTAGCGATACTGTCGGTAGGGGTGAGAAAGTTCTAGATGAGCAGATCTCTATTATACTATTTGGTCCAAAATAATCCACGTAATGGTTTAATGGCTCATCGGGAATTGCCGTTACACCCGCCAGATATGTGGGCGTTTTTTCGAAAACCCGCCGTTTTTACCGCCATATATGGGATATGTCACGGCAACTCCCAGAGAACCGGTTTAATCGCAGAGTGGCGGACTAACAACTCACTCCAGCCGTCCGCTTCGCCTCGCTGCGGCTGATGCACAGATCTTTGGTGTTTTCATTCGTAACTAAGAAAAATTATGGACAACAAAATCGAATTCATCAAAAATTTTGGCGAAATAAACCAATTCAGCGAGCAGAAAGCATTATTTTCTGCTTTTATTGCATGTCTAGAACCAGTGGAAGCGTGTTCTTTATTGGACTTAGATTTTGAACAGGAATATCTAATTCGTTGTGCAATTCTCAAGAAAATTGGGCAGGACATCGAGACAAATTTACAAACCTGTCATAAAGAACTGGTCAAAAATCTTTTACAATCTTTTGAAAATCACTCGTACAGAAAAAAGCAATCAGCGGCTTCTTGTCTGTCGTTCCTACATGACTTCCTTCCCGAAAGTATTCAAGATGAAATTGTCATTTTTCTGATTCAATCTAAATATGTTTGCATCCGAAGGACAGGATATAAAAAACTCAGAAAATGGAAAACTTCTTTTTCGCTATTGATAGAACAAAACTGGAACATTTACCAAGATTTAGAGTGCGCTGAATTAATAATTGAGCATTTTCCTGTTGAATATCTGGAAACTAATTTAGAGAAACTACAAGAAATCGTATTCGGTACCCGTTTCTTAGCTAGGTTATACTTGAAAGTCACAAAAAGTAACCCATCCTATCTTGAAAGTCTCCAGGCAGTTGATGAAATAACTTTTGCTTATGTCTCTGCAAAGGTTAATAAGCCATTTACTAATGAGCAAGCACTTGATATTTTTGAACGTCAGAAATATAACGAAAAATTAGGTCTTCTTATCTGGTGTTTTGGTCAAATGAAACTGTGGTCAGCCTTGGAGAAAATTAACGGGCAATTGGAGCAAGTAGTTTACGAAAGAGTAGTTTCAAGAAAAGCAAAATACGCCTAGCCTAACACAGCGTGCAACCGACCTGCGGGCTTTGTCCCTCCCCGGCGTTCATCCTCCCTCCTTGACCACCTCGATCACGCCGTCCGTCCCGTCGAGGCGGTACCTGCGCCGCCCCGCGGAGCCGCCCAGCGGAGTCGCCGCCGGGCAGCGCCAGCCATGCAGTGAAAGCTCGGCGGTAAAGGCTGGCTGGGCAACGTGGATGGTCAGCCGGTCCGCCGCCCGCCTGACGCCGGTTGCCTCTGCCGTCAGGTAATGGAGGCGCACGCCGGCAGCGGGCTGCCACTCCCGCGGCAGAATCATCCCGCTGCGCGCCGCCAGGCGCAGGGGGTTGCCGCCAAACAGCCAGCCGGAGCGGTCTGCGACCGTGGTTTCCAGCGGGTCGTCCTGGTAGTTGTTGATGTAGAAGAAGCTGCCGCGCTTGCCGCGGCTCAGGCGCACATCTGCCCAGGATGACAGGCTGAACATCGGCTGACACCCCATCCTGGCGGCGATCTGCTCGAAGATGTCCAAATCTTCGAGCGTGTTGGCAGCCAGCGCCGCGCCGAACAGCAGCGCCCTGCCCTTGCCGATGTGCTTCATCACGCCAACGGCAGCGCCGTCTGACCTCCAGGCGAAAACCTCGTCGAACTCCCCGCTGTAGGACTCGATGAAGGAGGCGGGAACGTCGTGGTATTGAAAGGCATGGATTGCGCCCTGGGTGAAGGGAGGGTCGCTTTGCACCTGGCGGATGCCCAATGCCTGCTGCAGGATGCGGCAGTCCTGGTCATCTGCCTCGCGCTGGCACAACCGCCCAACCAGAACCAGGCTGCCGCCCGCCTGGGCGTAATCCACCAGCTTCTGCTGCACCGGCGCAGCGCAAACCTGCTCCATCATGACCCACAGAACGGGTGTGCGAGCGGGGTCGAGCGCCGCCTGGCTCAGCTCCACCGCGTCGAACGGGCGGTGGGTCAGCGCCAGCCCGCGGGCAATGAAATCGAACAGAATCGTCTCCCGCTGGTGATTGAGGATTTCGGTTAGCGGCTGGGTCGCCGGCGTGTTCACCTCGGTCATGAAGTGGTCGAGCAGGAATCCGATGGTCGTGCTGTACTGCGGCTGAGCCAGCGTCAGGTCAGCGCCGTAAGCCTCCAGCACGCGCGAGAGCTTTGGGTAGCGGTGATAGTGCTGGCGCAGGCTGCCATCCTTGCGCGCCGGGTGCCCCCAGTCATGCCGCCGGATGGGACTCAGCAGCGGGTCGTTCTCGCCGTCGCAAAAGAGGTAATGGTTGAAGGCGCGCATGCCCGCTGACAGGCACAGCCGGGTGTGCAGGTCATACAGCGAGGACTGCCCCCCGCCAAAGTCATTGTTGCCGCCCGCCTGGAACTCGATGGAAAAGAGCGGCTGTTGCGGGTTTTGCAGCGCGCGGGTCATCTCGTTGACCATCAACAACTGGTGGAAATTGCCTTCCCCGATGAAGAGCGGGTAAACGTCCGTGGCGCTGAGCATGCCGTCCAGGCGCATCACTTCGATCAACTGCGACAGACCGATGGGAAAGGTCTTTCCGCCGCGCATGAAGCCGTGAATGTTGATCACCGGCGGAGTCTCCATCCCGCGCCTCGCCGCCTCGCGGCGCAGGAACAGCGCATAATCGCGCAGGTAAAGGCGGTAAAACCGGCGGTAATCCTCCACCACCTTGCACGCCTGCTCGGATTGGGGATTGGTGATGCCGTCCCGCAAGAGGTCTTCGAGCGGTTCGGCGGGATAACGCTGGCGGAGCTGAGCGCCATAACTCTCCTGCACATAGCGGGCAAAGCGCCGCAGCGTATCGGGGTTGATATCCAGCATGTTGCGCACCCATTGAATCATGCCCATCTCGTTGTCGAGCTGAATCAGCAGGATGCGCCCGCCGCGGGTAACCTGGCGCGGCGCCAGCACCTCGAAGACCGCCCGGTACCACCCCTGGACGCAGGCGAGAAAATCGGGGTGCAGGTAGCTGGCGATGTTTTGCGGCTTGCCATCCTGGCTGATGAAGGCAGCCTGGGGATAGCTGGCAAACACCCAGGGCGGGATGCCCTCGTTGATCGTCTCTGCCATGATGTAGGGACCCGGTCGGGCGATGATCCACAAGCCCATCTCAGCCGCCAGGTCCAAAAAGCCCGCCAGGTCGCGCAGGGGGTGGCTGCGCCCGTCGAAATCCGAAACGCCTTCTTCCGGCTGGTGCCACAGCCAGGGGATATAGGTCGCCAGGGCGTTGAAGCCGGCGCTTTTCAGCAATTCCAGCCGGTGGCGCCACGCCTCGCGCGGGATGCGGAAATAATGCACTTCCCCCGCCTGAATCAAGACGGGCTGGTCGTCCAGGTAGAATTGTCCTGCTTTGATCGTGAATTCAGTCATGCGGTTCGTTCCTTCGCGGCGTGAAGCCCAGGACTTCCAGCGCGTTTTGGATGAGCGGGCTGCCGGTATAGACCTCCCACACCAGCCGGCTGAGGTGGTTTTCGATCATGATCATGGAACATCCCTTATCGATTCCATACAGATGGCGGCTGTACCAGGGCGGGTCTACGTCCAGGTTGTAGGCGTCGTAGAAGCCATACGGACCCCAGGCGCGGGGCTGCTCGAAGTACAGGTACGCCATCATCTTGCCGGCAAGGTCGGGGATGAACGGCAGGCACGCCACGGCGCTGTAGATGGAAACGGTGCCGTTCAGGCGGGGCGGGTGTATGCTTGGCTCCGCCCCCGAAACGTCGTAACCCCAGGGGCTGTCGCCGCAGCTCGCTCCCCAGCTTTTTTCATGGTACGTCTTGAACTGATGGGCGTGCGCCAGGCAATACTGGCGGTTTGCCAGCGCCGCCAGGCGGGTGTTGTCGAACCAGTCCACGCCGTCGGGGTCGAGGTAATGCTGCGTATCCAGCCAGGCTTCGGTGAACAGGTAAGCGAACAAATTCCCCCCCGGGTTGATGATGATGGGCTGACCCTGGTAAAACCCAACATGGCGGTCGAACCCCTGGTACAGCCGGCGGGCAGTCAGCGGGTCAACCTGCCCGGCAGCCTGCAGGTACATCATCTTTTGCTCTGCCGCCATATCCCACTGGTGAATGAAGCCCGGCTCGCCGCGGTCGTAATCGCCGCCCCGGACGTAATCGCCGCCCCGATTTGGGTTATACGCCATACGGAACAGCGCCTTGCCATCCTTCTCGAAGAGGATGAACCGCCAATCCACCCGCGCCAGCAACGCCTGAGCCAGCTCAGTGATGTCTGCGTCCTGGAAGTAGCGCTCCGCCGTGATCACCCCGTTCAGGCACAGCGCCGTGTCGATGGTCGAATATTCGCACTTCCCAAAGCGGGCGCCGCTCTCCATGTGCAGGTAATGGGCAAAAAAGCCGTGAACGTGGCTGGCGCGCTCTGCCAGCGTGCGCAGCGCGCCCAGGGTGATCTGGCGCGCTTCGCTCTTTGGCAAAAAGCCGCGCTCGGCGGCAATCACCCAGGCGGTCAGGGCAAACCCGACGGAGGCAATCGAGGCGACCTGGGGCTTTTTGGTCGAGTCCACCGTCAAGCCATAGCCCTGGCTGCCGGAATCGAGGTTGGTGTAACGCAGGAAAAAATCAATCGAGCCTTTCAGCTCCGCCTGCAGGATTCCCTCGAGATTCATACGGGTTCAACCGGCGGCAGCGGAAAGGACAGGCGCCCTCTGGGATGATTCGCGCGCCAGGAAGCGGGTGGGAATGCGCGCCGGCTGAAAACTTGCGCCGGTTTCGAGGAAATTGATCAACTGTTTCACCGCCGAAGCGCCCCATAAGTACCGCGACACGCTGATGGTGGACAGGCTGGGGCGGAAAAAACCGGCAATCAAGATGTCATCAAACCCAACCACCAGCATATCCTCCGGCGCGTTGAGGCAGTGTTCCTGCATTGCCTTCAGAAAGCCAATCGCCATCTGGTCGTTGGCGCAAAAGACCCCGTCCGGCAGGGCGGCAGAGCGGATGACCTTTTGCGCGGTCTCGTAACCCGATTCCTCGGTGAAGTTACCCGGGTAACATTCGACGCGCAGGTTGTGCTTCTCCGCCTCGTTCAAGAAGGCGCGACGCCGCTCCCAGTTGTCGATGGAATCTTCCGCCCCCGAGACAAAGAGCAGCTTGCGGGCGCCCTGGTCGAACAAATGGTAGAACGCCTCTTTCACGCCTTTTTCATTGTCCACCAGCAGCGGAAGGAGGTACTCTGCCTCCAGGTAACGGTCGAGGACGACGATGGGAAACTGCTGCGAAACCAGTTTCAACAGCGTATCGCTCTGGATTTTCGAATCGAAGACGATCGCCCCGTCCACCTGGCGCTGGGTCAAAATTTTGTGCGGCGGACGGCTTTCCGGGCAGACGATCAGCTCATAATCGGTCTCCAAGATCGCCGCGTGAATGCCGTCGAGGATTTCCTCATAAAACGAGCCGGCGAAGCGGGTGATGAAGACCCCAATGGTGCGCGTCTTGCGCTTCTTCAGGTTGCGGGCAAAGGCATTGGGGTGATAGTTCAACTTTTCGGCAGCCGTCAGGACGCGCTGGCGGGTGTCGGGGCTGATCTTGCCCTTGCCATTCAGCGCGTAGGACGCCGCTGTGATGCTGACCCCGGCAGACTGCGCCACATCTTTGAGCGTCGTCATCCTCGCATCCCCTTACTGGCTTTTCACCAACTGCAGGCGCTCCAACCCCTTCAAGATGTTCGGCTGCTGCATCATCACTTTGTAAACGGTTTCATCCTGGGCGTTTGCCAGCATCAACAGCGAAATGCCCTTGTCGATGCCGATCACGTCCCTGGCAAACCAGTTCTTGCTCAGGTTGAAGGCGTCCATGAAGCCGTACTTCCCCCGTAATTCATCGAAGGAATAATAATAGCGCATTGCCCGTTTCGCCTGCTCGGGCAGGAAGACAATCGAGCCAATCGCCCCATACGGCGGGACGGTGTCATCCACCTTGTGCTGCTTGTTGTCGAAGCCCGAAGGCGGCGCGCCGTACAAACCGTTGTACCCGCCCGGTCCATCACAGGCAGAAAGCCCCCAGGCGTCAGGACCCAGCGTTTCGTATTTCGCATCCATGTTGACGGCAAATTGATAATGCGCCAGCGACGCCTCGACGGAATTATCGAACCAGTTCACGCCCAGCTTATCGGTGTAGCCCCTGAAATCGATCCAGGCATGGCTGAACTGGTAAGTAAAGATGGAGCCAAACCAGGAATGAATGAACGGCTGTCCATCGCCGTACTTGGCGAAATGGCGGGTGAAGGTGTAATATGGGGTGTCATCCAGCGGATGGGTATCCGAACCGGCAGCCAGCACGTACATCATCAACTGCTCGGCGTAGAAGTCCCAATGACCGGCAAAGCCTTCTTCCGGGCGGTAAGCCATGTAGAACATGTTGCGCGCCGGGTCAACGAACCACTGCCAGTTCACCCCGTCATAAATCTGCTTCGCCTTCTCGGCAATCTCGCCCCCAAAATACTGACCCGCCGACAGCACGCCCATCAACAGGATGGCAGTGTCGATGCTGGAGACTTCGGAATTCCAGGCTCGCTTGCCGCTTTGCATATCCACGAAGTGAAAGTAAAAGCCCTCGGTGCGCTCCATGCTCAGCAGGGTGTCCAGCGTCTTGTTGACGCGCTCCGCCGCCTGCTCACGGGCGACGTAGCCCTTTTCGACGCCGATCAGGTAAGCGGTCAGCCCAAAGCCAACCGAGGCGATGCTGGCGATGCCTTCCGAGCCGGGGTAGCGGTCGCGAATCAGACCATAGCCCGCGCTGCCCTCCTCGGTGTTGGCTTGCTCCCAAAAGAAATCAAAGGCGCCGCGCATTTCATACTCGATCACCTCCTCGATGTCCACGCCCGCCAGGAACGCTTCCCGAGTCGCCTGCCGACTTGCCTGCTCACTCGCCTGCTGATTCGCCTGCTGAGTGGCTTGCACCGAGCGGGTCGCTTCGGCGGCAAGGGCGGTCTCCGCCGCCTGAGTGAAGACCGCTGCCTGGCGCTGCTCAGCCGTCTGCTGGGCGGCAAGCGCCTCCTGCGTCGCCGCGCCTGCCTGGGTCTCCACGGCGGCAGGGGATTCCAGCGTTTGCGTTGCCGGCGGCGCAGAACAGCCGCTGAAGAGCAGGGATACAGCCAGAATCAAGACTAGGAATTTATTCACCGGTGATGCCCGTCCTTTCGATGGATTCGACGAACCATTTTTGCAAAATGAAATACATGACCAGGAGCGGCAGGATGTTCAGGAACGTGCCGCTCATCTTCACCGCCTCGTTCAGCCGGTCGGCAATGTTCACCACGCCGGGCGGGTAGAGGTTCTCGTACGCCTGGACGAACTTGGCTAACTGCATGGGCAGGGTTTTCACGCCCCCCTCCAGGAAGATGTTCGTCAGGAAGGTCTCATTCCAATACCACACGACCGAAAAGATCAACGAAACGATAATCGAAGGCACTGCGGCGGGCACGGCGATTTGGATGAAGATCTTCAAATCCGAAGCGCCATCCAGCCGGGCGGCTTCCTCCAAAACCTTGGGCATCGAGAGGAAGGTCTGGTAAAAGATGAGGATGAAGATGGCGCTCTTGTACCCCTGCCCAAAGATCGCCGGCAGGATGATGGCGTTGATGTGCCCCAGGATGCCCAGGTCGCGGTAGGCGAGCAATTGAGGGATAAAGGTGTTTTGCGCCGGGATGATGAACGTCGCCAATATCAAGGCGAACAAGAGTTTCTTCCCCCAAAAGCGGTAGCGCGCCAGCCCATAACCAATCAACGCGCACACCGCCGTCTGGATGAGCGAGGGAATGAGGCTGACCGAGAGGGACGCCATCAAAGTCCGCGGGTAATTCAGCACGTTGTAAGCCTTGATGTAATTCCCGAGGTACAGGTGCGTTGGAATCCACTGCACCATCGGGTTCAATAGATCCGACATATCCTTCAGGCTGGTCACGAACATGAACAACAGGGGGTAGAGATACACAAAACCAATGGCAGCCAACAGGGAATAAAGAATCGTATTGAAGATCAAGCCGTAACTGGTGCGGCTGCCAAAGAGAAAACTCTTGATTTGATCTATGGTGATGAAGGTTTTCATGCCGTTTGCCTCATCAATAAGAACGCCTGGCGCGGAAATTCAAGGCAAGATAGACAATGAGCAGGAGGAGCACCAGGACGGCGAAGTACAGGAAGGACAGGGCGCTGGCATAGCCAAAACCGCCTTCCACCGAATAGGTCTGCAGGTAAATGTACCGAATCAGCTTGTTCTCCGAAAAATGGGACAGGGTAATGATCGAGTAAATGGCAATGATGGTGGTCGTGGTAGATAGCGAAGGCAGCGTGATCTTCCAAAAGGATTCCCACGCCGATGCCCCGTCAATGGCGGCAGCTTCGTAGATGCTCTTGTCGATCTTCTGCAGGCTGGAGAGGTAAATCAAAATTTGGACGCCGGAGAACCACAAGATGAGGATGAACGAAGTCAGCAGGTACTCGACCGGGCTGCGCAAATACTTCGGCAGCTCTGCCACGAAGTTCGCCACGGAGGTCAGGTTTTGCAGCCCCGGCGCCGAAGTCGCCCCCTGGGCGGTCAATTCCTGGATGACCGGTCCGCTGGTGATAACCACCGGCAGGAAGAAGATCGTCCGAAACACGCCCTTGAACCTGAACCTCAGGTTGAGGAACAGGGCGATGATCAAGGAAAAGATGATGATGATCGGAACCGAAGCCAGCATTTCGATCACATATTCGACCAGCAATTCGACGAAGGCAGCATCGGCAAACAGCGCTCGCCGGTAGTTATCCCAGCGGATAAAGACCTGCTCGATGCCCGTCGCCTTGACCGTCACCTTGTTCAGGCTGTACAGAAAGGTCTGAATCAAGGGAATGGCGGTGAACAAGCCAAAGCCGATGATCCACAGCATCACAAACCCGTAGCCATACAGGGCTTCGCGCGTTCGATGCTTCATTTCGATGCCGCCGTAAGCGCGATTGATTTTCATGGGAGCACCTCACTGAGGACGGCGTCTCTGCCATTGACGGTCAGGTCTGCCAGCGAGAAGGGACGGTTGGTGTAATTCACCACGATCATCTTCCCGTTGCCATAAACCGTGGCAAAGACGCCCTGCGAAAGCTGCTTGCGCGCAACGATTTCCTGCCCCTTGACCGGCGCCAACAATTGATTCAGCCACTGGTACGTCTGCTTGACGTCATCCCCCCACTGGGCGTAAGCGGAGGTAAAGATCCAGTTCGCTTTCGTGTCCAGCATCCTGGCGGTCATTTCATGCGTCAGGAAGAAAGAGGGGTAAACGCCAAAATCGGCGTGACGGAGCAAATCTTCCTGGATGTTGGAGGAAAAGTTCAGCGCCGGACCATACGTCGGGACATAGCCAGACAGGGCAATTTCCAGGAATGGGACCGCTTCGGACGTGTAAAGATAACCGCTATCTGTGATGGGGATATCGAAGTAAGCCTGCATGAAACGGAAAACGTAGTGGTTGGGCAGGTAAAAGCCAAAACGGCTGCCGGTAGCCCCCAGCAAAGCCCGGTATTGGTCGATCGCCGCCTCCCGGCTGAGGAAATTTCCCCGCTTGTAATCGCTGTACAGGTTCGCGCCAATGCCATCCAGCGCCAGCGCCGCTCCCAGTTCGCCAATCACATCCCGGCTGATGGATTCGAAGTAATCTTCGAGGGAGCGGTAATTCCTGAAGTACGTGATGAGGTTGCGGTTGAAACTGGCGATGTTGACGTTGATAATCGCCATCGCCAGGTCGGAGCGGCTGGAATAGCCCGATTCGCCTTCGAAGGCAGCCTGGGGATCCAGGTACAGGTAGAAATTTCCGCCGCGGGACTGCACCTCTTCGATCAAGCGGATGAGCTGACGCCTGGAACCCAGGTTATCATCCAGCTTGAAAGATTTCGGCGGCATGCTGGATGCCCCCAAAGGCTGCCAGCCGTAATAGATGACCTCGGCGTTCGCAATTCCCAGGTCTGCCAGAATCGCCTCCATCTGCTCGACCGTGGTCATCGTAATCATGCGCTCCCAGAACAAGACGCGCTCTTTATCGCCCGCCAGGAACTCCAGCCGGATGCCGATATCGCCGCCCGGCTGAACGACCTTTTGCAGATTCCCCTGCTCGATTAGATAATCGCGGTAACTCCTCGCCATACCGACGTAAGTTGCGTCTTCGCCGGCGATGAAGCGGTAGTGAATCAGCACGTCGAACTCATTGGTCTTGGGCTGCAGGATATTCACCCCATCACCCGATCGGTTGGTCGCCTGAAAGTAGCTCCGGTTATAAACGAACGTGTTGTACAGGAAATTGAAGTTGGTGATGATTCCCGAAGGGTGCGCCAGGAATTGCCCATACGCCGCGCCCTTTTCCACGATGGCGATATAGGCGTTTTGGGTATCTTCATGAACCATCCCGATCACCGGGATGGAGATTTTATAGGGGCGGTTGATGGTCCTGTCATAGGTGATCGAGCCGACCATGCCCAGGTCATCGCCGTAATACTTGCCGTAGAACACGTTCTTGGCGCGGGTTACCGCCGCAAAGCGAATCAGGCTGCCAGAGCCATCGGGAATGAACATGTAGCCTGGGACGGCATCTGCCCGCGTCGCCCCAAAGAAGGGATAGACATGCAGCAACTCGAGGCGAAAGTCTGGATTTTCTTCTTTGATGGAGGAGAAAGGAACCGAGACTTCGACGCCGTCAGGGTGCAGGGTGACCCGTACGGACAGCGATATGGCTGCATCGGTAAAGGTCAGAGCCGCCTCGAAGCCCTGTTCGATTACCCGATAGTCGATGGTGTGTTCGGCGTTGGTGATCGAGGCGCGCTTCTCATTGAGCCGGGTATCGTAGTAATCGATGCTGACGCCGCTGGCGGCAAACGCCGTCCAGGTCTTGTTCAAGCGGTCTTCGGGCAGTTTTTCGTCCAGGTTTGAATGCCAGATATAGCCGTTGCGCTTGTCCACCACCTTGAAAGCCAGGGTCTCAGGATTGGCGTACAGCTCGAACAGGTCATTTTCGCCCACGCGGGCGAAGCCCTCAGGAATCGCAGCGTTTCGGCTATGCGCCTCTGCCGCGGCGCCAGCCTGGCTGATGAGCGGACTCCGGTTTGCTGCGCCGGTCGCTGCGCCCTGCGCCGCAATCGGCTGCAACCCAGCCAGCAGCAGCAAAATAAACACGCTTTGAAGCAGTCGTCTAATACAACACACTTAATCTCAACTCCTGGATGACAGCGGAGACAAAATTGAATAACTGGCTGAACAGGATAAACAGGATGTATCCCGTGAGCAGCATCAATCCCATGGTAAACAAGGTGGCGAGGATGTTGCGGATGGTCTCGGAAAACGAGTAGTTATGGATTTCCTTGACCATGATGAACAACATCAAGAGCGTCCAGCCCCAAATGATGTTTTGGGAGAAGGTGTACAGGAACACCTCGTTGATCGAAAGCGCGTTGGAAAAGAGGGCAAGCGGCAATTCAAACAACGCATAGGGGAATAAACTATACGCAGTGCCAATCAACACATCCCGCACGCGCCCTTCCCCATCGCTGATGGTGGAGACGAGGTAATTGGCAGAATTCCACAGGAAAAGCAGCAAGATGGGCGCAATCAGCTCACTTTCGGCGCGGATATCCGCCGTCGAAGCGTAGGGGTTGAACGGGAAGCTGGTTATGTACAACGACGCCAGCCGAACGACCAGCACCCACAGGTACACCAGGAAGGCAAACGAGAGGCTGCCGCGGTAGTTCCTCTTGATGTAATAGAAACTATCCACGGGCTGCTTGATGAAGCGGAACATGAAGACGAAATCGTCTGCTATGCGAAATCTTTGCAGGCTGCGCAGCCAATCGCGCAGCGGCGCCGTCCACAGGTAACGCCGGTCCAGGCGCTTGAACAGGCTCGAAGCAACCGTCAACCCAAGGAAGCCGAACAGCGCAGGCGACAGATACCGCTGGATGAGATTGTTGCGCAATTCCCAAAACGCCTGTGAATAACCCTTGCGGTCTTCGGCATAGCGGTAATATTCCAGCGCCCGGGTGAAATCACGTTGCTTATAATAGGCGTCTGCGATGGCTTGATAAGCCATGATGAAAGAGCCGTTGTAGTTCAGCACTTCTTCGAAATAAGGCTTGGCTTCGTTGTAGAACCCTTCCATGTAAAGCCTGACGCCCTCATGCACCTTGCGCGCAAAGGCGGTCGATTCGTAGATGACGATGGAGTTCTTGCCTCGATCCAGCACATAGACGAAATCCTGGTAGCGGGAGATGGCGGTGGGGTCCATCAGGGTGCCTGTGCGCTGCTCGCCTTTGTCCTTTGCGCCAAAGGTAAAGAGCAGCGTGCCATGCAGGTCGTATTCGAAGAGCAGTCCGTTGGCGTCAACGGCAATCACCAAGCCGTTTTCGCTGGCGTGAATATCGCGGAACAGGGTCGAGCCATAGGCGTTCGGGAAGATGTTCTTCCCCGAGACGGTAAACTTGCGAATGCCCTCGCGCGGGGCAGACCCCGAGGTGACGGTATAGACCATCCCTTGATGATCGATGGCGATGTTGGAGGGCGAGGCGCCGATGTTCCTGATGAAGCGGTCTAACTGCTCTTGAGACAGGAACATGCGCTGCAGGATAAAGCGCAGCGAGGTGGAAGCGGTGTTGGCGCCAAAATAGCCGATGAAATTCCCCAGCGTGTTCATTTGCACGATGCCGTTGACCGACCCCTCGCTGATGATATAGAGGTTTTCGCGGGCGTCCACGGCAATCTTGCGGGGCAGGAATTCGGTGCGCTTGCCAAAGAGCGGTTCATCCGGGCGACCGAACTGGTTCAGCAGGTTGCCGTCGGCGTCCAAAATGACGACTGTGTTGCTCTTGGCGTCGGTGATGTACATCTTGCCGTGACGGTCAACGTAAATGCCGGTGGGATTTTGCAGGATGTCCTGCCCATAGACCGCGGCGACCTGGAAGTCCACCAGCTTCAGGATGCGCCCATTGCCGGTATCCGCCAGGTAGATCGCGCCATCCGGCATGACGAAGAAATCTTCGGCTAACTTGATGTCCAACTCAATTTCACTGTAGGGGCGGTAAGCATCCTGGGTGCGGAAAGGTTTTCCACCGGGACCCATCGCCCAGGTGGTGTACGGCGACTCGGCGTACGCCGTGAACAGGGGAACGCCCAGCAAGGCTAAGAAGGACAGGAACAAGATGAGCTTCTTCATTTACTTCAACCCTGAATGCGACATCGTGCTCATCACCTGGCTTTGCAGCAGGATGAAGATGATCAGGTTAGGAAGGAACATGATGAGCGAAGCCGCCGCCGCAATCCCCTGCCCGGCAACCACATTGGCGCCCGCCGAAGTCGCCGTCAGCGTCGAAAGGTAAAAGGCGAACGTCTTCAAGCTCTCATTGTTGATATACATCGTGGAGGTATCGGCGTTGTTCCAGGCAGCCTGGAAGGTCAAGATGGCAATCGTGGCAACCGCTGGTCGAATCATGGGCAGGATGATGCGCCAGTAGATCCACAAGTCCGAAGCGCCGTCCACCTGGGCGGCTTCGATCACTTCATTCGGGATGCTGTCGATGAATTGCTTGACCAGGAACAAACCAACCGGCATTGCCAGCGCCGGCAGAATGTGTACGAAGAACGAGTCGATCAACCCCAGGCGCTGGATGATCAAAAAGCGCGGGATGGTCACGGCGATGGGCACGAACATCAAGGCAATCGTATTGATGGCAAACAGGGTTTGCTTGAGCTTGAAGCGTTTCTTCGAAAGCGCATAAGCCGCAGTGGACGACACCAGCACAGACGTCACCACGGTGAGCAAGGTGATGAGGATGCTGTTGAACAAATAACGGCTCACCGGAATGCCCGAGTTGGACATCCTCGAAAACAGCTCGGTGAAATTCCTGAACGTGGGATTGGTCACCAGGAAGCGCGGCGGATATGCGAACAGCTCATCCGGCGGTTTGAAGGCATGTGAAAAGATGAACACGATGGGCAGGAGCATGAGGAACGTCAGCGGCATCAAGAAGATGTAAAACTTGATCTGGCTGGGATGAAAGCCGCGCGGATTCGAGCCGGTGTTGTGAATTCTGGAATAGCGGAAGGGGTTTTTGAACTTCATGGCAACACCCTAGCTCTCGCTGCCAAAAAGCCGGTTGGCAACCCTGGAGAAGAACAACACCATCAACAGCAGCACCACCGATGCGGCGGCAGCGTAACCCATTTCATACCGCAAAAAGCCGAAATCCTCGATGTGATTGACGATGAGCTGCCCGGCGTATTGCGGCGTTGGGTTTCCCCCGGAGAGGGTTACCCCGATGGCGCCTGCCTGGAAGGTGGAGACAATTGCCATCACCGCGCCAAATAACATCTGCGGCTTCATCGATGGGATGGTGATATGGATGATTTCTTGAAAGCGGTTGCTGATGCCATCGATGCTGCCGGCTTCGTACAGCTCCGGGTTGATTTCCAGGATGCCGGCGAGCATTGCCAGGAAGCCAACCCCCATGCTGCTCCACAGGACGACGATGATCATGATGGTCATCAAATATTGCGGCGATTGCAGCCACTGAATCGGCTCCTGCACCACCCCATAACTCAGCAGCAGGCTGTTGAGATAGCCATTCTGGTCGCCGCTGAAGAGCGTCTGCCAGACGACCGACATTGCCACCCCGGCGGTCATGGAGGGCGAGTACAAGATCAGGGCGAAAATGGTGCGCGGAATCTTGGGCAGTTGCGCCAGCATCCAGGCTAACAGGAACGCCAGGATATACCCTCCCGGTCCGACGATGACCGCAAACTGAATCGTGTTGGGGATGACATACCGCATGAAGATGTCATCTTCGGTGATGAGCGTGATGTAATTCTTCAGACCGTTGAATTCCGGCGGCTGGATGGTGTCGAAAAAGGTAAACGACAGCAGAAACGCCAAAAAGACCGGCACCAGGATGAACGTGATGAACATCAAGGCATACGGCGACAAGAAGGCATAAGCGTTGCCCTCGTGGTACAGCCACCTTTGAAAGACCAGTTTTCTAGGATTTTCTTGAGTGGTCATTGACCCTCCTCCATCCATCCTTTGACAGTTTCCAGCGTAGGCACCTTGAATTCCTTGACCTTCACTCCATTTTCCAGGTAACCAAACTCTTCCATTTTGCGCGTAATTTCCCGATTGATGATGCGGATGGCGTCATCGATGGCGATGCGGGGGTTGACGCCGTCGAACACGATCTTGTTCCAGGCGTTGCTCAGCTCTCTTTCCTGCATGTAGCTGCCCGGCAGCCTGACCGGCTCTTGCAGCCATTTCCATTGTTCCAGGATGACCTGTTTGTGCTCTTCGGGAATGGGGGTGTAGCTGAACGCTTCCACGTTCGCCGAATTCCACAGGTACTCCAGTCCGTAATTCAGCACCAGTTGCTGCTGGAATTCCACCTGGGTTTCGGTGGACATCCACCACTTCAAGAACTCCCACGATTGCTGAGGTTTATCGGTGCTGGCGAACATGATGCAAGCCTGCGCCGAGCCGGTTGCCCAGCGGTTCTCGCTGCCATCCGGCAGGACGGTGGCGGGGTACAGGTCGATGCCCCACAAGCCAATCAGTTCGGGCGCGGCGGTGAGCAGCTTGATGTAATCCGTAAAGTTCGAAACGCCCACCGGCAGGGTGCCATAACGGAAGCTGTCGTAAAAGCTGGAGGTGGTGAATGGCATGCCATAGACGGTGAAGCTCTCAGCCATGAACTTGATGGCGGTGATGGCTTCTTCGCTGCCCAAACCGGTGGAAAAGCCATCGGGGCTGTAGAGTTCCGCCCCATAATTGAACAGGTAAGGCGCGGTCACCAGGTAACCTTTCAAGCCGGGTCCGCCGGAGAGCGGCGCGTTGTAGTTCATGCCATACCGCTGCAGCTCCGGCAGGATTTCGATCACTTCGTTGTAGGTCTTTGGCACGGGGATGTTCAACGCGCCGAGGATATCCTTGCGGTAAAAGGTGACCCAGAAATCCTGCGCCTCGGGGATGGCATAGACCGAATCGTTGATGATATAACTCAGCAGCGCGCCGGGGGAATAAATTCGGATGAACTGGTTGAAATCATCGAAAGTGCGCAAGTCCTTGAGGGCGTTGCGAATCGCCAGCTCGTAAGGGATGTAGGTGCTGATGCCAAGCGCCACGTCCGGCTCGATGCCAGCCGCTTTCGCCAGCACCAGCTTGGTCTCGTTCGGCATGATCGAGAACTTGACGGGGATGCCGGTCTGGCGGGAGAAGCTTTGGTCGGTCATGTATTGCATCAAGTCCACATACTGGCGCGGGCGGTTGACCCACACTTCGATCTCGTCCTCCTGCGCGCCGATGGTCACGTAAGGGTCGGGGTTGAACGAGGCGATGAAGCGCTTGATGCCGTCGGTCACTTTGGTGACCGCCGAGACCTGGACGGGCGGCGGCGGCGTATCGGGCGAGTGAATATATATCTTATCCAGCGCCAGGGGCTGTTCTTTCAGCGAGGTCAAGATGTTGCCCAGCAACTGCGCCGCCGACCCCGAACCGGTGGCTAACCGGTTCATGCGCACGGGAATCTTGTCCGGCTCGTTTGCCAGGTAGAGCAGGTTATCGATCGCCATCTGGTACATCAGGATTTCCTGCGAGCCGCCGGTCTGGTTGATGGCTAACAATCCCGCCATATCCACCTTCAGGTCGTCGGCAATGGCGGTCAACCGCTGGCGGATATCCGGGATGTAATCCGAGATCACCCATTCTTTGAAGGGGTCCACCTGGTTGCCGGTCAGCTTGCGGATTTCCAGCGAAAGATTATTGATATCGAGCAGCGCCTTTTGAATCTTGGTGATGGCAGGGTAATAGGGAGAGTTGGTAGCTTCGATGCCCAGGACGTGCTGCCCTTTCGACAGGTAAATCTTGAAAGGGGTTCCTTCTCTTCCCAGGGGCGTGGTTGCCCAGCGGGTGCTGTAGGCAAAGGGCGCTTCGTTCAATTCGGCAAACAACACCTGGTCATCGATGAGGATTTTACGGAAGACCGTCAGGTTGTTCTTGAAGTTTTGCAGCCAGCGAAAACTGATGACGTAGTAGCCATCCTGGGGCGCTGAGAAGGTGTAGTAGACGGCGCTGCCGCTGCGAATCCAGCTCTCGCCGCCCATCGTGTTCAACATCAGCTTATAGACATCATAGGGGGTTACATCCAGGCTGCGGATGCTCACCGGGCGGATGGCGGTGTCATTTTTATAGGCGGGGAACTCGGCTTCGAGGGAGATCAACACGCCAGAAGTATCCTCCGCCGGGTGTTGCTGCAAATACGAGGCGTAACTGGGATACGGGGAAAAAGGTTGGAGATAAATGCTGCCCAGCAGCAAGGATTCTTGCGTGACCGTCAGCTCAAAGGTATGCTCCCCTTGAGCCAACGCCACCTGCAAGGGATATGCCTGGTTAAAGGCGACATCCCGCACGGGCGCCTTGCTCCAGCGGTAGAGCCGGTCTTGCGGAATCAAAGCCTGGTTGCCGTAACGGTCGAGGGGGAATTGATCGCTGGAATTTTGGTAAAAGATGGGGAAGATGATTCGCCGCAAGTCGCTGACCGGAAAGCCGCCATCGATGGTTAGCTGCGCCTCGGGTCCTTTGATGAAGGATTCGGTGGCTGCCATGTCCATCCAGAGGGTGTAAACGCCGTCCGCCGGCAAGGCGGCTTTGAAGCTGACTTTTTCACCCAGCTTGAGGAAAACGCTGGGCTTCGCATACTCAGCAGCCAGCGGGTGCTCCGGCATGGGCAAGCCAAAGGCATCGGCTGAGATTTCGATTTCATCCAGCGCGCCTGCGGCTGCCGCTACAGGCTGCGGGCTTAGCCGTTGAGGTGAAGCGCCCCCGGCGGCAGAAAGGCGGCTGGGATGCCAGGACATGGCGATCAGGAGCAGCGCAGCAAAGAAAAACCGGGCAATCTTCGTGACCATGTGCGACATACACACCTGAGCTTAAGCTAAGAAGAGCAGAGGGGCGCTGCAAGCACTGCAACGCCCCTCCAAAAACAGGGTCTATTTCTTCAATTCTGCCCGAGCGTCCGCCAGGACTTTATTGGCGTACTCTTCGAGCTGAGCTGAGTAATCCTCATACTTGAACTTGCCGAAGTTGGCGTAATTCCAGAACCAGTCGATGCGGGTGACTTCCTCGCCAGCAACGACGATACCGGGATTGCCCTCCCAGCGTGCGTTCACAAACCCGGGGATGCCCTTCTGAACCGATTCGATCATGCTGCCGTCCAGGTTAGCCAGCGCCTTGGCAATGCCGGGTTTATCCTTGTAGAACGACAGGTACAGCGCCATCGATTCCTCGTCAACCGCGACGGGCATAAACGGCAGGTAATTGCTGGTCTGGGCGATTTCAACCCGCTTGGCGTAGCCGGCGGGATCGAATGCCATCCACTTGGCGAAAGCGTAGGCTTCATTCAGGTGCTGGGTGGTCTTGCCAACGCCGATGAAGTCATACACCAAAGCCTGGTTGCCGCCGGGGATGCCCACGAAGTCCCATTCGAAATCGACATTTTCCATGTACCAGGGGAAGGACCAGGAATACTCGAAGCGCATGCCGACTTCCTCGTTCTGGAACAGTTCCCAGGGACCGGTGGCTTTGAAGTTCGCCTTCTGCTCTTCGGTCAGGGTATCCCAGGCGTAGGGGGCATACTCAGCCGTCTTTGCCATTGCCTCTTTGAAGGCGGCGGAGTTGTAATGCACCTTTTCGCCGTCGAAGCTGAACCAGCCCAAATTCTTATCCACGGCGTTGGGGTACCAGCCCAGGATGGGCCAGATTTCATCCAAGCCGAGCACGCCGCCGTTGGGATTATGCAGCGCCTTCATGGCAGCTTCGAACTCTTCGATTGTAAAGCCGTATTCCGGAGCATCCAGGTTGTTCTTTTCGAAGAGGTCCTTATTGACGATGTAGCCAACGATGAACTGCGCCGAGGGCACGCCATAGACCACGCCGTCGTAGGTGATGGCATCCCGCAGAGCCTGGGGGACTTTCGTCCAATCCGGATCGGCGGCGACGACATCGGTCAGGTCAGCCAGCCATTCGTTCTGGATGTACAGCGGCAGGTTGAAGGCATGGTAAACATCGGGGAACTCGCCCTTTGCCGCGTAAGCGGTCAAGTTGGCTTCCCAGCCGCCTTCGGCGCTCATGTCCACGATTTCGATGGTGACATGCGGATTGAGCGCCATGTAAGCGGCAATCATCTGCCGTTCGGCGTTATTCTCTTCTTCAGTGCCCAGGTTGTGAGCGGCATACCGAATCGTCACCGGCTGTTTTTCCTCGACGGGCGCCGCAGTTGGCTCAACGACCGGCGCAGCGGTTGGCTCGACGACCGGTTCGGCGGTTGGCTGCTCTTGCACCACTGCTTGAGTGGGTTCGGGGGTGGCTTTGGGCGCGCACCCTGCCAGCGCAGAAAGCGCCAGGGCGGCGACCATCAGCACGATGATATATTTTGTGAAGGCTTTCATTTTTTTCTCCTTAGTATCAGTATCGTGTTAAGTGTTGAAATAGATACGGGTTGGGTGTGTTCAATGGTTTCCTTGTTCTTCACCTCCTTAACTGTTGGATTTTCTGCAATGCAGGCATAAGTGCAGCCTTATCCCATGACCACCATCACGCGGTGGGTTTTACCGTCGCCGAACAACGGCAGGAGTTGACCCGGGATGATTGTATCATCAACCTGAATCGACTCCACGCCCCGGCTGACCCGGCTCGGGTTTTCGACCTCGATGAGATAAACGGCGTTGCGGAACTTGCGCCTCACCTTGAAGCCCTGCCAGTGCGCCGGGATGCAGGGATCCACCCACAACCCATCGGGGTGCGGCTGGATGCCCAGCAGGCAGTGCGTCGCCACGCGGTGCAGCCATTGCGCCGACCCCGTGTACCAGGTCCAGCCGCCACGTCCGTAAAACTCCGAGAGCGGACCATCCACATTGCCGGGCGTGACATACGGCTCTGCCTTGTAGGTATCGATGTCGCCGCTGCGGTTGGGCGGGCAGATGCGGCGGTATGCCTCATACGCCAGCTCCGGCTGACCAGCCAGGGTGTACGCCCACACCGCCCAGACGGCGGCATGGGTGTAAACGCCGCCGTTCTCGCGCAAGCCTGGCGCATAGCGGGTAACGTATCCGATATCAGGGCGGGGCTTGGTAAAAGCCGGGTAATTCAACAACGCGCCGTAATCCTTCAGAAGGTAGCGCGTCACCGACTGCATGGCAATTTTGGCTTTTTCTTCCTCCGCAGCGCCGCTGATCACCGCCCAGATGTTGGGCATCAGGAAGATCTTGCCCTCGGCGTTCTCATGCGAGCCAAGCAGCAAGCCGTCATCGGTGGTCGCCATCAAGTACCATTCGCCGTCCCAGCCGTGGCGGTTCAGCGCCTCCTTCAGGCATTGGCGGACGACCTCGCAGCGGCTGGCAAAGCGCTCGTCCCCCCGCCGGCGGGCAAGCGGGATGAAATTGCCGAGAATCATGTACAGGAATTCCGCCACCCAGAAGCTCTCGCCTTTGAGCAGCGTGCCCACCGCGCTCAAGCCATCGTTCCAATCGTGATCGCCCATCAGGGGAATGCCGCGCGGCGAAAAGCGCGAGAAAGAGCGCTCGATGGCGCGCTTGCAGTGATCGTAGAAAGGCTCCGGCGGGGCGTTCAGGTAAGGCGCCGGCTCATCCAGGAGGCTAAAATCGCCCGTTTCCAGCAGGTAAGCATGCAGGATGAAGGGCAGCCAGAGCAAATCATCCGAGCAGTTGGTGCGCGGTCCGCCGCCGCGGATGGTAAACCACCAGTGGTAAACATCGCCCTCGATGAACTGCTTCGAGGCGTGCAGCAGGAGCTGCCGGCGGGCATATTCCGGCTCGCTCACCAGGAATATCTGGCTGTCCTGGAGCTGGTCACGAAAGCCAATGCCGGCAGAAACCTGGTAGAAGGCAGATTTTCCCCACAGCCGGCAGGAGATCGCCTGGTATTTGAGCCAGTAGTTGGTCATGAAGTTCAGGGCTTCGTCTGGGGTTTCGACTTTTTCGGCGTCGATGAAGCGCGACCAGAAAGATTGCACTTCTCGAAACGCCTCGTGGCTTTTTTCGACGGACGTATAGCGGCGTATCAGCTCATGGGCGTCTTCTTTGCCATCTTCGGCGGCGCCCAGGGTGAAAACGATGACCGTTGACTGGTCGGCGTCCAACTGGACGGCTACCTGCAAGGCGGCGATGGCATCGGTAAAGCGCCCGCTGCGCCCCGCCAGCCGCGGTTCATCCATGGCGCGGGGGTGATCGTCGTTGCGGTACATGCCGATGAAGGTCTCTTTATCGCAATCGAACGACTTCAAAGGCGCGCTGACCGCCTTGAAGGCGGTGAAGGTCCAATCGACGTTGTTCCAGCGCCCTTTGTCATCCGGGAACCCCCACAAGCACTTGCGGGCAAAGGCGGCGCCGGCAGTCTCGTCCGCCGAAGTTTCGATGAACAGCTTGTGGAATTCGCGGTGCTCATCCGGCGCAAAGCCCAGCAACCACTCGGCATACGAGGTGACATCCAGCTCCCGCCGCTCTCCGCTGAGGTTGGTCAGCTTGAGCTGAAAGATTTCCACCGGATCGTGGGCGGCGACGAAGACGGTGAGCTGGCTTTCGATGCCCTCGACGACCTGGATGAAGCGCGAGTAACCGATGCCGTGAACCACGGTGTAGCGCTCGTAGGGGCGCATCACCGGTTTATAGGCTGCCGACCAAAAGACATTGCGATGGACATCCCGGATGTAGAAATACTTCCCCCAATTGTCTTTGATCAGGTCCTGGAAGGAACGGGTGAGCCGGTTCTGACCGGCGTTGCCCCGCCAACTGTACCCCGATCCAGTTTGGGATACCATCATGCCGTAATCGCCGTTGCTGATGACGTTGCCCCAGGGTCTGGGGGTCAGCGGCGTGGTAATGATGTATTCCCTGCCGTCCTCTGAAAAGTAACCGTAACGGTTTTCGAATTTCTTTTCCATGCGCCTGACCAGGAAAATCACCGAAACACAGACCGAAACCACCGCAAGTGAAACGTTTCACTTGCCTTTATTATCCCGTTTTCAGGATTTTTGTCAAGAGAAATGGGGGGAAAAGTTGCCAGATGATGGGGTCAAGGCGCAGCGGGCGGAACAGGATGCGAGGAGTCGTTAACGGCAACTTGCTGATCTGGCGAAAGGGGAAATCATATGAATGGGAAGGCAGGCGAGGGCTAATGCCGCCGGGAACATCGGTTCATGCTCGATGGTTGTATGGGCGTGCCTCATGACCCTATTGGCTTTTGCTGTGATGGTTGCCTAATGGATTGGGCTAGCGGCGGGTGTGCGGGACGAGATAAAACTTCGAGAGCAAGTTTCCGTTTGGGTGTAGAAAAAACCTGAAAATGACGCAGAAACCTCACTAATCGGTTGCACGCTTTGTTAGTTGGATTTATAAAAGTGGTATATGTACTTGATTTAGCTAACTAAGAAAAAAATCTAGAAATTCCTTAAAAGTGGATTTCTCTTTCTCAAATCCTGAACCCCAGCTCTTATTCCTCCTTTTGCTTTTTATGAATTCTCGAACAGTAATAAAATACATAGGAAGAAAAATTAAAGTGTATATGATAAATACCCACCATGGATAATCAATCCGACTCTCTTGCTTAATTTTAAGGTTAAAGACTTCTATAATTCGTTGTCCAATTGGATTTGAAGGAGAAACATCCAAGAATAATCCAAAGATAAGTAAAACTATTACCATACCAAGCATTAGAGGAAAGAGAGTTCTTAATAGCGAGCGCTCCCTGACTTGGAGACCTAAACCTAGGACGCCAATTTCGCACTTTTGACTAGTATTTCCTGTACTTGTAATTCTGACCTGAATCTTTTCCTTCTTATTAAGGTATTCTGGAGAAATTCTAAGTACGTTAAGCTTATGTTCGTCTTTTTGCGTATTTATGATACGACCAGGCTTTGATGATGGTTGAATACCATATTCAATTATTTTTGCGTCTTCGTCAAGAGTTATTTCAATTACACATTTTTCAATTGGGTGGGTGCCAGAATTTTGAATTTCAATCTCGAAACCATAAGCACTATCAACTTGAACAAGTTCTCCTTTGCCAAGTCCTTCTGTATTCAACAGTGATTTATCAACTGATACTATTATTGGTCGCTCAGGAGCAGGTTTGAAACGAAGTAAAGGCATTGAAAAAATGTCATATTCTACTATCTGACGTTTTTCCTGTAATCGGATTGCAAGACATGTCAGTAAAATGCCAAACAGTCCACCGATTATGGCTTCAGTTAATCCCGCGACAAAATTTGAATAATCATTTGACATATTTTCTCCTATAGTGGTTGTGAATTCACTTTATCCACCTAACGGCTTGCGCTTCACCTGCACAGCGAGCTGAGCGCGTCGGCTGGAAGCGCGGGCTGAGCGCCATTTTATCAACGAAACCGACTTCGTCCTATCAATTCTTCGGGCATCGCTTGCTCACGCGCTTTCAACTTGTCCTTGAAAATGCACAGCACATCTTCAATTTCGTGCGGTTGGAGTAGCTGTAACCATTCTGGCAGTTGTGAAACTTCAAGTGTCTTCATTCTGCCATCAAAACCAAGCGCTTTAGCACCAACACGGGTTCCCGCATGCAGGTAAACTCGTTCTGGAGACACACCTATTTTTGCGCCTATCCGCAGAGCCGTGTCATAGATATATAATTCACCAAGCCCTTTGACGGGGGAAAGCAGCCGTTCGAGAAAACCAAATAAGTCATCGAAATCCTGGCTTTGGCGAATTCGCTCTTCATTTTCGAGGAGTATATCTCGCGCTTGTTCAAGGGTGGTCTTGCGCAACCTTCTTTGGTGAGAGTACCGTTTGCCTTTGCTGTTGACTGCGAGTGCAGCCAAACGTATAGCTTCACTCAATCTTGGCTGTCGCCTAAACCAATCGAGTTCTTCGTTGAAGCGAGGACGAATTTGAGTGATGTATGTCCGAATGATTACTTCTGGTTTCATTAGTCCCTGACCACAAGAGGCAAGAGCATCCGATACGAATGGTCATCCAGGCGAAAGTAATCAAAATCGGCGGGAATTTCCACACCACCCCAAAAAGGCAGGACATCCGCCCACAATCCAATCCTGGAGGGTACAAACCCACAAATGGCGGTGTGTACCCCAACCTCCTGCCAATCTGTGCCGTTTTCGCTGAAGTAGCCGGTGTAGACAGCGCCGCGCCTTACCAGGCGCAGATAGGCTTCGCCTACCACATCGGTTGACAGGCTGTGATTCCAGCCGATCCCCTGGCCTTCTTGAACATGATCGAAATAGATTCCATTGCCACTTGTTCCAATATCGCAATAGGCTCGCGAGAGCAGGAAGTAGTTGGCGTCATCTTCGTAGATGAGAAGCCCAGCCCTCTGGATATTGACCGTCGGAGTGAAAAAGACGTGCGTCTCAATCTCATAGTCGCCTATAGGGGCAGTTTGCAATAGCAGGTTCCTAGCCCACTTGTTGGTTTCCCAATACTGAGCTGTAATGCGCAGAAAACCGGGTCGCTCTGTCAGGCTCCAATGCGTGGGGTCTTCGCGCACCCATGACCAGCGGCTGTCCAGGAGCGGGTTGTCGAAGTTATCGGTCCAAGTCACAGGCGAGATGTCCGGAGCAGCAATGGAACGGACCGACCTTGCTGAAGATTGCCTACAAGCCACAGGCGAGGCGTCCGGAACGGCAGCGGGAGGGGCAGCGCTTGCTGAAGATTGCATAAGCGCCAATAGAGTGACAATGCCGACGGCGGCTGCTAAAGTACTTACGAGACAGACGAGCCTGACCTTCATATTGGCGCCTCCTTATCACTATGGTGCATTTGACAAACCACGCCTAACGCTCAACTATCCTGACTGCTGCTATACAGCCGCCTCGCTGTTCATCCTTTCCTATAGAAAGGATTTAATACGTTTTCTCTCCACATCCAATAAGACTTCAATTCTCACCTGTACACGAACCCCACCAGTATTAGTATACAGAAAAATCCTGTACAAAGCAACATTCATTGCGCTGTTCTGCGTCCCTCAAGTTGAAAACCCCCCTCCGGCAGTCAGCCGACAAAATAAGGGGTAGAAAGCGTCCATAGTGAACAAGGGGGTATAACGGTGGGCATCAGCCGCACGCGTAGCGAGCTGAGCGCGTCGGCTGGAAGCGCATGTTGGGCGGCTCCGAATATCATGATGGAATCCCGTTGCAGAATGTGTAGCCCAACCCTGCACGGCGCAACGCACGCCAGAAGAAAGAGAAACTTGTTAGGTCACTTCACTGCCTTACTCCGGCTCGGTGCGTATGCCGCGTCACTTGGTGGTTATCGGCAGAAATGATTGCGAGACCGTATACCCGATGCGTGCGCCGCGCAACAGATGCGCGCTGGAGGCAACGCCTAGAATAACCCGCAACCGGTAGGAGGTTGTTGTATTATCAACCTGAACCGGTGGGTCAACCGGAATCACAATGGTCTGCAACGTCGAACTGGCGCCACTGCTGGTAGCGCTCTCGAGTATGGAGAATAAATCGGTCTCGGGATTGTACGAGCGCAACTGCAGGCTTATGTCTGCACCGTCATTGTCGATCACGAAGAACACAACCTCGGTAATCGTTGCGCCATTTGGCAGGTCGAAGTCCAGGCTAAATGAGAAGCCACTCGCCAACGCAGTTGCATAGATTGCTCCACCAAGCGCGGAATAAGTCAACGCCGAGGTTGTGGGCTGGAAGCGGGTACCCGAAAATGTCCGATAGAACGTCCCTGGCGTCGTCGCGAGTGAGGGGATAGCGATAGCGTCTTGTGCGACACCTGAAGTTGCCTGCCGTCCCTCATCCCACTCGGCGGTTGGATCGGTCTGGGCAATGGGGCGCGCAAGGGCTTGACCAAAGAAAAACCAGAGAACGAAGCCGAAAAGAACGACTATCAGGCTGATTAAAAGAGTGTGTTTGCGAAACATGATTACCTCCGTGTCTGCTTCTTGAAGTTGGAGCGGGCTAACGAGCAATTATACGGACTCCCGCTTTACATCCTACTCTCTGTTCATCCTTATTCTAAAGGGTCCATAATGTTCTATCTACCTATTCAATTGCGAACCCCACCTGTATTAGTATACAGAAAAATCCTATCCAAAGCAACATACATCGCGCTGTTTCTGCGTCCCTCAAGGTGAAAATCCCCCTCCGGCAGTCAGCCGACAAAATAAGGGGCAAGAAAGCGTCCAAAGTGAACAAGGGGGGAATAACAATTTCAAAGCTAACCCACGCGGTTAGCAGCCCGGCGCCGCCGCTCGGGCAATATTGGGGCAAGGCGCTGGCTGAAGTCGCTCCCCCCCACGGGGAGCGTGGATTTTGTCAGCTATGTTCTCAGAAAAGCACCTTGACTTTTTATCTCGATAGGATATAATCTGGTTAGTAATTCGAATTAGTAAATTTTCCCAGGTGAAGGAGAGGATGATTTCAAAAGAGAGACCAGAAAACTGCACGACGAGAAGTTTATAAAAGATGTCTGATGTGAAATCAACAATCATTTGACAAAAAGAGGGAATGCTCCCAAGATAAAGGTGCTGACCAATCTCTTGAGGAGGACATTCCCATGACAAGTATAACCATTCCCGATCTTTTGACAATCATTTTCGTTCTTGTAGATGACTGGTATCAAGTACATGGTCCAAAACCGGATAGTCGGAAAGCCCGGTGCAAAACCGGAATTCAGTGACGTGGTAGGCACAAACGCAGCAAAAAGCATAGTGATTTTGTGGACTATGCCGGTTTTGGCCGTTGGGTCAGTCGCAATCTCAAGTATTTGGGATACAAACTGGTCACTGTCTGCAGCATTAGGGAACGCATTGAAGGTGTTTTTCATGAAGTGCAGAACACCGGACGCAATATTGAGCGCTTGTTGGCGAAAACCGTTTTGGGCTTATGTACCAGGGTCATCTGCAATTCGTAAAGTTCAGGTTCATTCTTGATGAAAGGGAGAATACCATGAAATTCTTATCCCGATTTCTTGCAGCAACACTTTGTCTCGCCATGCTTCTGACAGCCTGCGCGCCAGCCCAAACCCCCGAACCAACGCAAACCACAGGAGAAGCTGGTGAAACTGCGCCGCCGCCGGTGAGCGGTGAGAAAGTCACCATCAATATCTGGGGATTTGAAGGCGAGACTGAATTCTTCCCCCGGCTCATCGAAGCCTTCGAAGCCGAAAACCCCAATATTGATGTCGAGCTGACCGAAATCCCAGAGGGGGATTACGTGACCAAGATTGATACCGCCATGCTGGCGGGAGAAGGACCCGATATTGCGTTTGTTTACGTGCCGCGCTGGCTGAAAGCAGGTAAGTTCCTGTCGTTGGAAGGCGTCATCGAGCAATACAATATCCCCTTCGAAGATTACAACCAAGGCGCCATCACACGCGACTGTGTATTTGAGGGAAAAGTTTACTGCCTGGGCACATACACCGGCGCAATCATTTTGGTCTATAACAAGGCCGTCTTTGATAAATTTGGCGTGCCGTATCCTTCTGCAACAGAGCCGATGAGCATGCAGGAATACTTCGACATGACGCTTAAGCTAACCCAAAAGAGCGACAATTTGGAAGAGCGCATCTGGGGTGGAGATGCCTGGCCCTATTATTGGTGGATGGACTGGCGCACCCATCTCAGCGATGACGCCCGAAAGGCGGAAGGATACGTGAACGATGATGCAACCGTCAAAGCTTACCAGCTCTTGGCTGATATGCGCAGTGCAGGTTCGGCAATGACCAGCTCCGAAGGCGCCCTGGTGCAGATGGAAGGCGTTGACCTGCTGGTGCAGGGCAGGCTGGCAACCACCATTGTGGATAACATCGTTTCTATCCCAGCCGTCGAAGCCGCAGGGATTCCCTGGGGCGCGGCGATTGTGCCAACCGAGAGAAAAGGCGATCAGCCCTGGACAACCACCTGGACCGATGGCTTTGGCGTGCTCAGCTCCAGCAAGCACCCCGAAGAGGCTTTGAAGTTTATAGCCTACATGGGCACCAAGGGCAATGAACTGCGCCTGGAGTTGGGTGATTTGCCCTTGAACATGAAGCTGGCTAGCAAATGGGCCGGCGACAGCGAAGGCCGCAAGCAAGCGATAGCCGCCATTGCCTATGCGAGGGAAAACCTATTCTGCCCAGGATACTGGGAAGCGGTACCGATGGTAGAGGATGCCTTCATCAGTATGCTTGAAGAAGGTGTTTCGGCTAAAGATGCCCTGGATGCAATCGCTCCAGAGATACAGAATGTGCTAGACCAAACCTGGGAAACATTTGAAGAAGCAGGTCAGTAAGCTCTGAACCAATCGGCTGTCCTGCGGTCTGGCAAGCGCAAGAATGTCAGACCGCAGGGTTGGCTTTATAAGGGTTTTGGATTGCATATCGATCCAGAAATGGAGGATGACGATGCAACAGGCTTTATCCTCGATCGAGCGCCGACAGCCTCGAGTTAAAGCCGCTCTAAGCACACTGGAGAAAAAAGAAGAGCGGGCTGCTTATTTATTCTTGCTGCCCTGGTTGATTGGCTTGGTGTTTTTAATGGCCGGCCCGATTATCGCATCCGTTTTCATCAGCCTGATGAAATGGAATTTTGTGACACCGCCGATCTGGGTGGGGCTGGGAAACTACCAACGCATGTTTTTCGATGACCCCGATTTTTACCGCTCGATGAGCGTAACCCTTCGCTACACGCTTATGTCGGTACCCTTATATATGGTGGTCGGGTTAGCTCTCGCTCTTCTGTTAAACCGCAAGCTGAGAGGCATGAATTTCTTCCGCACCATTCTGTTCATGCCGTCTGTGATCGCAGGGACCGCAGTGGCAGTGCTGTGGTCCATGCTGCTAAACCCTGATGTGGGCGTGGTGAACCAGGTGCTTCGCTTCATCGGCATCGCCAACCCGCCGCGCTGGCTTTCGAGCAATGAGTGGGCGCTGCCCGCCTATGTGCTGATGGGGTTGTGGAGCATCGGCGGCGGGGTGATCATTTACCTAGCCGGATTGCAAAACATTCCCCCGCACTTGTATGAAGCGGCTGAGATTGACGGCGCCAATTCAATCCAGAAGTTTCTGTTTATCACTTTGCCCATGCTGACGCCTACGATCTTTTTTACGCTGATCACCAGCCTGATCGGTTCGTTTCAGGTTTTTGATGGCGCTTATGTCCTCAACGGTCGCGGCGCGCGCCGGGGAGCTTTGCTGTTTTACCTCTTACACCTGTATAACGAGGGTTTCCGCGGGGCGCGTTTTGGATACGCTTCTGCGATGGCGTGGGTGCTGGTGATTCTGGCTGCGGTAGTGATTGTGATCACGTTCCGCACCTCTGAACGCTGGGTTTACTACGAAGCGGATAGTGGGAGGTAAGATATGCAGCTCGTTCGACCGCGCGGCTACCTGCCATCGTACGTTTACCGGGGAATTAAGGTGATCACAATCGCAATCGAATATCTGGTTCTGATCGCGTTATGCGGTTTTGTGCTCATGCCTATCGGCTGGATGTTTACGGTCTCGCTCAAGCCCGAGGGGGTTCCGGTATTCACCATCCCTCCGGAATGGTTCCCCACCCGCTATTGGGAGTGGAGCAATTTCGTCGAGGCATTGCTGACACCCACCCGACCTTTCTTGACTTATACTCTCAACACATTGGTGATCTTCTCCGGGAATGTGATCGGCTCATTGTTCTCCTGTTCGCTGGTATCTTTTGCCTTTGCCCGCATGCGCTTCCGCGGCAGCGCGTGGTGGTTCAATTTTCTGATCATCACCATGCTGATCCCCTGGCAGGTCTTGATGATTCCCCAGTTCCTCATGTTCCACAAGCTGGGCTGGTACGGCACCTATCTGCCGCTGATTGTGCCTGCCTTTTTCGGGAATGCGTTTTTTATCTTCTTGATCCGCCAGTATATGCGTACGATCCCGCGTGAATTGGATGATGCCGCCCGCATAGACGGATGCAATTACCTGCAAATTTACTGGCACATCATCCTGCCGCTGTGTGTTCCGGTTCTGACCGTGGTGGTGGTTTTCCTCTTCTTGGGCTCATGGGGCGATCTGCTCGGACCGCTGATCTACCTGGACAACAATAAGAAGTTCACGGTAGCGATAGGACTGGCTAACTTTGCCACACGTGCTAATCCGAACAACAACCAGCTAATGGCCGCCAATCTGATTATGATGCTTCCGCCTATGCTCATCTACTTCTTTGCGCAGGACAAGCTGATTGGCGGCATCTCTTCTGTGGGGCTGAAAGGATAAATCAAGTTTGATGCACAGAGACGAGACGCATCCCGCTTACCCTGCTTCGGTCCTGCCGCCTCGCTGGTGGGAGACAGCTTCCGCGGTGGCACGTCCATATTTAAAAGCCCGCGGTGCAACCCTAAACGATGTGACCGTAGGGCTGGACGATTACCTGCGCCGGGGTATTGATACGCTGGAAATCTTTGCTCCGCTTAAAGGCGGTGTGTGCTATAACGGTCTAGACACATTGGATTTCTACCAGATCGATCCAGCCATCGGCTCCCTGGATGATTTCCGCCTCCTGATCGCTGAAGCGCATGCGCGCAAGATGGCGGTGATCATATTCATTAACCTGGGGTATGGACACGAGCAGTTCCCCGCATTCCTCCAGGCTTGTGATGATGTGCGCGCGGGGGTAGATAGCCCTGTGACGCACTATTTTCTGTGGAGTGAGACCGGCAAGGATACGATGGACCGCAGCCTTGCGCCTTATTTCATGAATGACATCCATGGAAACTGGCGCTGGAGTGAACGGGCGGGTAAGTATTTCTGGGTCAAGTGGGAAGGGGAAAAAGGGGGATATCACCTGCCGCAGTTCAACTTTGGTGATCCTGGCTGGCAGGAAGAAGTCCGCCGGATTATCCGCTATTGGCTTGCCACAGGAATTGACGGCATGATCATCGACGCGGTCACCTGGTACGTTGACTGCAACTGGGATATCTGCCACTCCACGATGACCGATGTGATTCACGAAGCCGGGAATCAATTCTGTCAGCCAGAGGGAGCAGGCGGCTTTCACGATGACCCCGTCGTGTGGGTGAAGCAGGGCGGTTGGAACTGCATTATGGATTATTCCATCAAGCTCTGGTGGGAGGGCGTGGATGTCATCCGCGATGCGCTTCGTTCTGGAAACCCGCAGCCGATCGAAGCCGCTCTGCGCAGCTACCGCGATCGGGTGTTAGCCGAAGGGGGTATCTGCTATATAGACCCGCCTGATTTAACCGATTTTCCCCTCGAAGCGCGGTTGCTGGGCGCTGCGCTGACATCCAGCATGGGCGAGCTGGTGGTGTTAAAGGGCGATCTCTCTGTCCCGCTGGGGCTGAGCGCACGTCCTCAGTCTCCCGATGAGCTTGCTTTTCGACAGGGATTGGATCGCCTGCTTCAGCTCCGCCGGCGCTTTCCGGCTTTGTGCGCTGGTGGAGAGCGCTGTCAAATCGCGACCTCCGATGATAAACGCTTCTACGCTTTCCTGCGCGGGTCGCCTGGCAGGCGCACGCTGGCAGTCTTCAACTTACAGCCTTCAGACCAGCGAGTTACTCTTGATCTGAGCGGACAGGCAATCTCTGTGCTGGAGGATGGATTCTCCGGCGAGGTGGTATCGCCGGTCAGGGATGACCTCTCCCTTGACCTGCCAGGTTATGGATACCGAATTTTTGCAATCCATGAAAATCTCTCAGAGTCCTCCAGGTGAGGTGTTGACCTGTAAAGTTCAGCGCTTGTAAATCCGTATGCATGGATTGAAACGCGCCGTGGAGGCGCGCCTTATCAATCTGGAGGCGGTGTTAACCCATGAAACCTAGTAAATCGTCAACAGAGTATTTTGGGTTCTCACCTGTTCCGATGCCTAACTTGCTTACGTTTCCAGATTAATACCACCAGCGGTAGGCTTCACCCGGCGCGCGAGTGCGGCGAGCGAGGGAGCAGTCGGCTGGAAGCGCGGGTTAGCCCGCTCCCTCATACCCAAAAACCTCATCCAGCCAATCAAATACAACTTGTTGCATCAGGCTCAGGTTGTTGATTTGGCAATGAGCATCTGCGCCGTCAGCGGCGGTAAAAATGTGAAGTCCTTTGGGACTTTTGAGCGCGTTATAAAACGCGCGGGCTTGCATCATTTGTTCTTCCGACTCGCCTTCGCCAACCAGGCACAAGACCGGGCAGGCAATCTCATCTATCCTTTCCACTCTCGCTTGCCGCGCCATTTCCAGCGCGTCAGAAATTTTGCTCACCCCGGCTTGCCAGCATAACTTCTCCGCCGCAATCACGGGCAGCGGGCTACGAAGACCGGCCAGTTTGACCAGTGTGTCTCCCAGAAAGGCAGGGGCTGTTTGAAGCACGGGTGGAATTTCTGCCGTCGCAAGACGGTAAAAATCAGTAATCGGCGCGCTGGCAATACAGGCTTTGATGCGTTTCTCAAATGTAACAGCACGGGATACCATGTAGCCGCCGCCGCTGATGCCGAAGATAGCCAACCGTTGCGGGTCTATCTCTGGCCGGGTAAGGGCATAATCTACAACAGCCTTGATTGGCACTTCAGAATCGGCTCGGAAGAACAAGCCATCGAAGGGCGTGCTACCCTGACCGGGCAAGTCCACCAATAGAACGTGATACCCCCGGCGTACTCCTGCTGGGCCCACCCAAAAGAAAAGTTCTTCCGCGCACGTCTCGCCGCCGCCTATCATGATGATTGTTGGCGTTTTTTCGTTCCCTTCATTCCCGTGCAAGAAGTAACCAGGCAGAGATTTTCCTTCGAACGGAATCTGGATGGGTTCGATAGGCGGGGTAAATTGAGCGGCTGCTTGCCGGAAGCACCATTGCCCTTTTTGCCAGGCATCCCGCAGTCGTTTGTCGCGCGGGCGGATGAAAATTGCGGCGCTCTGGTAGTAGGTGAATGCGCGTAAGTATGCTTCGCGCGCGCTGACACGGTGACCTTTTTCCAGTGCGCCTGTTGCCCGAGATTCGACGCGATGGGCAATCGCTGTCCACGCCGCATGCCAACTTTCCGGGTCGCCGTCTTTGACCTGAGAGGCGGCATAGAAACACTCACCAAACGCCGAACCGCCTTCGCTTTGATGAGAAAGAATCCACGCAAAGTAGAAATCCATATCTTCGTTCTGAAAACGGATTCTCTGCTTACTACGTTGCCATAGTTTCTCTTTGCTCATGTGACTTTTCCTACTTCGGGGTTGGATTACGATGAGCGGGCTAACGAGCAATTATACGGACTCCCGCTTTACATCCTACTCTCTGTTCATCCTTATTCTAAAGGGTCCATAATGTTCTATTTACCTATTCAATTGCGAACCCTACCAGAAATATTCACCAGTATACAGAAAAATCCTGTACAAAGCAACATTCATCGCACTGTTCTGCGTCCCCCAAGGTGAAAATCCCCCTCCGGCAGTCACTCGATAAGATAAGGGGCAAGAATAAAGTCGAGTATCAACCGTTGAGCTCGAAGAGTACGAAAACCGTTACTGCCGCCAGCAGGTCAGATACCTGCAGAAAATAACTGTCAGGCGCCATCTCCAATTGTCCCCAGTCTTTTTGTTTTTTTAGAACACTGTGTTGGGCGGCGCCGGTAGAGCAAGTGTCTATTTTTCCAAGTTAACATCAGTTAGCGCTGGAAATATCCTGTCTGTATACAGGGCACCAATTGCTTTGTATTGTTCAAATTCAGTGGTCCCAGGATACACATTCAGGTTGGCAGTAGTCACAAGGATCATATCCAACTCTGGAAAAACGGTCACCCATTGTCCGCCATAACCTCTCGCTTCAAATGCCCGATAACCAAAGAACCAATCTGATTTCCACGTCCACCATAAGTAACCATACCATTCGATCTTTTCAATCTTTTCAGTCGGGGGATAGAATGCATCCACTTGTGGAGTCAGGCTAAGTTCAACCCAATCAGCAGGTACCAGTTGTTCACCATCCCAGTTGCCGTTGTGCAAATACAAGAACCCCAGCTTTGCCATATCCCTGGGGGTCATACTAAGGTTTTGCCCTCCAATGGTGGTACCTGATCCATCTTCAAGCCAGTCATACTCCTTAATACCCATCGGCTCGAACAAATTTGACACGGCAAATGATTCAAGCGACTCTCCTGTCGCATGTTGCACGATAGCAGAAATGAGTTGTGTATCCAAAGTGCTGTAATTCCAAGTTTTGCCAGGTTGATATGCCATTGGAAAACCCAGCCCAATAGCTGTGAGATCACTTTCCAATAATTCTTCCCCGCCGTAACCGCCACTGTTCAATACATCTTCACTGAAATCAATTCCAGAACGCATCATCAACAAATGCCGCAGTGTGATATTTCGCTTATCAGCGTATTGATTCTCTGAGAAATAATCAGGTAACAGGGTGGAAAGCGATTCGTCAAGATTGGTGATTTTGCCTTGCTCATGCGCCACTCCCACAAGGGCTGAAGTCCAACTTTTTGTGACCGATGCAATATCATGAATCTTGTTTGCATCATAACCATTGTGGTAACTTTCATACACAATATACCCATTGCGAATGATAATCAAACTATCAAGAAAGGGCAGTTCTTCGGGTATCGTTGTCGAAAATTTTGCCAGTTTTTCTCTATCAAACCCATGATTTTCAGGCGTGTCAGTCTGCCAGCCATCTGTTGGGAAGTATTCAGGCGTTTGGATATTCGAGGATGGTTTTATGCTACATGCTACCGCCAAGAACATGATTACACTCACATTTACCAATAAAAAGAATTTTTTAACCATTTGTGATTTCCTATCTGTTGACCTTAACTTCAGTTTTCGGGAGAGGGTTTGGGCAAGGGTTGTGGGCGGTACAGGACACGAGTGGGTGTCTCGCCGAACCTATGATCTTGTGAATGGCGAAACAAGAAGTGGACGGAATAGGACACGAGTGACTTGTACTCACCGAACCTGCGACCACGAAGTGGGCGGAATAGGACACGAGTGGGTGTCTCGCCGAACCTCCGACCAATGTCGTTAAACAAGAAGTGGGCGGAACAGGACTCGAACCTGCGACCTCCTCTGTGTAAGTCGTGGCTCAGTAGCGTCCATTGCATCCACCCCATATATATGGGGTAGATAATCCACATAACCGCCATATCTGGCGGATAAATTGTCAATAATTTCCACTTTTTCCATGCCGTCTTTTCCAACTGCACCAAAACTGCACCAGAACCGTGCATAGAAAATATCTCACATCGGTAAATTAGGAAATCAGGCATGAAGAAGGAAAAGCAACCTAATTCATACCCAGTCCTTTGAATCAATAAAGCAATTCTAACAGTATACACCCGTAAACGGCTTAAGTCTACGGGTGTATACACCACCAGAAAAGGAAGGATGAAATGAGCGTCATGATCCTCGATGCGGGAAACAGCATCATCAAAGCCAAAATTGCCCGGCGTGAGTTTGGGGAGTTAGCCTTTCCTCACGCCCTGCAGCCTCTGACTGAAAATGAATACCAAACGATTCTATCCAGGGTGGGTAAGAATACCCTACTCCTGGATTACGTGCGCGTCAACGGCGCACCTTACGTGATTGGGGAAAGCGCCGAAAGGCATGGGCTAGTCACGCAGCGGAATGGAGCTTCCCGATACACCCGCGATTATTACGGCATCCTGGCAGCCGCTGCATTAGGTCGCCTCTATGAGCGCGGCGGGGAAGTCAAAGTGTTTGGCAGCCATCCACCAGGCGATGTGAAGTTCCGCCAGGATCTGATGGAGTCCGTTATCGGTGATTGGATTGTCGAAGTTGGCGGCTCAGAATTGAAATTTCGAGTCGCCTACGCCAACACCTTCGATGAGCCAGTGGGAGGCCTGATGAATGTCCTCCTCACCGAAGATGGACAGCATTACCAGCGCACCGACATCAATGGTGGTCGGGCATTGGTGATTGACATTGGCGGCTTCACCACCGATTGGATTGCGGTCAACCCAGGCGGGGAAGTGGATTATAGCCTGGCACGCAGTGTGCCCCTTGGTATCCAGAGCGTGCTCGCTGATTTCGAAGAGAGTTTTAAAGCCAACAACTTGAAAGCCGTGAAGGATACGCCGATATTGCCGCCGGAGAGAGTGCGCAAGGCTATTATTTCAGGCTTTTTCGAAGGGGGCGGTCGAAAGTATCCCTGCGAGAAAGAAGTGCAGGAAGCCACCAGCCTGTTGTTGAACCGGTTCGTGGATATGTACCAGCGCATCGCTGGTGGCGCTTTGGGTTGGGATGCCATCATCCTGACCGGCGGCGGAAGCGGATTGCTCCACAAGCGATTGCTGCCATTGCTGAACCATGACCGGGTGATCCTGGCAGAAGATCTGGAGCACATCCACCTGGCGAATGTGCGGGGTGGATTGAAGCTGTGGCGATTGTATGAGGCGTTGCAATTGTTATGAGCCAGGTATTCAGTTTCCGGCTTGATGAAAACAATCCCAGAGAAGCCCAGGCGAGGCAAGTCATTGAAACCTGGGCTTCAAGGGGATATTCGCTGCGCTATGTTCTGGTTGAAGCGTTAATTGCCTATGCGGAGAAGGATGCCCATAATAATGATCTATCGTCTATGCTGGAAGAGGTCATCAAGATGCTGCAGAATCTACCAATGGTATCTGGCACACCTAGAGAAGAGCAGGACCAGGATAAGCGTTTATCCGATACCTTTCTAAGCGCTGTAGCCAGGTCAACCAGGCCTGGGATACGTGCAGAGTAAAATTCACCCAGCAGAGATCGTCATAATCTTATATGGTTAAAACATAAGAAAAATGTAGTTTCATGATGCTTACAACCGAAGGCTGGAAAACCTAGATGCTAGGATTTTAAGAATTAAGACCGGGATTGTCGAAAAGTAATGCCTGGATAATCACTGAAAGCTGATATTACAGAAAGAACAAAAAATTCTCAGCTGTCACATTATGGCAGCTGGGAATTTTTGATTATCTTGATCCTGGAACATCATAATCCGGCTTGTGTGTAATTTTTTTCATTCCTTTTCTGCAGTTGCGCCAAACAGTGATTAAGAGTCTATTGGGCTTCACCCCAAAAAGTGGACAGAGAGTTAAGCCGGATTCTGATATTTAGCTTCGAACTCATATGGGGATAGGTAACCCAGAGTTAAATGACGCCTAGCATTATTATAAAACCAGCGATGTATTCGAATATATCTCGGCTAGCCTCCATTCTCGTTTTGTAATCCTGATGGTGAACCAATTCGGATGGCCTAGGTAGTATCAATGAGTCCTATGTGGAACCTTACGGCTTGGTCCCAAAGTATGGTGGACGAATTCGCTCCGAAAGTGGTCACCCCAATCAACCGTTATGACTGCCGGGTTGACCGACCATATTTGGACTATTAAAGAACTATTAACTACTTTACCCTTATCAGTCATCACCGAAACTTGATAGGGAGGCTATCAAGAATCATAGCTGAAACTAATTGACAATTATAAGCAATGTCAAGTATATTGTACCTGGGAATAAGCCCCTTCTTATTCCAGGAAGGCGACAGATGGCTACAATTTTCCCCGAAGTCATGACCATTGATGAGGTTTGTAAATATCTCCGCATTCCTCGATCTTCTCTATATAAACTAGCTCAGGAGGGCAAAATACCCTGTCAAAAAGTTGGACGACATTGGCGTTTCAGAAAGGCAGCCATTGATCGGTGGCTTGACGATGAAATTATGGTCGTTGGTCAAGAAACGCAGACCTCAGACGAGGAAGCGCATGGAAACTGATCTCAACAAATACCTTGCATTAATTAGGATAGTTATCGGCTACCTCGGTGAACGCGCTCACTTCGGCTGGTGGCAAAGTTCTTTCTTCATCCAGGGGAGCAGCGCATTTTTATCCCCCATTTTCAGCCGAACGCAACTCTTGGCGCAGTACAACGGAGTGACCCGCGCCGCCGCGTTGGTTCACGATGAGCGTATTGGTGTTGGATATGTGTATCATCTATTCCGCCTTCCTGAAGAAATAGAGCAAGCCACTCACCGACTCCTACACGAAACCCAATTCGTAGAACATATTCGGAAAATAATAACGAGCAAAGTTACGGCTTTGGATTACCTGCGGAAAAACTCAACCATCCAGGAGCAATCAGCTATTGGACCAACACGCGTTGGCGATATCCATGCCTTACGCAATTGTGAGGCTTGGAAAGTGGTCGCTGGTCTCTATTATGTTTCATTTGAAAAACAGATAGAAATACTTCCTTACTTCTCTTCTTGAATGTGATATGACAGGTAAAGCCTACACCACCAAATTAGGAGCCGGACAGGGTATTGTTGACGAAACGCGCGCCCTTCTCGACCTATGGGAGTTAGGAATAGACGCGAACACATTAAATCAATTAGCTCTGAAATCTGGGCAATTTCAAAAACGAACCGCGCGTAGAATCCGCAATCTGGTGATTGAAGGGTTTGCCCCTCGCTATTTAAGCAAAGACGGCGCGCCAGCGGTGTACTTAAAAACGTTGAAGGCTATCCTTTCAAGTAACGAATTTACTCAATTGCTCTACCTGTATACCTGCCGCACCCACAGCATCCTCTATGATTTTGTCACTCAGGTTTATTGGAACGCCTATTCATCGGCTAGAGATTCTTTATCCATCGATGAAACGCGCGAATTTGTAGTTCGGGCTAACCAGGACGGGAAAACGTCTTCTCCCTGGTCGGAAAATATGATCATCAGGGTAAGCAGTTATCTCAACGGCACCTGCGCCGATTTTGGCTTATTAGAGCAGGGCAAGAAGGGGATACGTAAAATCCTACCTTTTCGAATCGAATCCCGGGTCTTTGTGTATTTAGCGTATGAGCTCCACTTCAGTGGACATGGCGATAATAGCGTACTCAGCCACCCAGATTGGGCGCTGTTTGGTATGGACCGCGCCGATGTGTTGAACGAATTCAAACGGCTGGCATTAAAGGATTGGTGGATCATCCAATCAGCTGGGGATGTGACCCGCATTGGTTGGCAGTATTCATCTATGGAGGAATTGATCAATGCCTTCGCTCAAGGATAATTTTGATGAATTGATGGAAAGAATACGAGCCGGACGGGAGCTAAGCCATGCCAGCTTTGATCCCATCTATTATCTTATCTTCCATCCAAAAGAAATCCTGGATGTCAAGCGCAGCCTTCCCGCCTGGACAGCCAGATTGCGCATGGAAGGTTGGGATGTGCATGTCTTCTCCATTGCCCAGGCGATCACCGATATTCTGAATGACGCCCCTTTAATGAAAATCTGGTTGGCAGCCGATAGCAAGGCTCCCCTGGCATGGGAAAAGACCAACCAGTCTCTCGCTAATGCAATTACGAATGGTTCGTTGAAGAACCGTTTGGAAGAACGATTGGAACAGCTCAAAGATAGGAAAAATGCGATTTTATTGGTCACGGACCTGGAAGCATTGCATCCTTATACACGTATAGGCGCTATTGAGAGCCAGCTATATGGAAAGTTCTACGTCCCAACGATTTTCTTTTATCCAGGAGAACGCACTGGTAAGACCCGCCTGAAGTTTTTAGGCTTTTACCCTGAAGATGGCAATTACCGCTCGGTTCATGTCGGCGGCTGAGCAGGGGAGGATTTTAGTTATGCAGATCAGAAATTTATTTGATCCCGCTAGAGATATTTACCGCACGATTGAAAAGGTCATTACCTATAACGTCTCGCAAGAAGCGCGTTTAAAAGCCGAGATCACAGAATACATCGTCACGGAAAGCATCGAGGAACAGTTCGAGCGCTTGCTTGCCAAGATGCAGTTTGCGATGGAAAGCGGCGGCGAGAATGAAGTAGGTGTTTGGGTCTCCGGTTTCTATGGATCCGGGAAATCTTCCTTCACTAAATATCTGGGCTTGGCGCTAGATCAAAGCGTGCAGATTGAGGGCACTCGCTTCCTGAAATATCTACAGGATCGGATGAATAAGCCTCAAACACGCGCTTTGCTGGCAACCGTCGCCAGCCGTTTCCCGGCTGCCGTGGTGCTGCTGGACTTGGCAAGCGAGATGCTCGCTGGCGCCACGATGGAAGAGGTCTCTACGGTCCTTTATTACAAGGTGCTGCAATGGGCAGGGTATTCTCGCAACTTAAAGGTGGCTGCCTTCGAGCGCAAGCTCAAAAAAGACGGTAGATACGATGAATTTACTGCCCGCATTCATGCTGAACTCGGCGTCGATTGGCGCGAGGTGCAAAACGATCCGCTGGTCATTGACAGCCTGATCCCGGAGATCGCCCACGAGATGTATCCGGCGTTGTTCAAGTCTCCTTCCGCCTTCAATACCGAAGCGGTGGACTTTATCCGCTTTGAGAACGAGCGCGTGCAAGAGATGATTGACATTGTCCGGGAGACGACCGGCAAAGAGTATATTGTTTTCATCATTGACGAAGTCGGTCAATATGTCGGCGCTCGACCCAACCTGATCCTGAACCTGGACGGTCTGGCAAAAAACCTGAAATCTCTCGGCAACGGAAAAGTATGGATCATCGGCACCGCCCAACAGACTTTGACCGAAGACGATCCACGCGCCTCGCTCAATTCGCCCGAGCTGTATAAGCTCAAAGACCGTTTCCCTATCCAGATCGACCTCGAATCCAGAGACATCAAAGAAATCTGCTACCGGCGTTTGCTCGGAAAATCTCCGCAAGGAGAAGTAACCCTCGGCAGCTTGTTCGATCAACACGGACAGGAGCTGCGCTTTAATACCCGACTGCAAGATGCCAAATATTATGACGCCGACTTCGACAAAACCCAATTTGTCAATTTGTACCCCTTCTTGCCGGCGCACTTTGATATCCTGTTGCATTTACTGGGCGCCCTGGCGAAATCCACCGGCGGAATTGGGCTGCGTTCGGCGATTAAAGTTATCCAGGATATCCTCATCGAAGGTCCGGAAGGCAAGAATCCGGTGGCGGATCAGCCCGTTGGCTGGCTGGCGACCACTGTAACGCTGTATGACGCGCTCGAAAAGGATATTCGCCGGGCGGCGCCTTCCATTCATAAGGCGGTAGGCAAGGCGTTTATTCGCTTCCCCGATTCGCTGATCCATCAAGAAGTAGCCAAAACAGTGGCGGTTCTGCAAATTCTGGGCAATATGCCGGTGACAGCCCACAACATTGCCAGCCTGATTCACCCAACGGTGGATGCCCCCTCACGCCAAGAGCAGGTAGAAGCAGCGGTAAAAGAGTTGATCGCCGATGGTTTTGTCCCTCTTGGCGAAAAAGATGGCAATCTGTGCTTTTTCAGTGAGAAGATCAACGACATCGAGCAGGAACGTGTTGGTCTCCCTCTGCGTTCGATAGAAACCCGCCGTATTCACAATGAAGCGCTGCGCGAAACCTTTAATCCGCTCCCATCCACCCGTCTCAACGGTACATTGGCGGTTACTGCGGGTTTGAAAGCGGCTTCTGGCAGCATGCTGATCAGCCTGGCAGGCGAGAAAGAGACGATACAGATTGTGGTCGAGTTCGTCTCCCCAGGCGATTACGAGACAGCTCGGGCGCGCCTGGTGGATGAATCGCGCCAGCGCGCCTCTCAGCACACGATTTATCTCTTAGGTCGTACAGCCAGCGAAATTGACGAATTAATCGCCGAAATTTACCGTAATCAGGAGATTGTCAAGAAATACCGCAGCGACCCCGACCAGGAAGTGAAAGATTATTGCACCGGGCTTACCGACCGCGAGAACCATACCCTTAAACCTGAGCTGATCCGCCTCCTGAGCGCCAGCCTGGCGCAGGGCTCTTTCATCTTCCGCGGAAACATTACCGCGGTTAATAGCCTGGACCCTTCTCCGCTGGAAGCCGCCAAGAAGCTCTTGGTTTCGGTGGCAGGAGAGGTGTTTGACCGCTACAACGAAGCGCCCGTACGCGCCGACACCAACCTGGCTGAGAAATTCCTGCGCGCCGGCAATCTGAGGGCGATCTCCTCGGAGATTGACCCCCTGGGCTTGGTGCAGATCATTGGCGGCATGCCGCATATCAATTCCAACCATAAAGCCCTGGTCAGCATCCGAGATTACATCGAGCGCTTTGGCTCTGTGGATGGCAAACGCCTGAGCGAGCATTTCAGCGACGCCCCCTTCGGCTGGTCTCCGGATACCATGCGCTACCTGGTGGCTGCCTTGCTGGTCAACGGTGAGATCAAGCTGAAAATCTCCGGGCGGGAGATCACAGTAAACGGGCAGCAGGCGATTGAAGGTCTGCGCACCAACAATGCCTTCAAGAACGTTGGCATCTCCTTGCGGGAAGAACAGCTCGATCCAAACGAATTAGCCCGCGCTGCCACACGGTTGACCGAGTTGATCGGTGAAAACGTGATCCCGCTGGAACAGGAGATCAGCCGAGCGGCTGCCAAGAGCTTCCCGCAATTCCAGCAACAGTACGGACCGCTGGAGGAAAAGCTCAAGAACCTGGGACTGCCAGGCGTTGAAGCGGTGCACGAGTTGAACCGCGACCTGGCGGAAATCCTGGAGACGGACGCCTCCGACGTTCCGCAGCGCCTGGGCAGCCCGGATTCAACTTTGTATGACAACCTAAAATGGGCTGCTGAAGCCAACCAGGCGCTGAAAAACGGGCTGGAGAAAACCATTCAGGAGCTGCGCGAGCACTGGCGCGAGATCCAGACTTTGCCCGATAGCGGTACGCCGGGTCGGCTTAAGTCCGACGTGGAAGAGACCTTACAACCCATTGCCGAGCGCCTGGGGCAGGAGAATTTTTACACCCACACGGCTGATCTGAATTCTGCGCTGACTCAAATCAAGGCTCTGGTGCGCAGCGCGGTCCAAGCAATGATGGCAGAACAAAAAGAGACCATCCGGGCGGCTCAAGAGGAACTATCGCGCCTGTACGAATGGGCAGAATTGACCCACGAGGAGCAATCGCAGTCGTTGGCGCAATTGGAAGAGCTGGCGTTGGCGGTGAGCGAAGATTTAAGCGGCATGAAAAAGCTGCTCAGCCGGGAATACACCATTCAACACCAGTTGGGCAAACTCAAGCGGCAAATCACGGAGTTGGGTCGTCAGCGCCAGTTGGAGCGATTGAAACACGGCGAAAAAATCAAGCGGACAATGCGCGTCCCGCTGCGCCTGACCAGCGCCGAACAGTTGGACGAGCTGATCCGCCAGCTCCAGGCGTTGAAGAGCGAACTGGCGCTGCATGCCGATAGCGAGATCACCCTCGAGCTGGAGGATTGACCCATGGCTTTCGACCAGCCCACCCGCAACCGCCTGGCGCGTTTTGTCGGCGAAGCCCGCGCCCTGCTCACCGAAGAGTTCACCCGCCAGATGCAGCACGAATACGGCTTGGACCCTTTCAGCGGCGAGATTACTGCCATAGAAAAGCTCACCGCCCTGGACGACGCCCGCCGGGAAACAGCGCGCATCCTGCGCGAGACCCTAGATTACTACCTGGCAGCCCATACCTCCAGCCAGAGCCCCTCGCCCGCCGGGAGCCGGGTGCGGGAGGTCTTGGAGCGCATCGTGCGTGAGCAGGCGTTCACCGTGCTCAACCGCCTGTGCGCCCTGCGCATGGCGGAAGGCAGGGGCTTGCTGATTGAGTCGGTCGGGCGCGGCTACCAATCCAGGGGCTTTCAACTCTATGCCCGCCTGGCGGGCAGCGCCCTGGGCGAGACTGGCGAGGCGTACCGCAGCTATTTGTTCAGTGTTTTTGATGAGTTCGCTCTCGATCTGCCGGTCTTGTTTGATCGTTTCAGCCCGCAGGGGCGGCTCTTCCCGCGCGAAGGCGCTTTGCTCAGGCTGCTGGAGTTGATCAACGCCCCCGAAATCGAGCCGTTATGGGCGGAGGACGAGACCATCGGCTGGATCTACCAATACTTCAACAGCAAAGAAGAGCGCCAGAAAATGCGCGCCGAATCCCAGGCGCCGCGCAACAGCCGCGAACTGGCGGTGCGCAACCAGTTCTTCACCCCGCGCTATGTGGTCGAATTCCTGACCGATAACACCCTGGGGCGCATCTGGTACGAGATGACGCAGGGGGCGACCGGCTTGAAAGAGACCTGCCGCTACCTCGTACGCCGCCCAAGCGAAATATTTTTGAGCGAGGGCGAGGAAGCGCCAGATCAGTCCGAAGCCGATGAGAACCTCTCGCAGGTAGAATTGCTACGCCAGCCAATGTATATCCCCCACCGCCCGCTGAAAGACCCGCGCGAGATCAAGATGCTCGACCCGGCGTGCGGCTCGATGCACTTTGGCTTGTACGCCTTCGACCTGTTCGAGCGCATCTACGCCGAAGCCTGGGAATTGGAAGAACAACTGGGCGCAGAGGCGCTCTGGCGGATGGGAGACCTGCGCCCCCTGCACGAGACCTATCCGGACAAATCCGCCTTCCTGCGGGATGCGCCGCGCCTGATCCTCGAGCGCAACATCCACGGCATTGATATTGACCCGCGCGCGGTGCAGATCGCCGGGCTGAGCCTGTGGCTGCGCGCCCAGAAGAGCTGGCAGGCGCAGGGGCTGAAGCCGCATGAGCGCCCGCAAATCCGCAAATCCAACGTGGTCTGCGCCGAACCGATGCCCGGCGACCGCCGGATGCTGGAAGAGTTCCTGGCGACGCTGAGCGAAGATAAACTGGAAGCGCTGATGCGCCGAACCTGGCAGGCGCCCGCCGGTCAGAAAATCCGCGTCACGAAGCAGATGGCGCAGGCGTTGGCGAAGCTGGTGCGCACGGTGTGGCAGGAGATGGAGCTGGCGGGGGAAGCCGGCAGTTTACTGAAGATCGAAGAGACGCTGCGCGGTGCCATTGCCGCGGCGCGCCAGGAAGCGGAAGAAAAAAGCCCCCTCTTCCGCGTGCTGGAATATGGGCTGAACGAACCCCCTAAAGAACAGTACGTGCAGGCGATGGCTGGCGAAGACCAGGACTTCTTCGACCGGGCGGAGGGATTGGCGCTGGCTGCATTGCTAGAATACGCCGAACAGGCGGAGAATGGACACGGCTACCGGCGGCGTTTGTTTGCCGAGGACGCGGCACAGGGGTTTACTTTTATTGATCTCTGTCGAAAGAGCTTTAATTCTATTCTAATGAACCCACCATTCGGTGATGCATCGGAGTCAACAGCTGAATATCTGGGTAATCGTTTTCCCACATGGAATAGAAACATTCTTTGTGCATTTATTGATCGCGTCATCCAATATCTTGCTTCTGACGGATTTGTCGGCAGTGTAATTGATAGAACAGTTACAATCAAATCAACTTATGAGACATTCCGAAGAGAGATCATTTTCGGAAATAAAAGATTACAGACACAGGTAAATCTAGGCTGGGGGGTTCTAGATGATGCAAATGTAGAGGTTGCAGCGTTAATTCTTTCTCGTGAACAAGCCAAATCTCCAAATGTGTTTTTTGACGTTAGTAAATATCCGCTTGAGAGAAAGCCTGAGACACTACTGAGCGCGATAATAGACATCAAATCATTGAATTTTAATGATTCTATATTTTATTGTGAGTCTCAGGATCTCGTAAATTTACCCAATGCAGTTGTATCGTTTGAGTTTCCATTATGGTTCCGACGTTTTTTTAGTAACTCTCCTAGTCTTCAAAATAATGGCTTTTGTGCTTTTGTTGGGCATTCATTTAAATCTGACCGGCACTTCAGACTCTTGTGGGAAATAGATTCGCGTGAAAACATCGAGTTTAATAAAACGTCTTGGGCATGGGTATATAACGGTGGTGACTATTCTCCATATTACTACGCCGAAAGGGCCATTGTTTTATACGGTACAAATGGAAGCGCTGTTGCTAATGATCAATCCATTACATTTCGAAATATTAATTTGCATGGAAGGTCTGGTATTGGGTATGGTAAACGTGGTGATTTTATAGACAGCCAATTGCTTAGATCCGGTCACGTTTTTACTGTAGAAGGGGAAGGAGTACCCCTAAACAATGAGGAAGAGTGTTTCTATTATTCAGCACTTTTATTGTCACACGTATTCTCTTTTGGTATCAATTTATATTGTGGTCAACATAAGTATCCTGGTTATGTAAATATATTTCCCTCCCCCAAGCCTGAACCTGATAAAAGAAAAGCTGTCGCGGAAAAGGCAAAAAAGATCTGGGAAATAAAAAGGGATTGGCAAATTGGTGATGAAACAGATACCGTTTTTTTGATTCCACATTTATTGATGGTTACTGGGAACTTATCGGAAAGAATTTCTGAATTATTAAAAATAGAAATGAAGAGTAATGATGAGATAAACATGCTTTTGGACCAAATTGATTTTGATTTTGAAGAAATTTATGCCTTAAATAAACAGGCGATCCTTCAGGTACGTAACACAGCAACCTATCGTCCTAAGGATAAAGTATGGTTAGAAGGCCCATGTGATACTAGTGGAAAGGAAATTTTCTTTATAGCAGATGTAATTCAATATGTTATTGGGTGCATATTTGGTCGCTGGGATTTGAGGTACATTAATAACCTTCCACAATTATTGCCTCTAGAACTGAGCCAACCCCCGAATCGATATGCCAATGGCGCATTGCTTGCTAAGAATGTTTGCAGTGATTATCCGATAAAAATAGTATGGGATGGTATTTTAGTTGATGATGTGTCCAATCAATTTGATATAACCCGAAACGTGAGGATTGTGTTATCAAATATATTTGGTGATTCCTGGGATGATTTTGAACGAGACATAGTTCAAAAATTGAAATTTGAAACGTTATCTAATTATTTGAATAATTCAACTGGATTTTTCGACCATCACAAAAATAGATATTCGAAAAACCACAGGATAGCTCCAGTATATTGGCCGCTTTCCACACCGTCCTGCTCCTATACCCTGTGGCTGTATTACCATCGCCTGAACGACCAAATCCTTTACACCTGCGTCAACGACTTCGTGGAGCCCAAGCTCAAGCAGGTATCCGAAGAGTCTGCCCGCCTGCGCCAAAAGCGCAGCCGCAGCGCCGCCGATGAAAAAGAACTGGAGCGCCTGACGGATTTCGAGCGCGAATTGAAAGACTTTCGCGCCGAGCTGCTGCGCGTGGCGGCTTTCTGGAAGCCGAACCTCAACGACGGGGTGCAGATCACCGCCGCGCCGCTGTGGCGGCTTTTCCAGCACAAGCCGTGGCAGAAGAAGCTCAAAGAGACCTGGGAGAAGCTGGAAAGAGGGGATTACGACTGGGCGCACCTGGCGTACAGCATCTGGCCCGAGCGTGTGCGCGAGAAGTGCAAGACGGATAAATCACTGGCGATTGCCCATGATTTGGAAGAATTGTATGTAGAGCCAAAAACGGTAGCCAGGTATAACAATGAACCCAAGGTGGATATGCAAGAAGAAATGAACTTGTAAAATTTTACACCGATAACAAGCGAGACTGATATGCCGCGGTATGAAGATTTTAAATTGATCGTTGATGGAAGTCCAGGTAGTTATACCATTGAGGCGCATGGACCATTTCAGATTAGCGTTCCCCCAGAGCCATTTTTATTAAATTGGACGGACGACTTGGCAGATTCGGTCAAGGCGATGCAAAATGGTGATCCCGTCACACGTCAACAGCTTGAAGCGGTTGGCAGTCGTTTATTCGAAGCTGTTTTCCGAACCCGGATCTACAGTGCTTATAGTCGAGCTAGATCGATGCGCCATGAAAATTTCAGACTCCGCCTGAAGCTTTGCATTCGCCCACCTGAGCTCAATCAATTACCTTGGGAACTCTTATATAACAATATTGATGAAAAAGGTTTTCTTGCTCTAAATCTGGATAGTCCTATCTCGCGGTACATCGAAACCATCACCCCAGCAGCCTCGCTACTGGCGAGACGCCCCTTGCGCATCTTATATGTTTCATCTTCGCCGATTGATCTTCCATCCCTGGCAATTTCTGACAGCCTAGAAACCTTGAAAAAGAGTCTAGGTGACCGGGCAGAGATCACAACTATTCACAATGCGGGTTTGGAAGATTTTCAGACAGCATTGCGCCAAAAAATTCGATATCATGTGTTGCATTACGATGGGCATGCCTATTTTGATGAAGATAAAAAAGAAGGCTATCTTTGCTTTAGTGACCTAGCGAAAAAAACTCAAGAAGTCAGTGGTGAGATGCTGTCTAATTACTTGTCAGGGAGTTCGATCCGTTTGGTAGTACTGGCGGCATGTCAAACGGCTAGTACATCAAGTCAAAAGCGGTTTTCCGGTATCGCGCACAAGCTAATGGTGGCTAGTTCTTTACCAGCAGTTGTGGCAATGCAGTTCCCAATTGAGGATCAATCTGCCATAGCTTTTGCGCGTGGCTTTTATAGCGCCCTGATTGACCAATATCCAGTTGATGCAGCCTTAGTGGAAGGTCGCAAGGTTGTTCAAAGTTCTTTAGGTGAGCGTGCCTATACATGTCCCGATTGGGCAAACCCGGTTCTTTTTATGCGTTCACCAGATGGTGATATTTTTGCTTCGAATGAGATGACAGAGGATGCTTTATGGGAGATCCTAAATCAATTTCATGAACACCACGAGAAGCTGAATGAGTGGAAGGATTTACACGATCACTTAGATGGAATTTTGAATTCGTTTAATCCATTTGCTAAAGCTATTGAACGCGCCGATGGGCAACGGATAATCCCTAATCGGCGCAGCCTATTAACCTTGTTTAACCCCGTGGCACAAAAGGTCAAATTCATGTTGGATTGGGCCGCAAAAATCAGATATATTGGATTCCCTTATCAAGAGTCCCCTTTAGGTAGTATTGATGGACCAGATTGGGCTATTAGATTGGCTATATTAAGCCAGGAAATCCAGAGACATTTGGGATTTACGCACCAACAAGTAGATGAAGCCCCTGAATCGGCTTATCCCAGTTCCATGGAAAGCTCCTTATATCGCTTTCTTAATATAAAGAATCGGTGGTGGAACAAGTTGGAACAGTTATCTGATGAATTTGAACACGAGGCTTATTTTTACATGCACAAAGCTGACAAGAGCTTGCGCGAGGAAGCGTATAAACTTTATGAATTGTCCAAGCAGAAGCTTGTTCTTTTACGCCAGGAGACTGAACAATGAATGATTTCGATCAACTGCAAGTACAGCACGAGTCTTTGCTTAGACGCCAACTGGCGGGTGAGGATATTACTCAAGAGGTTCAGGTATATATCAAGCTTGTTCAAGAAAAAAGCTCTTCGATCAATGTAACTGGTGAACGCGACCAATTGCGGGCAAATTTGCGCTATTGGGCTAACTACATTTACGAAAAAAACAACAGCTATCCCAATATAGACCTGGCGCCGGCATCTGTTGTAAGTTTACGGAAGAGTAATTATTTGAGATATAAAATCTTCTTGTTGTTGCTACTCGGATTAATCCTCATCGGGTTATTTATCACTCTGGGATTTCCCCAGAAAATGTATTTTCTAGCTTTTAGTATTCAGACCCCCACCAACACAGTACGTATCGTATCACCCACTTGGACATCCAGCCTGACGCCCCCTGCCAATTCGACTCCGACTGCCAGCCTGACGGCGACCCCCAACCGAACGCCAACCATGACCACAATACCCATAACTTCACGAGAGACCGCTACACTTACTCCATTGAGTGCAGACATCTCGGTAGAAATCAGCACTCCGGCTAATGGAGATTGGGTGCAGCCAGAAACTATTTTTCGAGGTCAATATCGCAACTTGCTGCCCGGTTGGTCTATTCACTTACTCACTCAGCCGCTCTCCAAAGGCGGCTTGATCTATACTTTGCCCAATTTTTTTATTGTCCCGGAAGGCATTCAGAGTGGTGAATGGGTGATTGAAACCATCCTAGGTCAAAACCAAGATTTAGAAACCCAGGAAACATACATTATCCAGGTTGTAGTAGCTTTGGATGAGAGCGGGCGGAATGCGCTGATAGAATCTGAAAGCACAGGTGTTATAAAAATCCCTGATGGCATCATCCCTTTCCAAGCTTTAATCACAGTTCGGCGCCAGGCATTCAAGAATATTTCGGGTGTCCGCATGATTTTCAGTCAGTGGTTTGCGGATAACCTGGAATTGGTCGCCAGTCTGCCGGATGGATCTGATCCAGTACAAATCACTCATTCTCCCTCAATAAGTGAACTCGAACCCAGTATTAGCTCGGATGGTACTCGCATCGCCTATATTGGACGCCGGCGCGATATCAATCGTAATCCAATATATACAGTTGAGATTATAGAGAGTAACGGTAGAAATCCGGTCATTATTGCCCCAAACCAAGACGGTGTAATTTATGAAACACCCCTTTGGTCAAGTGATGACCGATATCTGGTTTACTCAATTGGTAAAACTGATCCTTCCTCTGGGCAAACAAAATGGTCAGTACAGGTCTACGATCTTGAAAATCAGCAAGCTGTTATCACGTATGAAGACAAGTATTCTTATAGGTATCCATTCTGGATACCCGGCAGCCATAAACTCGTTTTTAATGGACGTATAATCACGAGCGGCACTGGAGGATTTTTGATTGCGAACCTGGATGGAGCTGATCCTAAATCGGTAGAGGTTTTCCACGATTCTCCGTATTATGAAGAGGTTCAACCTGCCATTTCGCCAAACCAAAAATTTCTATCGTTTATGGGATGGCATAAAAACGAGAAACGAGATATTTTCCTTGTAGACCTGCAAACCAATAAAGTGTCCCAATTAACCGATAATAATATCGCAGAATTCTTACCCAGGTGGAATCTGGATGGTACAGCCATCTTTTTTTGGAGGTTGAATATGGTTACAGGTAATTATGAAATTTGCTCGTATGAATTAGCAGCCCAAAAATTATCTGTCCTATTGGAATCTCAAGAGGCTTTAATTGACCCCTATGTCGGTCAAATCAAAGCTTACCTGCCAATCGTTCCATAACTGCGAAACTTCTAAAGGGCTGAATGAATGTCAAGATTTTTCTTACTTTCAAAGATATACTAACCTAGAATGAGGAAATCTGGATTGCCAGGTGTAAACGATTTAGAACTGTATAAACACGAACTCTACCTCGAGCTGCTGGGGATGGCGGCTTTTCCAGCACAAGCCCTGGCAGAAGAATCTCAAAGAGACCTGGGAGAAGCTGGAAAGAGGGGATTACGACTGGGCGCACCTGGCGTACAGCATCTGGCCCGAGCGTGTGCGCGAGAAGTGCAAGACGGATAAATCACTGGCGATTGC
>Ga0101944_10001261_pt1 | contig 55504 bp, 58 predicted proteins | sample DewCreD2012metaG_FD_75245 | JGI IMG/M metagenome (GOLD analysis project Ga0101944, IMG submission 75245) | Hot spring sediment bacterial and archeal communities from British Columbia, Canada, to study Microbial Dark Matter (Phase II) - Dewar... ...
ACTTGGGATACGGATGGAGGACGGTCTCATCAAATGTTGTGGTCTCTCTAGCTAACAGGAACGCCATGAAATCTGCAGCCCTCTCTGGATGCTTTGAATTGGGATACCTTGTAAACGCTGGTAACTTGGTTGGGCGATACGAGCGGCTATACCTTCTTGGCTTTGCATATGAGTGCCTCAATGCGAACAACATTGTTTACGATACAGTAGTCAAGATGGGGAAAGATGGCACCACAGGTAAGGTGCTTTGCGAGGTTCTCGAAAAAGCCCTAAACGAAGGGGTAATCAGGGTAAAAGAAACCCTCCCTTCAGGGTTTAAAGTCTTTACTCCTGTGGACTTAGAGCTTTGGAACGCATATGCTGCCAGCGGTATGTTAGCAGCGACCATGGTAAACTGTGGAGCTGCGAGGTGCGCGCACAGCGTCTCTAGCATTATAATCAATTACAACGAGCTGCTCTCCAATGAGAGTGCACTACCTGACGTTGAGTTTGGCAGGGCGGTCGGCACTGGTCTCCTGCTTGACTTCTTGACGCACGCGCTCTATGGAGGCGGAGAAGTCGGGCTGATGAGTGGCAACCACCCTAACTTGAAGACCACAAAGCTCTTTGCGATGCCTTGCGTCTGCGCTGCGACTGCGCTTGATGCTGGCACATTGACATACCCTCCTGAGAAGATGACCGCGATCTTCTCGCAGATCTTTAAGAACGTAAAGGAATTCCAAGATCCGATCAAATGCATTGCGGAGAGCGCCCTTAGTGCGCAGATAGGAGATGAGTGATGTGAAAAAGGAACCAGTTGAAAAGGTGAAGTATAAACCCCAACTATGCCCAGGGCGGACGCTTATCGCCGAGAACAGGCGGCGTTACCTGAATTCGGACTATAAGCTGAAGAAGATCCGCTCTCTTTCGGACGAGGAGATCACGAAACTTCTTGGCTTCAGGGCTTTTGGCGAAGCTTACAAGTCAATACACCCCCCATTGGCCGAGATCGGTGAGCCTGATTGCCCCATAAGGAAGGTTGTTGAACCAACTCCAGGCGCAAAGGCAGGCGATGCAATAAAATTCATACAGTTCACGGATTCGATATACTATGCCCCAATAATGTCCTCAATAAGAGGGAGGATGTATCACATGCGTTACAGGGGATGCGACGTGGGTGCACTTTCAGGAAGGACCCCGCTCGAGATGCGCGAGAGGGACCTAGAAGGCATCGTCAAAGAGCTGCTGGAGACCGAGATATTCGACCCCGCAGTGAATGCTGTCCGCGCGATCACAGTCCATGGGCACTCTCTCCGTCTAGATGAGAACGGCGTCATGTTCGACGCGAAGCGTCGGACGCTATACTCTCCAAAGGACAATTGCATATACTATATCAAGAACCAATGGGGAAAAGTTCTCGACACGCCGATAAATTTCGGCCAAAAGGCGAGTGAAGAAGACCTCAAGAAGAGAACTGCGGCTTACAGAAATGACAATGTGCGATTCGAGGAGGACGAGGCTGAGTACTTGAAGGTGATCTTCAACATGTACGAAAATAGGGTAAAAGGCGGGTGGGGGAAAGACCTCCCTCCGCAATAATCCTTTTTTCTCGGCATCTCGATTAATTTATCAAAGACCCGATCAGTTGGGCTTCATATAGCAAAGATAAACAAACGGTTTATAGTACTGACAATCGGAATCACGTTAGCGGTAATCGCTATTGGCTTTATTGCTTGGGCAGAATCCACCCCGCCACCAATGCCGGAAGCACTGGCATGTATGCAGTCAAGTGAGGGGGTTAATGTCAACAAGGGCGCGTTTTACTCATTCGAGCCTGCAGATGGTGCGGCGAAGGCAGGTCTAATATTTTACCCTGGCGGCAGAGTGGACCCAATTTCATACTCCCCTTACGCATTCTCATTGGCCAAAAAAGGCTATCTCGCCGTGATAGTACCCATGCCCCTTAATTTGGCTATCTTCGGAATCGAAAAGGCATCTGAAGTCATCAACGCATACCCAGGAATAGAAACTTGGGTCATTGGAGGGCATTCGTTGGGCGGCTCTATGGCGGCTCAGTATGCCTCGAATAACCCTAACAAACTCAAAGGCCTTATACTCTTGGCTTCTTATCCGCCCGCATCAGTGAACCTATCGAGCCTGCCAATTGAAGTGCTCTCGATCTACGGGACAAACGATGGCTTGACTAGTCTAGTTGAGATAAATGCATCCAAAAGCCAACTGCCCTCCACATCAGTCTTCGTCGAGATTGAAGGTGGGAACCATGGTCAATTCGGCTATTACGGCAAACAAGAAGGAGACAGGGAAGCGACAATCTCACGAGAGCTGCAGCAGTCGATAGTCTTGAACTACACATTAGCTTTATTTGGAGACCTAGGGTGAGTCTAATTATGCGCCTTAGGAACAAGATCCTCCTTTCAATCCTCATAGTCATCGCAGCAATCCTCACCCTTCCAATGATAATACCGATCCCTCCCCTTGAAGGGACGGTTTCACCCCAGGCACTCGCTGATCCGGACAGTCACTTCATTAACGTCAGCGGGATTAACATGCATTATAAGATCTTAGGCAACGGCTCGCCTAACATCCTCCTCCTTCATGGCTTTGGAGCCAGCGTCTTTTCATGGAGGGAAGTAATGGCTCCGCTTTCGTCATATGGAACGGTGGTGGCTTTTGACCGCCCAGCCTTCGGATTGACCTCGCGCCCCATGCCTGGCGAATGGGTCGGCGAGAGCCCTTATAGCGCCTCTTCTCAGGTCGATCAGATGATCGAATTGATGGACAAGCTGGGCATCCCCAAAGCAATCCTGATAGGGAATTCAGCTGGCGGGACGATCTCTGTATTGGCCGCCCTTAAGTATCCCGAGAGGGTTGAGGCATTGGTACTCGTCGATCCCGCGATATACTCTGGCGGATCGCCCTCATGGACGCAGGTACTCTTCCTGTTCCCCCAATTCCAGCGATGGGGCCCATACCTCGCAAGGCAGATAGCAAGCCAGGGCAATTCTATAATCTATCAGGCTTGGCATAACACTTCTCTCATAACCCCGGACGTCATCGAAGGCTACAGGAAGCCATTACAAATTGATAATTGGGACAGAGCACTCTGGGAGCTTACCGTTGCGAGCAAACCACTAGGACTGGAAAAGAGGCTCGGGGAGTTGACAATGCCGGTGCTAATAATAACAGGGGACGATGACCGCATAGTCCCGACAAACCAAAGCATAAGGCTGGCATCCGAGATACCGGGCTCCACTCTTGTCGTTATAGAGAATTGCGGGCATGTGCCACAAGAGGAATGCCCCGAGGCATTTCTTACCGCTGTAGCCGAATTCCTAACCACTCTTGGCTACTGACTTTCGGCGGATCGAGAGCGACGTCACTCTCTCTTTTCTGGCGGTGGCCTCGGTGGCAGGACCCTGAATTTTACGCTTGTCTTCGCTCCACTCAACAGGTCCTGGACATCCGAAGCAAAAGCGATAAGGTTCATGCTTACAAGAACAAAGCGCCCGTCCCTCGACCTCCTGAGCCTGATCTCCCCCTCCTTGCGCCAATCTGCTGCAGGCGCGCTTGGCTGTTGGGTTGACGGCTGCCCCTCGTATACCTGCTTCTGCTTCGGTGTCGCTGGGAGCTGATCCCATTCAACGTACCCCATCTGATCTCTCTGCTGTCCCCCATAACTGCTCGGCGCCTTTGCAACCGGCGCTTTTCTCTGTGGCTGCGCGCCGCCTATCGTGAGCTCGATGCCAAGCTCTTCCGCTTTCAGCTTAAGTTCGTCGATGATCTCGTCTGGTATCTCCCAGAGCTTCTCTTCGCGGCTCCATGTTGCCCCGACCCCCCTTGATTTAATCCAGGCGACAAGGTCTTGATTATACCTGAAAGAAACTTTCACCATCTCAAATCACAACCTACAACGGTAATGCGACAGCATCCAAAAATAACTCTCTAAGGATGCATATATTAAAATTCCGAATAGAATGGTATGTGGGGGTCAGGCTTGATCACACTGCTCGTGATGGGCCCAGCTGGTTCAGGGAAGACCTCGTTCAGCCATTCTTTTGGCAAGTGGCTTGAGGGCGAGAACTATAGTGTCTGCTATGTCAACCTCGATCCGGGGGCTGAATTGCTACCATTCATACCTTCATTTGATGTAAGGGAGATCGTCACGACTAGAGCGATGATGGAGCGGGGCGGCTTGGGCCCCAACGGGGCGCTAATCAAGGCTGCCGAGATTATCGAGGAAAATATTGGGCAGATATTGCGCAAAATTAAATCGTTCAAAGCTGACTACGTTATTGTCGACACCCCTGGCCAAATGGAGATTTTCCTATTCAGGAAGCTTGGCTCAATATTCTGCGATGGGATAGAAGGAAGGAAGGCATGCGTTTTCATTATGGACCCATCTTCTCTTCCGAAGAAAAGCGACGTAATTGCATTGAAGCTCCTCAATCTAGTGATCGAACTGCGCCTCGGCGTCCCCTCCCTTGAGTTAATCAACAAGATCGACCTGTTCGGAAATCGAGAGAGGGCTGCTTTCCTAGAGCCCCTCAAATATCGGCAACCTGAAGAAGGACTGCGAGGCGAGCTGGCGTCCAGCATACTGGAGACCGTTTCAAAACTTGAGAAAAAGAAGAGGGCGGTCCTGATATCGGCAATCACCGGTGAGGGCTTTAGGGTCGTGCTGAGCTCCCTCGGCGAGCTTTTTTGTTCCTGTGGCGACCTTACGTAGCTTACTGATTAATGGGGCTTGCCTGCACATCCATCTTCTTTCCAGCGAAGGCCTTGAATATGTCCGTCCCGCTAAGGACCCCGATGATCTGGCCGTTTTGTCCCTTCACAGGCAACCTCCACACCCCCCATTTACGCATCAGGGCTGAAGCGCTGGCGACGTCCTCCTCCGCATCAACGGTGATCAGAGGGGTGGACATTATGCCGCTCAGCGAGACGTCCTTCCCGAGGCTGCCCATCGAAATGACTTTGTAGAGTATGTCCCTTGTCGTAACGATCCCGATTGGCACTTCATTATCAGTGACGATCAGGCTCCCGACCCCAGCTTCCTTCATGTATTTGCCCGCTTCGTAAGCCGACGTTCTCCGATCGATTGTCTTGACCGACGTCTCCATGAGATCCTTGACTTTTGCTCTCGAAAGAACCCTGTTCAGCGTCTTCCCGCTTGGCGTCCGCGGGATACTCGCGACGAACTCGTAAACTCGCGGCACCTTGAAAGCTGCAAGGCTCTTCCTGCAGAAATCCTCCATCTCCTGAGGCGTCGCTGTAAAGCCGTCTTTGAGCACTATGAAAGCCTTTACGTTTTCTCCCCTGACGGGGTCTGGCAACCCGACGACGGCGACCTCCTTGACCTTTGGGTTCGTATGTATGACCTCTTCAACCTCACGGGGGAAAACCTTGAAGCCGCTCGCAATTATCATCTCCTTCTTCCTGCCGACTATCGTTAGGTAACCTTCTTCATCGATCTTCCCCAAGTCCCCCGTATGGAACCACCCGCCAGCAAAAGCCTCCTCTGTCTCAGCTGGCTTGTTCCAGTAGCCTTTCATAACATTGGGTCCCCTAACTACGATCTCACCGACCTCGTTGAAACCCGCGAATGCCCCGTCATCGTTCAATACCGAGACCTCGACTCCTGGCAATGCTGGACCAACAGACCCGCTCTTTCTCTTCCCCCTGTATGGATTTGACGTGATTACAGGGGCAGTTTCTGTCATGCCATACCTCTCGAGCATCTCGATGCCAAACCTCTCTTTGAACTTATTATATGCCTCGACAGGCATGGGGGCAGAACCTACGGTCCAGAGCCTCACCGAAGAGACATCATGGCTGTCGTTCTTGGTTTCTAGCAGCTTGATGTACATGGTCGGCACCCCCATGAAGACGGTGCACCTGTTGTTCTGTATCTCCGTCAGAACTTTTTCAGCATCGAAGCGCTCCAAGACGACCATGGAGTAGCCGCAATAGGCCATTCCGTGGATTACTATGCCGAGCCCGTGGATGTGGAACATGGGGAGCGCCATTAGGAGCCTGTCGTCTTCTGTCAGCTCCCAGAGCGCTGCGACTGCGCTTATGTTGGAGATGAAGTTCTTGTGGGTAAGCATCGCCCCTTTGGACAGCCCCGTCGTCCCAGAGGTATAACAGATTACCGCAATATCCTCCTCAGAATTCGCACTCTCGAGAGGATCAGGACTCTGCCCTTCAATTATCCTGTAAAAAGAATGGGCTCCGCCCTTTGGGCTATCGGAGACCACAATTATGATCTTCAAGCATTTCAGCTCTTGAATCACCTCATATATGTACTGGCTGTTCGCCTCTGATGTTATGACCGCAATCGCGCCAGAATCATTCAACATGTACCTCAATTCATGCTTGCGGTACATAACATTGAGTGGAACGGTCACGGCGCCCGACTTCAAGATCCCAAAGTGCGAGATCACAAACTCTGGGGAATTCTGTATAAAAAGGCAAACCCTGTCGCCTTTTTTTACGCCGAGCTGGATCAACGCTCTGGCAAGCCTGTTAGAGAGTGCGTCCACCTCGTCAAATGTATATTGCCTTTCGCCCCATTTTATTGCGGTTTTTTGAGGGAGCCTCTTTGCTGTCTGTGAGAATAATAAATCGATGCTCATGCTCTCACAACATTCTATCACCTTCCCCATAGAAATTAATAAATATTAATAATTATCATTATTTATAATTAATCAATATGGGGGTACAATATTGTGGCAGCGCTTTCTTCGCCTCAAAAAGAGATCGTGATCGCCCTTCTGGAGCTTTACGATAAAAAGCGGTCTCTCGTTAAGAGCAAGGAGATCGCAATAAGGACAGGTAGGGATGAGGGGACAGTACGGAATATTATGCCGATACTCCGCGCCATTGGCATGGTGGAAGCTATACCAGGACCAAGGGGGGGATACATGCCCACAGGGAAGGCCTATGAGAGCTTCAACGTCCCCAAGAACCTGCGCTCGCTCGCCGTCCCTATCTATACCAGGAAAGGCACGAAAACGGACATTACAGTGACCGACATACTATTCAAGAGTGTTTTCAGCCCTGATTTCTGTCAGGCAATATTGAAAGTGGTTGGCAACCTTTCGACCCTCAATATTGGCGACGAGGTTGTGATCGGCCCAACGCCCTCTGGGAGGATGATCATCGAAGGAAAGATAACTGGAAGGGACGACCTTCACGGAGAGCTGCTTCTTGAGGTAATAAACCTGATCAGCATGCCAAAGGTCGAGGTAAGCAGCGTCATGTCCAAGCGCATAGTTACCATACCGGCAGAATCGAAGCTGGACGAGGCCGCTGGGATTATATACCGGGAATTCATCAGGGCAGCCCCTGTCGTCAGCAACGGTCAGCTTGTAGGAATGATAACGAGTTCAGACATCGCCAGATGCGTCAGCGAGGGGAACGTTCAGATCACAGCTAAGGACGCGACGAGCAGGAAGCCTGTGACTATAAATGCCTCCGAAGACATAATCGAGGCGATGGAAAGGATGCGCCGCTCGAGCATTGGCAGGCTAGTGGTAATTGACCCGCAGAACAAGCCTGTCGGGATAATAACTCGCACAGACATACTCTCAAGGATCCTGAGGCCATTCGAGATGGTTAAGGAAAGGGGTATCGAAGAAGCGATCCATAGCTGATCACTCTTTTTGATCACCGACGATCTCAGATATCCTGTTCAGATCAGCAGGAATCTCCACAGGTCTGCCGCAGACGCTGATCACTTCCTCGGGATCCTTTAGGAGGTGCCCTGTGCAGACGCAGACGACTTCAGAATCTGCGCTCATCTTTCCATTTTCAGCGGCTTTCTTGACCCCTGCGACTGCAGCCGCGCTTGCCGGCTCGACCCCTATGCCCTCGAGGCAAGCTATCAACCGCTGCGCTAAAACTATCTCTTCGTCCGTGACCGTGTCGAATAGTCCATTGGAGCTCCTAATCGCATCAACTGCCTTTGGCCAGTTCACGGGATTCCCGATCCTTATGGCTGTCGCAAGAGTTTCTGGCTGGACTACGGGCGTGAGCTTCTCAGAATTATCCCTCAGCATCTTGACAACAGGGGAAGCGCCTGCGGCTTGCACTCCGTACATCCTTGGCAACTCTTCTGAAATTCCACTCTCCTTGAATTCTTTGAACCCCTTCCATATTGCTGAAATATTGCCACAGTTCCCCATGGGGACAGAGAGGAATTCAGGGACATGACCAAGCTGCTCCACGACCTCAAAAGCCAACGTTTTTTGGCCTTCCAGCCTCCAAGGGTTGATGCTGTTCAAAAGGTAGATCCCCATCTTGATGGAAAGCCCCATGACTAGATTAAGGGCCTCATCGAAGTTGCCTTTGACAGAGATTACCCTAGCGCCGTGCATCAATGCCTGGGCAAGCTTCCCCATAGCGACCTTGCCCGAGGGGAGTATCACGTAGCAAACAAGCCCTGCTCTGGCGGCATATGCTGACAGGGATGCAGAAGTGTTGCCTGTCGAAGCGCATGCCACTGCCTTTGATCCTAACTCGACTGCTTTTGTTACCCCGAGCGTCATACCCCTGTCTTTGAAGCTGCCTGTAGGGTTAGCGCCTTCATATTTGATGTATAGCGCCTTCACGCGGGCCCATTTTGCAAGCTTAGGGCAGCTATAGAGGGGGGTGCCCCCTTCGTCCAACGTGACGGGCACTTTGCTTCTTATTGGCAGGAAGCTTCTGTAGCGCCAGACGCCCAAAGCGCCTGAGAGCTCTTTGAGCGAAATTTCAGGCATCTCATATGACACCTCAAGCAGGCCCCCGCACTTGGGGCAGGAATAGATCACCTCATCGCTTCCGAATTTGCTGCCGCATCCCAGGCATCTTAGCTCTGCATCAGACAACTCGCGCCCCCTCCTTGTTGCATTCGTGAGTGGAAAATGCCGCCTTCACCCCATGACTACCGAATGCGTCTTTCATGGCTTTGCCTATTCTGACGCCTTCTCCCTCTGGAGCGATGGCGAAGATAGAAGGCCCTGCACCGCTTATCGAACACCCGTAAGCGCCATTGCTCAGTGCCGCTTCCTTCACATCCTTGAAACCAGGTATCAGTACTGATCTTGCCGGCTCTATTATCACATCCCTTGAGATCCCGCTTCCCAACAGCTTCAGGTCTTTATTCGTTATCCCTGCAATCAAGGAGGCAAAAGCGCTCATCTGGGCGATAAGCTTGGACAGAGGCACCTCTCTTGGCAGGACCTCGCGGGCCAGCTTAGTCTTCTCCTGGGCCATCTCCAATTCAGGGCTCACGACCACGATCTCTGCACCTTCGATCACATTTAGCCTGCAGACCCTTATTGGGCTATAATCCGTTATGACGACCACGCCCCCAAAAAGGGCAGGGGCAACATTGTCTGCATGCGCAGCCCCACACGAGGCCCTCTCCCCCTCCATGGCGCAAATGAGAAGCGCCTCAGGCTCGAGCGGCCTCCCCAGCAATTCATTCACAGCAAAAGCCCCGGCAGCCGAAGACGCTCCCGAGCTGCCCATTCCCATCCTTGGGGGCACACCTTTGTTTAGCCTCATTGATAGCTTGACTTCCTCATTCCCGGTCTTCTTCAAGACTGCCCTCCCTGCGACAAGGCTCGCGTTATTCAACGCATTTGATATCGTCTCGCTGCCTACGCCTGTGACAGTTATCGCGTCTTCCCCATCTTGGCTGAACTCGACCTCAAGTATATCGGACGGCCTATCGAGAGCCATGCCCATCAAATCATATCCGGGCCCAAGGTTCGCAATGGTCGCGGGCGCACTGACCTTGATCATGTCTCGCATTTCTTTACCATCCTTTGTTACCATTAATAGCGGAGGCGCATTGAGTGCAGAACGTTTATGGCGATCTTATCGATCAGAAAGCCTATTGCACCTGCTAGCCAAATCATAAGAAACGGCACTCCAAACATCAAATCCTCCTTTGAGCTTGCGACTATTAGTTTTATGGTAAATAAAAAGATAATGGTTGCTGCTGGAAACCCCTCAATTATGCGCTGAAGCGCCTCGCTGCATCTCAAAGAAGGATAAATATCTCGTTAAACACTATTTATGTAAAGTGATAATGTTGCCATCTGTAATTTTAGGAAGAGTTGATGAATTCCCTCCGGGCACAAAAAAGAGCATCAGGGCATCCAAAACTCGGGTCCTTCTGGTAAATGTGAACGGCACCTTTTATGCGACGCAATCCCTCTGCACCCATTTGAGCAATCCGCTATTCACAGGGAAACTCCAAGGATACCATATTTGGTGCGATAAGCACTGGGCGGCTTTTGATGTCAGGGATGGCAAGGTAATCGAGCTGCCTGAGGGGATGGAAAAATTGGAGCCACTGAAGACTTACCCAGTCAAGGTCGAGGACTCGAAAGTGATTGTAGAAGTGCCAGAGTGATCTCTTGGAGCTCCCTTTTTTACTGATGAATAGATTTAAATGCTAAAGCAAAGTTTTTCATAAAAGGTGCCTGTTATTGAGCAAGCCAGACTTCAAGTTCTTCAAGCAAAAATCGGAAACAATTGACCTATCCCCTCAAATAATTGAAGGGCGTAAGCGTCTGCTTAAGGAGCCAGTAGAGCCCGTTGATTTGGGGAGGGTCAAGAGCATCGGGGATCTTGTGGACGCATGGAAAAGCGGCGGCATCCAATCAAGGAGCCTTGCCGAGTGCGCCATCGTTTACGAGAACATGCTCACCGACAAGGACCGGCCCACCATATTCCTAGGCTTGTCAGGCGCGCTGATTGCTGGGGGTCTCAGGAAAGTAATAAGCACCTTGGTGAGAAAAGGGCTTGTCGATGCCATAGTCTCCACAGGAGCGATCCTCTATCAGGATTACTATACTGCGCTCGGTTACAGGCATTACAAAGGGACGCCTAATGCAGACGATGAGAAGCTGCACGACCTTTACATCGATAGGATCTACGATGCATACGTCGATGAAGTGGGTTTCGTCGAATGCGATGATCGCATATCGGAATTCTGCTCAAACCTAAAGCCAAAGAGGTATTCTACAAGAGAGTTCCTCTTCAAGCTCGGATTAACCCTGAACGACAAGGATTCAATACTGTATAGTGCATCAAAGGCCGGCATCCCGATATTCTGCCCTGCGATAGCTGACAGCTCGATTGGAATAGGGCTAGCCGGCTACTACAGGTGGGCTAACGATAACAAAGTCAGAACCTTCACAATCGATACATTGAAGGACAATGTCGAGATCGCGCAGATCGTCCTTGCCTCAAAGAAGACCGCTGCCATTTACGTCGGCGGGGGCGTCCCCAAGAACTACATTAATGACGCTGCGGTGATGCTCGATTACACGAAAGGCCATGCTTACGCCTTCCAGATAACGGCCGATGCTCCACATTGGGGCGGTCTGACAGGCAGCACTCTTGACGAGGCCAAGTCCTGGGGAAAGGTCTCAAAAGCCGCCACGAGGGCAACTGTGTATGCAGAAGCAACAATTGCGCTGCCCCTCATAGTGGGATATGTCCTTCAAAAATGTCTGGCAAAGAACAGGTCAAGAGTCAGATACTCTTGGGGCGAAGGAACCCTAACGATGCGCCATAAAAACGCGTGACCATCGGCAACTGAATGAACACTTACTCCCTCTTTTGAACAATGGTCGGCTTTCCGTTGCCATCGGTGCTGCTCGGCCTATAGCCCTCCAGATCAAGAGCAACTCGATGGAATCCGAGGTCATGGAGCTTAGAAAGCAGCCCGTCAAGCCCCTCCATATTCACGAACTCTTGGATCCTGTCTCTCTCGACCTCTATCTTAGCAAGCTCGCCAAAGTTCCTTACACGGACGCAATCAAAACCCCTCTCCCTTATCGCCCTCTCTGCCAAGTGGACCTTCCTCAATTCCAATTTGGTGATCCTCGCGCCATGCGTGAACCTTGTTGCAAGGCAAGAATTAGGCGCCTTCGGATCAAATCCCAAAAGCTTTGCTATCCCTTTAATTGCAGCTTTGTCAACTCCCACATCTATAAGTGGGCTCCTTATCCCTTGCTCCTCAAGGGCCCTCCTGCCGGGCCTATCTGACTTAAGATCATCAAGGTTTGTCCCGTCAGCAATGCAATAATGACCCCATTCTTTTGCGATCCTCTTTACTTCTCCCATGATCAACAGTTTGCACAAGTAGCACCGCTCACGTGGATTCATCATGATTTTCCTTGGAAGCCTGACCTCGTGTATAATGTGCCTGATCCCAATCTTTTTTGCAGCAGCCCTGGCAGCCTCAATTTCGTCGTCTGGGATGAAATCGCTTTTCACGGTGATTGCCAGCGCCTTTTCTTTAAGGCTAGCGAAAGCCGCTGCGGCAACTACAGTGCTGTCGGTCCCCCCAGAGTAGGCAATGGCGGCGCCATCCTTAGACCTGAACCAATCGATTAGTTTTTCCAAGCACGCTTTTGCCCTCAAGTTATTGCTTTCCAAGCTTCTCGACCTCCGCGTCCACTGCCACCTGATATCTCCTGCTGCCTACCCCCCTCACGAGGCGTCCTGAAATCTGCTTGACTTTTAAATTTTCCTCGAGATGGGGCAAGACTTCGCAGATTGCCGACTCGACTGCCTTATTTTTTTGCCCGCCGCTTATGTGAACATACAAATGGATCGCGCCTTCATTTTTAAGGAAGCGTATGCCAAAAGGCAGGTACTCAATAGCCAATTCTGGCAGAGGCATTAGGACCCTGTCGGCTATCCCCCCTAATTCTTCTGAGTACCGTTTTGCATCCCCCAGCAACAGCGTGACGATTCTCTCAACACGGTTTTTCTCGCAGTTCAAAACCGCGTAGTGGTGCGCATAAGGGTTGTTATCGATTGAATATACGTGCGCTGGTGATGCGTTCTTAGCTATCAATATCGAGAAGGTGCCGACGCCAGCAAACATGTTTACCACAACCTCGCCCTCATTCACTAGCCTCGCGATCCTCGCCCTCTCATAAGAGAGCCGAGGGGAGAAGTAGACTTTCGAAAGATCTACGTGGAATGTGCACCCGTGCTCCCGGTAGCATGTCTCTATGCTCTTAGCGCCAGCGAGCCATTCAATCCCCCTGACCCTGTCCCCCTGCCTGGCTGGGGCACTCTGCCTATAGACGCTCTTTACCCCTTGCATCTTACTGAGCAGTCTCTCGCCTATCTCATGCTTCCTCCGCTCGAGTTTTTCAGGTATCTTAATTATGGCAATATCGCCTATGACATCAACCCCCGCAGAGACCTCGGGGAGCTCATCCTCCGAAAGGATATCTTTGAGCGCCTCGACAACAACCCTCTTCCTCATGGCTATGTCATTCACACCTTTGGCTTTAGAACGATCCTTACCCTTAGCTTGTCCTCGAGCCTCTGGAGCTTCTTCCGGCACCTCTTGATGACTAACCCCATGCTCTCTGGAGGTATCATTATGGTGATGTCCCTATCTTTTGTTATTATTTCAACGTCGTCCATCTCGACGAACTTGCCTATTATCTTTGAAATTGGGGAAAAAGCAGCGGGCGCCCTTGCCCTCTCCCTCTGCCTCATTGGGACTACAAAGGTCCTTTCGCCAAAAACGTAAATCTCATACTCGACCTCGCCCGTCTCGAAATTCTTCACCTGGACAACAGGTCTCGTGAGATCAGATTCGGTGAGGCCGTGGGGTATCTTTACCGTCGTTTCCAGCTCATACACCTTCTCAACTCTGCCCTTGTCGATGAATATGACTGTGTCTATCACCGACGGTATTACCCCCAGCTCAACCCTTCCGAGGAACCTCTGAATCGAGTCGATTGGGGCGGTTGCGTGTATCACCCCTACCATGCCTACTCCAGCTAGCCTAAGGTCGGTGAATATTTTGAAGTCATCCGTATCCCTCATCTCGTCAAAAAAGGTATAGTCTGGTCGGCTTAGAAGAAGAACGTCATGGAGCTCCTCTGAAGAAGAGCGCGTCTTTGAGTACTGCGTTGCGATGGCTGGCAGATGCAAGTCCCTGGGGGATTCAATAGTCTTCACGATCTTCGACTGGCGCAAGTAGAACTTCGCCAAGGCCTGCGCGAAGGTAGTCTTGCCCATCCCGGGGGCCCCGGCTATCAGGATGCCCTCGGCGCGCTCTTTAAGTCTATTGATCAAGACATCCTGCAAGTTGTAATCTTCTATCTCGAGGTCAGCAATCTTCCGAGTGATCGTCAGTTCAAGCTTGTCAGAGAAGGGAGGGAATGTGATTATTATCCTGCTGTCGTTCAGCATGACGATATTCGAGCCCTCTCTCTTTACCTCGAGAAAGCCTTCTCCCCCCTCCGCCCTCTCCAATATGTCCTGGACGATCCTGTCGATCTCCGCCTTCGGGATCTCCTCCTTCGATATCTCTACGAGTTGCCAGCTCCCCGGCTTCCCAATCTTGGCTCTAGCCCGGGTCCCGTCCTTGAGGTGTATGGACATCGTGTCCTTGGTAAAGTACTTGAGGAATGCAGGGGGGGAGGTGAGCTTGGTCTTACCCTTCAGGACCTGGATGCCTATTGCATGTGCTGCCTTGGCGAGGCTCTCGTTGGACGTAGCCAGGGCATAGCCCCCCTCGTAAGACAACTCCAAAGCGACTTCGTCAGGATCATCACTTCGCCTTTTCCCGGTCATCAACTTGATCTCGATGCCAACTTGATCTGCTGCGCCCTTCAGCTTTATCAGCTCATCAAGACCGATTATATCCCCCTTCTCTGAATCATTCCTTATGCGCTCAAGCACAAGATCAGGCAATATGACTCTCTTCGTTATCTTGCCGCCTAATACTAGGTCAGCCATAAACCCTGACTTGATTGAAGAAAGGTCGGAGACCGCTTCCTCTACACTCATCTTGAGAACCTGAGACAATCTTCATTGGCAGCATATAAAAATGTGGTGCAAAACCTGTTTTTCGCTCTCCATCGGCTGTTGGGATCCGCATTTCATACGAGACTCTAATAATAGTGGTGACATTCGCAATGAATCTTTCTAGCTGATCGTTTTGGTAACCGTCCGATCGCCCAAAAATATTGGTGCCGAAAAAGTCACAGCTCCTTGCGCATGAATGGGGAGTTTGGCAACCGCCGGTATCCGCGCAAACGGTAATAGCCCCTGACACCAACTCCGGGCAGGACCACGATTTTCTTCAGTCCATATTCTTCGAGAGCCATTCTTTCAGCACTTTGCAGGAGCAAGGTTCCCCACCCCCGATGCTGGAAAGCCATGCTATGCCTCTCGCCAACCGGAATCTGCATGCCATAGACGTGGAGCTCTCTCACGATAGCATTGCCGGCAACCTCCTTCCTGTGCGCATCGGATGATGGAATGCGCAACCTGAGAAATCCAATTAACACATCTAGCCTCTCGTCTTCCACTGCCATGAAAATCTCAGTCCCGCCCCCAGCACTGTATTTGGTGGTGGTGAGTTTGGGGTTCATCCCGAGAAGGTCCTTCCCCCGTCTTGATGCCAGGCCTATTTCCCTGCACCTGATGCACTTGCAACTTCTCCCCTCTGCAGCCAACCTGTTTTCGACAATTTCCCTCAGGTTGCTCTTTTTCACGCCGTCAATTATTATGCCTGCAGGAACATCGCGCTGGATCCTTGAAACCCTTACCCATTTGGGAAAGAAGGCGTGCGCCCAACAGATGAGATCCGCTGCCTGATCGCAAGACAGAGGGCGGTATTCCCCCTTTGCCCATTTCTTGTACAGCTCAGTCCCTTCGATTACAAGGGTCGGATAAATCTTCAAGTAATCCGGTTTGAACCTCTCGTCTTCGAAAATTGCCCTCAGGTCTTGAAGGTCCTGGGATATTGAGCTGCCCGGCAGGCCGGGCATCATGTGATACCCTACCTTTAGCCCCGTATCACGCAGGATCCGCGTGGCTCTAAGCACGTCCTCGACCGTATGCCCTCTGTTCACTCCCTTGAGGATCTGATTGTTGAGGGATTGAACGCCCATTTCAACCATTGTGCAGCCAAGCCTTATCATCCTGTCAACCTGGGGCTCATTCGCGAAGTCAGGCCTCGTCTCCATTGTTATGCCAATACACCTGAACTTCGCGCGCTCATTTTTTTCCTGGACCCTGCTTAGGTACCTCCACTTCGTTGGTGCCCTGCGCGGGAAATCGTTCATCGCTTGGATGCATCGCGTAACGAACCACTCTTGGTAATCGAGTTCGGTAGATGCGAATGTCCCTCCCATGATGATTAATTGGATCTTGGATGGCCTGTGACCGATCGCTTCATATTGCCGCAGCCTGTACCTGACCTGTTCATAAGGATCAAACTTTAGCTGAACCCCCCTCATCAGAGCAGGCTCCTTCCCGAGATAGCTCTGGGGAGTCCCACACTCTACTCCGCCAGGGCAGTAGTCGCAAGGGGAATCCTTTGGGCACTTTGCAGGCTTGGTCATGACTGCCACAGTGTATATCCCAGACGCTGATCGCACCCCTTTACTACGCAACAAAAGGAGCTCGTCCCCCTCATCATCCCTCAAATATTTGATTATGTCATGGTCTCTTGGGACTCTCTTACACCCTTCCTCTTTCGCTATGCGATACTTGAGCTTTGCAAATTCTTGTTTGGTGAATGGTTTTGATTTCAAAGCTACGATGATTCTGCGAGCGACTCGCTCCTCTATGCCTTCATCTCTACCCCTCATCCCATCAGGTCTCAAATCATTTCATCCTCATGAAAAGGCTTCATTCCTCTCGACAACTTGCGTTTCATTCTGTGGCAGTGGGGCTCTGCTTTTCGATTGAACCCCATTCTTATAGGTTGCATTGAGTTCAACGATTTAGAAGCATGGATGCCAGATGCAATTACAATGAGAAGAAAATGAATGCAAAGCATTTTCGCCTTTACACCCCGCCCAGATCAGGGGTCTTGTAGCCCAGCACCACCCAGTTTTCGTTGAATAACCTTGAGCGGATTCTCTCTCCATGCGACCTTTCTATCCTGAATCCTGCGTCCATCACCGTCTCTTCAAGTTCTTTTTTCGTGAATAAATGGTAAAACCTCTTGGCTTTCTTCCCCCACTCGATGCAAGCGTCCCCGAACTCGCCGCCTTTGAGCCTACTCTTAAGCATCGCCGGAATCTTCTTGGCAAACCTCAACTGCCCCCTTGCCCAAGCCGTCACAAGTATCCTGCTGCCAGGCGCTGCAACTCTGTAAACCTCCTTCATTGCGGTCAATCTATCACTCTTTTTTGGGATGTGGTGTATCAGGGCTATCAATGCCACGGCGCTAAAGGTGTCTGATCTGAAGGGCAGGTGGACCGCATCGCACCTAACGACGTCCACAACTCCTGTTCTGGCGGAAGCCGTCCTCATAATGATGCCCAGCATCTTTGCCGATATGTCAGCCGCCACAACGTTCTCTGCCCCCTGCTTCACGAACTCAGCAGTGTTCCTGCCTGCGCCGGCGCCCAAATCAAGGACGCGCTCGCCCTTGCAGCTCCCTAGATCGGAAAGGCTTGGCCAAGGTCTGCGCCTCTTGGCTGAGAAATCTTCCGCAACCTCGTCCCATGCCGCGTTGATCCCTCTCCGCTCACCAGCTGCCATCTCTACTCACTTTTCAAGAGCAGTATTTTATCGACGATTTCCACGAACCCCTCTCCATACCTCTTAGCTGCTACAAAATTTGCTACCCTCTTAACCTCATCAGGCGCATTGGCGACCGCCCCCCTGAATCCAGCATATCTGAGCAATTCAATGTCCGTCATGCTGTCACCGATGCCAGCCAGCTCTTCTGGCTTAATCCCGATCCAATCTGCTGCAACTTTCACGCCTGCCCCTTTGTCCACCCTCTTGTCTATTATATGGTATGCAAATCCGCTGTCAATCACCTTTATCCCTTCGATTTCGGAGACTATCTGACGGATCTTCTCAGGAGCCAGCGTCCTCAGGATAGCAAGGTCTGCAAACCTGTAGACATTCGACCAAGTCTCTTTGACCTCGCTGCCGAGTGCCTGCCTCAGTTTCTCAAGGGCTTTCTTGGGCCCTTCGATGTTGCCGAGGATTTTCACCTTGCCCCTGTACTCGACTACCCCGCCATTCTCTGCGATTATTGGGCCTGAACACCCTATGTACCTGGCTAATGACTTTAAAACGCAGAGTGCATTCCCCGAGCAGAGCATGACCTTTATGTCGGCTTCTTCAAGCCTCCTGACTGCTGCGACCGAATCGATGCTAAGCAGCGAATTATCATCCGTCATAGTCCCATCGACATCAGTGGCAACCGCCCTTATCATCGTCCCACCTCAAGCAAAGGTCCCTTCACATTTACTTATTGCGAAAGTTGCTTCTCCAGCTCGATTTCTAGCTCGTTCGGCTGCAGCAGCCCTCCTAGGCGGCTGATCTCTTTCCCCTTCCTGAAGAATATGAAGGTCGGTGTAATGTAAACCTCGTAAAGATCTGCCATCTTCTTGTTTTCGCGCATGTTGAGTTTCCCGAACTTTGCTTTACCTCCATACCTCGTTGACAACGCCTCATAAATGGGCGCCATCTCTGCGCAAATGCTGCACCAAGGATCCCAGAACTCAACAACCGTGAGCCCCTCAGAATCAATAAAGCTGTCGAAGCCTTTGTCATTCACATCAATTGGCATCGCCATTATTTCTGCCCCATTTGTATTCTCCAATGATCGCTTTTTACCCTTTCTGCACTCGAATTATTTTTATAAAAAGCTTTAAAACTACATGACGACGACTATCTATATTGTGTTGAGGTCAAATTAATGCCCCAACTGAAGGTTCTGGGCGGAGGCAAGGAAGTCGGGAGGAGCTGCCTTCAACTCGACATAAACAACCACCATTTCTTGCTTGATTGTGGTATAGACCCCGCATCAGAAGGCGAAGGTGCCTTGCCAAAAATAGCGGGCACGAGTATAGAGAACATTGACGCCATATTCGTATCCCACGCACACCTCGATCATACAGGCGCCATACCGACACTTGTTCGGAGGGGGTTCAAAGGCAACATTTACATGACGCTGCCGACCCTCGCCCTGCTGAACCTCCTGTGGCAAGATGAGCTATCGATAATGGAGCGGGAGTGGGCAAAGGAAGATCGGCTTTGGTCCTCAAAAGAGATGCACAAGGTTCTAATGAAACTGGCGGTTGCCACGACCTATCATGAAAGATTCAAACTGAATTCGGTCAATGTAAATTTCCACAATGCCGGGCACATCTTGGGCTCAACTATGACGGAGTTGTCATACAACGACTTCAGAATAGTCTACTCTGGCGATCTTGGGACGTCATCCAATCACCTCCGATACTGGAGGACAGATGACCTCGCCTACCCCGATGTACTAATATGCGAAGGCACATATGGTGGCAAGAACAGGAAGAGCCGCGACGAGATCTCTAAGGAGTTTATTGACTCTATAAGGATCACCATCGAAGAAGGCGGAAAAGTGCTAGTCCCGACCTTCTCTGTGGGGAAAACGCAGGATCTGCTGAAGATACTGAAAGACAATTGGAACAGGTTTCCGAACACTGACGTTTACCTGGAGGGCATGGCGATAGAGACCCTCAGGGTGTATGAGCAATTCCTGATATACATGGATGACAAAGTCAGGAGGGGGTACCTCTTCAACAACATAAACCCATTCCGTTGGGAAGCCCTCCGCCTCTTCCGGAGCATCAAGGAGAGGAAACAGCTTCACATGAAGGATGAGCCGTGCATCATCCTTGCACCTTCAGGAATGCTTAGAGGCGGCTGGAGCGTTTGGCACCTAATACATATGGCTCCCTCAAAGAAAAACGTCGTCGCACTCTGCGGTCATATGGAGGAAGGGACCACAGGCCATGGTCTTTTAGAGGGGAAAAGACAATTCGACCTTAGAGACATGATAACCAAAGAGACAAAGTCCGTAAATGTCAATAGCAAGATCGCCCACTTCGACATCTCGGCGCATGCCATGCACAATGAGCTCTGCAACTACATCTCAAGGATAAAACCTGAGAAGCTCATCTTGGTGCATGGCGACCCTGATAGCTTGTCGAGCCTAGCCGATTCTGTGCAGCAACACGCTGCCCAAATAGTGATCCCCTCGAACGGGGACAAAGTGGAGCTAGCGACAAAGATGAATTTCAAAGAGACATCAAGGGACGTCGACCTACAATTGTCCAAAAATACTTCACTTATACTCCCCAAGGACGCCTCGTTTAGGGTCAAGCACATGGGGAAGATCAGGTACATGAAGACAGAGGATTTGCGGTCATTGGTAAAGCAATGAATCGCCTATCCATGGAAATATTCGGATGCCCCGTGATCGACCTTCTCCAAACCAGGGATGCCGCAGGCATCTGCCCTACATTGCCTGCATAGCCTGAACTGCGGCAGATATTTTTCAGCCGCCGCCCTTGCCGCCTCTAGCTCTTTGCAGCTGGGCCCCCTCTGGTCCTTTAGATCGTGCAACGGTATTAATGGTATTATGTTCATCAGACTCGCCCCCCTCTTTGCGGCCTCTGCAGCGATCTTCTCTATCTCGCCGGCGTTTATTGCGGGTATCAGGACTGTGTTGATCCTTACAACGATCCCCTTATTCACTAAAGCCTCAATTCCCCTCAACTGCTTCTCTATAAGGAGCTTGGCCCCCTCTTCTCCCCTCAGCGTTACCCCGTTATAGGTTACATAATCATAGATCTTAGCTCCCACTCTTGGATCCACTGCATTCATCGTAATTGTGACGGTCTTTACGCCAATGCGGGAGAGCTCATCTGCCTTTTCTTCAGCCAAGAGTCCGTTAGTGGATAGGCATGCTATAAGCTGCGGGTATCTCTCTTTAACCATCGTAAGCGTCTTGAACGTCTCATGATTAGCAAGAGAATCGCCAGGGCCTGCAATCCCTACCACCTTCAGATCAGGGTTGCTCTTGACTTCGGCCTCAAGCCTCTTCATCGCCTGGTCGCTTTTTGATATGCACGCAGCGACGCCGGGCCTGAATTCGCACTTGTTAATGGACCTTATGCAGTATTTGCACTGTATGTTGCAGCGCGGGGCAACAGGCAGGTGTATCCTTGCCGCCTTGAAATGGGCCTTTATTCCAAAGCAAGGGTGGACGGAAGTGAGGTGTGCGTACTTCGAGCCTACTCCTGCCCATTTCGGATTTACCTCTTCAGCCATGTCAACCCCCCAATTATCATATATAACGATGTTATATATATCTTAGCTTGTCCACTTTAAATAGGCTTCTGCCAGCCTCTTGAGGGCACCTGGGAACTCCCTGCTTATCACGTATTTAGATTCAGATAGCCTGTATTCAATTATTCCTAGCGGAATAAGGTAGTTCTTCAGGACCGCATAAGCCGCGCTCCTCCTCCTTACTGTAAGCCTTTCATTAACATACTGCGAGAGCTCGCTGGTCGTCACCCACCTCGTTTGCCCTCTCCCTTCCTGATCGCTCTTCATCCTCATCCAATCAAGCAGTACAGTTGCGATCTCTTTGTAGGATTCAGCGTTGGTGAAGACGACTTCCATGATCTCCTTAATGGCCATGTTGCTGGAGATCGACTGGGCATTGAAGAACATCTTGCCTGATCTTCTGGCTGTATTGACGATCCGCCTTGGCATGCTGATGACCATCCTTACTATGGGGATGTTGGATATTTAATTGTGCTCCAAAGATCCACTAGTGGCATCCAAACAAAGTATTTATCCCGAGCGAATAAGGTGATCTTCAGGGACCTGTCCTCAGGTCGTTCCCCTGGTGATGTTCTTGGAAGCGCTCTTTTCACCAAAGACGGTCTGTGTGGTCGGCGCCTCAAGGAACGCTGATTCGTGGGGGCATGTGATCCTAAAGAACTTGATAAACAGCGGCTATGCCGGCTCCATATTTGCTGTAAACCCTAACGCGGATTCTATCTTGGGCGTGAAGTGCCACCGCTCATTGAGGGATGTGGAAGCCCCCATCGATCTGGCTATAATAGTCGTCCCCGCCAAGCTCGTACCTTGCGTATTGAGTGAGGCTAAGCCAAACATGATCAAGTATGCCGTCGTGATATCTGCTGGTTTCAGGGAAGCTGGAGCCGAAGGGCGCCAACTAGAGAAAGAGATGATCGAGATCGCGCGCCGCAACGGCACAAGGATTGTGGGTCCGAATTGCATGGGGCTTTACAATTCGTATAACGGTCTCGGCGCAACCTTCACTTCGCTGCTCCCTCGTGAAGGCGGAGTCTCCTTCATATCTCAGAGTGGGGCGGTCGGCACAACGATGCTCGCATGGGCAAAGATTGAGGGGATCGGTTTCAGCAAGTTCATAAGCCTGGGAAATGAATCGGACATATCCCTCCATGAGGCGCTCCGCTTCCTGGCTGATGACGATTCCACAAAGGTAATCGCCATTTACATGGAATCAGTCAAGGACGGCAGGCAGCTCGTCGAGGCGTTCAGATACTCTTCTGAGAGAAAGCCCGTCATTGTGATGAAGGTCGGCATCACGTCAGCGGGGGCTAAGGCGGCGGAATCCCACACGGGAGCCCTCGCCGTTGAGGACTCTCTGATAGACGGCATATTCCGGCAATTCTGCATAATAAGGGCAAAGGATCCTGACGAGCTTTTCCACTTAGCAACCTCGTTCGCAGAGCTGCCCATGCCGAAGGGACGCTCGGCAGTGGTGGTATCGACCGGAGGTGGCTGGGCAGTTGAGTGTTCTGATCTCGCTGAGATGGAGGGGATCGCTCTGCCTCCTCTGCCAGAAATCGTAAGCTCGATCGCTGACCGCCGCCTCCCGAGGTATTGGTCGAAGAAGAACCCAATCGACATGGTCGCCACCCCTGACCCGGAAGCTTACTATGAAATACTTGAGGCCGCGCTCTGCCAAGGAACTTATGATTTCGCCTTCCTGATCGGCTATGGCACTATTGGATCGATCGCCATGCCTTTCATAACCGACAAAGAAGTTGAGATGACTCAACGCGTCTTGCGTCTCATCGAAAGAACGGAAAAGCCCGTCTATATAGTCGATTTCCTTGGCCCTTCAAGGAGCGAGAGTGCCAGGGCATTCATGAAACTCGGCTTGCCTGTATACATCAACGTAAGCTCAGCGGTACGTGTGGCGTCTGAGATGATCCGCTACAACGAGTACAGGAAAAAAATGCGTAAGTAACCTGCCTATAGTAAATAATTTCGCCGAACGCGTCCCCATCATTTCAGGTTAAGCCTCACGTCCTCCTTTACCACATTCAGGACCATGCTGGTAACGGTCCTCTTAACAGCCCCTATCTTGAGCGTCTCTTTTATGAAGCTGTTCAGGTCTTCGCGCGTCTTGAATTTGGCCACAGCTATTATGTCAAACTCTCCGGTGGTGTCATACACTGCGGTAACAGACTTCGATCGCGCTATCGCCTGCTCAACATCCACTATCTTTCCACCCTCGACCTGCATGAGGATGATTGCTGTAAGCTCATACCCCAGTTTTTCAGCATCAATAATTGCAGTGAAGCTCTTAATTACGCCGGTTTCTTTGAGCTTCTTTACCCTGTTGTGGACAGTGCCTACCGACATGTTCAGCTTCTTTGCAATGTCCCGGTAGCTTGTCGTGAAATCGCCCTGAAGCTCGTTCAGTATGATCAGATCAGTTTCATCTAGATCCATATCCATCTCCCCTATATCGATGTGCTACAATCCTTGAGCTTGTTAAGGACCACATAAGTCTTTGTTTTTTGGGTGAAATCCATGCCTCTGACGAACTCTATCGTCTTCTCTAAGTCCTTGACAGTTCTGCAAGTGACTTTCATTATAATGTCAAAGTCACCGGTGATTGTATACAATTCTGATATCTCCTCCTTGTTCATCAGCTCTGAGCCTGCAACAGGCCCTATCTCCCCCCCAACATCGACGCCGACAAAAGCTGTGATGCTCTTCCCGATCTTCTCTTGATCCACCTTGATCGTGAATTGGGTAATCACCTTCTCATCAACGAGCTTCTTCATCCTCCTCCTTATTGCGGTCTCGGATATCCCAATTCTCTCTGCTAATTCTGTGTAAGACATCCTGGAATCCTCGGTCAAAAGCTTCAGAAGCTGCATGTCGATCTGGTCCATAGGCTGCGCCTCATTGATGTTTATTGACGTACAATATAAGTTTTTTAAGCGAAATATGATAATTGAAAAATCTGTTAGCCCATCGGCCCCGACGAATCAGCGCATATGCATTTTGACGCTCGCCAGCGACCTATTGCGCTGGAAGCACCCAAAATGAGAGATCATCATTATATCTCGCCTCTCGAATATCTTTCAACGGTTACTATGAGGCCCTCCTGCGAAGTAATTGCGAAGTATGTCCTTCCTGTATTCAGATCACTCATTGCAAGGGAGCTCATAAAAAAGTATGGCCTCTCCCAGAATGAGGTCGCGAAGAGGCTAGGGATCACCCAAGCTGCCGTCAGCCAGTACATAGGCTCAAAACGTGGATCTTTGATGGCATCTGAACTCGAGAAGATTCCTGCAGTCAAGGAGGCCTTGCCCGGGATAATTGAATCAATATCAAAGAACGATGACCCTGATGTCGTCTTTACCGAGTTCTGCAAACTGTGCGTCACTATCAGGTCGTCAAAAGAGCTATGGGGCAAGATCGAGGAGATATTGGAAACAAAATGAGCCAACCTTGTCATATCTTCTCGCTGAACGACATCCACCTGTTCCCGCTCTTTGCAACATAGCCTTCAGATTCGAGATACCTCAGGTAAGAGATCAATTGATTCAATGGGTGCACCAGCCTGTATGGGATGTATGGATTTGAAGTGCTCTCGAAATAGACCTTCTCATAAATCTCTTTCAGTGTTGCGCCTTGCCTGGACGCCCTCAAGACGTCTTCCAATCGGCTGATGAACCGCCCCTCAAGGGCCTCAAGATCTTGCGGCCCTAATGGGGTCTTGCCATGCCCGGCATACACCTTCTTGAAGATCTTCAGCTTCTGGAGCGTGACGAACTCTTCCTTAAGGTCCAATACGTTCACTCCGCCGTCAAGCGCCGCATCCCCGCAGAAAACAGCATCCCCGACCACATATCCGACGCTGCCCATCGTATGCCCTGGCAGATCGATCGAATCCACGGTCCAGCCATCGAGATCGAGCCTAAGCTCTTTGAAAGTCGTGTACTCTTTCGGAGCGTTCATGATCCGTGCCACGATCCGCATCATCATCTTTGCGTCATCGAGCTCTTTCTTAGAAAAACCGCCCTCGACTGCAGGCTCATAGATCCTGACAAACCACTCATCAATGCTCTTCTCGTAGGCATCGAGGTAACAGGAGTCCTTATCGTTTATCATTATCACTGCGCCTGTCTTCTGGTGCAGATAACTGGCAAGGCCATAATGGTCAATGTGACCGTGAGTCAACAATATCGCGTCCAGCCTCCCTCCAGAAGCCCTTTTTAGGGCATCATTGATGTAAGCCCTGTTTCCCTCGCCGTCGAGACCCGTATCGATCATTATGCACTTCTCTGACCCTTTAACCAAGTATGAATTCGTGCCTTTACCTGCCCTCCCAAATTCCGCAGGGAAAGGAATGACCAGAGGGATTATCTCCATTTTTATCGATAATATTGAAAGCCCCGTAAAATATATGCTTGTGGATTCCTTGGGCTCATGATCGGAAAAACCTATATATTACTCTAACAAATATAACGCAATAAAATATATGGAGGCGTGACCAATGGAGCGTGCCCTTGATAAATTCGGCGACGTCGAGGGGAAGGTCCTTCAGCTTATGGCCTCGAACTCTGATACGAGCTTCAGTTTCCAAGGAATAAAAAGGAGCCTTCAGCTCCACCAGGAGAAGCTCTCCCGAGGCCTTTCGAGACTGACCGCACTGGGACTAATTGGCAAAAGGGAAGATGGCTACCTGATTACTAAAAAAGGCCTCCGCGCTATCGGCCAAAGTTGCCCTACCCCGGTTACTGTTGTAGGTGAATCATACTTGCCCGCAGATTCTGATCCATCCGTGATTGCGAATGCCCTGAAGGGGCGGTGGTTCAGTGGCATGCGATGGCTTGGGTTCTCCTCCAACAGGAATGGCGTTGACCTGAAGTGGGTCACCGATGAAGGTGACATTCAGGTACAGGCATCATTCTCAGGGAGCAAATTTGAGGTCTCTCTCATCTCATTCCCCCCCAACGAGGAGGGGCGTGCAAAAGAGGTCGCAAGTCGCCTATTCGTCAAGATCATAAACACCATCTATGGGAGAAAAACCGAAGCGATAAATTGATGCGTGTGACTCGATACTCCGAAGCCTCGTCAATAAAGGATTTCCGTAGCTATCTATTAACGGTGATCTGATGACAACAATTGTAGGCCTCAAATGTGTTGATAGCGTTGTGCTGGCTTCAGATAGCAGGGCTAGTAAAGGCGGCATGATCGGCTCGAAGGGAGTGAAGAAGATTTACCTAATAGACGAAACCAAAGCCGTCGCGATAGCCGGGCAGCTTTCGGATGCCAATTACCTAATCAACCTCGTAAAAGCAGAAGCGAAGCTGATGGAGTTCAACCGGGGCTTTCCCCTTACAGTGAAAGAAGTCGCTAAACTACTCTCAAACATGCTTTACTCAGGAATGAGGAGTTATGCGCCGTTCATTACAGAGATGCTGGTGGCTGGGGTAGATGACTCTGGGCCGCAGCTTTTTGAAGCTGACATCAGTGGCGCTGTCACAGACGAAAACTTCACCTCCTCGGGCTCTGGTTCACCCATGGCTTATGGGGTGTTGGAATCGACTTACAGGGCGGCCCTCACCCCTGAAGAAGGGGTTGAGATCGCTTCTAAGGCAGTGAAATCAGCTATAGAGCGTGATCCTGGCTCAGGAAACGGCGTCCAGATCCTTGTGATAACGCCAAAAGGAGCAGAATGGCATAATATGGGAGGTGCATGATGATGATATCGGGTAACAGTCCTTATGATCGCCCTTATGCAATGTACACGCCAGACGGTCGCCTATTGCAGGTAGAGTACGCTTCAGAAGCTGTAAAATACGGATCCCCAGTCGTAGCTGTGAGAGGGAAGGACTTCGCAATAATGGTCGCGAGGACAAAGGACACGGATCCGCTCCTTGACCCCATCGAGAAGATCCATATGGTTGACGAAAACATTGGAGCTGCTGGGGCGGGCTTCACGGGTGACATCAATCTTCTGGTGGACCAGGCGCGAGTCGAGGCCCAGAGGCACAGGCTCGTCTTTGAAGACCCCATAGATGTAAAATCTGTAGTCAACCACCTTGGGCAATTCATGTATTCCTTCACGAGGTATGGGGGAGTGCGTCCTTTAGGCGCTGCCCTGATCGTCGTTGGCTCAGACAGGATAGGTAAGCACTTGTATCAGCTTGATCCAAGGGGCCTTATATTGAGCGGAAAGGCACTAGCCATCGGCAAAAACTCAGAGGATGCAATCCAGCTCCTCAAGGCAGAGTATAAGCAAGACATGCCCCGGAAGGAGGCCCTCGACCTAGCTATCAGGGCGTTATCCAAGGCGGAAGATGGGGAGAGCCCAATCGAAGTTGGGGTCGCATTAGGCAAAACCTTCAAAAAGATGAGCTTGGAAGAGGCAAAGAGGACAATTATGTAGCCCTCTTTCCCCCTCATTTTTTATTATCTATCCTGTTTCGCAGACGTCCTCGTGCTCAGATTCAATCTTGATGCCTTCAGGAGGCTTGATGCCATTCCTTTTCATGTAGTCGAGTATAGCCGACTTCAAACCGTCTGAAGCCAAGTTAGAGCAGTGCATTTTAATGGCTGGCAGCCCGCCTAACGCATCAGCAACGTCTTGCCGGCTTATTTTCAGCGCTTCATCTATCGTCTTGCCTTTGGCCATTTCAGTTATCATGCTGCTTGTGGCTATTGCTGCTCCGCAACCAAATGTCTTGAACTTAACGTCCTCGAGCCTGTCTCCTTTTACTTTAATGTAGATCCACATTAGGTCGCCGCAGACTGGGTTTCCTACCTTTCCTATCCCATCTGCGTCTTTTATTTCGCCGACGTTCCTCGGGTGCCTGAAATGATCCATCACTTTCTCAGTGTACATCCCCATTTACCTCACCCCCGGTGGTGCTATAGGCGACATCTCGCGTAATCCCCTCACTATGTTGGGTAGCACCTCCAAGAGCTTTTCGGCGTCTTGAGGCGTGTTCCATCTGCCAAGGCTCAGCAGCAGAGATCCCTGCGCCTCTTCATGCGGTATGCCCATGGCCAACAGGACATGGGAAGGCTCCAACGTCTTTGAGCTGCATGCTGAGCCGCTCGATGCCGCAATCCCCTCCATGTCTAATGAGAGCACCAACGACTCCCCCTCGATAAAGCTGAACCTCATATTGATATTGTTGGGCAGCCTCAAAGTTGGGTGCCCATTTAGGAACGAATAAGTGATCGCCTCCTTCGTTCCTTTGATTATCCTGTCCCTGATCTTTGAGAGCCTCTCTGCCTCCTGAGCCATCTCGGCTTTCGCTATCTCGGCGGCCTTGCCCATTCCTACAGCACCTGCCACGTTCTCAGTTCCTGACCTAAAGCCCGCCTCCTGCCCCCCTCCAAGTATCAAGGGCTCGAACCTTATGCCCCGTCTCAAGTAAAGCGCCCCGATACCGTATGGCCCGTACGTGTCGCCTGAAGATATGGACATTATGTCGATGCCGTCTCTATTCACGTCAATAGACATCTTTCCGATAGCGGCGGTCGCATCGGTGTGCAGAATTGCGTTCTTCTCGTGGACGATATCAGCAATCTCCTTTATTGGCTCTACTGTGCCGACCTCGTTGTTCGCATACATGACAGTAACCAATACCGTCCTGTCATTCATTGCCCCTTTCAAGGCCTCTACGCTAACCACGCCGTACTCGTCCACCGGCAGATATACGACCTCAAACCCATTTTTCGCAAGGTATTTAAGCGTATTACGGACCGAAATGTGCTCTATCGACGATGCGATTATCCTATTGCCCTTCTCTTTATTCCTGAATGCCGCCCCCCGGAGCGCTGCATTAATGCTTTCCGTTGAACCTGAAGTGAAAATGACTTCACTAGGCTTCTCTGCGTTGATAAGGGAGGCGACCTTCTCTCTGGCGCCCTCCAGCCCTGCTTTCATCTGGACTCCGAAGGAGTGCGGTGAGGAGGGGTTGCCGAAATATCTCTCGTAATACGGCAGCATCTCCTTCAGGACACGAGGCTCAATAGGGCAGTAGGATGAATAATCCATATAGATCTGATTTGGCTGGGCCATCATCAATCACCTTAAAAATAGAGCACCCCGTCCGATTCTAATACGAGGTCATTGAGCGTTGCTGCCCCAGCAACTGAAACGCCGCTTACAAGATTCACTTTTGGCATTCCCAATAATTCACAGCTTTGACTGCATGCGTACAGTTTCACTCCGGCTTTAATTGCTTGGTCCATTACTTCCTTTAGTGTAGGGAACGCCCCTATCTTTACTTTCTCAGCCTCCCCTTTCTTCAAGACCGTTATTCCCTTTATCAAGAAATAAACCGACGCTTCCATACCCATAGCAACAGCAGTCATTGAAAGGATAAAGGGGGCATAAAGCCTCTCCGGCGTATCCATTCCGGAGGTCTGGACATATAGCATCTTCTTTTTATCACTCATCATTTCAACCTCCTTATCAATATCCTCACTTCTTCCCCGTCTTTCTTCACATCCAATACTTCATTGCCTGACCTCTTAGCCCATCTAGGTATATCCTCCGCGGCAGCAGGATCATCTGCAATAACACTGATCGTGCTCCCAATAGGCACTTTCATGATCTCTTCCCTCGTCCTAAAGACAGGCATCGGGCAGTACAGCCCTCTAAGATCAAGCTCCATAACCATCAAATACCTATTATAACTGTGTTATAATAAACCTTTCCCTCATATATCAGTTCAGAGATAGATTTGTGATGGATGAAAATGATCGACGTCCATGCCCACTTGTCGGAGGACCATTTCCCTGATGTTGACGAAGTGTTGTCTAGGGCAAAGAATGCTGGCGTCAAGGCAATAATAAATTCAACAACATCGCCTGGCGAATCCCCGTATGCCTTAAAGCTCCTCCAGAAGTACCATGGTTACGTGTTCCTGACAATGGGTTTCGATCCGACATGCACATCGGCACAAGAATTCGACAGATTTATTGATCTGCTCAAATCCGAAAAGTCCCGGATTGTTGGAATAGGCGAAGTTGGCCTCGATCACTTCTACATCAGAGATGATGCTGTAAGGCAGGTCCAAAAGGGGTTCTTTATTCAATGCATCGAGTTGGCAGCAAAATGCGATCTCCCCCTGGTAGTCCATTCTAGGAGCGCCGGAAGAAAAGCAATCGACCTGATTTCGTCAACTGGGTACAATAGGGTTCTTATGCATGCCTTCGACGGCAAGGCAGGGGATGCCGAGAAGGCTGCCAAAGAAGGGTTCTATTTCTCAATACCTCCTTCAATAGTACGTTCAGAGCAGAAACAGAAGCTCGCGAGGGTTCTCCCTCTAGAATCAATGATGCTTGAGAGCGATTCACCGGCTCTATCTCCAAATATGGGGGAGCGGAACGAGCCTGCGAACGTGCTCAAGGCTGCCCTCAAAATTTCAGAGATCAAGGGCTTGCGCTTTAATGAAGTGACTGATGTTACCGCTGCGAATGCACGTGAGTTCTTCAAAATTTAATTTTAAATGTTCAAGGCAAAAAAGCGGAAATGGAAAGGTAAATTTTTTATACTTTCTGTATAAGAACCAGATTACTGAAGGTGTTTTCGTTATGAAGACAAACCTCCTAATATTAGCGATTGTTGTCGTTGCCATAATTGGAGTAGGAGCTTACATAGCAATGACCTCCACTTCGCCACAGACAACACAATTCAGGGTAGCTGCAATATACGTCACCCCAATCGAGGAAACTTGGAACCAGGTTCTGCATCAAGCGCTTCTAAGAGCAAAGACAGAGCTCGGCATCTCTTATAACTACTCTGAGAGGGTTTCAGAGTCTCAAGTCGAGAACGTGATGAGGCAATACATCAACAGCGGCTTCAACATGATCATCACACACAGCTGGGGCTTCTGGGAAGCCGCTGACCGGCTTGCGCCTCAATTCCCCAACGTCTACTTTGCACAGGGTTCCGGCCTTAACGTTAACTTCGGGAAGAACTTGGCTTTATTCGATTACTACATCCAGGAAGCCGCTTTTGAGGCAGGCGCCATCGCAGCACAGATAACCAACACCAGCAAGCTAGGGATAGTCACAGCATTTTCAGGCGTTGGCGACGTGAACAACCTGCTCAATGGCTTCATTGCAGGGGCAAAGCACGTCAACCCCAATATCAACGTCACCATCTCATACATACTGAGCTGGTATGATCCTGGCGCAGCCAAGGTGGCGGCAAGCGCGCTAATCGCCTCAGGTGTGGACGTGATCTATTCGGAGAGGTATGGCGTCTTTGAGGCCTGCAAAGAGGGCAGCAACGTTGTTGCCTTGGCATTTGGCAACATTGTTGACCAAAACAGCCTTTTCCCCGATGTAGTGGTAGGTAGCGTGACTTGGGATTTGTATCCGATGGTAAAAACAATGATCTTGGGGGCCAAGAACAACAACTTCACGTCCGGCGTTTACTACACAACAATGGCGAACAACGGCTCAAAGTTCATATGGAACCCTGCTTTCCAAGCAAAATACCCAGCAGTCTACAACTACTCTCTAGCGCTTGAAGCACAGATTAAAGCAGGGAACATTACTTGGGTCGTAGGTAACGCAACCGTGCCTCTTTCCGTTCCAAAGTTCGACAACCCGTAGAGGTGGCACAATGCCCCTCCCTCTTATTTTTTCTACAGGCATCGAAGAAGGTTTGTCAAAAGAAGCTTCTTTTTCAGGCGGGAGTGAAATAGATCATTTTAACGATTATGCCCTTTATGTTCGTGGCATAAGTAAGACTTTTTCTAATGGGGTAGTGGCCAACAACGACGTCACATTTGGGATAATCAAAGGTGAAGTCCATGCTTTGTTGGGTGAGAACGGGGCTGGAAAGACTACGCTGATGAAGATGCTGTCTGGGTGTCTTAAGCCAGACAGAGGCGAGATCTATGTTAATGGGGTCAAGACCAGGATCAGCGACCCAAGGAAGGCGGTTCAGCTTGGGATCGGAATGGTCCACCAGCACTTTACGCTCATACCCACTTTCACCGTAGCCGAGAATATTGCGTTAGTGTCCTCCTCCTCTAGGAAGCTGGAATTGAAAGCTGTGGAGGAGAAGGTTAGGTACGTTTCAAAAAGCCTCAATTTTGATATCGACCCGAATACCCGTATTGAGGAGCTCCCCGTTGGCGCGAGGCAAAAAGTAGAGATCCTCCGCCTCCTATGCCAAGACGTGAGTATCCTGATATTGGACGAGCCTACCTCAGTCCTGACGCCTTTAGAGGTTGAGGACTTCTTCAGAATTATTAGGCAATTGAAAAATGATGGAAAATCCGTGATAATAATTACCCATAAAGTGAAAGAAGCTCTTTCAATCAGCGACAGGATAACAATCATGCGAGGGGGCAAGACTATACTTACCATACCGTCCTCGCAGACAACTGCCTCAGAACTTGCTTCATATGTCGTCGAAGGCTTCATCCCCAGCCTAAAGCGGGTACCAACAGCACGTGGGGAGCCAACGCTGAGTGTAAAGGGGCTATTCATAAAGGGCGATCGGGGAGAAATGGCAGTCAAAGGGCTAGACCTGTCAGTGCACAGCGGAGAGATCGTCGGTCTGGCGGGCGTTACTGGGAACGGTCAAAAGGAGCTCGTTGAAGCCCTTACTGGACTCCGTAAGGTCGAGGCCGGGTCTATCTCCCTCAAAACTTGCGACTTAGCCAATAAGCCACCAAACTTCGTAATCAACAGTGGTATATCGTACATACCCGAAGATAGGATGAGGCGGGGGGTAATCCTAGGAATGACCATTTCAGAAAACCTCGCCCTTAAGCGAATCGACAAGGAGCCGTATAGCAAGAATATGCTTATCGATAAGGAAGCCCTCGACAAGTCGGCAAAAGAGCTGATCTCCATCTTCGGCATCAAAGCATCAGACCCATGTGCCACGGCGGGGAGCCTCTCAGGCGGCAACATACAAAAGCTAATCGTCGCTAGGGAGCTAACCAATGGGCCCAATATCGTAATTGCCGAACAGCCGACTGCCGGCCTAGACGTCAAGGCATCTGAAGCAGTGCACCAGAAGCTACTCGATCTCAAAACGAAAGGCGCTGCGATCCTCCTAATATCGGCGGATCTTGACGAAATAATGAAGCTCAGCGATAGGGTGCTGATCGTTTTTGGAGGGAAGATCGTAGGGGAGTTCTCTTCCGATGCCTTGGACATGGAAAAACTTTCGAAGCTGATGCTGGGCTCAGAATGAGAGGGGGGCTCTCGATGCAACTTAAAATTTCGAAATCAACCTACCGCTCGATCTTGAAATCCCTCATCTCAGTAGCCCTTGCGCTCGTTGTGACTTCTGTACTCTTCATACTGACAGGCGCGAATCCGGTATTGGCATATTACTACATGTTCGTGGGGGCCTTTGGAAATTTTAGCCTTACAGTTGAGACCTTGGTCAGGATGACGCCGATCCTGCTTGTCTCGCTAGGGTTGGCCGTCTCGTTCAAGTGCAAGGTCTGGAACATAGGGGCAGAAGGGCAGCTGTATATGGGGGCAATGGTTGGGACGATCGCAGCGGTCTCCCTAGGCAACACGCCAGTGACGCTTCTGATTTCGATTGCGCTCTGCATCCTTGCAGGCATGGCATGGGCAGGCATCCCTGCCCTGATGAAGACGCACCTAGGTATAAACGAGGTTATTACGACCTTCCTCATGAATTATGTTGCAATATACTTCGTCCAGTGGCTGATTGCTTTTCCTTTCAGGAGCCCTGATACCCTTTTCCCGGAATCCGCCCAACTCCCTGCCGCCGCAATACTCCCGATCCTGGTCCCATCCACGCGGCTCCACCTTGGAGTCCTGATCGCCATCTTTCTAGCTATACCGCTCGTATACTTGCTCATGATGAGATCGACCTTTGGCTACAAATTGAAGGCAGTGGGTGAGAACCCTGAGGCTGCCAAGTATGGGGGCATCAACATCAAGAGGACGATGCTCATGGCGCTCGTTATAAGTGGGGCTCTGGCTGGGCTTGCAGGGTTCTTCGAAGTGTCTGGCATCCAATTTAGGATGCGGGGCTCCCTGTCCCCTGGTTATGGGTACACGGGCATCGTCGTCGCACTACTGGGTCAGAACAACCCGATTGGCGTGGCGATCTCCTCGATATTCATAGCAGCGATATACAACGGGGCATTCGAGGTCTCTCGTGTCCTAAATCAGCCGCAGGGGATCGTGGACTTCATTCAGGGCGTCCTTATCATATTCGTACTCTCGTCTGAGAGCATCATGCGTTTCTTGGAGAAGAAGGGGGTAATCAAGCTATGATAGAGATGGCGCTTGTGGTGGGGTTGTTGGCAATCACCCTAAGGACCGCTTCCCCCCTTTTGCTCGCCTCCCTGGGAGAGACGATCGCAGAGCGTGGCGGAATCCTAAACCTGGGGATAGAAGGTGCTATGCTCATAGGCGCCTTCTCAGGTTTCTTAGGGGCGTATTTCACGGGCAGCCTAGTGGTGGGCTTCATCACTGCCATAATAGGGGGCATATCGACCGTACTTCTCTTTGGCATTCTCGTCATTAAAGTGAACCTCGATCAGGTCGTCTCTGGTCTCGCAATCAATCTCTTGGCGACCGGGCTCTCGCTCTACTTCTTCAGGATTGCCTTCTCGCAAGGCAATTTCCCTTACTTGGGCCAGCTCATCGATCCCACGCCTATACCAGGCCTGAGCGGGATCCCAATAATTGGCGATATACTCTTCAACCAGACGATATTCGTCTATATCGGGCTACTGTCAGTACCCTTGATTTACTGGATTTTGTTCAAGACATCCTTTGGCCTCAGGCTTCGATCAATAGGTGAAGATCCATTCGTGGCGTCATACTTGGGGATAAACGTCGAGAGGACAAGGTTCATCTCACTGATCGTTGAAGGGATCTTCGTGGGGATGGCAGGCGGCCTGTTGACAATTTCAATGTTCAACACGTTCGACACCAGGATCGTGGCTGCACGCGGGTTTGTTGCCGTTTCCATTGTGATCCTGGGGAGGTGGAACCCGTGGGGCGCATTGGCGGGTTCTCTCCTTTTTGGATTCACCCAGGCCTTGTCCCTTTGGATAGGGACGTTCCTAGTGGGGCCTGCTGCTCCTTCCATATCCCAACTGCTCAGTCTGCTACCTTATGTTGTGACTTTGCTTGCGCTGGTTGTTGGAGGTAGAAAGGTCAGGGGGCCGGCTTCGCTTGGTAGCCCCTTTGCGAAAGAATGATTAATTATATTTATTTTTATTTTATTTATTTTTAAGGAAAAATATATATAAATATATAAAAAAAGAAGCGCATTATGAAAGGATCGCTAGACCTCAATCCCTAACTCGGCAAGCTCGCTCGCGATCTTCTCATACTTGTCCTGCCACTCTTTCTTAGGTTTTGCCGTGTTCATGTCATAAAGCTCTTGGAAAGTCTTCCCCTTTGGCGCCTTGGATATGTCCAGCAACCCCTCGTATGTCGGTAGCCATGAGTTAAGGAACTCATTCGCATCGGCCCTCCTCATCCCTGCGGCTGCAACGCCGACCTCTTTCAGCATCCTCGCCTCAAGGCCAGTGGCATGATCTGTGAGCTTCCCGCCGCACGAACCGCATCCCATAAGGTGCATCCCGCTTACTGAAGATGCCACGCCGCCTGCCGCTGCCTCCCTTAGGAGCATCTCTTCCCCTGGCCCCGCAGCGCAATAGCAGTCATATATGCTCATGACATCAGTATTACGAGATAGGGCCTGCCCTACCATGCTGATGCACCAGAGGCCAACCCTGTCCGTGCCATTCAGGTTCTTGACGTTGGTGAGGCTGCAATAGTGGTAGCTTGCTGAGTAGGCTACCGCACCGGCCAAATGCTCAGCAACATTGACTATGGCCGTGCCCTCAGGACCGCCAGCATACCCCCCAAGGATAGGCGTCATAAGATTGCCTATATGGCACCCATAGCTCTGCAAGTGCTCTATTAGGGACAAATGGGAAAGGCTTGTCTTCAGCTCTATCATCTGTGCAACCAACAAGCCATCCGAAGGCCTAATTCCGTTCGCCCTGTCGAGCGCACAAAGCTTGGCCTCCGGGCTCACGACCGCTACATCATTTATATGCATCCCTGGTCTTCCGGCGTCGGTTATCGCCTGCCGAGCCCAGCGGGCAAGCATCCGCGCTGCCCTGAATTCCTGAGGAGTCCCTTTCCTGATCTTGAATCCGTCAATTGTTGCCAAGGTCCCTGCGCCAACAGAATCGATAGCCCCCTCCTGCGCATAGCTCCTGAGGGTCTTTACATACGCCTCACCCTCGGTGCAAAGGGTTCCTGTCGGTCCAGAATGAATTACAGGCGGTCTTGGATCCTCGATCCTCCTCATCTCCATTACAACGCTGTCCTTGCCCTCGCCCAGCACGTGCGCTGAAGGTAGGGAGTTCAGGACCTTCTTCACTTCCCATTCCTCAAACATTATGGCGCGCTTCGTGGTTTGGCAGTAGAATCCAAGCTCGAGGAGGATCTTCATGCCCGCCTCGAAGACGTCGTCCGCCATCGAGTCGTCCGCAGGCATCACCTGCTTAGGGTCAAATACTATGTTGTACTCTTTGACGAGCTCCCTTGTCCTTTTCATCAGCTTCATGTCATAGTCCTTTTCTTCGATAAATGGCCCTTCATAAGCCCTTTTTGTGATCTCATCCATTCTGTATGTCCTCATTTTTTCACCACCATTGCTAATACAGCAGATCCAAGTCGAACTTCTCTGCTATCTCCTTCCTCATCTTTAGGTAGACCTCTACCCATTCCTTGTTTGGAACGACCTTCCGCGTGTCGTAGAGTTCTGGGAAAGGCTTACCGATATCGGGCTTACCCTGCTTATCCCTATACTCATTAGCGAGCGCTACGACTACCTCGTTCGCCCTTTCCCTTGTCATCCTTGACCTTGCAACAGCGTGCGCCACTTCAGCCATGAACCTAGTTTCCAACCCGCTCGCATGGGGGTATTTCCCATTAGTTGCAGAGACCCCCAGCGGATGGCTGCCTGTGACGACATTAGTTATTGTGTTCGCAGCAGTCTCATAGAAGACCATCTCGCTGCCAGCACCTGCTGAAGTCCATACATCCCCCATTATTATGAATGGCGCGTTTCTCGCCATGGCTTGGCCCACGATGTTCAAGTTCCACATGCATTCTGGGGCGCTTGTGCTCATGTATTTAAAATGGATAGGGTGGCAGACGTGGAACTCGGACCTGTACATTGCCCTGCCTAGGAGGAAAGACGCTACGAAGCAGACTGCGACCCCCTCTGGCCCTCCAGCATAGCCGCCTATTATCGGATCGACAAGAGTGCAATTGAATGCGCCATACTCTGTGAAGTTGACGACCTTCGATATTCGGTCGAAATCCGTCTTGAGCTCGTTGAGCAATGCCACCAGGTGTGAATCGCTCTTCCTCATGTACCTCTCATGGGCAATCGCAAGATCCCCCAGCGCCGAAACGCTGCTCTCAGCAGCTATGAAGCCGATCCCTGGCCTCCCAGCCCTGGCAGCCGCCTCCCTTAGCATTGTGAGCTCCCTCCGGCAAGCCTGGATCTCGAGGGGCGTCTTGGTTCTTACCTTCCTCCCTTCAACCATCGCAAGCCCGCCATTGTTTATCATGTCTATCAAGGGCTCTTTCATGTAGGAGATTGCCATCTGGAGGTACCACTCCTCTGGGATGGCTGCGCCTGCTTGCCCTCCGCATATTATCGCTGGCCTCGGGTCTTCCACGCCCCGTGCATATAGCACCCTGGAATCCTTTCCCTCTCCAATTGTGATGCTCTTCGGAGCCGATAGGAGCGCTTCCTTCAATTCAGCCTCATCGAACTTGATGACTCTCTTAGTGTCTATGCAATATGCCCCTGCTTCCAATGCGAGCTTCATTCCTGCCTCGAAGACGTCGTCCGCCATCGAGTCGTCCGCAGAGACAATCTGGTTGGGGTCGTATTTGATGCCGTGTTCCTTTACCAGCTCCCTGCAAAGCCTGGCGACAACCTTCAGGTCAAAGTCTTTTTCTTCCATGAATGCGCCTGTTTCAGCCTTGTCTATGACCTCCCATATGGAGTTCATTGCCCCTTCACCTTATGATAGAGCTCTTTAGCGACCCTCACGGCCTCGTCGCCATCGTCTCCATAACCGTCAGCGCCGATCGACTCCGCCCATTCCCTTGTGACCGGTCCACCGCCTACAAGCACTATGTACTTCTGCCTTACTCCCCTCTCCTTCAGCATCGCTACCATGTCCTCCATATAAGGCATCGATGTGGAGAGCAAGGTCGATGCACCAATGATGTCTGCCCCCACCTCTTCGGCTTTGTTGATTAGGGCATCGACTGCCACGTCCCTGCCAAGGTCATAAACCTCAAACCCATTGGCACGTAGAAGCATCGCCACTATGTTCTTCCCAATGTCGTGTATATCCCCAGAGATTGTGGCGATCACCACTTTCCCCTTCTTCAAGGCTGCTCCGCCCCTTTTGACTGCTTCGGGCTCGAGGATATTCAGCGCAGCCTTCATCGCCTCTGCTGCCATCATCACCTCTGGCAGATAGATCTTGAGGTTGCTGAAGTCCTCGCCTACCTTTGCCATGCCCCTCATAAGGCCTTCGTTTATTGCCCTGAGGGGATCAATCCCGCTCGCTATGGCTTTCTTGGAGTTCTCCAGAGCTTTGCCGTCGTCGCCGTTTATTACAGCATTAGCCAACTCTTCAAGGATCATTAATTCACTCATCTTAAAACCTCCGCGTTGCACCTTCTATTCTGGAAGGGTTTTATTATGCTTTCCCGATCAACTAAGCAAAATAGGAAGGTAGGCAAACAAAAAGAAAACTTGAAAAAAATAAAAAAAAGGGGCTTTGAACCCTTCTATTACAGCCTTTCTAAGTCAGCTGCCACATCCTCAAGCCCGAGACGTTTCAGCTTGGCGCTCGTCGGGATCCCTGTCTTCGGGTCCCACTCTTTCAGCGCATAGAAGTCGTCCAACAGCTTATTCAGGGTCAGCTCGTCTGTGTGGAATCCCTTCGACGGCCCTTCCGGTATTGGCTCCTCGAGGAACCTCCTAGGTATGGTGTCGTCCCTTCTCCTTATGCCCGTCCTGACATTGAAAGCCCTCTCAAGGTCGAGTATTCTCTCCGCCACGTCCACGAGCTCCTGGTGGGTGTAGTTGAAGCCTGTGACCGGGTTGATCATGTCGACGAACCTTGGCGTCAGGGTGAAGCCAAGCAGCCTTTCCATGAAGTGGCAGTGGACGAGACAATCGCCTATGGTCGTCATCTGCATAGTTCCTATTACCCACGCAGCCTTGCCCTCGACCGCCTTCCTGTCGGACGCCCCTGCGTATTCGCCAGTCGGTCTCGGGTCGTGGTGGCTCCCGCCCCTTGTCGCTACCGCATAGCCGAGTGACATGCCACGAAGCCCCCTCGCTGAATGGCCAGGTATCTCGAGGCCCTTCACTTGTATGGCGTACCTCTCCGAATCACCACCGAGTATTCTGGAGGCACGGAGCGATCCCTCTGCAGCAAGGTTCCCTATGCCCTCCCTCTTCGCCGTCTTCTCGATTGTGTTTATCATCGCGTCATCGTTGCCGAACTTAAATTCAACGCCTTCAGTGTTTTCCTTGGTCAACAAGCCCTTCTGGTATGCCTCCATTAGGAAAGATATGGTCACACCGTAAGAGACCGTGTCCATACCCCACTCGTCGCAGAGGCTGTCCCCCTTTATGACGGCTCCTAGGTCTGGTATGCCGCACATCGAACCCAACGAGTATAAGGTCTCGTATTCAGGCCCTTCAGAGATGGCTCCCTTGTGCTTCCCGTCCTTCGCCTGGAAGACCTTGCTGCACGCTATTGGGCAAGCTGGGCACGCCGTATCCTTTACCCAGAATTCCTTCTTCAGTTTCTCGCCCGAAAGGCTCTCCCACTGGTCATAGAATTCTGTCTGGTGGTTGTATGTTCCAAGTGTACCGAACATCTTCCCGATAGTAGCGACGAGCGCTGGCGTCCCGTAAGTAGGTAGATTAACCGCTAACCCAGGGACCTTCTTAACCTCTTCGTAATACCATTTCATCCACTCCCTGAACTTGTCCAGGTCAGCCACTTCGTTCGTCCCTGATCCCCTCACAGCGATGGCCTTGAGCTTTTTGGAGCCCATGACCGCGCCGACGCCACCCCTGCCAGCAGCCCGGTATTCAGTGATCACGCAGGCATACCTCACCAAGTTCTCGCCGGCAGGCCCTATAGCAGAGACGCAGAGGTTGGGGTCTTTGTACTCCTCCTTTATCATCTCCTGCGTCTCACCGGTCTTCTTCCCCCAGAGGTTATCTGCAGGCTTGATCTCAACCTTGTCGTCATCGACAAACAAGTAGACTGGCTTGTCCGATTTGCCCGTGATGAGTATTCCATCGTATCCAGCGAACTTGATCTCTGCCCCTATGAAACCACCGCTGACGCTGTCAAAATAGCCGTTGGTCAAAGGCGACTTCGTCGCCATGTAGTATTTGCCGGCAGTCGGTATGTTTATTCCCTGGAACGGCCCTGTCATCATGGCTACGACGTTCGTCGGGTCGAAAGCATCCATCCGAGGATCGACCAAATCATATATGTATCTCACGGCGAATCCATTGCCGCCAAGGTACTTCCTCGCGAACTCGTCCGTGATCTCGGTTGTCGACGTTTTTCTGTTCGTCAAGTTCACTCTTAAAATTTTGCCTTTATACCCACTATATTTCATCTCAATCACTTCCTGGCTTCAGGTAGCCACACCAATGTAAGCGCGCTCTTCGGGCAAGCCTTGACGCAATTCGGATCCCCGTTACATAGGTCGCAAATCAGGGGCATTTTTGTTGTCGGGTGGAGCTTTATCCCATGGAATGGGCAAGCCTTGACGCAATCGCCGCAAGAATTGCACAGCTTTTCATCTACGACTATATTGCCTCCCACGTAAGAGAGGGCCTTAGTCGGGCAAGCAGGTATGCAGAACCTCTTGTCGCACCTGGTGCAGATGAAATACCTGAACATCGTCGGTCCTTTGCGGATTATTGTTATCCTCGAGATCGAATCCCCAAACTTCTTGTAATGGAAGTCTGAACAGCTCAGCTCGCATATCTTGCAAAAAGCGCACTTCTGCAGGTCAAACTTAATCAGCGGTTTTTTTTCTTGAGCTATAGCAACAGTCATTGCCATCTCCTTTAGCGTATAGTAAAAATCTGGATTTACTTATACTTTGTCTAATGCCTGAGCACTGAGTCGCAAGTTGAGCGCCTGGATGCGCCCCTCATGATGAGCATGACCCCGATGCATCGAATCAAAGAAGGGTTTTTTAGAAAGGGAAGCGAAGTAAAACATGGTGAATTTCTTGAGCCAAAAGATGTGGGAGTCATCAAAACATTATGTGAGCCCCTTCAATTTCGACGTCGCAATGATGGGCAAGCTGTCACCGCCCAAGAAATTGAAATTCCACGACGTCACGCTGAGGGATGGCGAGCAGCAAGCAGGGCTCGTCTTCTCGAAATACGACAAGGTCATGATAGGGAGATCCCTGAACCGGGCAGGGGTGGACAGAATAGAGGTCGGTACGCCGGGCACTTCGGCAGAGGATAGGGACGCGATGCGGGCACTCATAGCGGCCACTCTGGACGCGAAACTGTACTCTTGGTGCAGGAACAAGAAGCTCGACGTAATGGCGGCGAAGGAGTGTGGCAGCCAAGGAATAACGATAGAGGTGCCTGCGAGCCAAGTGATGATGAAGGACGCATATTTTACGACTGTCGCCGAGACGCTCTCCAGAGTCGCAGAGAATGCCAGTTACGCGAAGTCTGAGGGACTGGAAGTCCTGCTCCTACTCGTGGACTCGACAAGATCCGATATTGAGACTTTGAAGATGATAATCGACGGCGTCGAGAAGTATTGTGATGCCATAGCGCTCTCGGACAGCTTCGGCGTGATATTCCCATTTGCAATGTTTAATTTGGTGTCCAAGGTAAAAACCATGACAAATAAGCCTGTTGAAGTGCATTGCCACAACGACTTTGGCATGGCAACGGCGAACACGCTCGCAGCTGTCGCAGCCGGCGCTTCTGTGGCCCACGTCACCGTAAACGGCATAGGCGAGAGGGCTGGCAACACGCCTCTTAGCGAGGTCGCGCTCGGCGCCAAACTCCTCTTGGGCGTCGATGTTACGGTCAGGCTCGAAGAGCTCTATCGCCTCTCGAATGTGACTGCGGAAATAACTGGATTCCCGACGCCTCTGAACAAGCCCATCGTTGGCCAGGATGTGTTCAATATAGAGTCCGCCCAAGCAGCCCAATGGCTCGTCAAGTCTGCCAGCAGAGGCTATGCGTACCCCTTCTCCAAAGACCTTGTAGGCCATCCTGGGTACAAACTGATACTCAGCAAAAAGAGCGGCCCCCAGAACCTCGAATTGAAGCTAAAGGAGCTGGGCCTGAAGGTCAATACAGACAAATACCCGCAGATTCTCGGGATGATATACGAGAGGTCTCTCCAGAAGAAAGGCGCAATCACTGATGATGAGCTACTCGAGATACTTCAGGATCTGAACATCTACAAATGAGGCTGCCGTTGTTCAACATAAGGTCGTAGAAAAAGGAAAATAACCCCCCTTTTTTGTATTCCTATTATGAGGATTTTCCAAGGGATAGAGATCCCCGATTCCCTGCCCGCGCTATTCCTGAGGCGACACAAAGCGCTGGTAATAGCCGACCTACATATTGGCTATGAGGCGGCCTTGAGGGAGAAGGGCATCCACATGCCCGATTCCTCCTATCCCTTGATAAAAAGGACAATTGACTGTTTGCTTAAGTCCACTGGCGCTACCCAGATAATAATCTTGGGCGACCTAAAACACGAATTCGGGAAGCCATCGGCGCAGGAGTGGGTCGAAGTGATGGATCTGCTCGAATTCCTGAGCGTTTCCAAAAAGGAGGTCCATGTCGTAAGGGGGAACCACGATAACCTGATAAACAGAATATTGAGGCGGTATGAAGTGACGCTGCATGAGCGCTCCATGCTGATGGGCACAATACTCTTGGCTCATGGCGACAAGGTGTTTTCAGTGCCTGAAAGGGTAAGGACGATAATAACCGCCCACGAGCATCCTGCCGTCATATCCAGGGACAAGTCAGGCTCAAGATACAAGTTCAAATGCTTTCTGATTGGAAAAATCGGCAAAAAAAGGCTCATCGTGATGCCGGCGCTGTCCCCCCTCTCATCAGGCGTGGGCATAAACGAAGCCGAGAGGGGAGCGCTCCTGTCCCCATTGCTGAGGGAAACGGATATTGATTCCTTCGTGCCCATAGTCGTGGAGGAGGATGTCGGAATCTTCAAGTTCCCTTCAATTGGCGCGATGCGCCAGCTCAACTCACAGGCTGAAAGTCTCTTGCGCTGACCGATCAAACACCCGAAGATCAAGGATGGTGCACGATTGCAGAAAAACGAGATCAACATTTTGAAAAGAAATGTTTATATAAAAAGCACATTAGTTAATGAAGAGGCAGTGATAGTCGTGAGGAGTGCTGTAGGTGTTTGCCTTCTACGTATTGTCTAGCCTACAGCATGATCTAGTAATGCGCTCCGCCTCAAGACATCCTTGCAGCTCGAAGACGTTTACTGTTACCAAACTCGGGAGGAAATAATTATGCGGCTTTCTGGCGCAAGAGCAGTGGTAGAGTCCCTGAAAAAAGAGAAAGTCGAGGTGATATTTGGCATACCTGGGGGCTCAACCATACCATTATATGACGCACTCTACGAGACCTCAAAGGACAGCGGGATCAGGCACATCCTCGCCCGCCACGAGCAGTGCGCTGCGCATATGGCTGATGGCTATGCGCGTGCGAAGGGCGTACCTGGCGTCTGCACCGCGACCAGCGGCCCGGGGGCAACCAACCTCATCACAGGGCTCGCAGTCGCCTACATGGACAGTTCGGCTGTAGTAGCCATAACCGGGCAGGTGCCGCGTCAGATGATCGGGAAAGACGCCTTCCAAGAGGCTGACATCGTGGGCATAGCGACGCCGATAACAAAGTATGCAATCCAGGTTAACTCCGCCTCTGCGATATCAGAGACGATAAGGACCGCCTTCCTGCTCGCCTCGACGAACAGACACGGACCGGTAGTGGTTGATATACCCAAAGACGTAATGTATGAGGAAGTCGACATGGATTATGCGGAGAACGTCAAGATCGGCGGCTATTCCGTGAGATCTGGCGAGCCGCACCCATATTCTATCAAGCGGGCTTTGGGCCTGATGATAGGCTCAGAGCGCCCCCTGATAATCTCTGGAGGGGGAGTGATCGCCTCAAAGGCTAGTGAGGAGCTGATTAGGCTGGCTGAGCTCATGATGGCGCCAGTAGCAACAACCTTGATGGGGAAAGGCTCGATACCTGAGAACCACCCCCTCTCATTGGGGATGGTCGGCATGCATGGCAAGGGAGAGGCCAACATCGCAGCTGAAGAGGCCGACCTCATAATCGCTGTAGGCATGAGGTTCAACGACCGTACTATAGGTAAGATGGATCGCTTCGGCATGAACGCCAAGATTATCCATATCGACATTGATCCAGCGGAGATAGGTAAGAACATCAGGGCCGACGTGCCCATTGTGGCTGACGCGAAGAAGGCGCTCTCAACGATTACTGCCCGCCTCTCCGAAATGGGATCCAAGAGGGGGGAGAGCGAATGGACGAAGCGGATCAGATCCCTCAAAGAGAGCTTTGTCGAGAACTACAAGCGCGAGAACAAGGGGATGAGCCCTGGCAGGCTCATGAAGATCCTGAGGGACGTGATCCCCAAGAGCGCAATAGTGACGACTGGCGTGGGTCAGAACCAGATGTGGGCAGCCCTCCACTTTGAGGTGCTCGAAGCTGGAACATTTATCACGTCAGGAGGCCTCGGCGCCATGGGCTTCGGGTTCCCCGCTTCGCTGGGGGCGAAGGTGGCCTGCCCTGGACGCCACGTCTTCAACATAGACGGTGACGGGAGCTTTATAATGACTGAGCAGGACCTAGCTACGGCAGTCTCTGAATCGATTCCGACTGTGACAATCGTCATGGACAACCGCGTCCTAGGCATGGTGAGGCAATGGCAATGCATGTTCTGCGAAGAGAGGTACTCCTCGATCGACTTGGGGAAAGTGCCGGACTTCGTGAAGCTTGCTGAAGCCTACGGAGCTGAAGGCGTTCGCGCAGAGACATACTCGGAATTCGAGAAAGCCGTCAGAAAGGGACTGAAGACTGAACTGCCGCTGATCATCGATGTACCGATCTCAATGGATGAAAAGGTATTGCCGATGGTTCCGCCTGGCAAGAGCTTAAAGGAAGTGGTCTGGTTTGGCTGAAGGTACGCGCGCTGAGCTCAGCATAATCTACGCCCTAGTTGAGGACCGCCCGGGTGTCCTCTTCAAAGTGACCTCGCTGATCAGGAGGCGGGGATTCAACATCGAGACCATCACAGTCGGGAGCACAGAGAAAGAACATGTGTCGAGGATCACCATAACGACCAGAGGGGATGCGAGGATAGTTGAGCAGCTAATAAAGCAGCTTGACAAGATACCTGAAGTGATGAAGATCGGTGAGCTTAACCTAAATGACACTGTCTTCCGCGAGCTTGCGATCCTGAAGGTCTCGGCCCAAGATTCAGCAAAAAGGCAGGACATCTATAACTACATCTCCATATTCAGGGCAAAAGTTGTTGACGTCTCGAAGGATTCGCTGATAATCGAGATCGTGGGCAACCCGAAGAAGATAACGGCTTTCCTGGATCTTATGAAGGGCTACGGAATAATCGAATTGGCAAGGACAGGGATAGTGGCGCTGCCGAGGGGAGGCAAAGCAGGTCACGACTGATCATAAGGATCCCTATCGTTCTTCTCTTAATAGCATCTATAATGCTAAAGCGGAGCATTCATTAAACTTATAAAGTCGGCTGCGCAATCTGAACGAAGGTGGAAGAGATGGCAGTCATTCACAAAGATGCTGATGCAGATATAGGCGTTCTAAAGGGAAAGACTATCGCCGTGCTTGGCTATGGCAGCCAAGGAAGGAACCAGGCCCTCAATCTAAAGGACAGCGGGCTCAACGTGATTGTCGGCCTCAAAAAGGGCAGTAAATCATGGAAGACCGCAGAGGAAGAGGGCTTCAAGGTGTATGAGGTCTCCGAGGCCTCCAAAAGGGCTGATTTCATAATAATGCTGATACCTGATGTCCATCAGCCTAGGGTTTACAAAGAGGAGGTCGAGAAATACCTGACGAAGGGCAAAATCTTTGGGGTATCTCATGGGTTCAATGTGCATTTTGGGCTGATAAAGCTCCCAAAGGACATCGATGTCATCATGGTCGCGCCCAAATCTCCTGGAATAAGGGTTAGGCAGGAATTCCTCAAAGGATACGGCGTGCCGTCAATAGTCGCTGTTTACCAGGACTATTCTGGGAATGCATGGAAAGAGACGCTTGCATGGGCTAAGGGCATTGGATCGACGAGGCCGGGCGTCGTTGAGACAACCTTCAAGGAGGAGACCGAGACCGACATCTTTGGAGAGCAGTGTGTGTTGGTCGGCGGCTTGATGGAGCTCATAAAGACAGGGTTTGAAGTCTTGATCGAGAAAGGCTACCAGCCAGAAATCGCCTACTTCGAGGTCTGTAATGAGGCGAAGCTGATAATGGACCTCATATTTGAGGGTGGCCTCGAAAAGATGCTCAAGGGTGTAAGCGACACCGCAAAATACGGCGGCCTCGTTTACGGACCGAAAGTCATCGACGAAGAGACGAAGCGGAAGATGTTCGGCGTACTGGACAATATAGTCAGTGGCAAATTCGCCAAGGAATGGATGAGCGACCCTGAGGAGAGCATGAAGCGTCTGAACACATTAATGGAAGAGGCGTCCAAGCACCCCATCGAGAAGACTGGCAAGCAGGTCCGTAGATTGATGGGTCAAGAGAAATGACCCCGTCCCATTTTTTTATTTTTCCATTATAGGCACTCTTAATACGCGCTCTTTCCTATATAATTCAGAATGCTATGAAAAGGAAGAGCTGGATCGAGAAATTCGACGATGACAAGGACCTCCCGAAAGTGGTCAATATCGAGGGAAAGATGACGCGCAAATGGGGAGAGGGCACGATGGTTATCCCTTCTCCAAGGGAAGTATACGAAATCATGTCGAGAGTCCCGGAAGGGAGCGTAACTACAATCAACGAGATAAGGTCCTACCTTTCGAAGAAGCACAAGGCTGACCTCTGCTGCCCGATCACAACGGGCATATTCGCTTGGGTCTCGGCGAATGCGTCTGAAGAACTCAAGAGTAGGTGCGAGGGGGGCATCCCTTACTGGAGGACGCTGAGGTCCGATGGTCTAATCAACGAAAAATACCCTGGCGGCGCGGAGAGACAGAAAGCCCTGCTCGAGAAGGAGGGACACAAGATCATAAAGAGGGGTAAGCGATATTTCGTTGATGGCTTTGAAGGGCGCCTCTTCTCGAGCTTCTGAAGGGCATATAGTATTAATATTTGGAAGCGCGAAATGGATCTGATTGGTTATGTCAAAAAAAGTTGCGATCTTCGCCTTCAATGGCGAAATAATGTGTTTCGCCCATGCCATGATCAATGCTCTTGAGATGAGGCATAAGGGCTATGATGTGAAACTAATAATCGAGGGGATGGCAACGGGCGCTATAGCCCAGCTCTCAGACAACTCAAAGCCATTCTCAGAATTGTACCAGAAGGTCCGTGACGAAGGACTCATCGACTGCGTATGCCTTGCATGCTCCACAAAGACAGGGACGGCTAAGCAAGCAGAGGAGCAGGGGCTGAGGCTATGCGGCGAGATGTCTGGACATCCAAGCATGTCACGCTACATCGATGCTGGCTACGATCTAATCGTGATGTAGCGATCACCACACTAAGCCACACTCCTGATTGCATTGCATAGATTCAAAGCTTATTACCCCCTTTATAGCAGCTGATAATCATGAGCGAAGCCAAATTCTGCTCAAGGTGCGGCGCCCCCCAAGTCGAAGGGGCATCGTTCTGCTCAAGGTGCGGCGCCCCAGTAAGGCACATTGAGGCTGTCGTGCAACCGCCTCCTGCCTTTGCCACTCATATGGAGAGGGAACCGATGCGTGCTTGGGAAGACAGGACGGGGCCATTTGTGGGTGGCGGCATACTGATCTGGCTAGGGATCACATTCTACCTGGCAACGATAGAGTACCTTTCTTGGGCAATCTGGTGGGCATATTTCATATGCGGGATAGGCCTGATATTGGTATTCCAAGGGATAGTCCACTTCATCCAAGGTGCTTACAGGGAGAAGATAACTGGGCCGATCATAGGGGGGAGCATACTCTTCCTCGTCGGGGCGTTCTTCATATCTGCCTTCAGCTTTGGGATAGGGAATTGGTGGCCTTTCCTGTTCATGTTCATCGGAATAATCATAATACTGACCGCTGTTCTCGTGAAGCGGCATTGAAGCCTCCTCAAAAATCGATTTAGCAACACGCCTCCGTTAATCTGTATTTGATCACATACTTATTTTGGCAGATGGCTAGATGCCATTTGAAACTCCGAAGGATCCAGACGCTGCATATTGCATGATCAGGCTGCTGGCTTTCCATAATGTAAAAGCTTTGCGAGATAAATAAAGATCCCTAAAACGAAAGCCGCAGCGCACAACGAGTATATGAGCACAGAAGATTCAGGATAGAACAGCGGATTCAACCCCATCGGATAAAGCGGCATCATGTCAGAGTATAGCGGTGCATCGAGCAGCAGATGGGTGTAGACGCCAAGGAAGGAAGCTGCCGCAACCATCTTTACAGATGATCTTTGCTTGATGCCAAACGCCTCAGATACTCTGGAGGAGGCGCCCCTGAAACGGACCATTGCTGCCATGAGTGCAAACGCTAGAGCTGTTCCCCCCAAGAAAGTGTGGAGGAGCCCATGGAGTGGATAGTTGATGCCCGTAATTATGACGAAGAATGGCTCAAGGTCCACGATTAAACTCGCAACTATGAACGTTGGCAAGTCCAGAACCTTCAGGAGCAAGATGCCGATGAGCAGCGCAGGTCCGAGGTGGAGTGGGGTGAAAGGCATTTTCATCTACAATATATGTGCTGCATTCACTGATATTGTTATTCGGTCAAACGAGCATAAAGCTCGGAAAACAACTCTGGCCGATATTCAAGATCACTGCAGCTCCGGAATCAGCCTCTTGAGCATTTCCCCGCTTGTCCGGCGTCCATTGTCTTGCCTCTCGCTAACGATGCAGCCATCCCGACCAAGCAGAGGAACGCAAAGAAGACGAAAATAACTGTGATGCTACCCATGAAAGCTGGATAAAAGGGTGGGGTAATCTGCACTGGTCCGACATAAACTGCAAGAACCATCATTGCGAAGCCCATGCTCAGCGTTTGGCCCACCTGCCTCATCGTTGCGAGCGTCCCAGAAGCAACGCCCAAGTACCTCCTCTCCACCGCGCTCATTATTGCGTTCGTGTTTGGGGTAACGAAGAGCGCGAACCCCAAGCCGAGCGCAGCCAAGTTCGCTATTATCAGGAGTTGGGAGGTCTCGGTGGATATAGTTGCAAGGCCGAAGAGCCCTGCAGAGATGATTGCCATCCCTGCCGATGATATGAGCCTCGGTTCAACCCTGTCCGAGAGCTTGCCCGAGATTGGGGATAGGATGGCCTGCACAACGGGCTGCGCAAGCAGGATTAAGCCAGCGCTCTGAGCGTCGAGGCCCCTGACATATTGGAGGTAAAGGCTCATCAGGAAGGTAATCGCCGCGGTCGATGCATAATTAATCAACGCTGCCAAATTCGAGAACGTGAAGACCCTGTTGCCCCTGAAGAGCTTCATGTCAAGGACAGGGCTCTTCGCAGAGGTCTCATATCGTATGAACCCTAAGAGACCGAGTATGCCTGCAGCCACAAGGATCCCTCCAGTATAAGAAGGCAGTATGGAAAAGCCATAGATTGTGGTAACGAGTGTAAAGCCAAAGATCGACGAGCCTATGTAATCAAAGCTCTCCCCCTTCGCTTCCCGCCATTCCCCCCTCATGGATGTCAGGACAAGAAGGAGTACAACAGCCATTAGGGGGACGATCAAAAGAAAAATTGAGCGCCAGCCAAAATTCTGCGTGATAAAGCCGCCAAGGAACGGCCCTGCCGACAGGCCGATATAGACCGCAGCTGAGTTTATCCCAAGCGCCTTCCCGCGCTCGCCAGGGGGAAATACGCTCGTGATTAGGGCCACCGAGGTAGTCGCGATCATGGATCCCCCGACTCCCTGGATGACCCTCATGAAGATGAGGACCCCTGAGGAAGGCGAGAGGCTTATCATGAATGATGCGAGCATGAAAACAACTATGCCGTAGGTGAAGATCCGCTTCCTGCCGTAGATGTCCGCCAGTCTGCCGAACATCACCAGGAATGTGGCTGACGAGAGCAGGAAAGAGGTGCTCACCCACCCCATTAGGATCGCATCCATGCTGAACTCCGCGCCTATGGCTGGCAGGGCTATGTTAGCTGACGACATGCTGAACGGCGTCACGAAAGTAGCAAGAGTTGCCATTAGGAGAACGATGTGCTTGGGGTCTCCTCCACTGCTCTCCTTTGCCCCTCCCATATGTGGTCTTTGCTCCATGTGAATTTCACCATCCTGCCAAGCCTCTGCCCGATTCCCATCCGCCCTTAATTTTTATCTCGCCGCTGAATGTGTATAAAGTTTTAGAGCGACCTGATGATCAGATCACTGCGGCGATCTGAGGGGCCGCAATCCGAAAGGGTTATTAGCGATCCATGATAAGCTTATCCATTGTCGAGGGTCTGAAATGGGGGATTACCAAATCGAACTCCGTTGAGATTTACGACACGACGCTCCGTGATGGATCGCAGGCAAAAGACGTGAACTTTTCCCTCCAAGACAAATTGAGGATAACCTCGAGGCTAGACGATTTCGGGATATCCTATATCGAAGGAGGGTGGCCAGGGTCAAACCCCAAAGACGAGGAGTATTTCAGGGCTATTCGGGACCTTCCCCTGAGAAATGCAGAGGTTGTAGCTTTCGGGAGCACTAGACGGGACAAGATCCGCGCATCAGACGACAAGAACCTGAACGCCATTATAAAGAGTGGCGTCAAGACAGCAACGATATTTGGCAAGTCGTGGGACCTTCACGTCAAGGACGTCCTAGGAACTTCGTTGGAATCCAACCTGGAGATGGTCTACGATTCAGTCCGGTATCTGAAAGACCATGGGCTGAATGTTTTCTTTGACGCTGAACACTTCTACGATGGCTACATAAGGAGCAAATCCCATGCTATGGCGGTCATAAATGCCGCTGTTGATGCTGGTGCCAACCTTGTTGTCCTGTGCGACACGAATGGGGGCACGCTCCCAGACAAATTCATGGAAATTACGAAAGACGTCGTAAAGAATGCCAAGGCTAAGATAGGCGTACATTGCCACAATGACTCGGGCACAGGCGTCGCGAACTCGTTGCTCGGCGCACTGGCTGGGGCGAGTCAGATCCAAGGGACGGTGAATGGCATAGGGGAGCGCTGCGGCAACGCAGATATCTGCCAGATAATCCCTGCGCTCGAGCTGAAGCTCGGCATTCGGTGTTTGAAGTCCCCTGAACAGCTGAAAAACTTGAGGTCGTTGTCCCTTTATGTCTATGAGGCGCTCCACATGCGGCCAAACCCATACCAGCCTTATGTTGGCGAGAATGCGTTTGCGCATAAGGGGGGCGTGCATGTAGACGCGGTAATGAAGAGCTGCCATGCGTATGAGCACGTCGAGCCAATGCTGGTTGGCAACCTGAGATGGATATCTGTTTCAGAGCTGTCCGGCAAGGCAAATGTTCTGGCAAAGGCGAAGGAGTTCGGCCTCCAGGTCGACAAGGGATCTCCAGTGGTCGCCAGGCTCCTTGCCAAGATCAAGGAGATGGAATACCGTGGCTATCTGCTTGAGGGCGCGGACGCCTCGCTGTACTTGCTCATGGCAAGAGAGCTCGGGACTTATAGCCGCCTGTTCGAGGTGGTCCAGTGGAGGACAATAAGCGAATCGAAAGATGGCGGCTTTGCAGCTGAGAGCTCGATAAAGCTGAGGGTAGACGACAAGGAGCTTTATGTTATAGCGGAGGGAAATGGTCCGGTCAATGCCCAGGACAAGGCGCTCAGGAAAGCGATGTCCGAGTTCTTCCCTGAGATTAACCGCATACAGCTCGTCAATTACAAGGTCTCGATAGCTGAGACTGCGGAAGGGACGGCATCGTCAGTCCGCAACTTCATTGAATTTTCAGACGGGTCCTCAAATTGGGTCACCGTAGGCGTATCGACAAACATTCTCGAGGCCAGCAAAGTGGCGCTTGTTGACGGCTACGATTACTACCTTCAGAGGTCGAAGAAAGTGACTCACTCTTCCGATAGATAACATATTGGCGGGTACAATATGGGGCAAGCTAACCCGCCCGTTAGGCTCTGGGCTTGAGAGTAAGGTTACTGCCTTCCCAAGGACGGTCAATCAACCTTCCTTTTTTCGAGGTCCCTCTTTTTCCATAGAAGGTGCAATGCGCCCTGTATAAATGAATCGTCATCTATATTGCTGCTATACCATGCGTTTGTGAGTGCCTCAAGCTCGCTGAGGGTACTTTCCATTTTGACATTTACTTTGCGTCCAAGGTAATGTCTGCCAGATGTGCTCTCCAGCGGGTTGGTCTTGCCCGCAAAAGGCAACTTGATCTCGACATATGCGGCCTTATAGGTTCTGATTTGGGGCTTCAGATCGATCGCAGGTGGACCTTCAATCAGAGTCCCCTCGACTGGGAGTGCGGCATTCAGCCTAGTTTCGACCTCTGTCATGCTTCCGCCTCTTTTTGTTTATACTTATGTATAAACTTGAGTGTAATACTTTAATATATCTTCTGGTTATTACTTATGTAAATGGGGTTTCAGATGCCAACGGTCTTCGAGGTAAAGGTAGGTAGGGTTGGCAACTCGCTGAAGATCACCCTGCCGAAGCCAGCCTGCGATGGCTTTGACCTTAAGGTTGGGGACACTCTAGTCATTACTGTGATGGATGAGGCAATCGAAGTGAAGAAAAAAACTGGCAGCTACTCTAATACGTGAATTTTATAACGGCTCGAAAAAGTTGCATGCTGCGCAGGGCCTGGTCGATAATATGCCCCTAACCAGGTATGAAGTCGAGCCTTTTGAACTTGCCGTTGCCGTAAGTTGTCACGCTGAGCCTCCCTTTGTCTGCTATCCTCCTGATCTTTGGGCTTACGTAGAAAGTAATCCCCTCCTTCACGAGGTATTGGACGAGATTCCCTTCGCCCCCCTCTTCTTTTATGTCGACCTCCACAGAATCAGTGTTTAGCATGCACCCGCAGTCCATCAGCAATACTATGGGATGCTTTATCCCCTGCCTGCGCGCCTCGCTCTTTATGAATTCCAAGACGTCTCCCTCAATTCCGATCATTCAAAACCGCCGCTGCTCGCATAAAGAAAAGCCTAAATTCGCTCTTATCGTTTGTCCTTTAATAAGCCTGTAAACGGTCATCATTGCCTCTTGGGAACCTTGAATCGTAAGGCTCGGATCCGCCTGGCGCCCGGACGATCTTGCAGCTTTGAGATATGCAATTGAATAGCAAGCCTTATAATATGAACTGCGTAAAAAATGCACATACTGAATAAGGGGGGCATCATAATATGGGCGAAAAGAAAAAGATGGATGCTGAAGACTTCAAGATACTCGAGCACCTTCTTGACAACAGCCGGATAAAGCAGAAAGACCTTGCCAAACTGGTCAACTTGGACGAACGGATGGTCTCAAGGCGGATCGAGCGCCTCCTTAAGGAAGGCATAATCAAGCGCTTCACTATAGACATAGACTGGTCGAAGCTCGGGTATGACATGCACGCCTACGTAACAACCAACACCGCTATCGGAAATGACATGAGGAACGATCTATACTCGTTCTTCAATTCAAATCACAGAATCATCAGGGCAGATTCAACCGTCGGGGCTTCTGAATACGTCCTGTTCACGATATGCAAGGACATTCACGACTTCAGAACGAAAATAAGCATCCCGCTCGAGCCCCTGACTGCCGGCATATCAACTTCGATCATCTCTAGCAATATCAAACAGAGGAACTGCAAGGCACTCCTCAAAATTATCGCTGAAGAATATGATGCTGATAAATAGTCAGTTTTTTTATGGGTGCTAGCCTATTATTATGTGCTCATAATGTCTCGATTAAAGGTGCTGATGTTTGAGCTCAATATCTCCGGAAGAGATGAGGGCGATAGATGAGAACGCCGAGTTCATCGGCGTATCAAGGCTGCAGCTGATGGAAAGCGCTGGGAAAGGCGTTGCTGATGCGATCCAGCAGCGAATAGACGTGAAAAAGAAGCGCGTTATCATACTATGCTCCTCGGGAAACAAAGGTGGCGATGGATTTGTTATAGCAAGGCATTTGGCGAGTTGTGGGGCAGACCCGGAAGTATACCTGTTGTCAAAGCCTGAGCTCCTCTCCTCATTCGAATCCAAGCTAAACTTCGAAGCGATCACAAAAATGAGCTCAACTGTAAAAATAGTCCTTGTGAACAACTCCTCTGATCTTGCCTCTTTCGAGCGCAACATCGTATCAGCCGACATCATAATCGACGCTATGCTGGGAACTGGCGCCCGTGGCCCCCTCCGAGAGCCAGTGAAGACGGCTGTAAAGACCTCAAATAGATCCGATGCGTTCAAAGTTGCAGTTGACATACCTACAGGGGTAGACCCTCTGACTGGCGAGGTAAGCGGAGACGCATTCAAGGCGAACTTGACGGTAACTCACCACAAACCCAAGACCGGGCTCGGTGCCCCTCAGGCGAAGAAGTTCATTGGGGAGCTGGTGATCTCATCAATCGGGATACCCCCAGAATCAGAGATATACTGTGGTCCTGGCGATCTTAGGATTGCGTTAAGAAAGAGGGATCCCTTCTCGCATAAAGGCCAGAATGGCAGGCTCTTGGTAATCGGGGGATCTGCTAGGTATTCAGGAGCCCCCTCGCTTGCCGCGCTCGCAGCCCTGAGAGTAGGTATAGATCTAGTAACACTCGCTGTCCCGCATTCCATCGTCCATGAAGTGCGCGCCTACTCGCCAGACTTGATCGCCATCCCTTTGCCTTCGGAAGAGAAGCTCGATTCGCGAAGCCTCGAGCTTCTGGAGGCAGAACTAAAGAATTGCGACGGGGTCGTGATAGGGATGGGGCTTGGTCTTGATGACGAGACAAGGGCTGCTGCTGTGGCGCTCATTGAACGCGCTTCGGCTCTTGGCTTACCAATGGTTATAGACGCCGACGCCCTCAAAGCCCTAGGCAGCATTCGCGACAGGATCAGCCT
>Ga0101944_10001262_pt1 | contig 55379 bp, 39 predicted proteins | sample DewCreD2012metaG_FD_75245 | JGI IMG/M metagenome (GOLD analysis project Ga0101944, IMG submission 75245) | Hot spring sediment bacterial and archeal communities from British Columbia, Canada, to study Microbial Dark Matter (Phase II) - Dewar... ...
GCTTTAGCCGGCGTCTTGTTTCGGCCGGCGGCGCCCAGCGCGGCGGCGCCCCCGGCCGCCGCACTGCAAGACACTGACTGGGGCACCATCACGGCCGGCCTGGACGCTAACGGCCGCTGGGAAGTCGTCCTGGAGAACAGCCAGATCCGCGTGCGATACGGATACTATCAGGAAGGCTCCGCCCCACCGCAGACGGCCATCCTGGATTTCATCCTGAAGCAGAACCGCAACGGCAACCCGATCTCAATCGACCAGGCCGGCAATCAGGCCGGGCGGTACCTGGACGCCACCACCAGCTCCCAGCGCGGCCTGATGGTCAACGCCTGGGTCAAGTACGACGGCCCGGACCGCAAAACGGTGCGCCTGTTCTGGGACAACCTCGACAGCGTTGATGTCATGGTCCAGGATGTCTCCATCTACCCGGACAGCCGCTACCTGCGCATCGACTATCTGAAGTACGGCGTCAACATCGTGGACAAGGGCATGCCGGGCGGACAGTCCACCGGCACGTATGAGATCTACGGCAACGCGTGCTGGCTGGATTGCGCCGCGCCGCTCGGTTACCTCCTCTATCCTGAAAGCTACTACAACCGCGCCGAGGTGCGCCCCTCCACCGGCCAGCCTGATCCGTCCAACGGTGGCTCGCTGCGCTACAACGCCTTCAACACGAGCATCGGCTATTTCATTGCCAGCATCTACCGGCCCAGCAGCGGCATCGGCTATGGGCGCGTGATGCCGGTGTCGGCCATTGATATCATCAAATTGCTCCAGATCACCAGCCAGGGCGCCACGGTCCCGCACGGCTTCGAGTGGTTCCCGTATTACCCCAAGATCCACCAGTCGTACACCGGCTACCTGTTCGCCCTCAACGATGCGCCGGCTGAGCTCGCGCCCTACGGCCAGGAGCTGGCCGACATTGACGGCCAGAACAAGTACACGCTGCGCGTGCCCGTCGTCGGCCAGGGGATGGTCACCAAGAGCTTCGACACGCAGGATTACGCCTACGGCACCGTCGTCACGCTGACCGCGGCGCCGGCGCCGGGCTACAGCTTCGCCAACTGGAGCGGCGGCCTGAACAGCACCAACAATCCGGCGGCCGTGACCCTGAATGGCAGCCGGGTGGTGACCGCCACCTTCACCCTTAACCCGTACACGCTGACGACCAACGTGGTCGGCAACGGCGCCGTGGCCGCCAGCCCGGACCTGCCGCGCTACAAGTCCGGCCAGACCGTCACGCTGACGGCGACCGCCGGGCCGGGCTACACCTTCGCCGGCTGGAGCGGCGACGTCACCGGCTCGGCTAACCCGGTGGTCGTGACCATGACGGCCGACCGGATTGTGACGGCGACGTTTACGCAAGACGCGCCGCCCTCGCCGGCGCCCGCGAACTGGTGGGCCGGCGGCCGGCGTTTCCGCGTGACGGTGCAGGCCGGCGCCGCCGGCACCGAGCGCTACGACAAACCGGCCGAGGCCCGTCTGGACTTCACGGCCCTGCTGGCTGCGCTGGGGCGGTCCGGGCCGCTGGACCTGAATTCGCTGCGCGTGGTCGAGGTAGACGCGCTGGGCGCCATCCTCGACGACGCCGTGCCGTTTCAGTTTGACCCGGACGCGGACTTCGACGCGGCGACCAAGGCGCGCGGGACGCTGGTCTTCCTGCTGACGGGCGTCACGCCCGCTGACGCCACGCGCACCTTCCACGTCTACTTCGACATGGTCGGCAACGGGCCGTTCACGCCTCTGGCCGTCCCGGCCCAGGTCGTCGCCACGGCCGGGCTGACGTACGACCTCGAGCACACGCTGCGCGTCCAGACACGCGCCGGCACGTACTACTACCACACCGTGGGCGCAGCCTTTACGGGCCTGGAGGACGTCGAGGGCATCGACTGGATCAGCTACCGGCCGCTCGGCGGCGCGTCCGGCGAGTACCGCGGTATCCCCAACTTCAGCGACGACGTGGCCCACCCCGGCGGCGCCGGCGCCGCCACCACGCTCGCCAGCCAGGGCCCGCTCAAGACTGTCCTCAGCTCGACGTCCAAGGATGGGCAATGGGCGTTCCAGTGGGCGATCTACCCGACCTACGCCACGTTGACCGTCAACCAGATCGGCGGCGGTTACTGGTTCCTGTATGAAGGCACGCCCTACGGCCAGCTCAACAAGAACCGGGATTACTTCGTCCTGTCGGACGGCGTGAAACGCTACGTCGGCGACGCGAGCGTACGCACCTGGAACGCCGACATCCCGAACGAAGAGTGGGTGTACTTCGGCGATGACGCGACCCCGCGCGTCCTCTTCGCGGTGCAGCACACCGATGACAACCTGGCCGATACCTTCTGGCAGATGAACAACGCCATGACCGTCTTCGGCTTCGGGCGCAGCGGCAACGATCCCTGCACGCCCTGCCAGCCGCTTTTGAGCCAGACCCCCAACCGTTTCACCATCGGGCTGGTCGAGGACGCCGCCCAGGCGCCGCAGACCCTCCGCTCGGCCTATCGCGACCTCACGCTGGCCGTCGGCGCGCCTGAGACCATGCTCGTCAATCAGCCGCCGGTGCTGACCCCGATCGGAAACAAGGAGGTCTTCAACGGGTCCACGCTGAGTTTCACCCTCAGCGCGACGGATGGCGATGGGCAGACCCTGACTTACAGCGCCAGCGGCCTGCCCGCCGGCGCATCTCTGGACCCCACGACCGGCGCCTTCAGTTGGACGCCGACCCTGGCCCAGGTGGGCGCGCACCCGGTGACCTTCTCGGTCTCGGACAGCCTGGAGACCGACTCGGAAATCGTCACCCTCACTGTGGGCAACCGCCCGCCGGTGCTGAGCCCGGTCGGCAACCAGACGATCACACTGGGGCAGACGCTGGAATTCCAACTGGCGGCCAGCGACGCGGACAACAACCCCCTGACGTACCTGACCGCCGGCCTGCCTGCCGGGGCAACCCTAAATCCGACGACCGGCGCCTTCAGTTGGACGCCGTCCGCCGGTCAGGTCGGCCAGCACACCGTCTCGTTCACGGTCTCCGACAGCCTGTTGACGGACGGTGAGACGATCCAGATCACAGTCGTCGCAGTGCCGGTCACGGGCGACAACAAGGTCTTCTTACCGGTGGTGACGCGCGGGCCGTAGCCGCACGCCCAGACCTCGACCGTATCTACACACGGCCGCACCGTCGAGATTACCGACAGTGCGGCCGTCTTGTCTGGCAGAAGGGCGGCGTCCGATTTTACTATAAAATCTCGATGAAACCGCACTCTTTAAACCGCCGAAGCTGGCATGAATAGCCTGGTAGGGTCCTGCTCCTATTTACGAGCAAGATGAGGATCGTCTATGCTGGGAGTGAGGATAAGTTTATGCAACGTTTCTTTCGGCAGTTACTCGCCCTTGTGATACTGCTGGCCGTATTGGCAGCCCCGCAGTCTTCGACTCAGGCTCAGGCGTCAGATTGGGGCTCGGTCCTCATCCGCTACGACTCGAATGGTCGTCTCCAGGTGACGCTGGAGAACCCTGATTTGCGCGTGCGCTACGCCTATGTCGCCGGGCCGCCCGAACAAACGCCCATCATCGATTTCGTCTTGAAGAGCGTCAACGAGGACCAGGCCGGCAACTACCTGGATGGTTCCGGGGGCCGCGGGGTGATGACCGCGGCCGTCCTCAAGTATTCCGGCCCGGACAAGAAGACGGTCCACCTGGAGTGGGACAACGGCGCCATCGCTCAGGATGTCAGCATTTTCTCCGAAGGCGCTTACTTACAAATCGACTATCTCAAGCACAGCGTCGACGTCCTGGACCTGGGGGCGCCCGGCCGGACGCGCAGCGGCTACTACGTCTTCTCCGGCGGCGCCGATTGGCGCCGGAGCTACGTCCTGAACCCGGCGAGTTACTACAACCGTCATCCCGGCGAAGGCTACAACGATCCGGCCGACGGCGGCTCGCTCAACAGCAACGGTTATTTCGTCGGCGCGCTCTACGAACCCGTGAGCGGCCACGGCTACGGGCGCGTGATGCCTATCGGCGCGGTCGACATCATCAAGCTGATCGGCAATTACGGCTTCCAGCACCTGCCTTATTACCGCCAGTCCAAGCTGCCCTACACCGGCTATCTGTTCGGCATGACCGGCGGCCCGGAGGCGGCCCTGGCGCTGGGCGAGCAACTCGCCGCCCGCCGGCCCCTGCCGCCCTTCAAGCTCAAGACCGGCGTGGTCGGCCAGGGCAGCGTGTCGATCAACCCGGAGAAGCTCAGCTATGCCGCCGGCGAGACCGTGACGCTGACCGCCGCGCCGGGCGCCGGCTACCGGTTCTCGGGCTGGAGCGGCGACCTGACCGGCGCCGCCAACCCGGCCCAGATCACGATGACCAGCGCCAAGACCGTCACCGCCACCTTCACGCTGGCGCCCCCCAACCAGGCGCCGGTCCTCGACCCGATCGGCGACCGGACCGTGGCGCTGGGGACCACCCTGGCCTTCACCCTCACCGCCAGCGACGCGGACGCGGACCCGCTGCTCTTCTCGGCCACGGGCCTGCCCGCGGGCGCCGCCCTCGATGGGACCTCGGGCCGCTTTATCTGGACGCCGGCGGCCGGCGACCTGGGCAGCCGGCTGATGACGTTCAGCGTGTCGGATGGTCAGCTCAGCGACAACGAGACCGTGGCCATCACCGTCATCCCCGGGATCCCCATCACCGGCAATTTCAAGGTGTACGCCCCCCTCATCATCAAGTGACGCACGCCTGAAGATCCGCCGCGCGCGGCCGGCGACACGGCGCGACCGCCCCGGGCGGCGCGCCTGCGCCGGGTTATTCCGAGAGGAGCTTGCTGAACCAATCATGTCCGTGCGCAATACCTGCCCCAGCTGCGGCGCTTCGGCTCGCAGCATCTTCTACAAAATGGAGAACGCTCCGGCGCACAGCGTGCTGCTGCTGGAGACGCGCCAGGCGGCCCTGGAGTATCCCCAGGGCCGGATCGCGCTCGGCCTGTGCCAGGCCTGCGGCTTTATCTGGAACACCGCCTTCGACCCGGCGCTGCATGAATATTCAGCCCGCTATGAGGCCACGCAGGCCTATTCAGCCACTTTCAATGCCTTCCACCGCCGCCTGGCCGAGCGCCTGATCGAACGCTACGACCTGCACGGCAAGGACCTAATCGAGATCGGCTGCGGGCAGGGCGAGTTCCTGTCCCTCCTGTGTGAGCTGGGCGGCAACCGCGGCGTCGGCTTCGATCCGGCCTACGTGGACGGCCGGCTCGACGGGCCTGCCCGTGACCAGTTGCGCTTCATCGCCGACTTTTATTCTGAGAAATATGTCACCTATCAGGGCGATTTTGTCTGCTGTAAGATGACGCTCGAACACATCCAGCCGGTTGCCGAATTCATGGGCACGGTGCGCCGCTCGGTGGGCGACCGGCCCGAGACCGTGGTCTTCTTCCAGATCCCGAACGCCACACGCCTCCTCCGCGACGCCGCTTTCTGGGACGTGTACTACGAGCACTGTTCTTACTTCAGCCCCGGCGCGCTCGCGCGCCTCTTCCGGCGCTCCGGCTTCGACGTGCTCGACCTGTGGACGGATTACGAGGACCAGTACTTGATGATCGAGGCCCGGCCGCGCGTGGGCAAGGCTCAGCGCCCGGCCCCGCCCGCCCTGGCGCAGGAGGAGACGCCGGAGGTCATCGCCGCCGAGGTGGCGCTCTTTACCGAAAACGTCCGGCGCGCGCTGCGCGAGTGGCGCCGGAAGATGGACCGCCTGCGCGCCGACGGCCGGCGGGCCGTGATCTGGGGCGGCGGCTCCAAGGGCGTGGCCTTCCTCACGACCCTCGGCCTGCGGGACGAAATCCCGTACGTGGTCGATATCAACCCGCGCAAGCACGGCACCTTCATGGCCGGGACCGGGCAGGAGATCGTCGGCCCGGAGCGCCTGGCGGCGGACCGGCCGGACGTGGTCATCGTCATGAACCCCGTGTACTGCCGCGAGATCCAGGTGGAGCTGGACCGGCTGGGCGTGGCGGCCGAGCTGTGGCCGGTCGGATAGTACTGGGCGATGAGCGCAGCATCGTCTGACTGCCCGGTGTGCGGGTCGGCCGAGACGCAGGACGTGGTGACGATCCGGTCGGTGCCCGTGTACTGCAACGTGCTCTGGCCGAGCCGCGCGGCGGCCCGGGAGGCGGCGCGCGGCGACCTGGCCCTGCGCGTCTGCCGGACGTGCGCGCACGTCTACAACGCCGCGTTCGACCCGGCCCGCATGGCGTACACCCCGGCTTACGAGAACTCGCTGCACTTCTCGCCGCGCTTCCAGGCCTATGCGGAAGCCCTGGCCGACGACCTGATCACGCGCCACGGCCTGCGCGGCAAGACCATCGTGGAGATCGGCAGCGGCCAGGGCGACTTCCTGGCCCTGCTGTGCGAGCGCGGCGGCAACACCGGCCTGGGCTTCGACCCCAGTTACCGCCCGGGGCCGGACGGCGCGGCGGAGGGACGGCCGTTCACCATCATCCCCGACTATTACTCCGAGCGTTACGCCCATCATCCGGCCGACCTGGTGTGCAGCCGGCACGTCCTAGAACATATCCCGGCGCCGCGCGAGTTTTTGGCCCGCATCCGGCGCGCCGTCGGCGACCGGCCCGGCACCGTGATCTTCTGCGAAGTGCCGAACGTGCGCTACACCCTGCGCGATCTGGGCATCTGGGACCTGATCTACGAGCATTGCTCGTATTTCAGCGCCAGCTCGCTGGCCGGCTTGTTTGCAGATTGCGGCTTCGCCGTGGACGCCGTCGCCGAGGCCTACGCCGGGCAGTTCCTGACGCTGGAGGCGCGGCCGGGCGTAGCCGCCAGCCCCCCGCCCGATCCGACGCGCGCCGCCGTCCTGGCCGAAGCCGGGGCCTTCGCCGACCACTACCGCGCCAAGCGGGCGCATTGGGAGGCCGAGCTGCGGCGCTGGGAGGCGGCCGGCCGCCGGGCCGCGCTCTGGGGCGCCGGGTCCAAGGGCGTCACGTTCCTGAACACTTTCGCCGATCAGAGCAGCGTCGAGTACGTGGTGGATATTAACCCGCGCAAACAGGGCCGGTACGTGGCCGGGACCGGCCAGCCGATTGTGGCGCCGGAGGCCCTGGCGCAATATCGACCGGACGTGGTCGTCGTCATGAACCCGGTCTACCGAGATGAGATCCGGCAGGCGCTGGCCGGCCTCGGCCTGTCGCCGGAAGTGCTGTGCGCCTGAGCGGCGCCGTGGAGGAGCAACGGGATGAGCGCGGCTAAACCCCGGGTGAGCATCGGCCTGCCGGTCTACAACGGCGAGCGCTATTTGAGGCAGGCCGTCGACTCCATCCTGGCGCAGACCTTTACGGACTTCGAGCTGATCATCTCCGACAACGCCTCCACCGACGCCACGGCCGAGATCGGCCAGACGTATGCCGCCCGGGATGCGCGCGTCCGCTACCGCCGCAACGCCGTCAACCTGGGCGCCGCGCGCAACTACAACCTGGCGTTTGAAATGGCGGCCGCGCCCTATTTCAAGTGGGCGGCGCACGACGACGTCTGCGCGCCGGACTTCCTGCAGCGCTGCGTGGAGGCGCTCGACCGCGACCCCGGCGTGGTCCTGGCGCATCCGCGCACGATGCACATCGACGAGAACGGGCTGGCGCAGGGCCGCGATGAAATCCGCCTGGCGACCGCCGCGCCGCGCCCATCGGAGCGATTCCGCGATCTGATCCTCGTGGACCACTGGTGTTTTCAGGTGTTCGGCGTAATGCGGACCGAGGTGCTGGCCCGCACCCCGCTGATTGCCGCGCACGCCGCCGCCGACCGAACCCTGCTGGCGCGTCTGGGCCTGCTCGGGCGTTTCCATGAAGTGCCGGATTACCTCTTCCTGCGCCGCAAACACCCCGGCCAACTGACAGCCGTGCCTAACCGGCTGCGGCATTTGCACACGGCCTGGTACGACCCCCGGCGGCGCGGCCAGATCACCTTGCCGCAGTGGCGTCTGTTGCGCGAGTACCTCCGGGCGATTTTGGAAAACCCTCTGCCGGCGTCCGAGCGGCTGGCCTGCCTCCAGCACCTGGCGCGCTGGGTCCGCCGGCACCGTCGCCTGTTGTGGCGCGATCTGGCGCGGGCCGGGCGGGAACTGTTGCTGCCGCCGCACGTCCGCCTCGCGCAGCACGAAGAGACACTCACCAAATCCGCCCCGCAGTAAGCGGCCCGAGCCCCCGGTCAGTCGCCATGCACGTCACGTTGTTCGCGCACGTCACACCGCAAGCCAATCCCTACGTCGGCCGGCTGCTGCGATCCATCGAGCCGCACTGCGCCGGGCCGGTGAAACTGCTGCCCTACTTCACGCTGGGCTGGACTCTGGCGCACGGCGGGCCGGGCCGGATTGCCCACCTCCACTGGATTGACGGCCACGTCAACCCCCGGCCCTGGGCGCGGCCAAACGCGCACGGCGCAGGCCGGGTCCTGTACAAGCTGGGCAGCAACCGGGTGGCGCGCCCGGTGCGCGCCGTCTGGCTCTACGCGCAGTTGTGGTTGGCCCTGCAGGTCGCCCGGCGGCAGGGCGTCCGCTTCGTCTACACGGTCCACGAGTTGCGCTCCAACCTGGCGCATGACCGGTTCCACCATCAGTTGACCGACCGCGCGCACAACCTGATTTTCCGCGTGGCCGACGCCGTACACGTCCACAGCCATTCATCGGCGGCCGAAGTCGCCCGGCGTTACGGCCGCACGCGCGCTGTCTTCCGCGTGCCGCTAGGCAATTACATCGGGCAATACCCGGACACGATCTCCCGGGCCGCAGCGCGCGCCGAACTCGGCCTGCCGGAGGACGCCTTCGTCTGCCTGTTCCTGGGCCAGATTGCGCCGTACAAGGGTCTGGAGCGGCTGCTCGAGACGGTGAAGGCCCAGGACGACCCGCGCCTCCGGCTGGTGATCGCCGGCAAAGAGGCGCTGCCGACGTATGGCGCTCGGATCGCGGCCCAGGCCCAGCATCCCGGCATCCTCTACCGCCCAGGGTTCGTGCCCGACGAGCGGATCCAGGTCTTCTGCAACGCCGCCGACGTCATGACGCTGCCCTTCGAACAGATCACCACCTCCAGCTCCATCATGCTCGCCTACTCCTTTGGCCTGCCCGTGGTGGCGCCGGCCCTGCCGTACCTGCAGGAATTTGTGACGCCCGAAGTCGGCGTGCTGTATGCGCCCGAGGCGCCGGGCGCGCTGGCCGCCGCGTTGCGCCTGGCGCAACACGCCGCCTGGTCCCGCCCGGCGGTGCTGGATTACGCCCACCAGTTCGACTGGTCCGTGATTGGCGCCCAGCTGGCCGATGTGTATCGAGTGGCGCTGGGCGAGCCGGTGATAGCGATGGCCAGGTGAGAGGCCCATGACGACGTCCCGCAACGGCGCCGGACGCCCGCTGACCGGCGCCCAGATCGTGCATTTTGCCATCGGGCCGTGGCATGACCTGTGGCGCAACCGCCAGCACATCTTTTCACGCCTGGCCCGCGAGAACCTGGTGGTCTACGTGGAGCCGAAGGTCCCGCACCTGCGCGACGTACGCCGGGGCCGGGTGACGCCGGAGGCCTGGCGCCGCCCTCGCCTGGAACACCTCGCCGAGGTCGCGGACGGGCTGTGGGTCTACCGTCATCCGGTCTGGGCGCCGCGCACGGAGAAAGCGGGGCTGCGCGAGTTGTTGCGCGGCCTGCGCGGGCTGGCGCTGCGCCAGGCGTTGGCCCGCCTGGGCGTCCGCCGGCCGATCAGCTGGGTGCATCAGCCGCGCGACGCCGAACTCGTCGGCCGCTTCGGCGAACGCCTGGTGATCTTCCAGGTCGTCGACGAATACTCGGCCTATCGGCACCAGACGGCGAAGGAACAGCAAGCGGTCCAGGCCGAGGAGCAACGGCTGCTGCCCCGCGCCGACCTGGTGATCGTGACCTCGCCGGCCCTGCTGGAATCCAAGCGGCGCCTCAATCCACAGACGGTGCTGGTGCCGAACGCCGTGGACTACGCCGCCTATGAACGCCTGCGGGCCGCCGGCCAGGCGGCGCCGGACGATATCCGCCGCCTGCCGCGCCCGATCGTGGGTTACGTCGGCCACACCAGCCTCCGGCTCGACCTGCGGCTGCTGGACCAGGTGGCGGAACACCGGCCGGACTGGTCCCTCGCGCTGGTGGGCTCCGTCTGGGACAAGGGGTGCGAAGCCGACCTGGCGCGGCTGCGCGCCCGGCCCAATGTCCATTTCCTGGGCCAGAAGCCGGCCGATCAGGTCCCGGCCTACGTGAGCGCCTTTGACGTCGGCCTGATCCCCTACCGGCCAGGCGAGGAAGCGCGCAATATCAGCCCGCTCAAACTGTATGAGTACCTGGCGGCCGGGAAGCCGGTCGTGACGATCGATATGCCGGCGCTGGAGGGTTTCCGGCATGCCGTCTATATCGCCGACACAGCCGAGGCCTTCTTGTCCATGCTGGACCGGGCCATCGCCGAGGACGGACCGGCCCAGGCTGGCGAGCGCCGCCGGCTCGCGGCGGAAAACACCTGGGATCAGCGCGTCGATCTGATCTCGCGGCTGGTGCAGGCCCGGTTGGAGGCTCTGGCCGCCGCCGGCCAGGGGTCGGCCTGGTTCCGGCCGAAGTCACCATAAGTCGCATGCGCCATACACAAGTACTATGGAGGATTCCAACCATTTCCTTGATACTTCGTACGGCATATAAACCTTGAGAAGTGAATTGGCCTCTCCCCAATTACGGGCGTGTCCCGGCGTTCATATCTATCTCTTTCCCGGGGTGATCGAGCACTTGAGATGCGGCCAGCCAGTATGCGCTGACCGGAGGCGGAACAAGAATGAGCCTTCATGAACTGCAGACCTATGTGCGTGTAATCCGTAGGCGGCTCTGGCTGATCATCCTGGTCGTGGCAGCGGCCGTCGGCACGATGCTGTTGATCTCCTATCTGGCCAAACCAAGCTATCGCGCCACGGCGCAGTTCCAGGTGACCGCCCCGCTGCCGGCCGAGGTGCGGTTATTCGAGGACTTCCGCACCTCGAGCACCCGGGATGAATTGACCTACACCAAGAACAACTTCATGACCGTGATCAAGAGCGAGGCGGTCGCCTGGAAGGTGATCGAGAAGCTTGATCTGGACATGAGCGCCGCCGAGTTGATCGCCGCCGTGACGCTGGAGCCGGATGACACCAGCGACTTTATCAAACTGACGACGACCGCCAGCGATGCGCGCATGGCGGCGGCGATCTCCAACACCTTGCTGGAAGTCGCCGCCCAATACTTTGGCGAGCTGAATGCCGGCACCCTGACCTCCAACCGGCAGTTCATCCAGCAGCAACTCGACCAGACCAAACGAGCGCGCGACGCCGCCGAAAGCCAGATGCTCCAATTCCAACTGGACAACCGCATCGGCACGCGGGATGGGATGCTCAACTCTCAGGAGGATCTCATCAACGCCGCCAAGGCGAATCGGGACCAGGCTCTGGCGGAAGGCAGGACAGCCGTCGCGCAGGCGTATGACCAGATCATCGCGACGCGCGAGGCGGAACTCCAGGAGCGCATTGTTCTCAACGCGCAGTTGGCGGCGTTGCAGCAGGAAGTGAAGCGCATCGACGACGTGTACAGCGCGCTGATGAACACAGAAACCGAAGCCGCTTTGAAAGAAAACGAGGTCATCAGCGCGCGTTACATTCAGGTGATGCCAGCTTACGAGCCGAACCGACCTTTGCCGCGCGTGAGCCTCCCCCAATTGGCCCTGGTAGTGGTCGCCAGCCTGGCAGTTGGCGTGGCGCTGGCCTTCCTGCTGGAGGCCCTGGCCGGGATAGCAACAACGGCGCCCAAGATGGCGGCCGCGGTCGTCGAGGACGGCGGGCTGCTGGGCGAAAAGGCGCTGGGCTAGAAGGCGCTGCACACCTGAGGCTGGCGTGGATCGGCCATGGGACCGCGCAATGTCTTATTCGTGGCGAACACCGCCAAAGGCGGCGTCGCCTTCAGCCTGTACCGGCTGATCAAGGGCCTGGACCCGGAACGTTACCGGCCGATCGTCCTGTTCCGCAACCTCAACGACCTCCATATCCACGACCGCCTGGTCGCGGCCGGCGTCCGGGTCATCAGCCCTCGCTCGTCCGCGCCGACCGGCGCCGAACGACGGTCTGACGCGCGGCGTGATATCGCTTCCCAACTCGCGGCCCGCTTCGGCCAGCCCGCGGCCCAGGTCTATCGTTCCCTGAAATCCGCCTATCAATTTACCCGCTACGATCTGCGTCAGGTCTATCCGGTCTGGCGCCTGATACACGCGGAGCGGATCGATCTGGTCCACAGCCACAATGGGCTGCGCGGCGGCAAGGCCGAGATCCTGGCCGCCCGGCTGGCCGGCGTGCCCTGTGTCTGTCACACTCATATGTTCGCCGAACTGACCGGTTTCGAGCGGGTGTTCGCCCGCTCGGTGGCGGCGTTCCTGTACATCTCCCAGGCGATTGCCGCCGACGGCGTGCGCCAGGGTCTCCCGCCGGCCAGGGGTTTTGTGGTCCCCAACGCCATCGACCCGGACGAGTTCGCGCCTCAACCGGAAGCCCAGACCGTGCGGCGCGAGTTCGGCTGGCCGCCCGAAACGCCGCTGATCGGAGTGGTCGGCCGGCTGGATTGGTGGAAGGGGCATGACGATTTCCTGGAGGCGTTCGCGGCTATCGCGCGCCAGAAGCCGCAAGCGCGCGCGCTGATCATCGGGGCGCCGGAGCCCTCGCCGCGGGGGCGTGCTTACCTGGCCCAGCTTCAGAGGCGGGCCGGGCAACCGGACCTGGTCGGTCGGGTTGTGTTCACCGGTTTCCGCCGCGATATCCCGCGACTCATGGCGGCCCTGGACGTGGTCGTGATGCCATCGTCTGAGCCTGAGCCGTTCGGACTGGTAATGCTGGAGGGCATGGCGGCCGGCCGGCCAGTGGTCGCGACGGCCGCCGGAGGCGCCCTAGACGTGATTGAAGACGGCGTGACCGGCCTGCTAACGCCGCGCCGGGACCCCCACCGCCTGGGCGACACGATCCTGGCGCTGCTCCATGACCCCGATCGGGCGCAACGGATCGGCCAGGCCGCCGCCCGGCGCGTCGCCGAGAAATTCACCCTGCACCACCAGGCCGCCGTTGCCCAGGCCATCTATGCCGCCATCCTGGCCGGATCGGCCGACGCGGCGCAGGCCCGGTCGGTCAAGACGCTGAAGGTATCGCTCTGAAGGAGGCGGCCATGGACCTGGCTCTCAAAGCCCCCTTGCCCGCTGATCGGAGCCTGGCTCAGGTGCGCCAGCATTATCTGGTAGAGAAGGCGATTGCAGACCGATTGCGGGCCGCCTCACGCGAAGAACGCCAGGCGCTCTATGCCGTCATGTACACCGAACTGTTCGCACAGGTGCCCGACCATCCACGCTTGAGGCGGCGTGAGAGCGCCGTGCTGACCCGGTCCGCCAACATTTCCAAGTTGCGCGTCGTTGCCCGTTTCCTTCACCCCGAAGCCGTGTTCGTAGAATTCGGCCCCGGCGACTGCCGGTTTGCGGTCGAAGCGGCGCGGCGCGTCCGGCGAGTGATCGGGGTGGATATTTCCGATCAGAGCGGCTCTCTGGACCAGCGGCCGGACAACTTGCAACTGGTTGTCTATGACGGTTACAACCTCGACCTGCCCGCCGCTTGCGCGGATGTCGTCTTTAGTGATCAGCTCATCGAGCATTTTCACCCCGAGGACACACGGTTGCACTTCGAATTGGCGCATCGCCTCCTGCGGCCCGGAGGCCGCTATGTCTTTCGGACGCCGCACGCCTTCACCGGCCCACATGATGTGTCCCGGTATTTCTGCGACGAGCCACAAGGGTTCCACCTCAAGGAATGGACTTACCGCGAGCTGGGCGACCTGCTCCGCGAAGTGGGGTATGCGGACCGCTACGGGTTGTGGCGCCTGAGGGGGCGCTACTTCCGGCTGCCGTTCGCCTACTACGCAACGGTGGAACGTGTGCTCGCCGGGCGGCCCAAAGCTCAGAAACGGCTGCTGGCGCGCTACCTGATCCGCGAGCTGTGTATGGTGGCCGAGCGATGACCCACGCTCTCCGGGTCGACCCGCCTGCCGTTCTTGAGGTGGCATGAACGTCCAGATCTGGAACCTCCCGCGGTTGACGTTGCCGCGCCGGTGGCTGGCGCCGCTCTTCGCCATCGCCGCCGTCATCCTGGGCGTCACGTTGGGGCATTTGCTGACGTCGCCAGCGGCTGCCCTGACGGTCTCGGCGGTCGTCATCGTACTCTTCCTGCCCCTGGCGTTCCAGAATCCCCTGGGGGCGCTTCTGCTCTGGCTCGTCCTGCAGCCCATCGCCGACAAGTACATCAACTTCGCGCTGGGCGCCGGCATCCCGGACCTCTCCCCGACCCGCCTCGGCATCCTGTTCCTGACAATCCTGACGCTGGCCCGCATCTCCACCGGGCTGCGCGATCTAGCGCCTCTCACGTGGGTCGACGGCGCAGCGGTCCTGTACGTTCTGGGCCTGTCGATCTCGGCGCTGGCCTCGTCGAACGGCTTCCGCAGCTTGCAGGTGGCGTTCGATCAACAAATCGCCCCCCTGCTGGTCTTTTTTCTCGTCCGGAACCTGATCCGGGACCGCGCTGATGTCCAGCGTGTGCTGTTCGCACTGCTGATCTTGGGCACCTATGTGGGCGCTTACGCCTTGTATGAGCAGATCACGGGGAAGGTGCTCATCCCGGTGGGCGCCGGCGGCGCCACCGTGTACGGCGACTCCGGCCTGCGCATCCTGCGCGGATTGCTCGGCCATCCGCATCACTTCGGGCGCATCCTGGGCATCACTTTGCCGGTGACGTTCTATCTCCTGCTGCGGGAAAAGAGAACGGCGAAGCGGGTGCTCTACGTGCTAGCCCTGGCGATCATGTTCGGCGGTCTGTATATGACCTTCCGACGCACAGCCTGGATCGCGGGCCTCGCGGGCCTGGTCGTGATCCAGTTTTTCTACCCGCGTTTCCGCCGGCTTTTCCTGGTGCTGTTGGCGGGCGCCGCCGCCGTGCTGTATATCAACTGGAACAGGCTCGAGGACAGCGCGGTGGGGACGCGCGTGCAGTCCGGCGACACCAATACTCTGAACGGACGCACCGAAGGCTGGGAATACGCGTGGGAACTATGGCAGCGTCAGCCCCTGATGGGCTATGGCTACGGCCAGTTCAGCCGCATCGCCCGCGCCGAAGGCCGGCGCGACACCGCCGTCGAGAGCCAGTACTTTAACATCCTGGTCTCGTCCGGCCTGATCGGTTTTGTGCCCTATATGGCCTTACTGACGCTCCTGCCGCTTGGCCTGGCGGGTATCTTAATCAAGAGCCGCGACCCGTTCATGCGCTGGCTGGTGGTGATCTATTGGGGCGCTCACGCCAGTTACCTGATCAATGCCTACACCGGTGATGTCAACCACGTGCTGCCAACCGCGGTCCTGCTGGTGCTGGCCGGCGCCACCTACCGGCTGGGGTCGCTCAAACCCGCCTGACCCCGGGCGACCTCCGGCTCCCGGCACACAAACATGAGCGCCGAGCAGAAACGGCCGATCCGGGTCTTGATGGTGGTGCGCCAATACCACCCGTGGATCGGCGGCACTGAGCGGCAGGCGCACAAGCTCTCCACCAAGCTGATTGAACTGGGCGTGGACGTCCGCGTGGCCACCGGCTGGTGGTATCGCGGCACGCCGCGCCACGAGGTCATCGGCTCGGTCCCGGTGGACCGCAATTTCGCGCTGTGGGCCATGTTCGGCGTGCGCGGCCTGCGCAAACTAGGCAGTTATCTATATCTGGCATCCTTGACCTGGTACCTCTGGCGCCGCCGGCGCGAGTACGACCTCATCCACGTCCATCTGCTCAACCACCACGCCTTCCCGGCTGTGCTGGCTGGGCGTTGGTGGGGCAAAAAGACGGTCGTCAAACTGGCGAACAGCGGCCGGCACAGCGACTTCACCCAGATCAACAGTAACGAACTGCCGGGCCAGCGCTGGATGCTGCCCACGATCCTCCAGGCGGACCGCTTCATTGCCCTGAGCGCCGAAAGCGCCGAGGAATTGCGCGGCGCCGGGGTGCCGGATGACCGCATCGTGCGCCTCCCGAACGGCGTCGACCTCCCTCCGCCGGTCCGCCGGGACAAGGCTCAGCCGCAGGCGTTGACCGTCACCTTTATCGGTCGGATGCATCCGCAGAAGGGCGTCGATGTGCTGCTGGCCGCCTGGCCCCAGGTGCTCCGGCGGCAGCCGGCCTTGCCCTGGCAGCTCTGGATTGTGGGCGACGGCAAGCTCAGGCCGGAGATGGAGGCCCTGGCCCGCCGGCTGGGGATCACCGAGCGCGTCAGGTTTTGGGGCCAGGTCGCGAAGGTTGACGAGCTCCTGGCGCAGTCGGACCTGTTTGTCCTGCCGTCGCGCTCGGAGGGGATGTCCAACGCCCTGCTGGAGGCCATGGCCCACGGCCTGCCCTGCGTGGTGTCCGACCTGGGCGGCACGCGTGACGTGATTGAGCCGGACGCCAACGGTCTGCTGGTGACGCCCGATGACCCGGACCGGCTGGCGGAAGCCCTGGCCCGCCTGGGCGGCGACCCGGCGCTGCGCGCGCGGCTGGGCGCAGCGGCGCGCGCCACCATCGAGGCCCGCTACAGCCTGGACAGCGTCGCGCGGCGTTACATCGAGTTGTACCGCGGGCTCCTCCAACAGCCGGAGCCGGCCGCCGACGCATCGCCGCGGCTGCGCCCGCAAGCGTGAGGCCAGCCATGCGCCTCCGGGGCCGCCCCCTCACGCCTCAACGCCTGCGCGGGATCGTGTCTAAAGGGCCGCGCCATCTATGGCGGGTGGGGCGGCGCTATCTCTCCCGCTATCTACAGCGGGTGGGCGGCGCCTGGTCACCCGAGGCGGTCACCGAGGTCGCCTTCCTCAGGCAACTGGCCCTGCCCGAGGTCCACGCGGCCCTGCAGGCCGGCCGCCTCGTGCAGGCCCGCCGCCTGGCCGCCGCCCATTTCCGCCAGCGCACTCAGCCCGCGTTCTGCTTCAACCCCCGCGAGCTGCCCGCCGCCGCCGCCCTCCTGAACATCCCGGCGCGCGCCGCGACGCTGGCCGCCGCCGACGAGGTCTGCCGGCGCACGTTCCGTTTGCGCGGCCAGCCGCCGGTGACCTTCACCGGCCAGATCGATTGGCTGCACCGCCCGGGGAACAACCGGGATTGGACCTGGGAACTCAACCGCCACGCGTACTTCGTCACGCTGGGGCGCGCTTTCGCCTACACCGGCGAGGCGCGCTATGCGCAGGCTTTCCGCGACCTGATGCTGGACTGGCTGGCGCGCAACCCGCCGGGTGTGGACCACCGCAACTGGGATTACGTGCTGGAAGTCGCCTACCGGCTGAATGTCTGGCTGTGGGCCTATCACTATTTCCTGACGGCGCTGGACGACGATGCGCTGCTGGCGTGTGTGCGCGGGCTGTGGCTGCACGGCAGCTTTCTGCTGGCCAACCTGGAATACCAATCGCCCAACAACCATTTGCTGCTGGAGAGCAAGGCCCTGGCCATGGCCGGCCTCCTTTTCCCTGAGTTTGCAGCCGCCCGACGCTGGCGCGACGACGGTCTGGCGCTGTTCTGGAGACAATTGCAGGAACAGGTCCGGCCGGACGGCGTCCACTCCGAGCAGGCGACGATGTACCACCAGATCATCGCCAGCGAACTGCTGGAGTTGCTGGTCCTGCTGGACGCCAATGGCCAGACCGCTCCCCCCGCCGCCCAGGCCGTCTTCCAGCGCATGGTGGAGTTTGAAGCCCACGTCACCAAACCGGATGGCGAAGCGCCGTTGCTGGGCGACTCGTCCCTGGGCGACAGCTACGTCCGCTTCATGGCCGTGGCGGGCGGCGCCGCCTGGCTCGGCCGCGATGATCTGCCCGTCGCCGGCCTGGACGAGCCCACGGCCTGGCTCCTGGGGCCGGAGCGCGCCCGCCGGGCCCCGGCGCGCGACGCGCAGCCCGGCCTCGCCTCGCGGGCGTTCCCGCACAGCGGCCACTTCATCATGCGGCACGGCTCGGGCCGGTCGGCTGCCTATCTGGTCTTCGACTGCGGCCCCTTCTGCGACGAGCGCGTGCCCAGCCACGGCCACGCCGACGCCCTGAGTTTCGAGCTGTACGCCGCCGGGCGGACCCTGGTGGTTGATCCCGGCGCCTTCGCCTATTTCCTGGGCGATCAGTGGCGCAACTACTTCCGGGGCACGGCCGCCCACAACACCGTCACCGTTGACGGCCTGGATCAATCCGAGCTGGCCGGCGCCTGGCACGTGGTGCGCCCGGCCCGCGCGGCGCTCCAGGAGTGGGTCAGCCAGGCGCGCTTCGATTTTGTCGACGGCTGGCACGACGGCTATCAGCGCCTGCGCGAGCCGGTGACGCATCGGCGTCAGATTTTTTTTCTGAAGCCCGAATATTGGGTCGTCCTCGATCAGCTCACCGGCCAGGGGCAGCACCATTTCGACCTCCGCTATCACTTCCCTGCTGACGCCGTGGTCACACTCGATCAGGATACGCCGACGGCCCGGGTGCAGTTGGAGGCCGGGCCGGGCCTGGTGGTCTGCCCTCTGCCCGACCCGGCGCTCACGGCTCGCGTGATGTCCGGGAATGTTGACCCGATCTTGGGCTGGGTCTCCCGTTACTCCGGCGAGAAAACGCCGGCTCCCACTCTGCAATACTCCCTATCCGCTCCCGCCCCGGCGCGCTTCATCACCCTGCTCTATCCATGCCCACGGCCCGGCGAAGCGCGGGTGACCGTCACCGGCCTGCCGGTGCGGGACGCGGTCGGCCAGCCGCTGGCCCCCCACGAGGCGACCGGCCTGAGGATTGAAGCGGACGGGACAACGGACCTGTTGATCGTGGACCACCGCGCGGCGCCAGGCGAGAAGCAGTGCGACGGGTGGGTGACCAATGTCCGGCTAGCCCATCGCCGGGTCCAGGCCGACAATAAGGCTGGGGCAGCGCCGATCCTGCATGGCGGCGCCCGGTTCGAGCGCGCACCCACGACGGCCTCGCACGGCTGAAGTCTCCCGCGGAAACCGGCCAATGGTTACCGTCGCCTATTTTTCGCAACGCTTCCCGTCTCAGACGATGACGTTTACGTATCGCGAGGTCATGGCCCTGCGCCGCCGCGGCGTGACGGTCCGGACTATCGCCACCTGGCGGCCGGACCAGGACGCCCTGGCGGCCGAAGCTCAGCCCCTGATCGGCGAGACCTTCTACATTTTCCCGGCCGCCTGGCCGCAACTGGCGGCGCTGCACCTGCGCTACCTGTTCACGCGCCCGGCCGCCTATTTGAGCACGCTGGCGCGCGTGCTGATCTTCAACCGCGAAGGGCCGGCGGAGCGGCTGCGCCTGCTCGGGCAGTTCGGCTACGCCGTCCGCGCCGCCGCCGAGGCCGAGCGCTGCCGGGCCGACCACCTGCACGCCGATTTCGCCCTCAACGCCGCGACCGTGGCCTGGATCGCGGCCCGCCTCACCGGCCGGCCGTTCAGCTTCACGGCCCACGCCGCCGACATCTTCGTCAACCCGATCCTGCTGCGCGAGAAACTGGCCGAGGCTGCGTTCGTCGTGCCGATCTCCGAGTACAACCGGCGCTACCTGGCGGACCTGGCGGCTGACCCGGGCGTTGCCGCGCGCCTGCACGTCATCCACTGCGGCCTGGACCTGAAGCAATTCACGCCGGACCCCGGGCGCGGCCCCAATGAGCCGCCCGTGATCCTGGCGGTCGGCCGCCTGATCGAGAAGAAGGGCCTGCGCTACCTCGTGGAAGCCTGCCGACATCTGGCGCAGCGTGGTCAGGGGTTCGAATGCCGCATCATTGGGCAGGGGCCGGAAGAAGCGGCCCTGCGCCGGTTGGCGGCGGACCACGCGCTGTCCGGCCGGGTGCGCCTGCTGGGCGCGCTGCCTCAGGAACAGGTCCGTGAGCAGTTGCGCCAGGCCGACGTCTTCGCCCTGCCCAGCGTGGTGGGCCGGGACCGGGACCAGGACGGCATCCCGGTGGTGCTGATGGAGGCGATGGCGATGGGCGTGCCCGTGGTCTCCACACAGCTATCCGGCATCACGGAGCTCGTGCAGGACGGCGTCAACGGCTTGCTGGTGGCCCCGAACGACGCGCCCGCCCTGGCCGACGCGATCCAGCGCCTGCTGCACGACCCGGCGCTGGCGCGGCAGTTCAGCCGGCAGGGCCGCGCCACAGTCGAGCGCGAATTTGATATCGAGGTGAGCGCCGAGCGGCTGGCGGCGCTCTACGAGGCCTCCCGCGGCAGACAGGCCACCGGCGGGAGCGCGCGGGCCGCCAAGGGCGCGGCGCCAATGCCCATGCAGGAACGAGGCTGATCGAATGTCAGGTTTTGCAGTGGTAGCAAGCACTTCCAGCGCGGTCGCGTCCGACGACCCGGATTACGCCGCCTTCCGCTGCGCGACGGCGGAGTTTAAGCATCTCGGCCAGCCGGCCCAGGAAGTGACCGGCCGGCAATGCGCCGCGGCCAAGTTCGACACGGCCTCGTCCCTTCACCGCGGCCTGGCCCGCGACGCGGCGACCGGCTCGTGGCTGCTGGCGGCCGGCACCGTCCTGGACGCCGAACACATGCCGGCCGACGGCGACCTTTCGGGCCTGCTGGCTCGCTATCTCCAACAGGGTCGCGCCGCCCTGACAGCGCTGGACGGACCGTTCGCGCTGGTCGTCTACGACGGGCGCTCTGGCGCGCTGGCCGTCGTCACGGACCCGTTCGGCTTCATCTCGGTCTTCGCCGGACAGCGCGGCGGCCGCCTCTATATCGGGACCTCGGCGCTGGCCGTCGCCCAGGCGGTGCGGGCCGCGCCGAGTGAGTTTGGTATTACCTTGTTCCTCACCACGGGCAACGTCTACGGCCCGACGACGCTCTGGGAGGGCGTGGAGCGCCTGCCGGCGGCGACGGTGGTGGAGATCACGGCGGCCGGCCAGCGCCGCGACCGGTACTGGACCCTGGAGCCGCACGCCGACATTCGGCGGCTCAGCCTGGAGCGCACCGTCGAGCAGGGCCTGGAAGTGTTGGGCGCACTGACCCGGCGCTACCTGGCGCGCGAGGGCAAACTGTGGGCCGATCTGACCGGCGGCTTCGACTCGCGCCTGGTTACGCTGATGCTCGACCGCTGCGGCCTGCCCTTCAAGGCCAATTGCCAGGGTCCCCTTTCATCCGCCGACGTGCGCTTATCCAGCGCCGTCGCCCGACAGATGGGCTGGGAATACCATCACTTTCTCCTGCCCGACGACTGGGGTCGGCGGCGCGCGGCGGCGCTGCCGCGCGCGGTGGGCAAAGGCGATGGTCACCTGGACGTCTTCAAGCTCAGCCGCGTGCTTTGGGACCAGGATCAGCGCGCCCGCGAGTATGCGGTGCCGGTGTGGGGCCTGGGCGGCGAGCTGTGGCGCGGCACCATTTGGAAGCAGGAGTACCTGAGCGTCGGCCGGACGTCGCGCGTGCACTACGACCGCCTGGTGGATTTCCGTCTGATGCGGCCCGTGACCCGCGCCGTCTTCCGCGACCCGGCGCGGCTGGAGACGGTGCGTCAGCAGTTAATGGAGCAATTGCGGTCAGTGGGGGAGCGCCAGCCGGACCTGCCCAACACCTTCAAGCTGGACACGCTCTTCACCTACAAGACCACGGGCCACACCGGCAGCCACATCACGGCCGTCATGGGCCTGCAACGCGCCGTGACCCCGCTATTCTTCAAGGGCAGTATCGATTTTGTCGCCTCGACCGATTACCGCTGGCGCCAGCACAGCCGCCTGGTTCGGCTGATGTTGGAACGCATCAGCCCGACGGTGGCCCGCCTGGAGACCACGGCCGGCGGCCCGGCCCTGCCGATGCGGGCGTCCAACCTGGCCGTCTTCATCCCGTACTGGTACCGGATCGGCAAGCAGTTGATCCGCAAGGTCTCGGCCCGCCGGCTGGGCCGCAGCCTGCTGGCGGAGGCGCGCAGCGAGCTGGCCGGCTATCCGCTGGCGCGCTGGCGGCGGGAGACGCTGGACGACCTCGCAGACGAGGGCGTGCTGGACCATGCCCGCATGCGGTCGGCGGCGCTGTACGACCCGACGCGGCTGGCGGAGTTTGTGCGCCAGGCTCGGTCTGAGAACTTTGGCGAGGAGACGCTCCTCAGCCGGATGGTGACCGTGGAGCTGGCGTTGCGCGCGGTCGGCGCGGCTTTGCGATAGAGGGATGAGACACAATGCGTGACGGTCGGGTTTTTATCGCGTGGGTCAAACACAGCCGGCGCAGCCAACTGATCGCCGAGAAACTGGGGATGCGCCTGTTTCTGGTGCACGCCCTCAAGCGCCGGCCGTGGCTGGCGCCCCTGCGCTATCTGCTTCAGTCACTGGAGACCTGGCAGATCCTGGCGCGCGAGAAACCCGGGCTGGTGTTCGTGCAGAACCCGCCCATCTTCGCAGCGCTGATCGTATATGCGTACGCCCGGCTGTGGGGCGCCCGCTTCGTCATCGACTCGCACTCAGCCGCGTTCATAGGCGGCGCCTGGCGCTGGTCCCTGCCGGTGCACGCCTTCCTCTCACGCCGCGCGGTCATGACCATCGTCACCAACTCCCACCTGGAGGCCCAGGTGCGGGCCTGGGGCGCGCCTACTTTCATCATCGCCGACATCCCGGCCGTCTTCCCGCCCGGCCGGCCGTTCCCGCTGGACGGCCGCTTCAGCGTGGCCGTGATCAACACCTTCGCCCCGGACGAGCCGCTGGATGAGGTCCTGGCCGCCGCCCGTTCCCTGCCCGAAGTGCAGTTCTTGATCACGGGCGACCCGATCCGCGCCAACCGTGCGCACCTGACCAACGGGCCGGCCAACGTCAAATTTACAGGTTTCCTGCCGGATGAAGACTACCTCGGCCTGCTGCGCTCGGTGAACGCCATCGTCGTGCTCACCACGCGCGACCATACCATGCAGCGCGGCGCCTGCGAGGCGGTCTCGCTCGGCAAGCCCATCATCACTTCCGACTGGCCTCTGCTGCGCGAATACTTTCACAAGGGCACGCTTCACGTGGACAACACCGCCGCCAGCCTCGCCGCCGCCATCCGGGAGATGCAGACGCGCGAACGGGAGCTGGAGCGTGAAGTCGCTGAGCTGCAGGCCGAGCGCCGTTTGGAGTGGGAAACCAAACAGGACCAGATCGAACGCCGGCTGGCGGCGGCCGGCGTCCCCCGCCCCGCGCCGGTCGCCCCTCCAGCCTGAGGTCAGACGCCATGGCTCCTTCTGCTCCCCGCCGTCACTGCATGGTTGTCCTCAACTCGTACCCGGAGGGTGAAGTGCGGGTGATGCGCGAAGCCGAGGTCCTGGTCCGTCACGGCTACGAGGTCGACGTCATCTGTCTGCGCCTGCCGGGCCAGCCGGCGCGCGACGAGTATCACCGCGTCCGCATCTGCCGGGTGCCGATGGCGCGTTCGCTGAAACGCGTCGCGGCCGTCCAGTTCATCGAATATCTCGCCTTCTTCGTCCTGGCGGGAGTCACCCTGACCTACCTGCATTTCCAGCGCCGCTACACCAGCGTCCAGGTCCACAATCTGCCGGACTTCCTGGTCTTCTGCGCCCTGGTCCCCAAGTTGATGGGCGTGCCGGTGGTGCTGGACCTGCACGACCTGATGCCGGAGTTCTACGCAGCCCGCTTCGGCGTGGACAACCGGCACTGGATGGCGCGCCTGGTCCGGCTGCAGGAGAAGCTGGCTTGCCGCTTCGCCGACCACGTCATCACCGTCACCGAGCACTGGCGCCAGTCGCTGAACCTGCGCCATCTGCCGGCTGGGAAGTGTACGGTGCTCATGAACCTGGCCGACGACCAGATCTTCAACGCCCCCAAACCGCTCGGGGCGCCGCCGAACGGCGCGGCGCCGGAGGGGCTGCGCCTCATCTACCACGGCGCCCTGTTCGAGCGCTACGGGCTGGACCTGGTGGTGGAGGCCGTCGACAGGCTGCGGCGCGAGATCCCGGGCCTCCATCTGACCATCATCGGGCGCGGCCCGTTCCGAGACGATCTGGCGAAGATGGTGGCCGACCGCGGCCTGCAGGCTCACGTTGCCCTGGAGCCGTTCGTGATGATCGACCAGCTCCCGGCGCGTATTATCGCCGCCGACCTGGCCGTCGTGCCGTACCGGGACGATGTGTTCACGCGCGAGTTGCTGCCGACAAAACTGCTGGAGTATGCGGCCCTGGGCGTGCCCGCCCTCGTCGCCGAGACGCCCGCGATCCGCGCCCACTTCGACGACACGATGGTGAAGTTCTTCACGCCCGGGAGCGCGGAGCAACTGGCCGACAAGCTCCAGGAACTGCACTACGACCGCGCGCAGTTGCACCGGCTGAGCGCCGGCATCCGCAAGTTCAACGAGCGCTACAACTGGCGGCAGCAAAGCCTGGCCTACGTGCAGTTGCTGGAAAAACTGACGAGCCGCTGATGCCCAGGCCGCCTACGGGTACCGTGCGTCAACTGGCCGTGCTCGCGTTGCTCATAACGGCCTGTCAGACCACGCCGCCTTCGACCAGCCCGCCAGCGCCCCTGCCGGAGGACGGGGCGACGGCCGCTCCGCGCCCGACCGCTCCGCAACGCCCGACCGACCCCCTGCCTCCGGCCGACGGCGCGGAGACGCGGGCGCTGTGGTCGTGGGCCGTCCGCGATGCCCGGTCCCGGGCTGACATCGATCAACTAATCGCCAGGCTGGACCGGGCGCACCTGAACGTCGTCCTGGCGCTGGTCTATTACCGCGGCACGGCCTACTTCGAGCCCAGCCGGACGCGTTTCTCCGACGCCGAGCGCCTTCCCAATAAATCGCGCTTCAAGGATGACGAGTACGCCGACGCGCTGGAGTACTTAGTCGCTTTACGGGATGCGCGCCGCGCCGATGCCGACCCGTTCAACGATTTCGAGGTCCACGCCTGGTTCGCCGTTCACCAGGGCGGCCATACCGACAATACCCAGCCGGCGCCCGAGCCGGACCTCACTCAGCCCTACATGCTGAATGCGCTCTTCCCAGAATTCCGGCTGAAACTCAAACCCTATTATGCAGCCGGCGACCGGCGCTATGTGGATCACGGCGTGTCCGTCATCCAGCAGCCAAAGTTCCGGGCCTACATAAGCAACCTGATTGCCGGGGTGATCGAGGACTACCACCTGGACGGCGCACACTTAGACTATATCCGGACCGGGAGTATCTGTTTCAATGATGACGTCCTGGACTATCCCGGGACGGATTTCGATTACCCGGGCTGCCAGGCCGACTACCGGGCCTGGACGCAGGCGACCTACGGCTGGGCCTACGACCTGATGTTGGACACCACCCGCAGCGGCCAGATCGCCGACGGCGGCAGCGGGCGCGTCGCTGCCTGGCTTGAATATAACGTCGGGCTGTTGGTGCAGACCATCCAGGCTGAGGTTAAGGCGGCCTCACCCCGGGCGGTCCTCTCGGCGGCCGTCGGCGTCACCTCGCCCGACCCGGTCGAGCGGCGCGAGTCGCGGAACGGCCAGGCGGCCTGGGAATGGCTGGACCGCGGCTGGATCGATGCGGCCTTTGTGATGGCTTATACGTCGAACACTGAAGGCGCGCTCCGCAAGACCCAGCGGTTCATCAACGCCGTCGAGGACCCGGACAGCCGGTCGCGGATTTTCCCGGGGCTCGCCGTCTACGATGAGGAGCTCGGCCCATGGTCGAGCTTGGTGGCGGACCAGGTGGAGGCGGTAACCGGCCGGCGCGCGGGCGCAGGCGCGGGCACGCTCCAGCCGCCGGCCAGGGGCCTGGCCTTGTTTGTGGACCGCCACTTCTCCACCGCGGCCGCCGACTCTCTGGCGGCCGGGCCGTTCTCTCAACCCGCCCGGCCCTTCTGGGGCGAGTAGCGCGCGGCAGCCTGATTCACGGATTGCGCTGCACGAGCGGTATGAACACAAACCGATCCGTGGGCATGGCGGCTACGCTGGGCGACACGTAGAGCGTCGCGTGGCTGCCGTCTCGGGCGGTCAGGCTAAAGGTGTAGAAGACGTAGTTGGTCAAGCCTGTGAGGGTGAGGCTCTGGACATTCGCAGGTATGGCGTTGAGAGGCGAGGCGCCCTCCTGGGCATCGGCGCCCTGGCCGTTACTCGTGTACGTCAACGAGTAGCTCGCCAGGCTGCCGTCGCCGGGGTGGTTCCAGGTCAAACGTATGCTGGCGTCGTGCGGGACTGCCGTGAGGCATAGCTTACGCGTCTCATCTGCCCCCAGGTCGGGCCGGCACCCGACCGGCCGAGGTTCACCCTCGAAATCGGTCCTGACGCCATAGTCGGCGCCAAAGTTGCGCGCCGGGCTGCCCGGACTGAGCCGGAAGTCTCCGGCCGCGGCATTGAGAAAACCGGGGCTTCCCGAGCTGACCAGGTCGCTCGCGGCGCTGAGCCTGCTCACGACGCTCGTGTTAAACCAGCCGTTGGTCCCAATCGCCACCTGGCTGAACGGAGCCTGCGAACTGACATAGGCCTGGCCGCTTGCGACGACCAGGTTGTTGGCGATGACGCCGCCGACAAGACCTTTGCCGACAAACGCAATCGACTGCTGTTGCGCGGCAAAGATCGTATTGTGGATGACGACGCCGCTCTCGACCCCGGCAATCTGAATGGCATAGTCCGACAGGTTGTAGATCAGGTTGTTGCGGAGCGTCAGGTTGGAGATTTTCTTGTCCAGCTTGGGCTGGATGCTGAAGCCGCGCGCCGAGTCGAACACACGGTTGCTATCAAACAGAACGGACTGGCTTCCATAATGAACGACGACCGCGGCATCATCAAAGTAGCCGGACAGAGTGTTGCGCAGGACCTGAAGATTCCGCGCTGCCTTAATGTCCAGCGCGTTCTCAGCGCGTGACAGCGTCCCCCGGTAAATCACATTCCCGATGATCTGGACGCCGTCCGGGTATTCTGCTATGGTGATCGGGTCGGCGTTGATCAGCTGGATCCCGTCGCCGCTGCAATCGTGAATGGTGTTGGAAAGAATCTGGGTCCGGTCGGCGTCTGGCTGGACCACGATGCAGTGTGCATCCTGGGAAGTGTCCGGATTGGCGAAATGGTGGATCAGATTGTTGGCGATGACGTTATCCGGCGAGCCGCGCACGACGGCCACCCCGTCAACATGGCCATTCCGGATCTCGTTGTTGCGCAGGATGTTATGATGGGCGCCATCCTCGAATTGTACGGCGCGCCAGCCGCGATTGCCGTTCTCCAGCGTGAAGCCGTCCACGATCCAATAGGCCGCGCCATCGAACTTAATCAACTGGTTTGCAGTCGAGCTGTACCAGATCACTTTCTCGCCAGGATAGGGTTGAAGCGTGATGGGGGCGTTGGCCGTCCCCGCCGTTTTCAGGACCACGCTGCCGAGGTTGGCCATGCGGCCAGACCCGGCGGTATCGCCCCGCACGCAGATCACACTCCCCGGTGGGACCCCGTCCACACGGCCGATCAAGCCCTTCCAGGGCGAAACGGCTGAGCCGTTGCCGTCACTGGCTGCCTCGGTATCCACAAAGTGTGTACAGTCGCCCGAGGCGGCCTGAGCCGGTTGCACGGGGCCAAGCCCATAGGCGGCCACACTCAGCGCCAAAACAAGAGTGGTCCATAGTGATCGCCGCATCATACAACTTCTCCTTCTGGCAGGCATACAAGTTTGGCCCATGAACATGAATCAGATAGAGTGTCTTCATCCAGTCTTCACCGCTAGAGCGCGCTCATTATAGTGATATGGTTGACCCCGGGCCGCAAAGGGCGAGCAATCAGGAATGAAAACTTAGTGAAACAACACCCAATCGAGCCTCCTCAAGACATAATATAAAATAGCTTACGGGAGACGCTTCCTGTTTTATAAAACATTCGTGCTATATTAGAGCAAACAATGCTCAGGAGACCGCTATGTCTATGCCAGCCGCCATCCGGACGGAAAACCTGGGACGCATCTACAAGATCCGCGGGGCGAAGAAAGGCGAAGCCAGGGAACGGGTCGCGCTGACCGACGTCAACCTGGAGGTGCCGCAGGGCGAGTTCTTCGGCCTGCTCGGCCCGAACGGCGCCGGCAAGACCACGCTCATCAAGATCCTCACCACCCTGCTCGCGCCGACGACGGGCCGGGCCCTGGTGGCGGGCTGGGACGTGGCGCGCCAGCCGCAGGAGGTCCGCCCGCGCATTAACATGGTCAGCGGCGGCGAGTCGTCCGGCTACGGCCTGCTGACTGTGCGCGAGAATCTGTGGATGTTCGGCCAGTTCTACGGCCTGGACACCAAAACGACCCACGCCCGCATCGATGCGCTGCTGGAGATCGTCGGCCTGGCCGACCGCGCCCACACCAAGACCTCCGACCTCTCCACCGGGCTGCGCCAGAAGATGAACATCGTGCGCGGCTTCATCACCGACCCGCAGGTGGTCTTCCTGGACGAGCCGACGCTGGGCCTGGACGTGGGCGCCAGCCGCGATATCCGCCGCTTCGTGCGCCAGTGGCTGGCGGACCGGCCGGGCCGCACCGTGCTGCTCACCACGCACTACATGGCCGAGGCCGAGGAGTTGTGCGACCGGGTAGCCATCATCAACGCCGGCCGCGTGCTGGCCTGCGATTCGCCGGCCAACCTGAAGAGGCGCCTGCAACGCGACGCGATCTTCCGCCTGGAGACCAGCCCGCTCGTCAACGGCGCGCTCGGGGCCTTCGAAGGGCTGCCCGGCGTGCGCAAGGTGACGCACACGCCCAGCGACGGCCAGTCGGCCCTGGACCTGATCCTGGAGGCGGACGGCGTGCTCAGCGGCGTGATCGGGGCGCTGGCCGCGCACGACGCGCGCATCCTCAGCCTGCAGAAACGCGAACCGACCCTCGAGGACGTCTTCGTGGACATGGTCGGCATGAGCATGAGCGAGGCCGAGAAGGCCGGGGAGGCATGAGGGGGCGCTGGGGTGGCAGAGTGACGGGGTGAACGGGCACATCGGAGTTAACCAATGACTTCTTTCACGGCCGGCATCACGCCCGATCGCGGCTGGCGCCTGTTCCTGCGCACGATCCGGGCGCGCGCCTACCCGCGCGTCATCGGCCAGATGCGCGAGAAGGCCTGGGTCTTCTTCGACACCTTCCTGCCGTTCCTGGCGACGGTCGGCTATATCTACGTCTACCGCGCCATGCAGGCGCCCGAGGATTACATCGGCTTCGTGGTGATGGGCGGCGCCATGACGGCCTTCTGGCTGAACGTGATGTGGATGATGGCGTCGCAGTTGTACTGGGAGAAGGAGAGCGGCAACCTGGCGCTGTACGTGATGGCCCCGAACTCGCTCATGGCCATCCTGCTCGGCATGGCGTTCGGCGGCATGTTCGCCACCACCCTGCGCGCCGCCGTCATCACCATCCTGGGCTTCCTGTTGTTCCGCATCCCCTTCGCCGTCACCAGCTACCTGCAGCTCTTCGCCGTCTTCACGCTGACCATGGCGGCCCTCTACGGCCTGGGGATGCTGCTGGCGTCGCTGTTCCTGCTGTGGGGGCGCGAGGCCTGGCAGATCGCCACGGCGCTCCAGGAGCCGATCTATTTCCTGTCCGGCTTCTACTTCCCCGTCCGCAGCTTCGGCTTCGCCGTGGCGATGGCGGCCTCGGTGGTGCCGCTGACCCTGGGGATGGACGCCATGCGCCAGCTGGTCTTCGCCAGCGGCCCGGCCCTGGGTTTCCTCCCGGTCCAGGTGGAGATCGCGGCGCTGGCCGTCCTGGCCGTCGTCCTGGTCGCCGCCGCCCGCCACTGGCTGGGCGTCATGGAACGCAAAGCGATCCAGGAGGGGACGCTGACAGATCGGAGGCGGTAATGCTTAAAACGGCCAAACGCTCCTTTTTCCCCGCCGCCTGGCTCGGCTGGCAGATCGAGTCCAACTGGACCGACCCGTTTCTGTTCCTGGTCTTCTCGGTCGTCAAGCCGGTGGCCGGCGTGCTGATCCTGGTCTTCATGTACAACGCCGTCTCGCGCGCCGGGGCGGACTCGCCGATCTACGCCTACCTCTACCTGGGCAACGCCTTCTACATCTACGTCGGCGCGGTGATGGCCGGCGCGTCCTATTCGATCCTGGACGACCGCGAGCGCTACCGCTCGCTCAAGTACATCTACATCGCCCCGATCAGCATCCCGATCTACCTGTTCGGGCGCGCCGTGGCGCGCTTCGTCACCGGCACCATCGCCGTGGTCATCACCCTGGCGGCCGGGATCGTGTTCTTCCGCGTGCCCGTCAACCCGCTCACCACGGACTGGCCGCTGTTCCTGGCGGCGCTGGCCCTGGGCGTGGTCTGCCTGAGCTTCATGGGCGTCCTGCTCGGGACCTGGACGCTGACGCTGCGCATCGAGCCGTGGTTCGCCGGCGACGCCGCCGCCGCAGCCCTGTACCTGTTCAGCGGCGCCGTCTTCCCGCTCAGTCTCCTGCCCGCGTTCCTTCAGCCGCTGGGCTACCTGATGCCGATGACGTACTGGCTGGAGCTGCTGCGCCGCGCCATGCTCGGGCCCGGCGCCGCCGCCTTCCCGACGCTGGCCGGCTTCTCCAACCTCGAGCTCTTCGGCATCCTGGCCGCCGTCACGGCCGGCTTCGGCCTGGTGGCCTTCTTCGCTTACAATTACTTCGACCGCGTGGCCCGCGAACAGGGCATGATCGACGCGCAGAGCAACTTCTAGCAGGCGGCCTATGGCGCCGTGATTTCGACGAAGGCGATCCGGTTGTTGCGCGCGCCGTCGCCGTTGCTCAGGGTGAGGCGGCCATCGGTCACCGCCACCGTCACCACCCCTTCGAACCAGCGCGTCGTTTTATCGGCGGCGCCCTCCACGGCCCGTTGGCCCTCCACGTTCAGGCGATAGAGCCCCTCCGCGCGTTTGGGATCACCCATGACCACACGCACGGTGTAGGTCCCACTGGGGACGCTGATCTCCCACACGCACGACCCGCCGCAGGCGTTCGGCTTCTGCATTTGGAGAAGCGTGTCATAGCGTTGATCCGGGGCATTGGCGGCGTCGCGATCCAGCCCGGTCAGATTCTGGCCGTTCCAGCCGTACGTGTAGCCGTTGCCGCGATCGGCGAACGGCTCGCCGGTGTCCGGCAGGTAACCCTCCGGCACAGGCGCGCCGGCCGGCTGGAAGTTCACCTTGACCTTAAACGCCGTCCCGGCCGTGGTCGTGGGTTCGGGGGTGAGCGTGGGCGCTGGCGCGCTCGTCTCGGTCGGCAGCGGAGCGGCAGCCGCGATCAGGTTGCCCCCGGCTGCGGCCGGCGGGCTGGTCGGCGTCGCCGGGTCCGGCGGCAGAGCCGACAGGCTCACCTGGTCCAGGTAATACTTATCGCCCTTGCGCGCGTGATCGCCGAAGAAGAACATGAGCCGCCCGTCGGCGACGGGGTTTTGGAAATTGGCCGTGGTGAACTCGTAGGCGAAAACCTGCCACTGGGTGGTCACGTCGACCACAGTTTTGCTCAGGCCATAGTTGGTGTAAGGCTCACCGTGCTGGATCAATTGCACCCACAGGTCGCGTCCCGAGCTCGAGAAAGCGGCGAAACTCAGCCGATAGCGCGTGTTCGGCGCCAGCTTCACGTCGCGCTGATACACCTGCACATTCCGGTCGGAGGGCAGGACCGTGAGGGCCACCCGGCCGCTGGCGCTGCCCTCGTAGGCTGTGGTTGAGGTGGACAGGCTCCCCTGCCCACCGCCGCCGGGATTGATCCAGAAGACCCACGGCTTGGTCCCTGCCTCAAAGTTGCCGTTTGGCAGCGCATTGGCGCCGCCAGGATTGGGCGTCAGTGTAGCCGGCGGCAGCGCCGTGGGGGTGGCCGTGGCGCTGAAAGCCGGGGTGGCTGTGAACGTCGCTGACGGCGACGTCATGGGCGTCGCTGTCGATGATGCGGTAGGCGTCTGGGTATTCGTGGGCGTTGATGTGGCCGTCGGCGTTGAGGTCGCGGTGGCGGTCGGCGTGGCCGTGGCTGTAGCCGTTGCCGTCGCGCTCGGGGTGGCCGTGGGCGTGGCGGCGACAGTGGGCGTCTGGGTTGGGGCGGTCGTGGACGTGGCAGTCGGCGAGGCCGACGGTGAGGCCGCCACATCGTCAAACCAGGCTGTCCCCGCTCCGATCAGCCGCATTTCTACCCGCAGGTAGGCCGCCTGCGTCGGGGCGGTGGCGCTCACCGTCAACAACACCCAGCCCGGGCTCGTTCCAGACAGTGTGGTCGAGCTCTTCCCGGTAATGTAATCGCCGGACCCCGGTCCCCAGAAATTGAGGGTCAGGGCGACGGCCCCGGTGACGTTCTCGGTCCGCACCCAGACCGCCGACTGGTACAGACGGCCAGGGACCGCCGCGACCTGGCCGTTCTTGGTCAGCCAGCGGCTGAGGCTGGCGCTGCCGCCCGAGGCGATGATCTTAACCGACCGGCTGCCGGTTCGATACCGGTCCGACGCCCAGGAGAACTGGGCCGTCCCATCGGTATGGGTAAAGTAGTCCGCGGAAGGATCGGCTTCAAAGCTTGCGTTCCGTAGCAGGTTGGAAGTCAGCGCTGGCGCCAGGGTCGGCGTCAGGTTCGGAGCCGGCGTTGACGTCTGTGTCGGCGCTGGCGATGCGCTCGGCGCCGGCGTCGAAGTGGCGCTGGGCGGCGGTGTGGCCGTCGGACCGGCGGGCTGGCCGGCCGGGCCGTTGTCGTTGCGCCAGACGTGGAGGTATTGATACGCATCCCAGGCAATTCCCACCAGGTCCAGGTCCCCATCTCCGTCCAGATCGGCGGTCCTGGCTCCCAGATGATTCTCCCGACCCGTCTCCACATCACGCCGGGGGAACCCGCCGGCTCCGTCATTCACAAAGACGCTCAAGCGCTTGTCGCCCCGGTGTTCCGCCAGAATGACGTCCGCATCGCCGTCTCGATCCATATCGGCGGTATCCAGGCTGTTGGTCGTGTATTGGGTCGTGATCACGCGCCGCGTCCAGTTGCCGCGCGTGGGGTCGGCGGGCGCCTCGAACCAGATCGTCTTGTAGTTAGGCTCGACCGGTTGTTCCTCCTCGGACACGACGATGTCCAGCCGGCCGTCTTTGTTCAGATCCGCCAGCCCGACGCGGTCAGGGATACAGCCGTCCATCCGGCCGACGATATGCTCGACCCAGTTGGCGGAGCCATCTTTGGGATTCGCCACCCACTTGATTTCGCGCCCGGTGCCGTTGCCGGGCGTGCAGGCGGCGCCGCTCGCCAGATGGACCGCCGCCAAATCCGGATAGCCGTCGCGGTTGATATCGCCCGCCGCGATCCCTTGTCCATCCGTGTTGCGCGCGGCAATCGTCCGCGGCCAGGCGCTGTTCACCGGGGTGATAGGAATCTGGTAGAAATACACCTGCCCGCCGTTGCTGATGACCACCTCGCGCCGCCCGCCCGGCACCAGGTCGGCGACCAGATAGCCCTGTGGGTTGATGTGCGAACTATCGAAGGGCGCGGCGGTATCGACGGCCTTGCGCTGGGTCCATGAGTTGCCCTGGGTATCGAGGGCCTCCAGCCAATAAACCGTCCCGCCGCGCGTCCCGATCACGTCGCCGAAGGCGTCCCCATCCACGTCGACAAACAACAGCCCGTCTACGTTGAGGCCCAAATCCACCCGGGGCCATTTCCCGGTCATGGCGCCGCCGGGATTCCGGTAGAAATACCGGCCCGACACGATGTCCTGATACCCGTCGCCGGTGACATCTTTGATCCCCAACCCGAAGTACTTCAGCCAGCTCGGGGCATCCCACTTTCCCCAGTATTCGCGCGCATCGTCGGCCAGGAGGTAGGTCCATTTGTCCAGCGACAGCGGGCTCCCCTGGTTCTCCCAGATTTCGATCGGCGCTGAGTCCCAGTTCCTCACACCGACGACGTCGAGGTCGCCGTCGTCGCCGATATCGCCCACCTCCGCGCTGTAGGACCGCAATGACTGGACGGTCCTGGATGTCCAGGTGCGACCGCCGTCGCCGTAGTAAATGGTCAGGCCCCGATCCGGGTTGCTCACCCCGGCGTTTTCCATGCCGCCCGCCAGCACATCCAGCCGGCCATCTTTGTTGAAGTCGGCGAGTTGCAGGTTGTGGCAGTAATCGCACCGCGCCGTCACCTGGCCCCGTTTGGTCCAGGTGGCGGCCTCGGCGTCGCTGGCCGAATACCAGGCGACCTCGTAGCCGGGCAGTTCCGATTGCGAGATCACCACATCCGGCCGGCCGTTTCCGTCGATGTCGCCCACCGCCACTTTGGAATTATGACGCTGCCAGGTCTGGCCGCCCGTCTGGCCGCTGAACCACCTGGCATCGATGTCGTAGCGGGTGTACGTCCCGGTCCGGGCCGAGCCAGGACTGGACCAGACGCCCGGGTTTTTCAAGAAGTATCCGTTCAACACGATATCGGCGTCGCCGTCGCCGTCCAGGTCCCCCAGGTCCATCCCTTCGTGACCGGGCACGTCCACCACCTTGACCGTCCAGGCTTCGGCGCTGTCCTGAAACCAGACAAACACCTGGGTGTGCCAGCGCGCCACGACATCCAGTTTCCCGTCCCGATCCATGTCCTCGACGGCGATGTCCTTGGCGTAGTAATTGGTCCCGCTGTAGCTGCCCGAGATTGGGTGGAAGTTCCAGACCGAGTTCAAGGCGCCGTCGGGCAATGGATTCTCGAGCCAAATCATCAGCCCATCGGTGTCGCTTCCGTTCAGGCCCACCCGTGTCACCACATCCAGATCGCCATCTCGGTCGATGTCCGCTAATTGCAGGTCGTCGGTGCGTTTGTATTTGTACGTCTTGCCGTTGTGCGTGATCGGGTTGGCAAACAAGTCGCGGATCGTCGTCTTGGCCCAGGTGGGCGCCTGATACCAGACGTACACCGTCTCTTCACTGGTTGCATTGGCCGGGTTGATGTTGGTCGCCACAATGTCATTCCGGCCGTCGCCGTCCACATCCCCCACGGCCCGGTAGCCAAACTGGTTAGAGTCCACAATCACCTGTCGAAAATCAGGATAACCTGGCCCGGCCGGCGCCGGCGTCGCGGACGGGGTCGGCTGTGCGGGGAACAGGTTCCCGTCCACGATCTGTTTTCCGAAGTTGATGGCTTCGTCCAGTCCGTTCTGGAACACGTAGATGTACCCGGTGAACGGCTTCAGGCTCGAATATGTCTGCCCGACCCCGGGGAAGGTCTCGAACCCGCGGCGGTCGGCATCGCTGAGCAGCAGCTTGACAATCTGCACGCCCGCGTTCCCGTTCGCGGCGTAGATTGGCATGACCCGCCCGTAACCGATCCCGTTCGCGGGGTTGGCTACGGCCATGATCATGTGGTTGTGGTAATTCAACGAACCGCCATTGGCCGGATCGTTGTACCCGTCGGGGGCATAGGTGTTCCAGTAGCTCTTAGGATACGTGTCGTAGCCACGGACCCAGCTCTCGCCGCCATAGAACTGAAACTGGCCGGCCTTGGTGCCGCCCGGCTGCCCGATGTCCACGGTGTTGGTCCACGGTTTGGGGTACTGCGTGTACTCCACTTTGATCACGGGGCTGTCCGGCCAGATGGTGTAATACAGCTCCGCCGGCTTGCCGTCATCAGCCGGGGTGCCTGGATCGGCGAGGTAGGGATCAAACTGGAGCCGAACTCGCTTGTAGTCGGCGCCGTCGTACACCAGGCTGGCGCTCTTCAGCGGCCCGCGCTGAGCGCTAAAGTCCAGGTACTGATCGATCTGGTCCTGATTGTTCGCTTTGAGGATTAGGTCCTGGATGCCGTGCTCGGTCGTCCCCCACGGATCATCCTTTGATCTGGCCCGAACCACGGCCCGAAACAGGTTGTTTTCCAGAGTCACGCGTGGATAGGTCTTGCCGCCGAAGGTCTCGATGTCAATAGTGACGCCGACCCACCCTGCCGCCTCAAGACCCGCGCTCGGCCGGATAAAGACTTGGGCCGACAGGAACAGGATAAGCGCCACACGCCGGAGCCAGGGCCAATTGGCGGCTCCCTCACGGAAAGCAGGCCGGGAAGCAAGCGCCGAGAGACCAGCCAGTGGGGATCTGACGTCTGCTTGAAAACCCGAGCCGGTTTTCTGGACGGCGGGCGAATAGCGTTTTGGCATTGCAGTTCTCCTTCCGGGAGACACTGTAATCAGCTTGCCCGGCCCGTGCCGCAAACCGAGTCCGAAAACAGACCAAAGGTTGAGTGAAGATCGTCGTTATTGAAGTTATGTGCGTTTGCTTTGACAGAAGCTCGTTGGAATCAGGTAGTCGCATGTGGCTCATTGAGCCTGGATCGCGTGTGTTTCAACGGCAACATTGGGAAACGGTTGCATGACATATGGCGCGCATTATGCGGTCATCAAAGCAAACCCCGGGCCGGCTCGATCTTGGAAATGCGTCTGGTCACTGACTGTTATAATCGCCTCGCCTGTCAGACCCGCCAGGCCGAGGCGCCCCATGTCCATCTTCACCGACGCCGTCCACTCCGGCCAGATCGCGCCCAAGCCGGGCGCCTCCTATAACCCGCCGATCGTCACCGCCGCCGGCTGGGCGCACGCCGATATGGCCTCGCTCGACGCGGCGCTGGGCGACGACCGGGCCGGCTACGTCTACGCGCGCTACAACGCGCCCACCCAGGAGGCCCTGGAGGCGGCGCTGACGAAAGTCGAGCACGGGGCTGGCGCCGCCGCCTTCAGCTCCGGCATGGCGGCCGTGCACACGGCCCTGCTCGTGGCCGGCGCGAAGCCCGGCGCCGTGGTCGTGGCGGCTTCCGAACTGTACGGCGCCACGCAGGCCCTGCTCGATTTCCTGGCGGCTCACTCGGCCGTCGCGGTGCGGCGCGTGGATGTGCGCGACCTGGCGGCCGTCGAGGCCGCGCTGCCGGGCGCCGGCGTCCTGCTGTTTGAAGTCGTCGCCAACCCGCTCTGCCACGTCGCCGATGCGCCGGCCCTGACGGCCCTGGCCCGGCGGCACGGCGTCCGGGTCGTGGTCGACTCGACCTTCACGACGCCCTACCTGATCCAGCCGCTGACGTTCGGCGCGGATCTCGTGGTCCATTCGGCCACCAAGTACCTCGGCGGCCACGGCGACGTGCTGGGCGGGATCGTGGTGGCCGCGGCCGAATCCGACGCTGCGGCCCTGCGCTCAGCGCGCAAGCTGTTCGGCCAGAACCTCTCGGCCTTCGACGCCTACCTGGCGCTGCGCGGCCTGCGCACCCTGCCGCTGCGCGTCCGCGAGCAGAACGCCAACGCCCTGAAGCTGGCGCGCTGGCTGGCCGGGCATCCGCGCATCGCCCGCGTCTACTACCCCGGCCTCCCGGACGACCCGGACCACGCGCTGGCCGCGCGGCTGTTCCGCCCCGGCTGTTTCGGCGGCGTGCTGGCCTTCGACCTCAAGGACGCCGGCCGGGCCGAGGTCTTCGCCTTCATGGAACGGCTGCGCCTGATCCAGCGCATCCCGTCCCTGGGAGACGTGGTGACGCTGGCGCTGTACCCGGCCATCGCCTCCCACCGCGCGCTCACGCCCGCGCAGCGCGCCGCCATCGGCATCGGCGACGGCTGCATCCGCCTCTCGGCCGGGATCGAGGACCCGGATGACCTGCTGGCCGATCTCGAACAGGCCCTGGCCTGGCGTCAGCCAGCAACCAGGCGCCCGTAATGGCGCGATCAGCCGCCACCGGCCACCCGCCACCTGCCTCATGCCCCGTCGCTATTACCTGCTCGTCACCGCCGCCACGCTGGCCGGCGCCTTCCTGCGCCTGTGGCAGCTCACCGAGGTCCCGCCCGGCCTGCATTACGACCTGGCGGCCACGGCCCTGCTGGGCGAACAGGTGGCGTTCGACGGGTTCCGGCCGGTCTTCATCACGGCCTACACCGGACATGAGGTCCTGTTCTATTACTGGCTGGCCGCCTGGTTCAACCTGGTCGGCTCGTCGGTCTTCACGCTGCGCCTGGCGGCGGCCCTGCTCGGCGTGCTCACCATCCCGGCGACCTTCTTCGCCGTGCGCCAGGCCCTGCACGGCGAAGAACACGCCTTCCAGGTCGCGGCCTTCGCCGCCGTCTTGCTGGCGTTCGCGTTCTTCCACCTGGTCTTCTCGCGCTTCGGGTTCCGCGTCATCGTCATGCCGCCGGTGCTGGCCCTGGCGATCGGTTTCCTGTTCCGCGGCCTGCGCCGGTTTCCGGGGCCGGGGGTTTGGGATCTGAGCCTCGCCGGCGCCTTCACCGGCCTGGCGGCCTATACTTACCTCTCCGCGCGCCTGTTCCCGTTCCCGCTCGCCGTCTTCTGGCTGGCCGTCTTCATCCTGACCTGGCGCGCCGGCCGCTCACATCCTCTTTCAATTCAGGCTTCCTTTCGCCCTCTGTCCCTCGGATTTGGGGTTTTCTCTGTCTCCGCCCTCCTGGCCTTCGCCCCGCTCGGCCTCTACTTCCTCCAGCACCCGGAGGATTTCCTGAACCGCGCGACCCAGGTGGTGGTGCGTCCCGGGGAAAGTGATCTGTTCTGGCTGGGCTTCCGGCGCGCGGCCGAAATGTTGTTCATCAACGGCGAGCCGTACGACCGCTTCAACCTCCCCGGTTTGCCGCTGTTCGGTTTCCCGCTCGGCGTGTTCTTCGTCCTGGGCCTGCTCATCACCCTGCGCCGCGCCTTCACACCTGACCCACCGCTCCCCCGCCCCCCCGCCCCCCTGCGCCGCGCCGCCGAATGGCTCTTGCTCGCCTGGCTCCCATTCATGCTCCTCCCCACGGCCTTATCGGTTCACGACGTCTTCCCCTCGAACGTGCGCGCCTTCGGCCTCATCCCGCTCGTCTTCGTCTTCCCGGCCCGCGGCCTGGTGACCGCTTACCGCTGGCTGCAGCAGCGCTCGCCGGGCCCGCTGCTGCCCAGCGCCTACCCGCTCACCATTCTCGGCCTGGTCGTGTTGGTCACCGGGACCGGCGCGGCCTACCGCGATTACTTCGTCCAGTGGGCCGGCCTGCGCAGCCAGCGCCTGAACAACGACGCCGACCTGACCGGCATCGCCCACTATCTCAACCGCCACCCGCTGGAGGGCGCCACCCCGTACGTGTCTGCCATCCATTACCGCCACCCGACGCTGGCGTACCTGGCGCGCGATTTCGGCCAGATCCGCTGGCTGACCGGCGGCGCCTCGCTGGCGGTCCCGGCCGACGGCGCGGCGCTCTATCTGCTGGCGGCGTCCGCGCCCCTGCCGGCGGAGTGGATCGCAGGCTGGGCGCCCTATCGCCTCGAGGCGCGCTTGGGGCCGGACAACCGCCCGGAGTTCGAGGCGTACCGCTTCGAGGCCGGCCAAACCCCGCCGCTGCCGGACTTCACACCGCTGGACGAGAACTTCGGCAACGCGCTGTCCCTCACCGGCTACCGGCTCACGCCGGACGCCGAGACGCTGGCGGTGGACCTGCGCTGGCGCGTGGAGAACCGGGTGGCTTTTGAGGATTTGCTGCCGTACGCGCGCCTGTACGACGCGGCCGGCCGGGCCTGGGCGCAGAGCGGCAACTTCACCTACCCGTCCGCGCAATGGGCGCCCGGCGACACGCTGCTCACGCGTCAGCTCATCCCGCTGCCCGCCGGTCTGCCGGCCGGGGACTATGAAGTGAAGGCCGGCCTCTACTCGGAGGCGGCGCAGACCGGCCTGCCGCGCCTGAACGCCCGCGGCGGGTTCGGCGGCGAGCGCGCCGTGCTCGGGACCATCCGGCTCGCCGGCGGGCCGGCGGCCACGCTCGACGAGTTCCGGGCCGCCCACCCGGTCACTTCACCCGACACCCGCCAGGGCCTGCAGGATGATCTGGTCCTGCTTGGCTATCAATGGCGCGGCGGAGCGTTGCGCCCGAATGAGCGTTTTGAGCTGAGCCTGTTCTGGTATGCCGCGGCGCCGGTGACGACGCCGGTGCGCGTCTCCCTGGGCGCGCAGGTCCTGTTCGAAGGGACATTGAACGTCCAGGGCGCCCTGATCGACCGCCGCACGCTGCGCGTCCCGCCGGACGCCGCCCTGGGCGCGGCGCCGCTGCGCGTCTCAGCAGACGGCCACGGAGAAGCGCAGCTGGCGCAAATTGAGCTGACGTCCGGGCCGGGCGTGGCTACGACCCCGGACTTCGACACTGCGGTGGACGCGCGCTTCGGCGAGGCGCTGGCGCTGGCCGGTTACAGCCTGACGCCCGGCGCGCCGACGCAGCTCCGGCTCGTCTTCCGGCAGATGGGCGCAGCCCCGCTCGAGCAGGACTACACGGTTTTCGTCCACATCCGGGACCTCGCCGGCCAGATGGTGGCCCAGGCCGACGCCACGCCGGGCGGCGGCGCGGCGCCCACCTCGCTGTGGAGTCCGGGCGAGTTCGTGATCGACACCTACACCTTCAATCTCGCGCCGGGCATTTATTCGGCGGCTCTGGGGTTCTATACCGCCGAGACCGGCGAGCGGCTGGGCGTATCCCAGGCAGGCATCCTTCTGGGCGACGAACTGAGCCTGCCTGCGTTCAGTGTCCCTTAATCTCGGCCGGCTTGCGATTCGATGCCAGACGGGGTTACAATCGGTTTAATGCCTGTTCCGGTCTTAAATGTGCATTTGGCGCCGCCCAGCCTGCGGCTGCCTGCGATCAACGCCGGCCCTTACCTGGCGGAGGCGCAACGTCGTCTGAAGCCTCTGACGGCGCTCGATTTCTCGCGCCCGCTTCCGTGGCCATCCCCGATGCCGCGCGCGTGGGCAGAGGCGCAACGCTGGCGGCTGGCCGAGGCCTGGAAGCGCGCCCACGCCTCCCTCCACAAGCTCGAGCGGGAACTGCGCGGGCGCGTCGCCGCCGCCGGCGCTGAGACCTTAGCCGTCGAGCGTCTTCGGGCGCTGTGGCTGACCCACTACTGCGCCCACATCCTCCATTACCAGGCGATGCAGAGCCGGCGTCCCCCAGGGCCGGCGCGCCCGGTCCCGGCCGAATGGCTGCAGCTGGCGGCCGCGGCCGCCATCGTCTCCGTCGTTCAGACGGCGCTCATGCTCTGGGTGATGCATCGGCCGCCGGCCCGGCCGGCCATGGCCCGGCGGCGCGCCCGGACGGTGCCGCCCGGCCTGCCTTTCCACGTCAACCCGCTGGCCCTGCGCGCGGTCTCGCTCCCCCTGCGCTTATAGCCCTCCAGGCCGGCCTGGCCCGGCCTCGCCTCTCGTCCTCTCGTCTTCCTGATCCTGTTTCCGCCTGTCGACAGGCGGCGGCCCGGTCGTCATCACCTCCGGCCGTTGAAATCGCACCTATACCCGGCCCTCAGCCTGTTCCCGGCGATGGCCGTCGAAAGGAATTCTGCATGTCCGCCCCTCCCTCCCTCCCGCAGGGCAAGACCGGCAAGCCGCTCTGGGCGAAAGTGGTCGCCCAGTACCAGACGCCGGACACGCGCGCCGCGCTCTGGCAGGTCTTCAGCTCGTTCGCGCCCTTCTTCCTGCTCCAGGCGCTGATGGCCGTCGTCCTGCCCTACTCAATCGGCTTGGCGCTCGTCCTGGCCGTGCCGGCGGCCGGTTTTCTGATGCGCATTTTCATCATCCTGCACGATTGCGGCCACGGCTCGTTCCTGAAGTCGCAGAAATGGAACGATCGGATCGGTTTCATCGCCGGCGTGCTGGTGTTCACCCCGTACTTCCACTGGCGGCACAGCCACGCCATCCACCACGCCGGCTCCGGCGACCTCGACCGGCGCGGCATCGGCGACGTGGACACGCTCACGGTGCGCGAGTACAACGCCCTGCCCTGGCACCGGCGTCTGGCCTACCGGATCTACCGCCACCCGATCGTGATGTTCCTCATCGGCGCCCCGCTGCTGTTTCTGATCTTCCACCGGTTTGCCCATCAGGAATTCCCGGCGCGCGAACGCCGGAGCGTGCTGTGGACCAACCTCGGCATCGTGCTGGTCGGGCTGGCGATGAGCGCCGCGATGGGCTGGCAGGCTTACCTGATCATCCAGGGTTCCATCCTGTGGATCGCGTCGATTGCCGGCGTGTGGATGTTCTACGTCCAGCACCAGTTCGAGGAGACTTACTGGAAGCCGCATCCCGAATGGGACTACTACACGGCTTCGCTCAAGGGCAGTTCGTATTACAAACTGCCCAGGGTCCTGCAGTGGTTCACGGGCAACATCGGCTTCCACCACATCCACCACCTCAGCCCCAAGATCCCGAACTACCAGCTCGAGCGCTGCTTCCGCGAGAACCCGGTGTTCCACGATGTGAGCACGCTCACGCTGGCGTCCAGCTTCAAGACCCTGGCCTGGCGGCTGTGGGATGAGGATCAGCAGCGGCTGGTGGGGTTCGCGCGCGCGGCCGAGGTCAGCCGGCAGCAGAAAGCGCAGGCGCGAGCCGCGGCGCAAGCCCGGGCCTGAGCGCGGGCGCTGGACCAGTTTCCGAGTAACGGCTCGGCTATACACCCGCCACCGACCGGCTGTAATCGTCGCATGACGCCGAGGGCGCGGGGGTCGGATGACCCTCGCGCTCTCGGCTTAACCATCCGTCCGGCGCGCCTCGGCCAGCGCCGTCAGCTGAGCATAGCCCGCTTCGCCCAGGGCCAGGACCAGCTCGGCGTCGAACAGGCGGTAGAGCGGGATCGGCGGCCCGGACGCCGGGCGGTTGCAGCTGCCGCCCTCCAGATACATCTCGCTCTCTTCGCCCAGGACCACCCGCCCGGCTTCGTACACCAGGGGATGAAAGGCGCAGTAGAACGGCTTGAAGCGCCACGGATGCTCCCCGGCCTCCAGCCCGGCCACCTGGAGCGCGCATTTGCGGTCCGGCCGCAGGAACACGCACGACTCGCCGACCGGGTGCGAGGCGTCCGGCAGGACGCGCGTGCCCATGACCAGGCCGCCGGCCGGGTGGTCCGGGTCCGGCTCCACGTTCCCGTCGAACCAGGCGGCCGGGTCGCGGCGCGGCGCGGGCAGGTGCGGCGCGACCAGGTGCTGATGCGCCAGGACATCCTCGGCCTGCGCGACGCTGATATACACGCCGCCGGTGCAGCAATAGGCCTGGCACTCGTCAAGGGCGCAGCGCCGCACGGGCCGGGCTTCCAGCAGGCCGGCGTCGACGGCGACGCCGTTGATCAGCAGGTCAGTGGCGGGCATAGGTGGGCCTCCGTTCGGGCAGTGTAGCAGCGCCGGCCGGGGGCGCAACGGTCAAAGCGCTCAAATCCTGCCCGACGAAACCGTTATAATTGCCTCATGCTCGGCGGCGTCATCTTCGACCTGGGTTCGACCCTCATCTATTCGGAGAGCGATCACCAGTGGGGCGCGATCCTGCCGCGCATGCGCCAGGACCTGCTGCGCTATCTGGAATCGGCCGGCTACCGCCTGGACGCGCCGGCGTTTCTCAACCGGCTCTCGGCCAACTTCGCCGAGTTCGACCGGCAGCGCCAGACGGACTGGGTGGAATACACCACGACCTATCTGTTGACGAAGACCCTGGCCGAACTGGGGGCGCCGCCGCCGTCGCCCGAAGTGCTGACCGGCGCGCTGCGCGCCTACTACGCCTACAGCGAGACGCTCTGGCGGACCATGCCGGGCGCGCACGCGACGCTCCAGGCGCTCCAGACGGCCGGGCTGCGGCTGGCGCTGGTCTCCAACGCCGGCGACGACGCCAACGTCCAGCGCCTGATCGACCAGGCCGGCCTGCGCCCTTACTTCGATCCCATCGTGGTGTCGGCCGCGGTCGGCCTGCGCAAGCCCAACCCGAAAATCTTCGAACGCGTGCTGGCCGGCTGGGGGCTGGCGCCGGGGGCCGTGGTCATGGTCGGCGACACGCTCGGCGCGGATATCCTCGGCGCGCAACTGGCCGGCCTGCGCCATATCTGGCTGACCGCGCACGCCGACCACCCGGCCAACCACGCGCACCGGGACACGATCGTGCCGGAGGCGCAGGCCGCCAGCCTGCCGGGCGTGTTGACGGTGTTGCGCGCCTGGGGAGTAGTGGTAGACGATGGAGCGGATCGAAGACGCCCTCCTGACGGCCAATGACCAGTTCTATCGCGCCCTGAGCCTGGCCGACCTGAGCGCGATGACGCGCCTGTGGGTGAACACCCCCGACGCGGTGTGCCAGCACCCGGGCAGCGCCCCGCTCTACGGCTGGGACGCCATCTACGCCAGCTGGCGCAGCATCTTCGAGCATCAGGGGCCGCTGCGCGTCTGGGCCACCGACGTCCGCGTGCGTGTGTTCGGGCAGACGGCCGAGGTCACCTGCCTGGAGAACGTCGACACCGGCCAGGTCGCCGGGTCCGGCATCCTCCAGACCCGCGCCACCAACCTCTTCCGCCGCGTCGGCGGCGCCTGGAAGCTCCTGGAGCACCACGCCGCCCCGACCCGCACCGGCGTGCAGCGCCTGGAGCCCTTCTCCGCCAACTGAGCGGCCGGACGCCCCCCGGGCGCCATAGGACTTGTTCCTTATCCCCGCTCCAGGCCGGCGGGTGTATCGTGGGTGCGCGCCGAGCCATCCTGGCCGGCAGGAGTTGCCCCATGAAAGTCAGTGTTTTTGGCCTCGGCTATGTCGGGTCGGTCTCGGCCGGCTGCCTGACCGCCCTCGGCCACGACGTCGTCGGCGTGGACGTCAGCGCCATGAAGGTGGACCTGATCAACGCCGCGCGCAGCCCCGTGATCGAAGCCGAACTGGACGCCCTGATCGCGCAGGCGGCGGCGGCCGGCCGGCTGCGCGCCACGGCCAGCGCGCGGGAGGCCGTCCTGGCCACCGACCTGTCGCTGGTCTGCGTCGGCACGCCCAGCGACGCGAACGGCAATCTGAATTTGACCTTTGTCGAGCGCGTCTGCCGCGAGATCGGCGCGGCGCTGGCCGAGAAGGACGCCTACCACGTCGTCGTGCTGCGCAGCACGATGCTGCCCGGAAGCACCGAAGAGCGCGTCCTCCCGATCCTGGAGACGGCCTCCGGGCGCACGGCCGGGCGCGATTTTGGCGTGGTCTTCAACCCGGAATTCCTGCGCGAGGGCACGGCCGTCCACGACTTTCATCATCCGCCGTTCACGCTCATCGGCCAGCTCGATGAGCGCGGCGCGGCGGCGGCGGCCGAGCTGTACCGGTCCATCGACGCGCCGCTGCTGACGGCGCCGCTCAAGGTGGCCGAGATGGTGAAGTACGCCAACAACGCCTTCCATGCGGTCAAGGTGGTGTTCGCCAACGAGATCGGCAACATCTGCAAGCGGCAGGGCATCGACAGCCATCAGGTGATGGACCTCTTCTGCCTGGACACCAAGCTCAACCTCTCGCCGTATTACCTCAGGCCGGGGTTCGCCTTCGGCGGTTCGTGCCTGCCCAAGGACCTGCGCGCGCTGCTGTATCACGCCCACCGCCTGGACGTCAGCGCGCCGCTGCTGGAGGCGCTGCTCCCCAGCAACGAACTCCAGGTGAAGCGAAGCTTTGAGATGGTGAAACAGGCGGGCCGCAAGCGGGTGGGCGCGCTGGGCTTCAGCTTCAAGGCCGGCACCGACGACCTGCGCGAAAGCCCGATGGTGGAGCTGATCGAGACCCTGATCGGCAAGGGCTACCAGGTGAAGATCTACGACAAGAACGTCTCGCTCGCCCGCCTGCACGGCGCCAACAAGGCCTACATCGAGCGCGAGATCCCGCACATCGCCACGCTCATGTGCGAGAGCATCGACGAGGTGCTGGCGGAGAGCGACGTGATCGTCATCGGCAACAAAGCGCCCGAGTTTCGGGCGGCGCTGGAACGCCTGCGCCCGGACCAGGTCGTCGTGGACCTGGTGCGCATCACGCCGGACGCCGGCGCCCTGAACGGGCAGTACCAGGGCCTGTGCTGGTGACGGCGCCCCCGTCCGGCCTCAGCGCACGGGCTGTAGATCGGGATTGTCGCACGGCCGGCGCCCCACCTTGGCCATGTCGTGCCACCGGCCGTTCACCTTCACGCGCACCACGTCGGCGGTGAAGTCCGAGACCGTGTCGCCGTGGTTGTCGAACAACGACGAGCCCACGGCGTAGATATCCACCGGCACCCCCAGTTTCTCAAAGCGCCTGATCTTGTCCGGGTTGAAGCCGCCGGAGACCACGATCTTCACCCGGCGGCAGAAATGCTGGGCGCGCTCCTCCCACTTCTTCGGCACGTTCCAGCGCTCCCAGGCGCTGTCCAGCGCCTGGCGGACGGTGAAGACCAGGCGCGGGTTGACGCCCAGGTCCAGGGCCGCCTCCCCCAACGGCGGGACGTTGACGTCGCGCACGCTGGCGCTGGTGTCCAGGCGCACGCCGTACAGCCGGTATTTGCGCGCCTCGGCCTCCTCGCCCGCCTCCACCAGCGCCCGGTAGCGCGCGAACATGGCGTCGAGCGTCGCCAGCGAATCGCCCACGCAGTCGTTGTTGAAATCCACCAGCGCGATGCGCGGGATGTGCGGCGGGCGCGTGGCACAGAAGGCCAGCATGGTCTCGGCCGTGTCGCCGAAGAAGCAGGCGATGGCGGCGTGCGCCACCGTGCCGCCGCCCGCCCCGCCCCACCAGTCGCCCTGCGCGTCGGTGGAGATGAAGGGACTGTTGGTCTGGGCGTAATCCAGGTTGAAGCGCTGCACGGCGACGTTGTAGGCGTAGCCGTCGGCGGCCTGGACCTCGTGCAGGTCGAAGCGGGCCGGGAAGAAGAGCACCGGCTTGCCGCGCGCCGCGATCAGCGTGTTGTACACGTTGGTGGCCACGCGCGAGGCCCGCGTGAGGATGCCCAGCGTCGGCGTCTCCAGCAGGGCGAAGTCGCGGTAACGGCCGCGCACCCGGATGACGGGCTGGATCTGCAGCGGGTCGCCGTTGTATTTCACCAGCGTCCCGTCGTGCACGGCCTCCACCTCCAGCCGGTCCCACGTCTCCACAAAGCCCTCGTTCTCGAAATAGCCGGTGCAGTGGCGCAGCATCGCCAGGGCCTTGTCCACGCCGACCACCACGGTGACGCCGGGCCGGCGCGTGAACCACTGCATCTCCACGTCCAGGTTGCCGACCTCCACCGCGCGCACGTCCACGCCCTGCAGGCGCGGCGCCGCGCCGGCGTAGCGGTAGCCGCCGGCCGCCAGGTGGGTGAGCATGGCGCCGATGTTCTCGAAGTACTTGTCCGAGTACCAGCCGCGGCGCATGCGCTCGATGTCCAGCTTGAAGACGTCGTTGGTGAGGCGTTTCTGGTCGAAGAGGGTCATGGGTCGATTGTAGCCGTGAACGAGGCCGCTGTCAGCGGCGCGCGGCCGGCTCGCGCCAGGCGCGCACGTAGGCCACCTGCTCATCGGTCTGCGGCGAGCGCGGCGCCCAGAGGGATTTGAGGACCGTCCGCCACCAGCGGTCCAGCGTCTCCAGGGCCTCGTCGCCCGTCCGGCCGTGGCGGACCAGGTAGCAGCCGACGACGGTGCCAGTGCGCCCGATGCCGCCCCAGCAGTGGAGGTAGACCTTGCGCCCGGCGGCCAGCGCCGCGTCGAGCGTGTCCAGGATGCGGGCCATGTGCGCCGGGTTCTCCGGCAGGCCCATGTCCGGGATCGACAGACGCGTGTGGGCGGCCGCGACGCCCAGGGCCCTGGCCTCATCCGCCAGCCAGTGGTCGTAGGGCTGCAGCGGCGCGATGATCCCCGCCTCGTAGGGCTCGGTCAGGTCGAGGAAGAAGTCCCGGCCGGCGCTCAGCAGCCGGCGCAGTTTCTCGCGCGCCTCGGCCTCGTCCCGGTCGCCCGGATATTCGCCGGCCAGCAGCCGGTCGGACAGCCGGTCCGGATCCACCCAGTAACAGTTGGGGTGCGGGCGGGGAAGGCCAGACGGCGTCATGGCGCCTCACTGGACCAGGCTCGCCAGCGCGCCGGCGGCCAGGAGCAGCAGCCCGAACAGCGCCAGGGCCGGCTTCAGGCCGGAGCGCCCGCCGGCCTCGGCCGTCACCGTGGTCTCCTGCAGGGCGCTGATAATGCGGCGGCTGATGTAGAGCTGCAGATGCAGGTAAGCGATGTAGATCAGGGCCAGTCCGCAGAGCACGGCGACAACCAGGAACATAACCGGGGCTCCTTGAGTTCAGGCGGCGGCGGGCAGCCACGCCTCGAGCGGGTCGGTCGAGCGGACGCGGTGCATGCCGGCCTCGGCGAAACGCGCATAGGCGGCGTCGGCCTGGTCGGTGTAGTCCGCCACGCCCGGCACCACGACCGGCGAGGCGCAGTCCTCCAACAGATAGACCTTGCGCGCCAGCGCCGGGTCCAGGGCGCGGATATCGTCGAGCAGGTGCTGGACGGTCCAGGCCACACAGTGGCTCTTGGCCTGGCCCGCGACCAGCACGGCGTCGAAGCTCAACAGCTGGCGGCTCAATTCGGCGTTGCGGCGGCCGAGCGGGGCGCCGTCCGGGCCGACGAGCACCTCCGGCCCCAGCGCCGAGTAGTGCTCGGTGAGCGGCGCCTGGCCCTTAAGCTCCAACTGCGGCGGCGCGGCGCGCGCCAGGCCGTGGAAGAACAGGGCCTCCTCGACCGACGCCACCAGCGCATGCCCGATCCCGCCGAGCATCGCGTGGTAGGGCCAGACCGTGAGCGCGTACCGGCCCTGACGCTCGAGGGCGCGCGTGTAATGCCGCAGGTGCGCCTGGACGGCGTCGGCGCTCACCCCCAGGCTCGACGCCAGGGCCGGGTTGAAGCGCCAATCGCCGCGCTCGACGGCCTCCGCCGTCACCAGCGTGTATGGCGCCGGGGGCCGGCCGTCGGCGTCCACCAGGAACACCGAATGAAAAATCTGCGCCGCCTGGTGGGTGTCCAGGGTGGCGAAGATCTGGGTCAGGCGGGGCAGGTTGCGGTAGATGAACTCGACCAGGCGGCGGTTGTCGTCCACGGCGCCCTGGCCGGAGCGCCCGCCGACGTACAGCTCGAAGTCCGGCAGGCAAAACGTGTTCTGCGCGTCAATGATCAGCAGCGCCAGGCGGAAGCGGTCCTCGGCCGCCGGGCGCACGCCGTGCTGCCGGGCCCAGCCGGCGGCGGCCTCGGCCAGCGCCTGGTAGGGCACGCGCCACACCTGGCCGACGCGGGCCGGATCGTAATGGGGGGGCAACGGCAGAGCGGGGACGGACATGGCCACCTCAATTATTGGTGTGTAAATTACACTAATTCTTCCGAAAACAACAGGCGCCGGGCGCCTTTAGTGTTTATTCGACACAAATTATACGACAAACAGCCGGTTTGTCAAGATGGTTGTGCGGGCGGCCCCGCCGGCCGGTTTACGGGAACAGGCGCCGCGCCTTGACTTCGGTGACGGCGTTCTTGCGGTAACGGTACAGGCGCGCGGGCCGGCCCTGGCCCTCCCCCTCCCGGAAGCGGCTGGTCTCCACCAGCACGCCGGCCTCGGCGATGCGGCGGCGGAAGTTGCGCTTGTCCAGTTTCTCGCCCAGCACCAGCTCGTACGCGGCCTGCAGCTCGGTCAGCGTGAACTCGTCCGGCAGCAGCTCGAAGCCGACCGACGTGTACTCCAGCTTGTAGCGCAGCCGGCGCAGGGCGTACTTCAGGATGTCGTCGTGGTCGAAGGCCAGGGCGGGCAGCGCATACACCGAATGCCAGGCGGCTTCGGCCGCATCGTCGCCGGCCCGCGCGCCGACGCCCTCCGGCACCAGGGCGACATAGGCCACCGAGATGACGCGCCCGCGCGGGTCGCGCCCGGGGTCGCCGAAGGTATACAACTGCTCCAGGTAGACGTCGCGGACGCCGGTCTCCTCCTCCAGTTCGCGGCGCGCGGCGGCCTCCAGCGATTCATCCGCCTGGACGAAGCCGCCCGGGATCGCCCAGCGGCCTTTAAAGGGCGGATGCGCGCGCCGGATCAGCAGCACCTTCAGGTCCCGCTCGCGCAGGCTGAAGATGACGACATCCACGGCCAGGCGGAGGCGTTCGGCGTCGGGCGCGGTCGAAGGTTCGTTCATTTCGTGTTGATTATACACTAAGCTGGCGCGGCCTGGCGTGGCCGTTGTGGCGGTGGCGCAGTTCCCACTTCCCCGGTTCTTGGTTACAATCTCCCGTTGCATCCAACCCACCCGGAGGAGCCCCCCTGTGCTGATCACGTTCGCCCGGCAGCTGCAGGCGCATGCCCTGCGGCGCCATCTTTTCTTTCTGGCCGCCACGGCCGTCACCATTCTGGTGATCGGCTACCACTTCGGCACGTTCGACCAGTTTGTCCACATCCCTTTCCTGAAAAAGAACGCCGACCCGACGCTGTTCCCGGGCGACGGCTTCATCGAACTGCGCCGCGAGAGTTACTCCTTTTTCTGGCTGGCGTTCATCCCCGTGGCGCAGCTGGACCGGGTCAGCTATCTTCCGCTTCAGTGGACGTTGTTCGCCGTCCACTGCGCCGCGACCTATCTGACGATCTGGGGCCTGTGGACGCTCAGCCTGGAGCTGTTCGCCCACCCCCTGGCGGCCCTGTTCAGCACCGTCGCCTTCGTCCTCCCGCACATCGGGTTCGCCGGCTTCCCGGTCTTCGAGTTCAGCCTGCTCAACCGCACCTTCGTCCTGCCTTTTGCGCTCGGCGCCGTGCAGCTGTATCTGCGCGGCCGGCACCGCTGGGCGTTCCTGGCGCTCGGCCTGCTCTACAACCTGCACGTCATCACCGTGAACTTCGTGGTCGCCATGTTCCTGCTGGACTCGGTCCTGCGCTGGCGCGCGGGGGGCGGGCGCCGCCTGCTGGCCGGCCTGCCCTTGTTCGGGCTGGGGGCCGCGCCGGTGCTCATCTGGCGCCTGACCAGCCCGGCGCTCCAGGCGGAGGTCAACCCGGAATGGTTCGACGTGGTTTCGCGCGGCTCCCTCTACAACCTGTTCTTCCTGATCGCGCCCTACCTTCACATCCTCTTTGTCACCTTCTCCGGCCTGAGCACGCTGGCCCTGTACTTCCTGGGCCGCCGCTCGGCGCCGGCCCGCTCGCCGGAGCATGAGCGCACGGTGCGGCACTTCATCGGCGCCGTGATTCTCATCCTGACGGTGCAGGCGGTGACCGCCCTGGTCTACCCGGTCACCCTCATCAATCAGCTGCAGATCATCCGCGCCGGGATGTGGGCCACGCTCTTCGGCTACCTGTATTTCGGCCACTGGCTGGCGCGGCGCTGGGAAACGCAGGCGCTGCCGCGTCCGGACTTCGCCGTGCTGTTCACGGCGTACGTCGGCTCGCCGCTGCCCTTCATCCCCCTGCTCGTCCTGGGGCTGCAGACGGTGATCCGTTCGGTGACGTGGCGCAACGCGGCCGCCGGCGCGGTCGCGCTCGGCCTGTTCGCCTTCGCCATGCGCGTGATCCTGCAGATCGGCCTGTGGGGGCCCGGGCTGCACCCGTTCGGCCCGAACACCGCCTGGGAGCAGATCCAGGTTTGCGCGCGGGACAACACCCCCCAGGACGCCGTCTTCGTGACGCCGCCCGAGAAGTGGTGGCTGTACGGCTCGGACTGGCGGACGTTTTCCGAGCGCACCACGGTGGTGACGCACTCCGAGCTGCTGATGATCGCGCTGGCGCCGGGCTACTACGACGTCTGGAAGGAGCGCTTCACGCAGCTGGCGCCGGGGGCGCTGGAGCAGTTCGCCGGCAACTTCTTCGACAACCAGCGCTTCACGCGCGAGGCCTACTACCGCCTGACGCCGGAGGCCGTCAGCGCCTTCGCGCGCCGTTACGGCGCCGACTACATCGTCATGGAGAAACCCCACAGCCTGCCCCTGCCGCCGGCCGACTGGGCCTGCAACGCCGCCAACCCGGAGTACACCGTCTACGTCGTGCGCTGAAAACAAAAACCCGGGCGGCGCGGGCGCGCTCCCGGGTCGGCCGTCGTTCCTAAAACGGCTATTTCCCGTTCTTGCCGAGCTTCTCCAGGAATTCCATGTTGTTGTCGGTCTGGCGCAGGTTGTCCAGCACGGCTTCGGTGGCGTTGGTCAGGTCCATGCCGGCGCCGTTCGGCGGGGAGGAGATCATCTGGCCGAACATGCGGCGCAGCAGCCAGACGCGCGGGGTGATATCCGGGCCGAGCAGCAGCTCTTCGCGGCGCGTGGATGAGCGCTCGATGTCGTAGGCCGGGAAGATGCGCCGCTCCTGCAATTTGCGGGAGAGGTGCAGCTCCATATTGCCCGTGCCCTTGAACTCCTCGTAGACCACGTCATCCATGCGCGAGCCGGTGTCCACCAGGCAGGTGGCCACAATGGTGAGCGAGCCGCCCTCCTCCAGGTTGCGCGCCGCGCCGAAAATCTTCTTGGGCGGGTAGAGCGCGGCCGGGTCCAGGCCGCCGGACAGCGTGCGGCCGGACGGGTTGACCACCAGGTTGTAGGCGCGCGCCAGACGGGTGAGCGAGTCCAGGAGGATGGCGACGTCGCGGCCGCCCTCCACCAGGCGCTTGGCGCGCTCCAGGGCCATCTCGGCCACGCGCACGTGCGAGGTCACCGGCTCGTCGAAGGTGGAGGCGATCACCTCGGCGTCCACCGAACGGTCCATGTCGGTCACCTCTTCCGGGCGCTCGCCGATCAGGGCCACCATCAGGTGCACTTCCGGGTAGTTCTGGCTGATGGCGTTGGCCACTTCCTTGAGCACGGTGGTCTTGCCGGCCTTGGGCGGCGAGACGATCAGGCCGCGCTGGCCCATGCCGATCGGGGCGATCAGGTTGAGCAGGCGGGTGCTCAGGATGTGCTTGTTGGTCTCCAGGTCGAAGCGCCGGTCGGGGAAGATGGGGGTGAGCGCCTCGAAATTCGGGCGGCGCTTGGCGGCCTCCGGGTCCAGGCCGTTGACGGTCTCCACGCGCAGCAGGCCGAAATACTTCTCGGAATCCTTGGGCGCGCGGACCTGGCCGATGACCATGTCGCCGGTGCGCAGCCCGAAGCGCCGGATCTGGGACTGGGAGACGTAGATGTCCTCCGGCCCCGGCAGGTAGTGCTCGGCGCGCAGGAAGCCGATGCCGTCCTCGACGATCTCCAGCACGCCGCCGCGCAACTCCAGGCCCTGCTTCTCGGCGTTGGCGCGCAGCAGGCGCAGGATCAGGTCATCCTTCTTGAGGCGGCTGTAGGACGGGATATCCCACTGCCGCGCCACGGCGCGCAGCTCGCCAAGCGTTTTCGATTGAAGTTCGCTGATGTCCATGAGGATCGCCTGAGAGGAAACAGAGCCTGCGGGCGCCGCCCGCAGCGGTTATTGAAGCTGACTGATGAAAATACCGATCTGGCCAGAAACGCTCACGCTCTATGCAGTTTGGGGTCGATGTGGCCGACTACATTCGTGGGGTTTGCAGGCAAATTATAGCATTCCGACCCGCCCGCGTCAATTCAAGCCTATGGCCCGAAGGTCCTGGCGGCCAGCCTCCCGGATCGGGACGCCGGCGCACGGCCGGTGGGCAATGACACAAAACTCGAAAACTGACCTGCGCCTCAATACGGAACCTGGCTGATCTCCATCAGCTTGCTCCAGCGGTGGCGCGAGACGATCTCGCGCACGGTCCCGGATTTGGAGCGCATGACCAGCGAATGCGTGCGCGCGCCGTCCGGGTAGTACTTGACGCCGTCCAGCAGCTCGCCGTCGGTGATGCCGGTGGCCGCGAAGAAGACGTTATCCGACCGGACCAGATCGTCGGTGCCGAGCACCTGCTCCAGGTTCAGGCCCAGTTCGCGGGCCTTGCGCGCTTCTTCCTCGTTGCGCGGGTAGAGCTTGGCCAGGATCTCGCCGCCCATGCACTTGAGCGCGCAGGCCGAAATGACGCCCTCCGGGGACCCGCCCACCCCCATCAGCAGATCGACCCCGGACTCGGGCCAGGCCGTCATCAGGGCGCCGGCCACGTCGCCGTCGGTGATCAGCCGGATGCGCGCGCCGGCTTTGCGGATCTCGGCGATCAGTTTGTCGTGGCGCGGGCGGTCCAGCACCATCACCGTCAGGTCGCGGATCTCCTTGCCCAGCGCCCGGGCCACGCTGCGCAGGTTGACCGCCGGCGAGACCTCCAGGTCGACGGCGCCCTTGGCCCCCGGCCCGACCGCGATCTTGTCCATGTAGACGATCGGCCCCGGGTTGAACATGCTGCCCCGGTCGGCCATGGCGACGGTGGAGAGCGAGTTCTGGCGGCCGAGCGCCAGCAGGCGCGTCCCGTCGATGGGGTCCACGGCGATGTCCACCTGCGGCGGGCGGCCGTTGCCGAGCTTCTCGCCGTTGTACAGCATCGGGGCTTCGTCTTTCTCGCCCTCGCCGATGACGATGACGCCGTCCATCTCCACGGTGTTCAGCACCAGGCGCATGGCGTCGACGGCGGCCTTGTCGCCGCCCTCCTTGTCGTTGCGCCCCATGTACCGGCCAGCCGCCAGCGCGGCCGCCTCCGTGACGCGGACCAGTTCCAGGGCCAGGTTTCGGTCGGGCTTCTCGCTCATCGTGTGCCTCCAGGGTGCGGGTGGGTGAGGCGGGCCGCGTTCAGCTCAGCCAGGCCTGCAACAGCAGCACGCCGTAATAACCAACCGGGATGCCGATCAGCCAGGAGTCGATCCGGTCCAGCACGCCGCCGTGCCCGGCGATGACGTGGCCGGAATCCTTGACGCCGGTCTGGCGCTTGAGCATCGAGATCCCCAGGTCCCCGACCGGGCCGACCAGCCCGATGACGGCCCCCAGCAGCAGCCCGGCCGGCCAATCCACCAGACTGGCGGGGCCGGCCCCCAGGCCCCAGACCAGGGCCAGCACGCCGGTCCCCAGGGCGCTGCCCGCCACGCCGCCGGCCGGCCCCGAGAGCACGGCCCCGGCGGCGAGCCGCACCGCATCCGCGACCGTCGCGACCCCGCCATGCGACTGGACGATCAGGAGCGGCCCGGCATAGCCGACCTCGCGCAGGCGCGCCTCCAGGCGCCGGAGGTAGCGTTCGAGCGCCGGCCCGACATAGGCGTTCACCACGGTGGTGCAGGTGCGCTCGTATTCCTTGATCTGCGGCAGCACCTCCGAGGAGAGCGAGACGTAGCAGCCCGGCATGGCGGCGCGCACCGCCTCGGCGGTCATGCGCTCATGCGTCGGATCGCGGTAGCTGTGCAGGTAGCAGATCGCGACAGCCTCCACGCCCCTCGCCCTCAGCGTGCCGATCGCCCGCGCGAGCGAGGCGGTATCGAGCGCGGTCTCGACCCGGCCAAGCTCGAGGTCCAGCCGAACGGACACGCCCGGGCGCTCCGCCCGGCGCCGTGCCGCAGCAGGTCGCGGCGCCGCGTGCCGCGCCTGGCGTCGTCGCTCGCCGCGGAAACACATGCGAGATGGAGTTCCGCGGAGTTATGCGGAATACGCGTGTTCAGGTGTCGGTACACGGAACGGCCCGCTCAAAACTCCCAGAGCCATCGAGGGTCGGTCGTGTACAAGATCCGGAATCTCGAATTTGCAAGACTCCCGTGCTGACTTGCCTCGTTGCGCGGTAACCGTTCACGGTTTTCGGGAGAACTGATGTTGGTGAATTGGGCTGCATCGGTTATGAAGATGGCATGGCGCGAATGTTCACGGAGGATGAAGTGCGCGAGATG
>Ga0101944_10001263_pt1 | contig 55370 bp, 54 predicted proteins | sample DewCreD2012metaG_FD_75245 | JGI IMG/M metagenome (GOLD analysis project Ga0101944, IMG submission 75245) | Hot spring sediment bacterial and archeal communities from British Columbia, Canada, to study Microbial Dark Matter (Phase II) - Dewar... ...
CGCACATCTCCTCTTCGAGGAAGCGCCGCCCGGCAGCAGCTCGGCTTTCCGGTTCACCGCGGTGCCCGTGGCCGAAATGTTCCTGGATGGCGACCACGGCGGCGAGATCACCCGCTTCTACCGGGTGACGACTCACACGGCGAAGGCCCTTCTCGAGCAGATGCCGACATCCGCGTTGCCCGCAGGTCTCGCCGATCGGCTCGCGGGGGATCCCGACCGGCCGATCGAGATCGTCGAGGCGGTCGAGCCCGAGGGCGGCCGAGGCATGCGGTTCGTTCGTTTCGTGCCGCCGGGAACGCCCGATCTTGAACGCGGTGCGGTGCTCGCCGAGGGACTCTTCGAGACCTGCCCGTTCCACTGCTTCCGCTGGATCAAGGGCGCTGGCGAACTCTACGGGCGGTCGCCGGTGATGGCCGCATTGCCCGACATCAAGACCGCGAACAAGGTCGTCGAGCTCATCCTCAAAAACGCGTCGATCGCCGTCACCGGGATCTGGCTCGCCGACGACGACGGTGTTCTCAACCCCGCCAACATCCGGCTCCAGCCCGGCAGCATCATCCCCAAGGCGGTCGGTTCGGCCGGTCTCACGCCACTCCAGGCGCCCGGACGCTTCGACGTGTCCCAACTCGTGCTCGAGGATCTGCGCGCGCGGATCCGCCACACGCTCTTGGTCGACCGTCTGGGACCCGTACGCGGGCCGAAGATGACGGCGACCGAAATCCTGGAGCGTTCCGCCGAGACGTCACGGCTTTTGGGTGCGGTCTTCGGACGCCTGCAGACCGAGCTCCTCCTGCCGCTCGTTCAGCGCGGGCTCGTGATCCTTCGCCGCCGCGGCGAAGTGCCCGCCCTGCCGATCGACGGCCGAGCGGTCGAGATCGACTACCGCTCGCCACTGGCCAGGGCGCAAGCGCGGGCCGACGTCCAGAACACACTCCTCTGGTTGGACTCCGTCGGCCGACTGGGACCGGAAGCGCAGGCCGTGGTCGACGCCCGGGCCGCGGCGATCTGGCTCGCCCGCGCCCTCGGGGTCGCCGGGGAACTCGTCCGCGAGGACGCCGGGCCCGGCGACCGGAGCCTCGCCGCAACCCTCACCGGGCTCGGTACGGAGACCGACCATGCACCTTGAGCCCAAGGGCGAGGGCTGGGACGCTCTCGTCGACCCCCCTGCACCCGCCGAGCCGTTGGACACCGTCGCCCGCGCCTTCGCCCAATGCTTCCGGGACGGGGCCGGTGCGACCGTGCTCGAGCACCTTCGCAAGCTCTTCCTGGAGCGGCGGGTGGGACCCTCGGCCAGCGACGCCGAGCTCCGGCACGTCGAAGGACAGCGATCGGTGGTGGCCCACATCCTCGCGCTGATCGAGCGCGGGCGGCGAGGGGCCGCACACCCCGGCAACGAACGAAGGAACCTGCCGTGAACAGCGAGTTCGAGCAACCGTCGGGCGCCGAGCAGCCGGCGCCGACCGCGAACGAGGAGTTGGCACCGAGGAAGCCGTCCCGGCCGGCCGAGGTACCGGAGAAGTTCTGGGACGCGGAGGGGGGTGCGATCCGGGTGGACGCCCTTTTGCGGTCCTATCTGGAGCTCGAGCGGAAGCTGGGTCGCAGCCTACCGCAACCCGAAGGACCCGACGACAAAGAGGCACGCGAGCGGCTGCTCGCAGCCCTCGGGCGCCCGTCCCGTCCGGAGGAGTACGAAATCACCCCGAAAAGTGACCTCGTCGCTCCCGATCCCGAACTCAACGCGCGGCTGCACGCTGCGGGCTTCACCCAAGCCCAGGTTCAGTTGGTCTACGACCTCGCAGCCGAACGCCTCTTGCCGATGGTCGAACGGCTGAGTGACGAGGTGGAAACGGCGCGCCAGATCGAGCGCCTGGTCTCCCATTTCGGCGGGCCGGACCGTTGGCGCGAAGTCGCGCGCGAGATCAAGACCTGGGCCGAGGCCCATCTCGAGCCCGAGGTTTTCTCGGCTCTCTCGACCAGTTACCAGGGGGTCTTGACCCTGCATCGGATGATGCGCGGCAGCGAGCCCGCGTTGCTCGGCCGCACCGAGGATGCCGGCCGCCGGCTCGACGAGCAGACCCTCGACCGGATGGTCCGCGATCCGCGCTACTGGCGCGATCGCGACCCGAGCTTCGTCGCGCGCGTCACCGAGGGCTTCAAGAGCCTGTACGGGGACTGACGCGCCGCGCCGGACGGACAACCGCGAGGCCCGATCCGGCATCGTTCCCGGCCGCGCGCGGCCCCGGCGGGACAACCGCAGCGCGCCGGGTCTGATCCAAACCAACACCGAGGATGCCGATGTCGACGAGCATCGACCAAGCGTTCGTCAAGCAGTTCGAGCGGGAGGTCCACGCCGCCTACCAGCGGTTGGGCTCCAAGCTCCGTCCGACCGTCCGTACCAAGACCAACGTCCGCGGCAGCACGACCGTCTTCCAGAAGGTCGGTAAGGGGACGGCTGCGACCAAGGCGCGCCACGGCATTGTGCCGGTGATGAGCGTCGAGTTCACCAACGTCGAGGCCGTCCTGGTCGATTATTACGCAGGTGAGTGGGTCGACCGGCTCGACGAGCTCAAAACCAACATCGACGAGCGGCAGGTGCTCGCGAACGCGGGTGCCTACGCGCTGGGGCGGAAGACCGACGAGCTGATCATCGCCGCTCTCTCCCAGAGCCCGAATGTCGTCGGCTCGCCGAGCACGGGCTTGACCAAGGAAAAAGTGCTCGCGGCCTTCGAGCTGCTCGGGGCGCACGACGTGCCGGACGATGGCCAGCGATTCGCCGTCGTCGGATGGAAGCAGTGGTCGGAGCTGCTGAGCCTTCCCGAATTCGCGAGCGCCGAGTTCGTGGGCGAGGACCAGCTCCCCTGGCGCGGCGCGCAGGCCAAGACCTGGCTCGGCACCATGTGGATCGCGCATTCCGGCCTGCCCATCCAGGCCGGGGTGCGAACCTGCTTCTGGTACCATCGCAGCGCCGTCGGGCACGCGGTCGGCCAGGAGGTCGTCACCGACATCACCTGGCACGGCGATCGCGCGGCTCACTTCGTCGCCAACTCGATGTCCCAAGGCGCCGTGCTCATCGACGAGAACGGCGTCGTCAAGATGCCTTGCTTGGAGGCGTGATCATGGCCTTCGACCCGAGGAACTTGAGCGCGCTCGCCTATGCCAACGGCTTCACGCTCTGGCATTACCGCACGAGCGACACGATGGCGGACGTGAGCGCCAACGGCTACTTCAATCCGGCGGCCTCGATGCTCCGAGTGGGTGACTTCGTCATCGCCAACGCGGGCATCGGGGTCGTGCCGACGCACGGCCTGCTCGTGGTGCGGGGCAATTCGGGCGGGATCGTCGATCTGTCCGACGTGACCCCGGTCGGCTCGACCAACGCGAACTGACACCACGGGATCCCACCGATCCCTCCGTGCTGGCACGGTCGCGCGCGTCGCTTCGTCGCCGCGGCCGTGCCGCACCTTCCCCCGATCCGGAGGCCTGAGCCTTGAAACCGCCAGCACGGTGCTACGGGCGCGCCACGTCCTGCCTCGCTTTCGCGCTCGTTCTGGCCCTCGCCTCGCCGCCGAGGGCGGACGAGCCCGCGTCTTGTGAAGGGCCGGGGCTCGAGGCTCTCGCCCAGCATCTGCCGAAGGCCCGCCGCTTCGTGGTGGCCGAAGAGCTGCTGCCCTTTCTCCTGCGTCTTTGGCCGGTCGATCCGGCGCTGGCCGATCGCTTGGAGCCCGACGGCGCCACCATCTTCGCTCGCGACGGGCTTCCGCTGCTCGTCGCGCTCACCCGCCGGGGTTGCGTCGTCGGCGCCTTCGAAACCGAACGCGCCGCCCTCTGGCGTCGCTTGCGCGAGGCGCTGGGGCCGGCGGTCTGAGCCGGATCCCGGGCGAACGGAGCCTGTCATGCCGCAAACCGCTGTGAACCTGTGCTCGACCGCGCTCGCCAAGCTCGGCGCGCGGCCGATCGCCTCCTTCGACGAGCCGACGGCCGAGGCCGAGTGCGCGGCGCGCCTCTACCCGGTCGTCCGTGACGCCACGCTGATGGCGCATCCCTGGACGTTCACCCTCGCCCAGACGCTTCTCGAGCGCGACGCGGAACCGCCGGCCGGCGACTTCGCCTTTTCGTTCCGCCTGCCAGCCGACATCTTGCGGACCCTCTCGGCGGGCAGCGGCGGCAGCGGGCGCGGCTTGATCTACCGCGTGTTCGGCGGCCGGCTCCACACCGATGCCGAAAGCGTCCTGCTCACTTATCAGCGGCGCCCGAGCGAGGCCGAGTTCCCCGCCTATTTCGTCCCGGTCCTGGTGGCGCGCCTTTCGGCCGAGCTCTGCCTTCCGCTCACCGAGAACGCTGCCCGCGCCGAGGTTCTCACCCGCTTGGCCGCGAGCGAGCTCAAGCTCGCCAAGCTGATCGACAGCCAACAATCCACACCCCAGCGGGTCGAGGACTTCACGCTCCTGCGGGCCCGCCTCGCATGACCCGGCAGCTCCTCCTCAAGACGAGCTTCGCTTCGGGCGAGCTCGATCCGCTGATGCTCGGGCGCATCGACCTGCGCGCCCACGAGGACGGTGCCCGCCGTCTGCGCAACGTCGTCGTGCACGCGGGCGGCGGGGTGTCGCGCCGGCCGGGGACCCGGATTTTGGCCGAGATCCCCGACGCCGTTCGGCTGGTTCCGTTCGACGACACCGACTCGGGCTTCCTCCTGGCGCTCGCACCCGGTCGGGTTGTGATCCTGGAGAATGCCCGAATCCTGGCGGAACTCGAGGCGCCCTGGACCGCCGGGCAACTCGCGGAGATCGATTGGGCCCGCTATCGGGACCGCCTCTACTTGGTCCACCCGGAGGTCCGCGGGGTCGAGATCGTGCGCCGTCGTGGCGCCGCAGACTCCGGCGATCTTTGGCAGCTCCGTTATTGGCAGTTCGAATCCGTCGAGGTCGAGCCCGGCGTGGTCCGCCCGCTCGCCCCCTTCGCCAAGATCGCCCCGCCCGACACGGCGCTCAGGGTCCGCCGCGACGGCACCGATCCACCGCCGGGCGCGGCTCCGGGGGACTTCGTCATCGTCGATGCGCGGCACACCGAAGGGGCGTCCGCCGATCGGGTCTTCGAGCCCGGCCATTACGGCGTCTGGCTGCGGATCGGCGGCCGTCACGTGCGGATCGTCAACTACCTCGCCCCGAACCGTGTCCTCGCCAAAGCTTACGACAATTTCCCGGACAGCGCCTGGACGTTGCGCTGGGAGGAGGAGGCCTTCAGTCCGGCGCGCGGGTGGCCGCGTTCGATCACCTTCCACCAAGATCGGATGGTGATCGGCGGCTCACGCGACTTGCCCGATTGGGTTTGGATGTCGCGGACGGGGCGCCCGATGAATTTCGACCCCGGCACCGGCCTCGACGACGAGGCGATCGCCTTCCGCCTGGCCGACGACGGCAGTCATGTCGTCACGGCCCTCGTGCCGGGGCGGAACCTGCAGATCTTCACCTCGACCGGGGAATGGATCGTCAAGGGCTTCCCGGTGACCCCGAGCGGTACGCAGGTCGAGCGGCAGACCCGGATCGGCTCGCGCGTCACACCTCGGGTCCGACCGGTCGACGTCGACGGTGCCACGCTGTTCGTCGCGGCGAGCGGTCGGGAGCTGCGGGAGTTCCTCTACACCGAGGTCGAGCAAGCCTACCAGGCGGCCGACATCGCGACCCTCTCTCGCCATCTCCTGGTCGACCCGGTCGATGCGACGTTCGACGGTAGCCGGCGGCTCCTGTGGATCGTCCGGCGCGACGGCCGGCTCGCCGCCGTCACGATCGACCGCAACGCCAACGTCGCGGCTTGGAGCCTGCAAGAGATCGATGGCCAAGTCCTCGCGGTGACCACCTCGCGCGGGCAGCTCTTCTTGCTCGTCCGCTGGCGAGGGCGAACCTTCCTTGAGCTTTTGGCCGAGGGATGCTGGGTCGACCACGCCCGGGAAGCGGAAGCCACGGCGCCGACCACGACCTGGCCGGGGTTCGCTTCCCACGTCGGCACCGAGGTCGTCGTGTCGGCCGGCGGGCGGCAGGTGTTCCGCGGGACGTTGGCCGCCGAGACGATCCAGCTCGACGTGCCGGCCTCGCGCCTCGTCGTCGGTGTGCCCTTCGCGCACGAGATCGAGCCCGCGCCCCCCGCGGTGGCATCGAGGGGGGTGGCGCTCGATGCGCTCCATCGCCCCATCCGGCTGACCCTTCGGCTGCTCGACAGCTTTCGGCTCGTCCTGGACACGGGCGCAGGCGAACGCGCGGTGGCCTTGGCGCCTCCCGAGGGGCCGGCGTTCAGCGGCGATTACGAGGTGCGTGCGTCCGGCTGGCGCCGGGGCCTCGGCGCCTTTCTCTGGCGGATCCGGGACGATGCTCCGGCCGGCTTCACCCTCCTCGCAGCCCAAACCGAACTCAAGGTGAACGACTGATGGGTGCTTTGAGCAGTCTCGCTACGCTCGGTCTCGAGCTCGCGCTGGCCCACAAGGCACGCGAGGAACGAGAGGACGAGCTCGAAGATCGGCGCCGGCAGGAGATCCGGCGCATCCGGGCCGCCGAGGCCGAGGAGCAGCGCCGCCAGCAAGCGGCGCTCGCCCGGCGGCTCGCCCAGGAGCGTGCCCGGGCCGGTGCCGCGGGTGTCGCCAGCAGCGGCGGCTCGATCGACGCGGTGTTGCGCGGTCTCGAAGAGGAGGCCCGGGCGTTGCGCGATGCTCGCAGCCGGGAGACCGCGGCGCGAATCGCCTCGGTGCGGGAGCGGTACGAGGCCCGCGGCCGGCGCAGCCTGCTCGACACCGCCGCCCATTTCGGCGAGCTCGGAGTTCGGGCGGCGAGTGGGCTCGGCTCGGCCCGGCGCAGCCTGCTCGATTGAGATGCGAGAGAGCGGACCTTCGGCTTCGACGCGTAAGTCGGGACGCGGAAGTTCTTCTCTGCCAGCCTTCCCACCGATGAACTTCATGCAGTTCGTGACGCGGTGGAACCGCGCTCAAGGCCGAAATACGCCACGATTGCATTTGGAGATTTGCCAGTGGCTCGACGAATGCTGGCGCGCCAAGGATCGCCGACTCCTTCTTCTCGTTTTTCGCAACTCGGGCAAGTCGACAATCGCAGCTCTGTATTGTGCATGGTTGCTGCGCGGCAACCCCGACCTTCGGATCCTCGTCCTGTCGGCCGAACACGCGCTCGCCACGAAAATGACGCGTAACGTGCGGGGCGTGCTGGAGCGGCATCCGGCGACCGACGGCTTGCTCGACACGCGCCCCGAGTGCTGGGCGGCCGATCAATTGACCGTCAAGCGACGCCGGATCTCGCGCGATCCCTCGCTGCTCGCGCGGGGCCTCGGCGGCAACATCACCGGCTGTCGAGCCGACGTCGTCGTCTGCGACGACGTCGAAGTGCCGAATACCGCCGACACCGAGGAGAAGCGACGACTCCTCCGTGAGCGATTACGTGAGCTGAGCTTCATCCTCGTGCCGGGTGGCCTGCAGCTCTACATAGGGACACCTCACAGCCACCATTCGATCTACTCAGAAATACCGCGGCGCGAGCTCAACGAGTCGGAGCCGTTCCTCGCCGGCTTTCGGAGGCTGACGCTGCCGTTGGTCCGGCCCACGGGCGAACAGCGTTGGAAGGAACGCTTCCCCGACACGGTCGTCGATCGGCTGTTGGCCGAGGCCGGGCCCGCCAAGTTCCGCAGCCAGCTGCAGCTCTTGCCGACCCGGCCCGAGGACGTTCGCCTCGACCCCGACCGGCTCGTTCCCTACGACGCACCCGCTGCGATCGTGCCCGTCCAGGGCCGGGACGAGCTGTGGATCGGGGGACGCCGCATGATCTCCGCGGCCGCCGCCTGGGACCCGGCCTACGGTCGTCCGGACCGTGGCGATTCGAGCGTGGTGGCCGCGGTGTTCGTCGACGCCGAGGGCCATTATTGGCTGCACGCGATCGAGTACTTGGTGCTGCGGCCCGGGACCGACCCGGAAGTGGACGATGCGACCAAGCTTTGCCGCGCGGTCGTCCGCTTCGTCGAACGCAACCACCTACCCTCGATCGCGGTCGAAACGAACGGGATCGGCGGTTTCCTGCCGGCGCTGCTGCGCCACGAGCTGCGCCGCGCCGGGGTCGGGGCGACGGTGATCCAGCGGGCGAGCTCGGTGGCCAAAGACCGGCGGATCTTGGAGGCGTTCGATCCGCTGCTCGCCGCCCGGCGGTTGCACGTGCATCGGAGCGTCCTGCTCTCCCCATTCCTCGACGAGATGCGCGAGTGGCGGCCGGGGCGGCGGTGCCGCGACGATGGTCTGGATGCGGTCGCGAGTTGCCTGCTCGCCGAGCCGGTCCGCCTGCCGCCGGTTTCCGCTCGGCCGCCGGCGCCGGGCTGGCGCCGCGGAACGGCGAGCTTCGAGGCGCCGAGCGACTTCACGCCTTGAGGGCGGCCGGCGGAGTTCCGCTTGCTTTTCGAGACCCCTGCCCTAGGAAGGCGAGGGGCTCGGAGGGAGGTCGAGATGATCCGGTTCGTCGGTGGGCTCGCCCTGGCGCTGTGGGCGGCCGTCTCGTCGGCTGCGGCGCAGAACTTCCTGCCGGCCGTCATCTTCGACATGGGCGGCAAGTTCGACAAATCCTTCAACGAGGCCGCCTACAACGGTGCCGAAAGGTTCAAGAAAGAGACCGGCATCGACTACCTAGAGTTCGAGGTCACCCAAGAAGCGCAGCGCGAGCAGGCCATGCAGCGCATGGCCCGGCGCGGCGCCAACGTGATCGTCGTATTGGGTTTCCAGAACGGCACACCACTCAAGAAAGTGGCCGCCGAAAACCCGAACAGCAAGTTCACGATCATCGACGCGGTCGTCGACTTGCCGAACGTCCAGTCGGTGATCTTCAAGGAGCACGAGGGAAGCTTCCTCGTCGGGATGGCGGCCGCGCTCGCGAGCAAGACCGGTAAGGTCGGGTTCGTGGGCGGGATGGACATCCCCCTGATCCGCAACTTCGCCTTCGGCTACGAGCAGGGAATCAAGTACGTCAACCCCAACGCCGAGCTGTTCGTCAACATGACCGGCACCACCCCCGCCGCGTGGAACGATCCGGCCAAGGGAGCGGAACTCGCGATCAGCCAGTTCGACCGGGGTGCCGACGTGGTCTACGCCGCGGCGGGCGGCACCGGGATCGGCGTGCTCCAGGCGGCCAAGGACAAAGGCAAGCTCTCGATCGGTGTCGACAGCAACCAGAACCATCTGCATCCGGGCAGCGTGCTGACGTCGATGCTCAAGCGGGTGGACGTCGCGGTCTACAATGCCTTCAAGGACGCGCGCGCCGGGACCTGGAAGGCCGGTCGCCTCGATCTCGGCCTCGCGGAAGACGGCGTCGGCTACGCCCTCGACGAGCACAACCGCGGCGTCCTGACACCCGACATGGTCGCCAAGCTGGAGGCCGCGCGGGCCGACATCATCGCCGGTCGGTTGGTCGTGAAGGACTACTACTCGACGCAGAAATAGGCCCGCTTCGTCGGGCCGTTCCCGTGCCTGCGCCGGCGGTCGAGCTGCGCGGCATCACCAAACGCTTCGGCCCGGTCCTCGCCAACGACCGGGTCGATCTCGTCGTCGAGGCCGGGACGATCCACGGTATCGTCGGGGAGAACGGGGCCGGCAAGTCGACCCTGATGAACATCCTCTACGGCTATTACCGAGCCGATGCGGGGACCATCGCGATCGACGGCGAGCCCCGCCGGATCGCCCGCCCGATCGACGCCATTCGCGCCGGCATCGGGATGGTCCATCAGCACTTCATGCTGGTGGAGCCGTTCACGGTCCTCGAGAACGTCCTGCTCGGCGCCGAGGGCGGTCCGTTGCTCGCGAGCGGCGTGGCGCGGCTCCGCGCCTCGCTCGCAAGCCTCGGCCGCGAGCACGGCCTCGAGGTCGATCCGGATGCCCGGGTCGGCGACCTGCCGGTCGGTCTCCAGCAGAGGGTCGAGATCCTCAAAGCCTTGTGCCGCGGGGCGCGTGTGCTGATCCTCGACGAGCCGACGGGCGTGCTGACCCCCCAGGAGGCCGACGAACTGTTCGCCATTCTGGCCGGGTTGCGCGCGCAGGGACGCACGGTCGTCCTGATCACCCACAAGCTCCGCGAGATCATGGCGGCGACCGACCGGGTGAGCGTGATGCGCGGCGGCCGGATGGTCGCCCACCGGCGTACCTCCGAGACCAGTCGGGAGGAGCTCGCCGAGCTCATGGTCGGCCGCAAGGTCCAGATGCGGCCCGACCGGGGACCGGCCCGGCCAGGGAGGCCCGTGCTCGAAGTCCGCGGCCTCGAGGTGGCCGACGATCGGGGCGTGCCGCGGGTGAAGAGCGTGACCTTCGAGGTCCGCGCCGGCGAGATCGTCGGGATTGCCGGCGTCGCCGGCAACGGGCAGAGCGAGCTCCTCGAAGCGATCGCCGGGATCCGTACCCCGACCCGCGGCGAGATCCGGATCGACGGCCGTTCGGTCGGCGGCTCGGCCGAGGGCCGACCCCAGGGCTTCGGCCACGTACCGGAAGACCGGTTGCGGATGGGCCTCGTGCCCGATCTGCCGGCGTGGGAAAATGCCGTTCTCGGCTACCATCGCCGGCCGGACTATGTCGCTTCCGGCCTCCTCAGGCGCCGGCGGATCGTCGAGACTTGCTCCGGCTGGCTCGATCGTTACGACATCCGTCCGCGCGCTCCGATGCTGCCGGCGATCGCCTTCTCGGGAGGCAATCAGCAGAAGCTCGTCGTCGCTCGCGAGCTCGAGCACGATCCGCAGCTCTTGTTGGTCGGCCAGCCTACCCGAGGCGTGGATATCGGGGCGATCGAGTTCATCCACGGCCGGCTCCTGGCGATGCGCGACGCCGGCAAAGCGGTACTGCTGGTCTCGGTCGAGCTCGACGAGATCCTGGCCCTCGCCGACCGGATCCTGGTCATGTTCGACGGCCGGATCGTGGGCGAGCTCCCCGCAGAACGAGCCGAGGAACGGCGGATCGGCCTCTTGATGGCCGGCATCGCCGCGGAAGCCGCCTGATGCGCGGCACGAGCCGCCTTCCGACCTGGGTCGAGCTGCTCTTGCTGCCGGGTCTCAACCTCGTCGCGGCGGCGATGATCGCCGGGCTCGTCGTGGTCCTGATCGGCGAGGACCCGATCGCTGCCGTCGGCCTTTTGGTGTACGGCGCGTTCGGCTACGGCGAAGCCCTGGGCTACACGCTCTTCTACACGACGAACTTCGTTCTGACGGGCCTCGCGGTGGCGCTCGCCTTTCACGCCGGCCATTTCAACATCGGCGGGGAGGGGCAGGCCTATCTGGGCGGGCTCGGCTCGACCCTGGTCGCTTTGCATTGGGGCCACCTCCCGAGCCCGGTCGCCATCCCGCTCGCCGTCGCGGGTGCCGCGCTGTTCGGCGGTGCCTGGGCGCTGGTTCCGGGCTGGCTCTACGCCAAGCGCGGCAGTCACGTCGTCATCACGACGATCATGATGAATTTCGTGGCCGCCGCGCTGATGACCTATCTCGTGGTCAACGTCCTCATCAAGCCGGGCCAGCAGATCCCCGAGACGGACATCTTCGCGCCCACGGTTTGGCTCCCGCCTCTGGCTCCGCTGCTGGCGCCCCTCGGCCTCGACCTCGGCCGCGCCCCGGCGAACCTCTGCACGATCCTGGCTCTGCTCTGCTGCCTCGGTTTCTGGCTCTTCGTCTGGCGGAGCCGGCCGGGTTACGAGCTCAGGGTCGTTGGCCGCAGCGAGGCGGCCGCGATCTATGCGGGGATCGCGCCCGCCCGGGTGACCATGCTCGCCATGGCCCTCTCGGGCGCCCTCGCCGGCCTTCTCGCCGTCAACGAGATCCTCGGCAGCCAGCACCGCCTCGTCCTCGGCTTCACCGGCGGCTACGGGTTCGTAGGCATCGCCGTGGCCTTGATGGGCCGCAATCATCCGCTGGGGATCGTTCTGGCTGCTCTGCTGTTCGGCGCGCTTTACCAAGGGGGTTCGGAGCTCGCCTTCGACATGCCGAAGATCAGCCGCGACATGGTCGTGGTGATCCAAGGCCTCGTCATTCTCTTCGCCGGGGCGCTCGAGCACCTGTTCCGGGCACCGCTCGAGGCCTTCTTCCTCCGCCCATCGGTCGAGCGTTGAGATGGACGGCCTCTGGCTGCAGAGCCTGCTCCTCGCCGACAGCACGGTGCGGCTCGCCACGCCGCTCGTCTTCTGCGCGCTCGCGGGCCTCCTCTCGGAGCGTGCCGGCGTCGTGAACATCGCCCTCGAGGGCAAGATGCTGGGTGGGGCCTTCGCCGCCGCCGCGGCGGCTGCCGTGAGCGGCTCGGCCTGGATCGGGCTCCTGGCCGGCATCGGCTTCTCGTGCGCGCTCGCGCTCGTCCACGGATTCGCTACGATCACGCACCGGGGTGAGCAGGTCGTGAGCGGGGTGGCGATCAACATCATGGTGGCCGGGCTCGGTCCGACCCTGGCCGACGCTTGGTTCGGACAGGCCGGCCGGATCCCGTTGTCCGGCAGCGGCGCGCGCTTCGCGCCGATCGACCTGCCCGGAACCGCCGATTTGGCAGGCGTGCCCGTCTTGGGATCCCTCTACGCGGAGGTGGTGAGCGGCCACAATCTCCTCGTTTATCTCGCGGTCCTGGCCGTGCCGACGGTCGCGTGGGTCGTCGCGAAAACTCGCTTCGGGCTCAGGCTGCGGGCGGTCGGCGAGAACCCCGAGGCGGTCGACACGGCCGGGGTGGGGGTCGAGGCCCTGCGCTTCCGGGCGCTCCTGGGCGCCGGCGTGCTCTGCGGGCTCGCCGGCGCCTATCTCTCGATCGCCCAGAATGCCGGCTTCATCCGCGACATGACGGCCGGCAAGGGCTTCTTGGCGCTCGCAGCATTGATCTTCGGCAAGTGGCGGCCGGTGCCCGCGGTCCTCGCCTGCCTGCTCTTCGCCTTCGCCGACGCCGCCCAGGTGCGCCTCCAAGGCACCCCGTTGCCGCTCGTCGGGACGGTCCCGATCCAAGCGATCCAAGCGTTGCCCTATCTCCTGACGATCCTGCTCCTCGCCGGGTTCGTCGGCCGCGCCGTGGCACCCCGATCGCTCGGCCGGCCTTACGTGAAGGACCGATGAACGACCTCCTGGCTGCCGCGTCACTGGCCCGCGCGCGGGCTTGGGCACCCTATTCGGGCTTCACCGTCGGCGCCGCGTTGCGGGCGGCGAGCGGCCGCGTCGTAGCCGGCTGCAACGTCGAAAACGTCGCCTACCCGCTCGGCCAGTGCGCCGAGGCCACCGCGCTCGGTGCCCTGGTCACGGCCGGCGAGCAGCGTGTCGTCGAGGTGCTCGTCATGGCCGAGGGACCGCCGCCTTGCACGCCGTGCGGTGGCTGTCGCCAGCGGCTCGCCGAGTTCGCCGAGCCCGCGACGCCGGTGCACGTCGCGGCGCCGGACGGCTCCGTGCTCCTCTCGACGTCTCTGGGCGAGCTCCTGCCGCTGGCGTTTCGCTCGGGCTCTCGCTCGGTCGCCGGCAGGGCCGCCGCGGTCGAGGTGGTTCGCGCCCGCGCATCCGGCTTCCTGCCCGTCATCGGGCTGGTCCTGGGCTCGGGCCTCGGGTCGGTTGCCGAGCGCATCGAGCCGGTGGCCGACCTCGACATGCGCGAGCTGCCCGGATTCCCGTTGCCGGCGGTCGAGGGCCACCGTGGCCGATTGCGGCTCGGCGAGCTCGCCGGCATCCCGGTGGCGTGTCTCCAGGGTCGCCCCCACCTCTACGAAGGCCATCCGCCCGCCCAGCTCGCGCAACCGCTGCGCTTGCTCCACGCCCTGGGCTGCTCGCGCGTGATCCTCGCGAGCGCGGTCGGCTCGCTGCGGCCGGACCTCGGTCCCGGCAGCCTGGTCCTGGTCGCCGATCACCTCAACTTCCACGGCACGAACCCCCTGGTGGGTCCCAACGATGATCGGATCGGGCCGCGCTTTCCCCATCTCGTCGATCTCTACGACCCGACGCTGCGGGCCGTGCTGCGCCGCATCGCGGAGTCGAGGGGGACGGTCCTGGCCGAGGGTGTCCTCGCGGGCTGGCTCGGCCCCTGCTTCGAAACCCCGGCGGAGATCCGGATGCTGCGTCTTCTGGGCGCCGATCTCGTCGGGATGTCGATGGTGCCGGAGGCGATCGCCGCGCGGCATTGCGGCTTGCGTGTCCTCGGGATCGGCATCGTCACTAACTTGGCTGCCGGTCTGGCGCCCACCCCGCCCGCCCACGCCGAGACGCTCGCCAACGCCGCCGCGGCCGCCGATCGGCTCGCCGCCTTGCTCGAGGCCGCCCTGCCGGAGCTCGCGCGATGCTCCTGAACCCGCCGCCCGAAGCTCTCTGCTCACGCGCGGTCGAGCACGGTGTCGCCGCCGTGTGCGTGTTCCCGGCCGATCCGGAGGCCTCCGGAGCAGCGGTCCGGGGTGGCGTCGACTTCCCCGCAACCTCGACCGGCAAGATCGCTCGAGGCGCCACCCCGGGGGCGGCGGCGCTATTTTTGCAAGCCATCGACGAGAGCGGCGGCCGGGTCGGCCTCGAGCTGTCGGGCGGGCTTTGCACGGCGAGCGACGCCGCGCCTCATCTGGCTCTGGTCGGGTCGATGCTCGGCACCGGCTGGACCTCTCCCGACCGGCTGCGCTTCGGTGCCTCCGCGCTGCTCGACGGCCTGGTGCGGGTCGCCGGCACGGGCTCCACCGGGTAGGCCCGGCGCGATGCTGCTGCCGCAGGAGATCATCCGGAAGAAGCGCGACGGGCTCGAGCTGACAGCCGACGAGGTGGAAGCGTTCGTCGCGGGCTTGGTCGACGGCCGGGTCGTCGATGCGCAGGTCGGTGCCTTCGCGATGGCGGTGTGCCTGCGCGGGATGAGCCCGGCCGAGACGGTCGCGCTCACCAGGGCGATGACGGGCTCGGGCCGTGTTCTATCGTGGCCCGACCTTCCGGGCCCGGTGCTCGACAAGCACTCGACCGGGGGCATCGGCGACAAGGTGAGCCTGATCTTGGCACCCTTGGTGGCCGCCTGCGGCGGCTACGTGCCGATGCTCTCGGGGCGCGGCCTCGGGCACACCGGCGGCACGCTCGACAAACTCGAGAGCATCCCGGGCTATCGCGCGGAGGTCGACCTCGATCGGTTCCGTTCGGTCGTCCGCCGGGTCGGCTGCGCCATCGTCGGGGCCTCCGCCGACCTCGCCCCGGCCGATCGGCGGCTCTACGCCATCCGCGACGTGACGGCGACCGTCGAATCGATCCCGCTCATCACCGCCTCGATCCTCTCGAAGAAGTTGGCCGCCGGTCCTTCGGCCCTCGTGATGGACGTCAAGGTCGGCTCGGGTGCTTTCCTGCCCGCGATGGACCAGGCGCGAGCGCTCGCCCGCTCGATTGTCGAGGTCGCCGAAGGAGCCGGGCTCGCCTGCCGGGCGCTGCTCACGGACATGGGCCGATGCCTCGGTCGGTCGGCCGGCAACTGCCTCGAGGTTGCGGAGGCGGTCTCGGTCCTGCGCGGCGAGCCGGCCGATGCGGCCTTGCTCGAGGTGACGAAGGCGCTCGCCGCGGAACTGCTCGTCATGGGCGGTCTGGCGGTGAACGAGGTCGAAGCGCACCAGCGGCTTTCGAAGGCACTCGCGGACGGAACCGCCGCCGAGCGGCTCGCCCGCATGGTGGCCGAACTCGGCGGGCCGGGCGACCTGCTGGAGCGCCCCGCGGACCGGTTACCGGCAGCGCCGGTCCGGGAGCCGATACCGGCTCCACGTCCCGGGCGGATCACGCGCATCGACGGGCGAGCCCTCGGGCTCGCCATCCTCCGGCTCGGTGGCGGGCGGACCCGGCCCGGTCAGCCGATCGACCCGGCGGTCGGGCTGTCCGACGTCGCGGCCCCGGGTGAGAGCGTGGACGGGGCTCGACCGCTGTGCGTCGTGCACGCGCGAGACCCCGCGGACATCGCCGCCGTTCGAGCCGAACTGGAGGCCGCCTTCGAGATCGGAGAAGGCCTGCCTGCTGTCCTGCCCCTCGTGCTGGAGAAGGTCCTGCCGCCGGGCCGGCCTTGACGGCAAGCCTCCCCCGGCCTACACTCCCGGCAACGCGGCGGGCCCGATGGCCCGCCTTTTGTCGTCGCGCGAGAGGATCTGCGATGGCCAGGCGCTGCGTGCTCACCGGCAAGGGCGTGCTCATCGGCAACAATGTCAGCCACGCCAACAACCGGACCAAGCGCAGGTTCCTGCCGAACCTGCAGAACCGTCGGCTTTACAGCGAGGTGCTCGGGGAGACCGTGGCGTTGCGCATCGCCACGAGCACCTTGCGGACGATCGAGAAGCGCGGTGGCATCGACGGCTATTTGCGCTCGGTCTCCGAGGCCGAGCTGCCCTCCGAGCTCGTCCGCCTGAAGCGGCGGATCGAGGCCCGCGCGAGCGCCTGAGGCGCCCACTCGACGGTCATCAAGAGGGTCCGCTGCAGCGGGCTGAAATTGTCGTCGGAGACGAGCCAGAGCCGAACCGCGCCGTCCGGGCCGATCGGCTCGGTCGCGACACCCTCCATGTTGTCGACGACGCCGGGCCCGCTCCAACGGGCCAGCTCGAGGGTCGGCTCGAGAAGCGCGGGTAGGTCGGGCGGATCGCCGATCGGTGTCGCCGTCAGCCGCGCAGCGAACCCCGAGAATGCCGAGAGCTTGCGCTCGACGACGAAGAGCCACCCGTCACGATGGTCGGCACCGGTCGGCGCGAAGCCGGGTGAAGACCGGTAGGCGAGGAGTTGGGGGACTCCGGGTCCAAAAAGTATCGCCGCATGTTGCTCGCCGGAGCCGTGCTCGGCGATCGCCAAGAGGGCGCCGCCCGGAAGCGCGGCCAACGCCTCGATCCCGAGATTGGCGGGAAGGTCGGAAAGCGGCGCCGGGAGCGGCGGAGCCTCGAGCTCGACGACCGCCCGGCGCTCCCGCCCTCCGCTCGGTAGACGAGCGACGGCGTGGCGACCTTCGAGTGCCACCAGGATCCGACCGTCACTCGTGCTGGCGAGGTCCTCGGCATCGGGGGCTCGGCCTTCCACACGCAGGGCCTGGACGCGCCACGACCCGTCTCGAAACGGCGCCGGACCGAGCGGTGAGCGTTCAGCCGACCACAGCCAGCCGCGATCGCTCAGGAGCAGGAGCCGATCCCGCTCCACCGAAAGGCCCGAGAAGCCGCCGAAGCGGGGATCCGGGGACTCGAGGCGCCAGGCGGGTCCGAGCCGGGCGCCCGGATGGAGCCGCGCCGCGGAGGCGAGCTCCTCGGCGTCGAAAGGCGTGGCGCGAACGATCGGCGTGCGGCCCGGATCGCCTGGCAACTCGGCGCAGGCCGGCAGCCCCGCGAGGAGGGCGATCGCCAGGCCGGCCACGGCAGCGTGCCGCCCGAAACGGAAAGGGCCCGCCTCGCGGCGGGCCCTCGCAGCTCGAGCGACGCGTGCGCTCACTCGCGGTTTTGGCCGAACAGCTGCAGGAGCATCATGAAGAGGTTGATGAAGTTCAGGTACAGGCTCAAGGCTCCCATGATCGCCTGCTTGGCGACGAGCTCGCCGCTCGCGCTCGCGACGTATTCTTCCTTGAGCCGCTGCGTGTCCCAGGCGGTGAGGCCGGTGAACACGAGGACGCCGATCACGCTGATCGCGAACTGCAGGGCGGAGCTGCCGAGGAACAGGTTGACCAGGCTCGCGATCACGATGCCGATCAGGCCCATGATCAAGAACGAGCCGAACTGCGAAAGATCACGCTTGGTGGTGTAGCCGTAGAGGCTGACCGCGCCGAACGTCGCCGCCGTGATGAAGAAGACCCGAGCGATGCTCGTTCCGGTGAAGACCAGGAAGATGCTCGCCATCGACAGACCCATGACGATGGCGAACGCCCAGAACGTGAGCTGCGCTGCGCTCACGCTCATCCTGCTCACCCGCGCGCTCAAGAAGAACACGAAGGCGAGCGGCGCGAGCATCACGACCCACTTGAGGGGCGTGCCGAAGATCGCCGCCATGAGCGGCGGCGAGGTGGCCACCACGAACGCCGTGAGCCCGGTGATGGCGAGGCCCAGGCCCATGTAGTTGTAAATGGCCAGCATGTAGCTGCGCAGGCCTTCGTCGATGCGCTCGATCGCGACACCGCGGGCTTGCGCCACCCTGGGGTCCATCCGAAACGCCATGGCTGTCGTCCCTCCGCGAGGCGCCGGGCCGTGCCCGTCGCTCAAACCATATGTGCCGGCGGACGCCGACCGCAAGGGTCGCGCCCACGCCCGCCATCTATTTGCCCGACGGACCCTTTGCCTTGCTTTCGGGACGATGAAACCTCGTTCATGTCGTACTCGTCGAGGCGCGACGGCCGTTCATCGAAACGTTACGACGACGGTCGAGTGGCTCTTCCTTCCGCTCGGGATCGTGGGAACCGGCCTCGGTTCGCACGGCGCGGCTTGCCGAGACGCGACGCGCCACCCCATCCTGGCGTCGCATCCGCGCGGCGGGAGGTGCGACCACATGCGGGCGAAGCGGCGGCCGTGGGTTCCGGAAGCTCTCGAAGCGACGATCCTCGAGCGCATCGACCGCTACGCCGCGCTTTCCGCAGACGCCCTCGAGGCGGCGCTCGCCGGAACGCTCGCCCGCCACGAACAGCTCCACGACCGCGAGGTCGTCAACCTCTACGCGGGCACCAACCTCGTCAACCCGCGCGCCGCGGCCTTTCTCGCGCGGAGCGTGGGCAGCCGGCCCTCCTTGGGGTGGCCCGGCGACAAGTACGAGACCGGGCTCGTCCACGCGCAAGAGATCGAGATCATGGCCCAGGCCCTGATCTGCGAGATCTTCCGGTGCGCGTTCTGCGAATTCCGCGTGGCCTCGGGCTCCTTGGCCAACCTTTACGCCTTCATGGCGACGTGTCGCCCCGGCGATCGGATCATGGCCTTCCCGGAAAAGGCCGCGGGCCACGTAACGCACCATGCCCAGGGTGCTGCGGGTCTCTACGGGCTCGAGGTCCACGAGGTGCCGATCGACGAGGCGGCCTTCACGGTCGACCTCGACCGTTTGCGGCACGAGGCCCGTCGCCTTCGCCCGAAGCTGATCGTGGTGGCGGGCTCGCTGAACCTGGTGCCGCATCCGGTGCGCGCGGTCCGGGCGATCGCCGAGGAGATCGGCGCCTTCGTCATGTACGACGCGGCCCACATGTCGGGGCTTCTGGCTGCGGGAATGTTCCAGGATCCGCTCGCCGAGGGCGCCCACATCGTCACCATGTCGACTTACAAATCGCTGGGCGGGCCGCCGGGTGGGCTCGTCCTCACGAACGACCCGGAGCTCGCCGAAAAGCTCGACCGCATCGCCTATCCGGGCCTCACCGCCAATTTCGATCTCGCCCGCACCGCGGCGCTGGTCGTGGCGCTGCTCGACATCGCGGAGCACGGCGCCGCCTATGCCCGGGCGATGATCGAGAACGCGCGCGCGCTCGGCGGGGCGCTCGCCCGGGAAGGCGTGCCGGTCGTGGCGCCTGCCGAGGCGTTCCCCACGCGCTCGCACCATCTGGCGATCGACGCCCGGCCGTTCGGCGGCGGCACCCGCGCCTCCCGCGCGATCGAGCCCGCCAACATCCTCGTCTCCGGCATCGGCCTGCCTTTGCCCCCGGTGCCGGGCGACTTCAACGGGATCCGGATCGGCACCCAGGAAGTGACCCGGCTCGGCATGGGCGCCGATGCGATGGAACGCGTCGCACGGCTCCTCGCCGACGCGCTCCTCGCCCGCCGCCCGCTCGAGGCCGTGCGCGCCGATGTGCTGGCCCTGCGCCGCGACTTCCGGACGCTGCACTTCGTGCGCCGGGCGGCGGCGTAGTCGGGGCTGGTCGGCACGAGGGCGCGGGCGCATATAGGAGCGGTCCGCGCCGCCCGGAGCCCCGCATGCACGCTACGATCGCACCGTCGAGTGGGCGAGCCCCGACCCGCGACCTCGAGGTCATCGGTCTCGTCGGCTTGGCGCACTTGGGGAGCCACTTCTTCCATCTGGTCCTGCCGCCGCTCTTCCCCTCCTTGCGCCAGGCCTTCGCCGTCAGCTGGACCGAACTCGGCCTGCTCTTGACCACCTTTTTCGTGACCTCGGGCCTCGCCCAGACCCCGGCCGGCTTCCTGGTCGACCGGATCGGTGCGGTCCGCGTCCTCGCGGGCGGGCTCGCGCTCTTGGGCGCGGGTGCACTCCTGGCCGCCCTCGCCCCGACCTTCCTGCTGCTCTTCCCGGCCGCCGTTCTGCTCGGCCTCGGCAACAGCGTCTTCCACCCCTCGGATTACGCCATCCTCGGCCACCGGGTGAGCCCGGCGCGGATGGCGCGCGCCTTCTCGGTCCACACGATCGGCGGGACGATCGGCTGGGCCCTGGCCCCCGTGGTCATGGCGGCCCTCGCGACCGCCTTCGGCTGGCGCACGGCGCTCTTGGCCGCGGCCTGCCTCGGCCTCGGCCTCGCGGCGTTGATCCTCGCCCGCCGCGACGGGCTCGAGACCCCCGCGCACCAGGAGCGCGCCGCGGCCGGGATGGCCGCACCCGCGGGCTCGGCGCTCGCCGTACTCGGAAGCCGTTCGGTGCTGCTCTGCTTCGCCTTCTTCGCGCTCCAAGCGACGGGGGTGATCGCGCTCCAGGGGTTCATGCCCCTGGCGTTGGGCAAGCTCCACGGCTTCGAACTCGTGCTCGCGGCCACGACGGTGACCGCCTTCATGATCGGCAGTGCCTTCGGGACCGCTGCGGGCGGCGTGCTCGCCGACAAGACCAGCAACCGCCACGGCATCATCGCGACCGGCCTCGGCCTCGCCGCCCTGCTGGTGCTCGTGCCGGCCCATGTCGCCCTGCCGCTGCCGCTGGTTTGGGCGGTGGTCGGGCTCGCGGGTGCGCTGCACGGTGCCACCACCCCCTCGCGGGATCTCCTGGTCCGCGCGGCCGCCCCGCCCGGGGCCTCGGGTAAGGTCTTCGGCTTCGTCTATTCGGGTCTCGATCTCGGCGCCACGATCGCCCCGGCGATCGCCGGCCGGTTGCTGGATGCGGGCGTCCCGGCCGGCCTCTTCTGGCTCGCTTCGATCGCGACCGCCCTCTCGATCGTGGCCGCGGTCTCGGTGCGGCCCGTCCCGGCGAGCGGCCGTGCCATGGGCGCAGCGCAGGCCGCCTCCTGATGCGCACCACCTCCCCGATCCTGCTCGCGCTTCTGCTGGCACTCTTCGCCGGCCCCGCCCGCGCGGCCGAACTCCCCGGCGGACACGTCCTCCTGCGCGAGGGGGTGTCGGACGACGGCCGGATCGTCGCCGCCTTCGCTCCGCCCGGCCCGGATCGCTGTTGGACGGTGCGTTTGTTCGAGCGCGAGCGGACCCGATGGACGGCCGTGGCCGAGGCGGCCGGGCCCCCGAAGCCGCGCGGTACCGACTGCCCGCCCGTGGTCGGCGTGCTCGCCGGCAACGGCCGCACCGTCGCCCTGTACTTCCCTTGGGAGGCACAGCTCCTGGTCCTCGACCGCGAGGGTACCCTCCTTCGCGAGATCGGTCGGCTCCAGCTCCCGGACGTGCCGGGCAAACCGTTCCCCACGCCCGGCCAAACCCTGGCGATCGCCCGTGACGGTGCGGCGATCCTGGTCGGCGCCCCCCACCACGCCTGCGTGATCGCCGTGCCCGAGGATGTCTGTGGGGTCGCCTTCCTGTTCGTCCGTCAGGGGCGATCCTGGAACCTCGACCTCCGCTTTCCCCGCCCGGACGGCGCTTCGCCGACCGACCGCTTCGGCCTCACCGTGGCGCTCTCGGGGAACGGGAGGGTCGCGGTCGTGGGCGGCCCCGGTTCTTGGGAGCGCGCCGGCCGTCTCTGGGTCTACGAGCGTGCTCCCGACGGGGGCTGGGACCTGCTCTCGGCCCTCGATTCGCCGAGCCCGGGCGATCTCGAATTCGGTGGCGAGGTCGCGATCGACGATGCCGGCGATACGATCGCCGTGGCCGCCGAGCAGAAGGTGGTGCTGTTCCGGCGCCAGGGTGACGACTGGCTACGTGCCCGCGAGCTCGGGAGCGCCGACCCCCTGATCGGCACGTTCGGCGGGGCGGTGGCGCTTTCCGGCACCGGCCGGCTCTTGGTGGTGGGCGCGCCGCGGAGTTCGTGCCCGCAGGACCAGACGGGCAGCCGCTGCGGTGCCGTGCGTCTCTTCGAGTTGCGACCCGCGGGCACCGGTCTCTCGGTCGGCGATCCCACCGCCCTCGAGCCCGTCGTCTGGCTGCCGCTCGCCGATTTCGGCTGGCGCGTCGCGACCGACGCGGCCGGTCGGCTCGTCGCCGTCCAGGGCAAGCTCGCCCATCTCTACGAGCGGTGAGCAGGATTGCCGCCGGCCCTGCTCGGACCTAGCCTCGCCGCCGCACGAACCGGAGGGTCGGCATGATCGATCTCTACACGGCAGCCACCAGCAACGGCCAACGTGCCTCCATCATGCTCGAGGCCACGGGTCTGCCTTACCGTGCCCACAAGGTCGATCTCGCGAGCGGCGCGCAACGCAGCGCCGAGTTCCTGAAAATCAACCCGGCCGGCCAGATCCCGGTGATCGTCGACCATGGCGGTCCGGGCGGCGCCCCGCTCACCCTCACCCAGTCGGGGGCCATCATGCTCTACCTGGCCGAGCGCTCCGGCCGGTTCCTCCCGAGCGAAGGGAGGAAGCGGGCCGCCGTGCTCGAGGCCTTCATGCAGGTGATGACCGACGTGGCTCCGGCCAGTGCCGCCCTCTTCTACATGAGCAGAGCGACCGAGCCCGCGAACCCCGAGGTGATGGCGTACTGCAAGAATCGGTTCCTTTCGATGCTCGCCCTCGTCGATCGTCGCCTTTCCCGTCACCCCTGGCTCGCCGGCGAGGAGATTTCGATCGCCGACTTCGCCCTCTACCCGACGGTGGCCGCCCGGAGGGCGATCCTCGACGAGGCGACCGGCCTTTCCGATCTCCGCCGTTGGGCCGAGACCATGGCGCTGCGGCCCGACGTCGCCCGAGGCATGGCCGTCCCGGCTTGATCCCCCTTTTCCCCAGGCTGGGGAAGCAGGCCCCGGGGACGAACGGGAAAGTCATCGCGATCAAGCGGTTACGAATACGAAGCGAGACAGCGTGACGACCGGGCGGGTTGCGGCTCTGTGGATCTATCCGGTGAAGGCCGGCCGCGGCCTGGCCCTCGAGGAGGCCGAGCTCGGCCCGTTCGGGCTCGCCCTCGACCGGCGCTGGATGATCGTTCGGACCGACGGCCGCGCGCTCACGCAGCGGGAGGAGCCGCGCCTCGCCCGCCTCGTGCCGAGCCTCGAGCCCGGCCGGCTGCGGCTCGCCCTCGACGGCACCGAGCTCGCTTTGCCGCTCGAGGAGGAGGGTGAGCCGGTCGAGGTCGTCATCTGGGGTGACCGGGTCCGCGCTCTCGCGCCGGACCCCGCGGCCGACCGAGCGCTCTCGCAAGCGCTCGGCCGCCCGGTCCGGATCGTCCGCTTACCGGAGGCCGGTTTGCGCCCCTGCGACCCGACCTACGCTCCGGCCGGGAGCCGCACCGCCTTCACCGACGGCTTCCCGATTCTCGTGACGAGCGAAGCCTCGCTCTGCGCCGTCAACGCGGCGATCCGGGCGTCCGGCGCCGCGCCCGTGCCGATGACCCGTTTCCGTCCCAACCTTGTCCTCGAGGGTGTGCCCGCATGGGCCGAGGACCGTGCGCACCTCCTCTCGTTCGACCGCGGTGCGGCGCTGCGGCTCGTCAAGCCCTGCGCGCGCTGCATCGTGACCACGACCGACCAAGCGAGCGGCGAGCGGCTCGGGCCCGAGCCGATCCGCAGCCTGCAGGCGCTCGGCCGCGACCTGATCGGCGAAGGCCCCTGCTTCGGCTGGAACGCGGTTCCGATCCTGCCCGATGGTCCCATCCGGCTCCGGGTCGGCCGAGACGTCGTGCTCCGACCGTGACCTTCCGCCCCCTGCCGGGTCGGGCGGCCCGTGCTTATCTTCTCCCGTGATCCGCGAGGTCAACCGAGAGGACCCGGTCGATGCCGCTCTACACCTACACCTGCGCCACCCACGGAGAATTCAAGGCCTGGGGCAAGATGAGCGAGTCGGACGCGCCGATGCCCTGCCCCACCTGCTCGACCGTCTCGCCGCGCGCACTCGCCAAGCCGATGGTCGCCAAGAGCGGCGAGGCGGGCGCCGAAGTGGCCGGAGGCGAAGGCTGCGGCCTCGAAGGCTGCGGGATGGGAGCGTGCGCGAGCGAGGGTAACGGCTTCGGCGGCGGCCACGTTTGCGGCGCCGGCTGCGTGCATTGAGCGCTCGGGCTCAGGCCCGCTCGATCACCCCGGCCACGAAGTCGTAGCTCGCTTCGAGCGTGTGCTCGGCGCCTTCCGGCCTGAGCACGCTCGAATAGAGGCAGAAATGCGACACCGGGAAAGGCCGGGTGCGGAAGAGCGCCCGGCCGGTGAGCCAACTCGCCAACCGTTCGGGCGGTGGCGGGAACCGGAACCGGGCGATCGTCACATGCGGATGGAAATTCCGCTTCTCTTCCGCCACGCCGACCTCCCGCACGACCCGATCGATCCGCCGTTTCAAGGTCATGAGCGGCGCGGCGTCCTCGACCCCGACCCAGAGCGTGTGCGGCTCGCCGCGCGGTGGGAAAACGCCGAGACCCCTGAGCGCCAGATCGAACGGCGGCACCCGGATCGCGGCGAGCGCCTCTCCCAACTCCCAGAACGTCTGGTGGTCGACCTCGCCCACGAAACGAAGCGTCAGGTGGAAATCCTCGGGGTCGGTCCAGCGCGCACCGGGAAGGCCGGTGGACAGCCTTTCGAGGTCGACCGTCACGTCCTCGGGCATGGGCAGGGCGACGAACAGCCGGGGCATGGTGGCCCTCCCGTGCAGGTCCGGCGGCCAAGCTAAAGGAGGCCGGCGCGCTTGCCAAATCCGACGTGCTCTCCTAGAGGCCGGCGGGTCCCCGCGCCGCGCCCACGAGCCGTTCCCGAGCCGAGGCCGAACGCTTGAAGCCCGACGAATTCATCCGCGAGGTCGACGAGGAGCTGCAGCGCGAGAAGCTCACCGAGCTCGGCAAGCGCTACGGCTGGATCGCGCTCGCCGCGGCGGTCGGCGTGGTGCTCGCGACCGCCGGGTGGGTGGGTTGGCAACGTTGGCAGGAGCATCGTCGGCTCGCCGAGGCGGAGCGCTTCGCGCTGGCCGAAGGTCAGGCCGGATCGGGCGGACCGGAGGCCGTCCGGGCACTCCTCGATTTCGCCCGCGGGGCGAGCCCGGGTTTCGCCGCCCTGGCCCGGCTACAAGCGGCGGCCCGCGCGGAGGACGACAAGGTCGCGCTCGAGGCGCTCGAGGCGCTCGCCGCCGATCCCGGCTCCGATCCGCTACTCCGGGACGCCGCGCTCCTGATGGCGGCATCGCGGCGCCTGGGCGGGGGCGATCCTCTCGCGCTCGCCCGGAGCCTCGAGCCGCTCGCCGTCGACGGCGGCCCCTGGCGGCACGTCGCCCGCCAGCTTCTGGCGGCGGCTCAGCTCGAGGCCGGCGCCCGCGAGCAGGCGATCGCGTCGTTGCGACGCATCGTCGAGGACGGCGAGGCGCCCTTTGCGCTCCGCAGCCGTGCCGTGGAGCTGCTCGACGCGCTCGGTGCTCCACCACCGAGGTCGACTTCGTGAGGCGACGGACCCTCTTGGCCGGTCTCGGCGGGGCACTCGCCGGCTGTGGCGAGGGCGCTTGGTTCGGCGAACGGGAGGCGCCGCCGCTCGAGGGTCGGCGGATCCCGGTGCTGCTGGCAGGCGAGGGTACGAGGGCGGATCCCCGTTTGGCCGAACTCCTCGTGCGCCTACCGCCGCCGGTCCTGAACCCCGACTGGCCGCTTTACGGTGGTGAGCCCGGAAACGCCCCGGGCCACCCCGCCGGGCCGTCCGGCTCGAGCGTCGCCTGGCGCTCCTCGATCGGGGCGGGTGCGAGCGGGTCGGCGCGGCTGCTCGGTCGTCCGGTGGTCGCTTCGGGCGTGGTCTACGCGGTCGACGGCGCGGGCATGGTGACGGCGCTCGGCGCCGGCGACGGCAGCCGCCTCTGGACTTGGCGCTCGCGGGAGGCGCGCCTGGACGACCGGATCTCGGGCGGGGCGGTGGGGTTCGCCGGAGGCGTGCTCTACGTCACCCTGGCCCACGGCGAGGTCGTGGCCCTGCCGGCCGGTGGCGGTGATCCCATCTGGCGGGTGACGTTGCGCGCGCCGCTGCGCACCGCGCCCACCGTGGCCCGTGGCCTCGTCTTGGTGCGGACCGCCGACAATCAGCTCGTCGCCCTCGATGCCGCCACCGGTCAGCTGCGCTGGCGGCACGCCGGCACGATCGAGACGGCGGCACTCCTCGGCGGGGCGCCGCCCGCTGTGCAGGCCGGCATCGCGATCGTCGCCTACGCCTCGGGCGAGGTGGTGGCGCTCGCCCTCGACTCTGGTCGACCGCTCTGGACGGAGGTGGTCGCCCGTCCGCGCCGCACCCTCGCACTCGGCACCATCCTCGACATCACGGGCGCCCCGGTCGTCGACCGCGACCGGGTGATCGTCGCCGGCAACGGCGGGGAGACGGTCGCCCTCGACCTGAGGACCGGTGAACGCATCTGGGAACTTCCGGTGGGCTCCTCCGACACTCCGTGGGTGGCCGGCGAGTTCATCTTCCTGCTTTCCGATCAAGGCGAGCTGCTCTGCCTCCTCCGCCAGGGGGGACGGGTGCGCTGGGTGAGCCGGCTCGGGGCGGATGCCGCGGCGGGGGGGTCTCGTGAGAGCGTGGTCTGGGCCGGCCCCACGCTCGCGGGCGGGCAGCTCTGGCTCGCCGGCATGAACGGCGATCTCGTCACGGTCGCCCCCGAAAGCGGCGACGTCTCGGGGCGCATCCGGATCGGCGGGCGGATCAGCCAACCCCCGATCGCCGCCGGCGGCACCGTCTACCTGTTGACCGATTCGGCCGAGCTCGTCGCCTTCCGCTGAGCCGGCCGGCCCCCCACATCCGGGCCATGCGTACGGTCGCGATCCTCGGCCGACCCAATGTCGGCAAGTCCACCCTCTTCAACCGCCTGGTCGGCCGCCGGCGGGCGTTGGTCCACGACCTCCCGGGTGTCACGCGCGACCGGATCGAAGGCAGGGGCCGGCTCTACGAGCTGCGCTTCCGCGTGATCGACACCGCGGGCATCGAGCTCGGGGCGCCCGAGGAGAGCCTGCCGGCCCGGCTCGCTCGGCTCTCCCTCCAAGGCCTCGAGGAGGCCGATGTCGGTCTCTTCCTGATCGACGCCCGCGCGGGCGTCACGGCGCTCGACCGGGAGATCGCTGCCCTCCTGCGCCGCCAGCCGAAGCCCATCCTGTTGCTCGCCAACAAATGCGAGGGCCGGGCCGGTGCCTCGGGGCTCGCCGAGGCCTTCGAGCTCGGCCTGGGCGAGCCGATCGCGATCTCGGCCGAGCACGGCGAGGGGCTGGTCGAGCTCGCCGACGCCTTGCGCCCCCTCCTGGCCGAGCCCGCGGGCGAGGCGGCGTGCGAGGGCGAGCCGCTGCCGGCCGACGGGGCCGCACCGCCGCCCACCTCCGCCGACGAAGGGGGAGATTCGGCCGAGGAGGAAGCGCAGCGCGGGCCTCTGCGGCTCGCCGTGGTGGGCCGGCCGAACGTCGGCAAGTCGTCGCTGATCAACGCCTTGCTCCGCAGCGAGCGGCTGTTGACCGGGCCCGAGCCCGGCCTCACCCGCGACGCGGTCCGGATCGCCTGGGAATGGCAGGGCCGGGCGGTCGAGCTCGTCGACACGGCGGGCCTGCGCAAGAAGGCGCGGATCGAAGCGCCGCTCGAGAAGCTCTCGGCCTCGGCGACGATCCGGGCGATTCGGGAGGCCGACGTCGTGCTCCTGCTCCTCGATGCCGAGCGGCCGCTCGAGCACCAAGACGCGACGATTGCCGAGCGCGCGATCGAGGAGGGTAAGGCGCTCGTTTTGGCGGTCAACAAGTGGGACTTGGTCGCCGAGCCGCAGGCCTTGCTCGCCGAACTCCGGGCGCGGATCGCCGAGCGGCTCGACGAGGTCAAAGGCATCCAGCCGATCCCGATCTCGGCCAAGACCGGCCGCAATCTCGACCGGCTGTTGCCCGCCGTGGTCGAGGCCTTCCGGCGTTGGTCGAGGCGGGTGCCGACCGCCAAGCTAAACCGCTGGCTGCAGGCGATGCTGGAGGCGCACCCGCCGCCGATGGTCGAGAAGAAGCGGGTCAAACTGCGTTACGTCACGCAGGTGGCGACCCGCCCGCCCACCTTCGCGCTCTTCGGCAATCGCCCGGCGGAGCATCTGCCCAAGAGCTATCTGCGCTACCTCGCCAACGGCCTCCGCGAAGCCTTCGATCTCGAGGGCACGGTGCTCCGGTTCCACATCCGTGCCGCGGAAAATCCTTACGTCGAGGAGCGCGCGGACTGAACCACGATCCGTTCGCCGTGGCGGGTCGAGTTCGGCGCGAGGAGTTCGCAGATCGCGGGCGCGTAGACCTCCGGAGCGGGCTGCGCGTCCGATCGCTCACCCGGAAACGCCCGTCGCCGCAGCCGGGTCGCCATGGGACCGGGCTCGACGACGACGACCCTGATCGACGACCGCTCGAGCTCGTCGGCCCACGAGAGCGCCAAAGCCTCGAGCGCCGCCTTGCTCGCGGCATAGGGCCCCCAGAAGGCCCGAGGTGCGGTGGCGATCGGATCGCCCACGACGACGCAGCGGGCAGCGTCGGAAGCTTTGAAGAGCGGTTCGAGGCTGCGCACGAGGCGCTGGAAGGCGAGCGGGCCCACGGCCACGACCCTCGCGACCTCGGCGGGATCCTGGTGCGCGAGCGGGGCCAAACTGCCCAGTTCGGCGGCGGCGAACAGGAAGGCGTCCAAGCGCCCGAAACGAGCGAAGAGCGAAGGGCCGAGCCGGTCGACCGCATCGCCGTCCAGGAGGTCGAGGCGGACGAGCGTCGCCTCGCCGCCAGCGGCCCGGATCCGGTCGTCGAGCTCTTCGAGAGCGCCTTTCGTGCGGGCGAGGATCACGGGCCGAGCGCCGCGTCGGGCAGCCTCGAGGGCGACCGCGGCACCGAGGCCGCGGCTGCCACCGGCCACGAGCAGGATACGGCCTTCGAGCGGCCGGCTGCTCACCGGCCGGCTTCCTCGAGCAGCACCGACATTTGCGCGCCGGTCTCACCCTGGTCGTGGTCGACGAGCCGGGTCGGATAATCGCCGGTGAAGCAGGCGTCACAAAAGGCGCGTGCCTCACCCATCCGGGCCGGCTCGCCGACCGCGCGGTAGAGCCCGTCGATGGAAAGAAACGCCAAGCTGTCGACGCCGATGATCCGTGCCATCTCTTCCAGATTGTGGCGGGCGGCGAGCAGCTTGGAACGTTCGGGGGTGTCGACGCCGTAGAAGCAGGAGTGCGTGGTGGGCGGGCTCGCGATCCGCATGTGGACCTCGCGCGCCCCGGCGTTGCGGACCATCGCCACGATCTTGGTCGAGGTGGTGCCGCGCACGATGCTGTCGTCGACGAGCACCACGCGCTTGCCGCCGAGCGTCGCCGGATTGGCGTTGTGCTTGAGCTTCACGCCCAGATGGCGGATCGAGTCGGTGGGCTCGATGAAGGTTCGCCCGACATAGTGGTTGCGGATGATGCCGAGCTCGAAGGGAAGGCCCGAGGCCTGGGCGTAACCGATCGCTGCCGGCACGCCGCTGTCCGGCACCGGGACCACGAGATCGGCTTCGGCGGGGGCTTCGCGCGCGAGCTCCGCGCCGATCCGCTTGCGCACTTCGTACACGCCGCGGCCTTCGACGACGCTGTCCGGCCGGGCGAAGTAGACATATTCGAAGATGCAGAAGCGCCGCGGACGCGATTTGAACGGGTGGGAGCTGTGCACGCCACGGCCGTCGACCACGACCATCTCCCCGGGCTCGACGTCGCGCACGAAGGCTGCCCCCAAAATGTCGAGCGCGCAGGTTTCGGAAGCGAAGATCGTGGCCCCGTCGAGCTCGCCCATCACCAAAGGCCGCACGCCCAAAGGATCGCGGACGGCGACGATCCCGTCGTCGAACAGCGCCACCAAGGACCAGGCACCCTCGACCTGGTCGAGCGCGTCGACGAGCCGCTTCACGAGCGTCGTTTTCTTCGAACGCGCGATCAGATGGACGAGCACTTCCGTGTCGGTGGTCGACTGGAACAGGCTCCCCTGCTCGACGAGTCGATGGCGCAACCGCTGCGCGTTGGTGAGGTTGCCGTTGTGGGCGAGGGCGAAGCCGCCGAAGGCCATGTCGGCGAATAGGGGCTGGACGTTGCGCAGGGCCGTGGCGCCGGTCGTGGCGTAACGGGTGTGGCCGATCGCCGCATGGCCGGGCAGCGAGTCGACCACCCAGCGCTTGGAGAAGGTGTCGCCGATGAGTCCGATCGCGCGATGGCTGTGGAAATGGCGGCCGTCGAAGCTGACGACGCCGGCGGCCTCTTGGCCACGATGCTGAAGCGCGTGGAGGCCGAGGATCGTGTGCGCCGCAGCATCGCCGTGGCGGTGGATCGCGAAGATACCGCACTCCTCGTGGAAGCGGTCCTCGCGATCGAGATCGTCGCGGTCCCAGGGCAGGAGGTCGGCCATGACGATCGTCCCTTCCGGATCAGCCGCGCGGCAACAGCAGCTCGAGCTCGCGGCGCTGCTCGGGCGCGTACCCCTTACCCGAGCCCGCGCGTGGCGCCGACCCGGTCGCGGCCTTCACCTTGCCCTCGAGCTCGGCCGGCAAGAAGGCCTGCAGCCACATGGCGCCGGTCTCGATGTACGGCAGGGCCACGGCCCGCCGGACCCAATCGGGGTAACGGTCGCGCGGCAAGATCATGGTCGCGACCATCCAAGCCAGCGCCACCAGCAGGGCGCCCCGCGCCACCCCGAACACCAAGCCCAAGAGCCGGTCGACGAAGCCGATCCCGCCGCCGCTCGCCGCTTGGGCGAGCATGGCGCCGAGGATCTTGAGGGCGATCAGGGGCACCAGGAAGACGAGCCCGACCGTGGCGAGATCGACCAGGAGATCGTGGCCGACAGCCTCGGCGACGATCGGCCGAACCGGTGCGAAGCCGAACCAGGCTGCGGCGAAGGCGCCGATCCAGGCGACGAAGCCCATGATCTCGCGGACCGCGCCGCGGGCCAGCGCGACGATCGCCGAGAGCCCGACGACCACGAGAACCGCGAGATCGAGGGCGGTGAGGGGAAGGTTCTGCATCAAACCGGGTTCCGCTCGCGCTCGCGCTCGAGCCGCTCCACCAACTCGACGAGCCGACGCAAGCCGTCGAGCTCCATGCCCGGTACCTCGGCGGTCGTCGCCTCGGGCAGGACGGCGCGTCGGAACCCGAGCTTGGCCGCCTCTTTGAGGCGTGCCCCGGCATGGCCCACGACACGAACCTCACCCGCGAGGCCGACCTCGCCGAACACCACGGTGGAGGTGGGCAAAGGCGCTCCGAGCATCGCCGAGACGATCGCCGCGGCGACGGCGAGATCGGCGGCGGGCTCGGCGATCCTGAGCCCACCCGCCACGTTGAGATAGACGTCACGGCCCCCGGTCACAAGGCCGCAACGCGCCTCGAGCACGGCCAGGACCATGGCGAGCCGGCCGGGATCCCAGCCGACCACGGCACGCCGGGCGGTACCGTAAGTCGCGGGCCCGACCAAGGCCTGGATCTCGACCAAGAGGGGCCGCGTTCCCTCCATGCCGGCGAAGACCACACTGCCTGCCACCCCTTCCTCGCGCTGGGCCAAGAACAGGGCCGAGGCGTCGGCTACCGGCAAGAGACCGCGTTCGGCCATCTCGAACACGCCGATTTCGTTGGCCGGGCCGAAGCGGTTCTTGACCGCTCGCAGGATCCGGAAAGCTTCACCGCGCTCCCCTTCGAAATAGAGGACGGTGTCGACCATGTGTTCGAGCACCTTGGGCCCGGCGATCGCTCCCTCCTTGGTGACGTGCCCGATCAGCAGGACCGCGGTAGCGCGTCGCTTGGCGAGCCCGACCAGTGCTTGAGCTGCGGCGCGCAGCTGGCTCACCGTCCCCGGGGCCGCCTCCAGGGTGTCGGTCCACATGGTCTGGATCGAATCGACGACGAGCAAGGCCGGGCCTCCCGGCCGATCGAGTGTGGTCGTGACGTCCTCGACCCGCGTCGCGGCGGCGAGGGCGAGGGGAGCCTCGGCGAGGCCGAGGCGGCGGGCGCGCAGCCGGATCTGCTCGACCGATTCCTCGCCCGAGAGATAGACGACCCGCTCGCCCGCCCGGGCGAGCGCCGCCGCGGCCTGAAGGGTCAAGGTCGACTTGCCGATCCCGGGGTCGCCGCCCAGCAGGATGGCCGAGCCCGGCACGAGCCCGCCACCCAGCGCCCGGTCGAGTTCCTCGATCCCGGTCGACAGCCGGGGCGGCGGGGTCTCCGCCCCCTGCAGCGGCAGGAGTTCGATGCCCTTGCCGCGCTTGGCCGGAGGCGTGGCCGGGCCGGGGCCGGCGGCGGCCGGCTCCTCGGCGATCGTGTTCCAGGCACCGCAGGCCTCGCAGCGGCCGGCCCAGCGCGGATGGACCGCACCGCAGGCCTGGCAGACGAAGGCGGAGCGGGCGCGGCTCACGGCCGCTCCCGGCACAGGCAGCGGGTGACGAGCTCGAGGCGCTCGTCGTCACCCAGCCGCTCGAGCGCCTTCACGGCGCTCTCCGCATTGGCGATCGCCGCTACCACTTCTTGGCGCGTGAACGACGTGCCGGGATCGTAGTCGGCCATGTGTCGCAACTCTTGGGCCCTGACGAACTCGTGGGCGAAGCGCTGGGCATGCGGCGACCAGCCAGATTCCCGGGAAACCCTCTTGAGCACCTCGCGAGCCCGACCGTGCTCGATCGTCCGGTAGATACGACGCCAAGCGTCGAGCTTCCGTTTCGTGCCCTTCCCGACCAACGAGTCGGCAGCTTGGCGCGCCAGGGCGTCGAAAAGGGTGTAGTACACCGCACTGAGCGCGCGCTTGAGATGGCTCTGGCTCGGTTTTCTCCGATCGGCCTTGGCGAGCAGCCGCGCCGTGTCCAGCTCGTGCGCCATCACTCGAAGCCGCGAACTCGCTGCTTCTTGTCGAAGTGGTCGCGCACGTAGGGGAACCGCTCGTCGTTGCGCTCGACCAGGAGATCGACGAGCGCCCGATGGGCCTCGGCCAGGGCCTCCGGATCGATCGGCTCCTCGGAGAGCCGGTACCAGGCGTCGACGAAGATCGCGGGCTCACCGGCGTGGTCGAACCCGGCTCGAACCTCGACCCGCTCGAGGCCGAAGCGGCCGAGTCGCTCCTCGAGAAGGGCTTCGATCTCGCGAACGAGCTCGGGCGGCGGGTCGGGGTTGCGGGATCGCTCGCTCATGCCGCGAGCTTAGCTTGCCGAGCGGCGGAGGGCCAGCGATGCGGGCACCGTCGCGGCTCCGACGTTGATGAGCGTCCGCCGGACGGGCATTCTCGGCGCCATGCGCACGGCCTTTCTCTGCGACGGCATCCGCACCCCGGTCGGCCGCTACGGCGGCGCGCTCGCCGCGATCCGCGCCGACGACCTCGCCGTGCTTCCGATTCGGGCACTCCTCGCGCGCCATCCGCGGCTCGACCCCGCCGCGGTCGACGAGGTGATCCTGGGCTGCGCGAACCAGGCGGGCGAGGACAACCGGAACGTCGCCCGCATGGCGCTCCTTCTCGCCGGCCTGCCGGCCACGGTGCCCGGGGTGACGGTCAACCGTCTCTGCGCCTCGGGCCTCGAGGCGGTGGCGCAGGCGGCGCGGGCGATCACGACCGGCGAGGCCGAGCTCGTGATCGCCGGCGGGGTCGAGAGCATGAGCCGCGCGCCCTTCGTGATCCCCAAGGCCGAGACGGCGTTCTCGCGGCGGGCGGAAATCTTCGACACGACGATCGGCTGGCGGTTCGTCAACCCGGCCCTGGCCGCCCGCTTCGGCACCGACAGCATGCCCGAGACGGCCGACAACGTGGCCGAGGCCTTCGCGATCGGCCGGGCCGACCAGGACGCTTTCGCGCTGCGCAGCCAAAAGCGCTGGGCACGGGCGTTCGAGGCCGGTTTCTTCGCGGGCGAGGTCCTGCCGGTCGACGTACCGACGGGGAAGGGCCCGAGCCGGACGGTGGACCGCGACGAACACCCCCGGCCGGAGACCACGCTCGAAAGCCTCGCGCGGCTGCCGCCGCTCAACGGTCCGGGCAAGACCGTGACCGCGGGCAACGCCTCGGGGGTGAACGACGGCGCGGCCGCCCTCCTTCTCGCGAGCGAGGCGGCCACTCGGCGCTTCGACCTCCGTCCGCTCGCCCGCATCGTGGGCGCCGCCACCGCCGGCGTCGAACCCCGGATCATGGGCATCGGCCCGGTCCCGGCGACCCGCAAGCTCCTCGATCGGCTCGGCCTCGCGCTCGCGGATGTCGACCTCGTCGAACTGAACGAGGCCTTCGCCGCGCAGGTCCTGGCCTGTCTGCGGCAGCTCGGCCTGCCGGACGATGCGGAGCACGTCAACCCGAACGGCGGTGCGATCGCGATCGGCCACCCGCTCGGCATGAGCGGCGCCCGGCTCGTCCTGACCGCCGCCCGCGAGCTCGCGCGCCGCGGGGGCAGGCGGGCGCTGTGTACCGCCTGCGTGGGCGTGGGCCAGGGCGTGGCCCTGCTGCTGGAGCGGGCCTGACGGTCGCGATCTCAGCCGGAGCCCCCGAGCTTCGCGGCGAGCTCCGGCGCCACTCCGTTGAGCTGGCGGCCCACCGGGCGAGCCAAGCTGCCGGTCCGAGGTTCGCGCGCGCCGAGCCGGACCAGCGCCTCGGCCAACAGGACGCCGGCCGCGATCCCGTCGACGAGCGGGACCGGCACGCGCTCGGCCAAAAGCTTCGGCAGCCCGGCCATGACGGCACCCACGAGGAGCACGACCTCGGCCGCGTCGCGCTCGACCAGCCGCCGAGCGCCCTCGACGATCGGGGCGTAGAACGCCTCGGGATCACTCAGCAGGTCCTGGGGCGCGGCATCCACCGCCTCGATGCCCGCCAGTCGATCGGTGAAGCCGTAGCTCCGGGCGAGCTCGTCGTAGACCGAGAGTAGGCGGCGGCCGAGGATCACCATGCCGATGCGGGTGCCCAGGGTCGAGGCGAGCAAGAGCCCGGCCTCGGTCATGCCGACGACCGGCACCGCGAGGAGCTCGCGCGCGGCCCGAAGCCCGCTGTCCATCGACATGGCCAACAGCACCGCGTCGAACGGCTCGGTCTCGACCGCCAAAAGGTCGAGCAGGGCATGGGCGGCGATCGCGGCTTCGCTCCGGGTGCCGACCACCTCGGCGCCGAACCGGGCGTTGCGGGCGAGGATCACCGTGTCGGGCGCGGCCACCGCCCGCGCGGCTCGCTCGATGGTCGCGGTGACCTCCGCCGAGGTGTTGGAGTTGGCGAGGAGGAGCCTCATCGGCCGGGGCGCTGCCGCTCTTCGATCGGGTCCAAGGGAAAGATCGGCCGATCGATGTGCTTCCAGGGAAGGACCTCGAGGTGCGAGGTCGCGGGACCGGGTGTGTCGACGCGCAGGAGCGCGACCGCGATCGGCCGGAAATATTGGAAGTTCGACGCGGTCTTGACCACCGCGAGGCGGGCTTCCGCGGGTTCGACCCCGTAGGCACGCCAGAGCTCCGGCACGATCCCCCCGACCCCCCGCCGCTCGGTGGCGAGGACGAGGGCGGAGCCGAGTTCGAGGAGGGCGACCCGGCCGTGGTCCACCTCGCTCGCCCAGTGGAAGGGCAACCGCAGCACGCCTTCGCCGAGCCTGCGTACGCGCGCCTCGACGGGGAGCGGTCGGAAAAACGGGCAAAGTTCGCCGCCGAGATCGAGCCGGAGCCGGGCCCCCTCGCCCGCGGCGTGGGCGGCCGCGACGGCGGCCGGGGCGACGATCGGCACGAGCGCCGGGCCGAGGCCTCGGGCCAGGATCGCCTCGAGCAGGACCGGGCTGTCGCCCGCGGCTCCCCCGATCACCGTGTCGCCCGTGTCGGAGAGCACGACGAGCCCGGGTGGCGCGGCGCCGGCGCGCGCGAGCGCCTCCTCGACCGGCAACGACTCCCGCCGCTGGAACGCCTCCCGGAGCGACCAGGCGAGGTCGGCGAGCTCGGCAGCGAGCCGCTCGGCGAGCCGGCGGTCCCCGTCCGTGGTGACGGCGACGGCCCAACCGAGCCCCGGAACGTTGAGCCAGGGCTGGACCGGGAAGGTGGCGACGGCGAGCACACCCGGCTCCCGCTCGAGGGCGCGCGCCCGGTCGAACCAGATCTTCATGGGCGGCCGATCGGTCAGGAACTGTTCCTGGTGCGCGAGGAGCGGCAGCTTCTCGAAGGCGATCACCGGCTGCGGTCGCTCGCGCAGGAGCCGCAGGAGGAGGCGCGTTGCGACCCGGCCGGTGTCCAACAGGTCGTGCGGCTGGGTCCGATGGGCGACGATCGCGTCGACCGAGGCGACCATCCGCGGCGTGAGGTCGGCATGGTGGTCGAGCGAGAGAACGATCGGGACGGCGGGTCCGAGGAGCGAACGGCAGAGGGCCGCGATCCTGCCGTCGACGTCCGGCTCAACCTCGGCGGCGCAGGCGCCGTGGAGCTGCAGCGCCAGCCCGTCGAGCGGTCCCGCCGCCTGGAGGCCGGCACGGATGCGCGTCTCGAACCAGGCGAGCGCCTCGGCCGTGAGCGGGCCACCGGCGGCGGCGTAGGCCCGGAGGATCGGCACCGGGACGACGTTCGGTTCTCCCGCGACGACCTCGAAAAAGCCGCCGACCTCGCTCACGCCCGTGAGCCGCTCCCGGATTTCCGGGCCCTCGTACAGGCCGAACGCGCGGAAGTCGGCGAGCTCGGTGGGCGTCGGGTTGAAGCTGTTGGTCTCTTGGGCGACGTGGACGAGGCCGAGGCGCATGCCGGACTCCGCGTGCCGGGCGAGACTGAGCCCCGATAGCGCCGCGGTCAACGACCGTCGGCGTGGAGCGAGCTGCGTCGGATCGAGCCTCGCCTTGCAAAGCCGAGAGCGAGGAGCATATCAGAGAAAGCTGATGAACTGGCCGCGGACGGCGAAGGAGGGTCGGACGATGCACACGGGTGAGACTTCCGTACGGAACCAGTCCCCGTCGGTCGCATGCTGCCCGGCCGGGGCACGGCTGTCGCTGCTGCGCCAGGCGCAGCTCGTCGCCGGCGGGTTGACGCTGGCGGGCTTCCTGCTCGGCACGTTCGTGGCGCCCGGTTTCCACCTGTTGAGCGGCATCGTCGGCCTGGGTCTCCTGCATGCCGGGCTGAGCGGGCGTTGCGGTATGGCTTCGCTACTCGGACGGCTACCGTTCAATCGGGGCGCTCCCGCCGTCTGAGCGCGGCGGCGAATGTGCCCGAGCGGCGGATGGTGCGCGCTGTGGAAGGGGCGACCGGGCGCGTGATGGGGTGCCGCGCCCGGTCGGCTCGAGCCTGCGCGCGCGAGGTTGCCGCAGCGTTAAGAAGCCGTACTCGAGGATAGCTCGCCGCTCATGGCCCGGCGATAGAGTTGCTCCAGGGCGGCGGCGTCGAGGGGAACCGGGTTGGAGCCGGCGGTCGGATCCCGCTCGGCCATGGCTGCGAGTTCCGGCAGCCGATCGTCCGGCACACCGGCGGCGGCGAGCGTGGTCGGAATGCCGGTCGTGCGGCGCAGCTCCAGGACCGCCTCCAAAAACGCCTCGAAGCGCGGCTCGAGGCCGAGCCAAGCGGCGAGTCGTCGGATCCGCTCCTCGATGGCCGGGCGATTGAAGGCCAGCACGTAGGGCAGCAAGATCCCGTTCAAGAGACCGTGGTGCAGGTCGTAGACCGCACCGATGGGGTGCGAGAGACTGTGCACCGCACCGAGGCCTTTCTGGAACGCGGTCGCGCCCATCGCCGAAGCGGCGAGCATCATGCCGCGCGCCTCGAGGTCGGCGCCGTCGCGGAACGCGCGCGGCAGGGCCGTGAAGACGAGGCGGGTGCCCTCGGCCGCGATCCCGTCGGCCATCGGGTGGAAGCCCGGGGCGCAGTAGGCCTCGATGCAATGGGCGAGCGCGTCCATGCCGGTGGCGGCGGTCAAATGCGGCGGTAGCCCGGTCGTCAGCGAGGGATCGAGGATCGCCGTCTTCGGCATCATGCCGGGATGGAAGATGATTTTCTTGGTGTGGGTGGTCTCGTCGGTCACCACCCCCGCACGCCCCACCTCCGACCCGGTCCCGGCGGTGGTGGGAATCGCGATCACCGGTCGGATGCCGCTCGGGTCGGCTCGGGTCCACCAGTCGCCGATGTCTTCGAAGTCCCAGATCGGCCGGGTCTGGCCGGCCATGAAGGCGACGAGCTTGCCCACGTCGAGCGCGCTGCCGCCGCCGACGGCGACCACCCCGTCGTGGCCGTCACGGCGGAGGATCTCGATACCCGCGACGACGTTGGCGGCCGTCGGGTTGGGACGCACGCCATCGAACACCGCGACGTGGAGGCCGGCGCCCCGGAGCGCCTCCAGCACCCGGTCGATCAGGGGGAGGCGGGCGAGCCCCGGGTCGGTCACGACGAGCGGCCGCGTGATCCCGGCCGCTCGGCAGGCTTCGCCCGCCTCGCGCACCGTGCCCACACCGAACCGGATTCGGGTGGGGTAGTTCCAGGTCGTGACGAGCGTGGCGAGGTTCGCCATGGCCGGTCTCCTCCCTCGCTGGATTGTCCGAGCGCGATCGCTAGCCTGCCGCCGGCGTCGACGGAAGCAGGCGCCGCGCTTCCCAGAGAACGATCGCCACGGCGGTCGCGAGGTTGAGGCTCGACACGCCGGACCGCATCGGGATGGCCCGGACCGCGGCGGCACGAGCGCGCAGCGCCGGGTCGAGCCCGTGCCGCTCGCTGCCGAAGGCGAAAAGCGCGCCGGTCGGCAGCGGCTCTTCTCCGAGCGCAGCGCCTTCGGGATGGAGTGCCACGAGCGGCCTGCGGATCCCTTCGGGCAACTGCTCGACGCGCACCACCGGCACCGCGAACTGGAGCCCCGAAGCGCCGCGCAGCGCTGCGGCCGACCACGGGTCGACCCCACCGAGCACGACCACGCCGGCTGCTCCGAGGGCGGCCGCGACCCGCACCACGGCGCCGAGATTCCCCACGTGAACGGGTCGATCGAGGAGCACGATCGGCGCCGGGTCGGGGCTCGCGAGCAGCGCCGCGGGCTCGACCTCCGCTTTGCGGGCGATCGCCAGCACCGGGCTCGGGGGTGGTGGACCGAGCGCCGCGAACAGCGACGCGGGCACCGGCTCGACCAATCCCTCGAGCCGGCCCTCGAGGTCGGGGCAAAGCTCCCGGGCGAGCGTGCGCAGCGCCGCCTTGTCGGGGCTCACCGCGAGTTCCACCGCGGCGCCGAAGCGCAGCGCGTGTTTCAAGGGGTGGATGCCGTCGAGACGGACGCGGCCGGTGTCGGTGGCGAGCGCGGCGAAGCATCCGGCGATGAAGGCGTGGCGATCCAAGGTGCGCGCCGCTCCACGGATCCGGGCCCCGAGCCGATCCTCGTGGCCGGCCTCGCGTCAAGACCTTCCGCGCCTTCTCCGCCCGGCTCGCGGCGGCTGGGGAGGCGCGCCCTTACCGGCGGGCGTGAAACCGGCTATCGAGCGGGACCGGGGACGAGGGTCCCGCGCGGAGAGGTGCAATGGGAACGATCAGGGCGTCGCTGAGCCTCGCCTTGCTTCTCGGGTGGATGACGGGCGGGCCGGCCGCTGCTGCCGACGATCCGGTCGTTGCGGTGGTGGAAGGTGAGCAGGTGCGGCGCTCGGAGCTCGAGGCGGTTCAGGCACAGCTGCCCGAACAGTACCGCCAGCTGCCTCTCGCGATGATCTACGAACCGCTCTTGGCACGGGTCATCGATCGCCGGCTCCTGGCCCGCGAAGCCGAGCGGCGCAAGCTCGACGCCCGGCCCGAAGTGCAGGAGGCGCTGGCCCGTGCGCGCCGCGAGATCCTGGGTGATCATCTCCTGGAGGTGACGATCGGCGAGGCGCTGACGCCCGAGCGGCTGCAGCAGGCTTACGCGGTGGCCCGCGCCCAGCCGGGCTTCGCGGTCGAAGAGGTGCGCGCTCGCCACATTTTGCTGAAGACCGAGGCCGAAGCCAAAGAGGTGATCACGGCGCTGTCCCGCGGAGCGGACTTCGCCGAGCTCGCCAAGGAACGGTCGATCGACCCCTCGGCACAGCAGAACGACGGCGATCTCGGCTTTTTCCGTCGCGACACCATGGTCGAGCCCTTCGCCGAGGCGGCCTTCGCACTCGAGCCCGGCCAGATCACCCGCGAGCCGGTCCAGACCCGGTTCGGCTGGCATGTCATCCGGGTCGAGGAACGACGCAGTGCTGCGCCCACCTTCGAGGAGAAGGAGCCCGAGCTCAAGGAGCAGGTGGCGCGCGAGACGATCAACGCATTGGTGGCCGAGCTGCGTGCAAAGGCCAAGGTGCAGCGCTTCGCCATCGACGGTTCGCCGAAGCCCAACTGAGTGTCGGAGCGGTCATGGCCCGGATCGCGCACGTCTCGCCGCTGGCACCGGCTCGTTTCCCGACGATTCCGCCGGTCGCCGGGTTCCGCTTCGCCACCGCGGAGGCCGGGATCCGCTATCGCGGGCGACCCGATCTGTTGTTGATCGAAGCGGTGAGCGGCACCACCGTGGCCGGCGTCTTGACCCGATCCTCGATGCCCGGCCACCCGGTGACTTGGTGCCGAGAGATCCTGCCGCGCGGTCGGGCTCGGGCGGTGATCGTGAACGCCGGCAACGCCAATGTCTGCCGCGGCGAGGAGGGCGACCGAGCGGTCGAATCCGAGGCGCGGGCGGTCGCCGCCGCGCTCCACTGCGCCCCCGAGGAAGTGCTCGTCGCATCGACGGGCGTGATCGGTGAGCGGCTCCCGGTCGAGCGGATCGTCGCCCTGGTGCCGGCGCTCGTCGAAGGGCTGCGGCCCGACGGGATCGAGCAGGCCGCCCGTGCCATCATGACCACCGACACCTTCCCGAAGGGCGCGGTCGCCCACGCTGCGATCGACGGTGTTCCGGTGACGATCGCCGGGATCGCCAAAGGCTCCGGGATGATCGCGCCCAACATGGCGACCATGCTCGCCTTTCTCGTGACCGATGCGCGCCTGCCCGCGGCCGTGCTGCAGCCACTCCTCGTGGCCGCCGCCGAGCGGAGCTTCAACAGCACGACGGTCGACGGTGACACGTCGACCTCGGACACGCTTTTGCTCCTCGCCTCCGGGCGGGCGCACCACCACCCGGTCGTGGATCCCGCGGACAGCCGGCTCGCCGCCTTCGCCGACGCGCTGGATGCGGTCTGCCTGGATCTCGCTCTCCAGGTCGTGCGCGACGGCGAGGGGGCGCAGAAGCTGATCGAGATCCTGGTCGAGGGCGCCGTTTCGGACGCTTCGGCGAAGCGGATCGGGCTCACCATCGCCAACAGCCCGCTCGTCAAGACCGCGATCGCCGGCGGTGACGCGAATTGGGGGCGCGTGGTGATGGCAGTCGGCAAGGCCGGCGAGCCGGTCGAGCCCGCGGCACTCGCGGTGAGCTTCGGTGGCCACGCGGTGGCGCGCGAGGGCCGGGCCGTGCCCGATCTCGACGAAGCCCCGATCGCCGCCCATCTGGCGGGGCGAGAGATCGCCCTCTCCGTCGTGGTCGGTCGGGGGCCCGGCCGTGCTCGGGTTTGGACGTGCGACCTCACCCACGGCTACATCGACATCAATGCCGACTATCGGTCCTGAGGCGCCGTCGGCCGGGCAGGTGGCCGGGGAATCGCGGCCCCTTCTCGTGGTGGTGGCCTGCGCGCTCGTCGATCCGGACGGGAGGATCCTGATCCAGGAGCGTCCGGCCGGCCGGCCGATGGCGGGCTTTTGGGAATTTCCCGGCGGGAAACTCGGCGCGCGCGAAAGCCCCGAAACGTGCCTCGTGCGAGAGCTCGGCGAAGAGCTCGGCATCCGGGTCGACCCGGCGTGCCTCGCGCCTTTGGCGTTCACGAGCCACGCCTACGAGACCTTCCACCTCCTGATGCCGCTTTGGGTCTGTCGGAAGTGGAGAGGCGAGCCCGTGGGACGCGAAGGGCAAGCACTCCGCTGGGTCCGCCCGCGCGCCCTGCGCGAGCTCCCGCTTCTCCCGGCCGATGTCCCGTTGATCCCGTTCCTCGAGGAGCTCCTCGGGCCATGAGGCCCGCCACGCGGCCGCGCCGTCACGCGGTCAGCCGCCTGCGGGCCAGAAGGAGCGGACCACCAACAGGAGGATGCCGAAGCCGACCCCGCCCACCATCCATTTGAGGCTCGCGATCTCGGCCTGAAGCACGGCGATCTTTCCCTCGACGGCAGCGAATCGGCGATCGATCTCGGCTTGGAGGGACGTCAAACGGAGATCCATGTCGCTTCGCAACTCGGCGAGCTCGGCCTTGGTGGCATTGCGCAACTCGGCGAGGTCGGCCTTGGTCGCGAGGAGGGAAAAATCGAGCTCGCGGCTCTCCCGTAAAACGTCGGTGATCGTCTCCGCCTGGCGCTCGTCGAGGCCGGCTTCCTTGAGTCGCCGAGCAATCTTGAGCGTATCCAGGTTCACCACCACGATCCGACCGCCCTGCGTCCTCGGATCCACCGACCGGAAGGATCTGCCGGGACGCGTGCCCCGTCAATCCGGGTCGGCGCCGGCGGGCCGCCCGGCTCAGCCTACCCGCTCGCGGAACGGGTCCGCGGGGTAAACGCCCAGGATCTCGACGTGATGCGAGAAGAAGCGGAGCTCCTCGAAGGCGAAACGGACCCGGTCCTCTTCAGGGTGGCCCATGATGTCGGCGTAGAACTGGGCCTGGGCGAAGGCGCCGTCGATGTAGGATTCGAGCTTGACCATGTTGACGCCGTTCGTGGCGAAGCCGCCCAGGGCCTTGTAGAGGGCCGCCGGCCGGTTGCGCACCCGGAAGGTGAAGGTCGTGATGACCGGCCCGTCGCGCCAGGAGGGCCAACGCGGCTCGCGCGCCAGCACGAGGAAACGGGTGGTGTTGTGCTCCGCGTCCTCGATGTCGGAGGCGAGGACGACGAGGCCGTAGATCTCGGCCGCGAGCCGGGAGGCGATCGCCGCCCGGCTCCGATCGGCGGCCGCCGCCACGTCGGCGGCGGCACCGGCGGTGTCGGCTACCACCCGGGCCTGATAGCCGTGGCGACGGAGGAACTCGCGGCATTGGCCGATCGCATGGACGTGGCTCTCGACCACCCGCACCGTCTCCAGGGTCGCCCCCGGGATCCCGAGGAGCTGATGGTTCACCCGCAGGAAATGCTCGGCCACGATGTGCAGACCGCCCCTGGGCAGGAGATGGTGGACGTCCGCCACCCGGCCGGCGACCGAGTTGTCGACCGGGATCATGGCATAGCGGGCTTCGCCTTCGCGCACCGCGGCGAACGCATCCTCGAAGGAGTGGCAGGGTAGCGGCTCGAGTTCGGGGTAATGGATCCGGCAGGCCATGTGCGAATAGGCCCCGGGGCGGCCCTGGAAGGCGATCCGGTGTTCGGGGGAGGCCCGGCGGGGGGGCTCGCTGCCGTAATCGTCGATGGTGGCCAAGAGGGTGTCCTTCCCTTGCGTTCCGTGCGGGCCCGGCCGCGCCGCGGGGATCAGGCGGGGCGCTCCAGGATGCGGCAGGCGCGCGCCAAATCCTCGGGGGTGTCGACCCCGAACGGTGCGCTTTCGATCAGCTTGACGCCGATGCTCATCCCGGCCTCGAGCGCGCGCAGCTGTTCCAACTTCTCCCGCAGCTCGAGCGGGCTCGCGGGCAAAGCACAAAAGCGCTCGAGAGCGGCGCGGGTGAAAGCGTAGATGCCGATGTGGTGCCAGACCGGCCCCTCGCCCCAGGGGGCGGGCGCGCGGGTGAAGTAGAGCGCTCGGCCGAGGGTCGGATCGTCCGGCAAGAAGCTCACCACGGCCTTGACGAAGTTGGGCCGCGCCCGCTCCTCGGGGTCGCTCGTGGCGACCGCGATCGTGCCGATGTCGACGCCGAGCCGGTCGAGGGGCTCGACCACGCGGGCGAGATCACGCGGGTCCAGGGTCGGCAGGTCGCCCTGCACGTTGACGATCCGGGCGTAGCGGCGCTCCGGATCGATGCGCTCGAGCGCTCGGAAGATCCGGTCGGTTCCGGAGGGGACGTCATCCGCGACGAGCACCGCCTCGCCACCCGCCCGTACCACGGCCTCGACGATCGGCGGGTCGGCGGCGGCGACCACGACCCGGCCGAGCTCGGATTCCACGGCACGTCGCCAGACGTGCACGATCATCGGCTCGCCCGCGATCGTCGCCAGGGGCTTGCCGGGCAAGCGTGTGGCGGCGAGCCGGGCCGGGATCAGGACGATCGTGCGCGACCCCGTGTCGCGGCTGGCAGGTTCGGGCCTCATCCCCCATACTCGCGGTGCACCGCCCGAGCGGTGGCAGCGATCCGCACGGCGCGGGCCGCGCCAGGGACCGCCTCCTCGAGGCAACGAGCGGGAACGACGCGAGCTATGGCATCCTCCCTCGAAGGCAACAAGATCGCCGCAGCGATCCTCACCGCCGGCATCATCGCCGTCGGCTCCTCGGTGCTGACCGACTTCCTCTACAAGCCGCACGTCCCCAAGGAGCGTTCCTATGTGGTGGCGGTCGGCGGCGGTGGCGCCCCGGCGGCAACCGCGGCCGCGGCACCGGCTCCGGCCGAGCCGATCGCGGTGCGGCTCGCCGCGGCCGACGTCGAGGCGGGCAAGGCGGCCGCCAAGAAGTGCGTCTCGTGCCACACCTTGGAGAAGGGCGGTAAGAACGGCGTCGGGCCGAACTTGTGGGGTGTGGTCGCTGCGCCCAAGGGTCATGTCGAGGGGTTCGCCTATTCCCAGGCACTGCTCGGCACCGGCGGCACGTGGACCTACGAAGCGCTCGACGCCTTCATCGCCAACCCGAAGGCCTACGCGCCCGGCACCAAGATGAGCTTCGCCGGCATCGCCAAGCCCGAGGAGCGAGCCAACCTGATCGCTTATCTTCGCACCCTCGCCGACGAGCCTGCGCCGCTCCCCGGCAGCTGAGGCGGCGAGCGTGGAACGAGTCCCGGGCACGCTGGTCGCCTTCGCGCACCGGCTCGCCGACGCTGCGGGCGAGATCCAACGGCGGTGGTTCCGTACCCCGGTCGCGGTCGACAGCAAGCCCGACTCGAGCCCGGTCACGATCGCCGACCGCGAGGCGGAGGCGATCATGCGCGAGCTCGTCGCGCGACACCGGCCGGAGGACGGGATCCTCGGCGAGGAGCACGGCCGGGAGCGGCTCGAGGCCGAGTGGGTCTGGGTGTTCGATCCGATCGACGGCACCAAGTCTTTCGTCTCCGGCCGGCCGCTCTTCGCCACGTTGATCGGACTGCTGCACGAGGGTCGGCCGGTGCTGGGCGTGATCGACCAAGCCATCCTCGGCGAGCGCTGGATCGGTGCCGCAGGCGGGCCGACACTGTTCAACGGCCGGGCCTGTCGCACCCGCCCGTGCCCCGACCTGAGCTCGGCCCTGTTGTCCTGCACCAGCCCGCAGATGTTCGAGAGTGCGGCGGAGCGGGCGGCTTTCGAGCGGGTGCTCGGCCGCGTCCGCCAGGCGATCTGGGGCGGCGACGCCTACGCGAGCGGGCTCGTCGCCTCGGGCTTCCTCGATCTCGTGGTCGAGGCCGACCTCGAGCCTTACGACGTCCTACCGCTCGTGCCGGTGATCGAGGGCGCGGGCGGCCGGCTCACCGACTGGGAGGGCCGTTCGCCCGGGCTCGGCGCCGATCAGCGTATGGTCGTGGCGGGAGACCCGCGGCTCCACGAACGGGCGATCGCCGCGCTCGCCGGCAGCTGACGCTTTCCCGCGGCGCCCTTCGCTTCTACGTTCCTCCGGGCGATCGGCTTCGAGCGCGGAGGCAGCGGGATGCGTGATCGACGGGCGCGCCTGGGCGCGACGGTGGTCGTGGTGGCCCTCGTCGGGAGCTCGGTCGGTGCCGGCACGGCCGAGGAGGTCCACCCGGTGCACGGCGTGGCGATGCACGGGAGCCCGGCGCTACCCCCCGACTTCGCGCACCTGCCCTATGCGGACCCGAACGCACCCAAGGGGGGCCGTCTGACGCTCGCCGCGATCGGCACGTTCGACAATCTCAACCCCTTCATTTTGAAAGGGAACGACGCCGCCGGCTCGGGCCTGCCGTTCGAGAGCCTGACGGTGCAGAACCTGGATGAGGCCTTCTCGGAATACGGGCTCCTCGCCGAGACGATCGAGATGCCGGCCGATCGCTCCTGGGTGGCCTTCACCCTCCGACCCGAGGCCCGCTGGCACGACGGGCGCCCGGTCACCGTCCGCGACGTCGCCTTCTCGCTCGAGACCTTGAAGAGCAAGGGCGAGCCCTTCTACCGCGCCTATTACGCCAACGTCGTCCGCGCGGAGGCGGCGGGCGAGCGGCGGGTCAAGTTCGTCTTCGACGGGACCCTCAACCGCGAACTGCCCCTGATCGTCGGCCAGATGCCGATCCTGCCCGAGCATTACTGGGACGGCCGCGATTTCGAGAGGACCACGCTCGAGCCCCCGCTCGGCTCCGGTGCCTACCGCGTCAAGGCGGTCGATCCCGGCCGCTCGATCACGTACGAGCGCGTTGCCGATTATTGGGGGGCCGACGTGCCGGTCATGCGCGGTCGCTACAATTACGACGAGGTCCGCTACGTCTATTTCCGCGATCCGAACGTGGCCCTCGAGGCGCTCAAGGCCGGCGAGTTCGACCTGCGGATCGAAAACAGCTCGCGCTTTTGGGCCACGGGCTACACCGGCCCGGCGGTCGAGCGCGGTTTGATCCGCAAGGAGGCGATCCCACGCGAAGGCGGCGCCGGCATGCAGGGGTTCGTCTACAATCTGCGTCGCCCGATCTTCAAGAACCGGGCGCTGCGGGAGGCGCTGAACTACGCTTTCGACTTCGAATGGACACGGAAGAACCTCTTCTACGACAACTACTTTCGGACCGAGAGCTACTTCCCGAACAGCGAACTCGGCGCCCGTGGGCCGATTTCCGAGGCCGAGCGGGCGTTGCTCGAGCCGTTCCGCGATCGGCTCCCGGCGGAGGTGTTCGAGAAAGTCTACGAGGCACCCAAGACCGACGGCTCCGGCAACATCCGCGAAAATTTGCGCAAGGCTTTCGAGATCTTGAAGGCCGGTGGCTACGAGGTCCGTCAAGGCAAACTCGTGGAGCTCGCGAGCGGGCGATCCGTTGCTTTCGAGATCCTTTTGGACCAGGGGGGACTCTTCGAACGGATCGTCGGACCGTTCGTCAAGAACCTCGAGCGACTCGGCGTCGAAGCACGGATCCGGACCGTCGACGACGCGCAATATCAGCGGCGGCTCGAGGAGTTCGACTTCGACATGGTGGTCGCGGTCTTCCCGCAGAGCCTCTCGCCCGGCAACGAGCAGCGGAACTTCTGGAGCTCGGCCGCGGCACGCCAGACCGGGTCGCGCAACTTGATCGGCATCGAGGACCCGGTCGTCGACGCCCTGATCGACAAGATCATCCAGGCCCCCGACCGCGAGGCCCTCGTTGCCGCCTGCCGCGCGCTCGATCGCGTGTTGATCTGGGGGCACTACGTGATCCCACACTGGCACAATCGCGAGACCTGGATCGCGGCCTGGGACAAGTTCGCCCGCGCGCCCAAAAACCCCCGCTACGGCATCGACCTCTTCGCTTGGTGGGTCGACCCGGCCAAGGAACGCGCGCTCGCCGAGGCACGGCGAGCGGCCGGTCTCGTCGTCCGCTGAATGCCTGGGCTCGATGCTCGCTTACGTCGTCCGCCGCCTGCTGCTCGTCGTTCCGACGCTCCTCGGGATCTTGTTGGTCAACTTCGTGGTGATCCAAGCCGCCCCGGGGGGGCCGATCGAGAAGATCCTCGCGGAGCTCACCGGGACCGGGGCCGGCGCGACGGCTCGCCTCACCGGCGGGGGCGGGGCGGGCGAGACCGGACCGGCCTTCGAGGCGCGCCAACAGCAGCAAGGCGCCGGACCGCAGGGCATCTACCGAGGCGCCCAAGGCCTGCCGCCCGAGCTGATCGCCCAACTCGAGCGGCAGTTCGGCTTCGACCGGCCTGCCCACGAGCGATTCTTGAAGATGTTGTGGGACTATCTCCGCTTCGATTTCGGAACGAGCTACTTTCGCGACCGCACCGTGGTCGAGCTCGTGCTCGAAAAGATGCCGGTCTCGATCTCCCTCGGGGTCTGGACGACGCTGTTGACCTATCTCGTCGCCATCCCGCTCGGCATCGCCAAGGCGGTCCGCGACGGCTCGCGCTTCGATGTTTGGACGAGCGGGGCGATCGTCGTGGGTTATGCGATCCCGTCTTTCTTGTTCGCTCTCTTGCTGATCGTGCTCTTCGCGGGCGGTAGTTATTGGCAGATTTTTCCGCTGCGCGGGCTGGTTTCCGACAATTGGCGCGAGCTGTCGTGGCCCGAGCTGATCGTCGATTACCTCTGGCACATGGTCTTGCCGATCACAGCGATGCTGGTCGGATCCTTCGCGACCCTCACCATGCTCACCAAGAACAGTTTCCTCGAAGAAATCAACAAGCAGTACGTGATCACCGCCCGTGCCAAGGGTCTCGCTCCCCGCCGTGTCCTCTACGGTCACGTGTTCCGCAACGCCATGCTGATCGTGATCGCGGGCTTTCCCGCCGCCTTCGTCGGCATGCTGTTCACCGGAGCACTCTTGATCGAGATCATCTTCTCGCTCGATGGCCTCGGTCTGCTCGGCTACGAAGCCGCGCTCAATCGCGATTATCCTTTGATGTTCGGCACGCTGTACATCTTCACGCTTTTGGGTCTCGTCATGAAGATCGTCTCGGATCTGACCTACGTGCTGGTCGATCCGCGAATCGACTTCGAGGCGCGGGTCGCCTGAGCGATGGGCGGCTCGGTCGTCCGTCGCGTGCGGGTCCGCTTCCTCGGGATCCCGCTCCGTCTGACGCCGATCGGCGCCCGCCGGCTCGCCAATTTCGAGCGGAACCGGCGTGGGGCGATCAGTCTGCGGATCTTCCTCGTCCTCTTCCTGACGAGTCTGTTCGCGGAAGTCATCGCCAACGATCGGCCGCTGCTCGTTCGTTTCGACGGGGCGTTCTACACGCCCTTCCTCGTGACCTACCCGGAGACGACCTTCGGGGGCATCTTCGATACCGAGGCCGATTATCACGATCCGGAAGTCCGGACGTTGATCGAAGAAAAAGGCTGGATCCTTTGGCCGCCGATCCGATATCGCTACGACACCGTGGCCAAAGACATCGCCGGGCCTGCTCCCTCACCACCGGACAAGCATCATTGGCTCGGTACGGACGATCAGGCGCGAGACGTCCTGGCCCGTGTCGTTTACGGCTTTCGGATCTCGGTCCTGTTCGGCCTGATCTTGACGTTGGCGAGCTCGCTCGTCGGGATCGTGATGGGCGCGATCCAGGGCTGGTTCGGCGGCTGGGTCGACCTCGGCCTGCAGCGCTTCCTCGAGATCTGGGGCGGCCTGCCCGTTCTTTATCTGTTGATCATCATCGCGTCGTTCGTGACGCCGGGCTTCTGGACGCTGCTCGGGATCATGTTGTTGTTCTCCTGGATGAGCTTGGTCGACGTCGTCCGGGCGGAATTCCTGCGCGCGCGCAACTTCGACTTCGTGCGCGCCGCGCGCGCCCTGGGTGCCTCGAACCTCGTCCTCATGTTCCGCCACGTGCTGCCGAACGCGATGGTCTCGGCCTTGACGTTCCTGCCGTTCGTGCTGAACGGCTCGATCACCACCTTGACCTCGCTCGATTTCCTGGGCTTCGGGCTGCCGCCGGGCTCGCCCTCGCTGGGCGAGCTGCTGGCCCAAGGCAAGAACAACCTCCAAGCCCCCTGGCTCGGCCTCACCGGCTTCGTCGTGGTGGCGAGCATGCTCTCGCTCCTCGTGTTCGTGGGCGAGGCGGTGCGCGACGCTTTCGATCCGCGGAAGACGTTCCGGTGATCGCCGAGCCGCGGATGCCCGCACCGCCCTTGCTCGAGGTCCGCGACCTGGCGGTCCGTTTCCACCTCGAGGGCCGGGTGGTGGACGCGGTCAAGGGCGTGTCGTTCGCGATCGAGCGCGGCGAGACCGTGGCGCTCGTGGGCGAATCGGGCTCGGGCAAGTCGGTGACCGGTCTCTCGATCCTCCAGCTCCTCCCCTATCCGCGGGCCGAACACCCCAAGGGCTCGATCCGCTTCAAGGGGGAGGAGCTGGTCGGCCGGCCGGAAGGCTTCATGCGGCAGATCCGTGGCGATCGGATCGCGATGATCTTCCAGGAGCCGATGACCTCGCTGAACCCACTCCACACGGTCGAGCGGCAGATCGCCGAGGCCCTGCTGTTGCACCGGCGGCTGGGCCGCGAGGAGGTCCGAGCCCGGGTCCTCGAACTGTTGCGCCTGGTCGGCATTCCCGACCCCGAGCAACGACGCTCGGCCTATCCGCACCAACTCTCGGGCGGTCAGCGCCAGCGCGTCATGATCGCCATGGCCCTCGCCAACGAACCGGATCTCCTGATCGCCGACGAGCCCACGACCGCGGTCGACGTCACCATCCAAGCGCAGATCCTGCGGCTCCTGCAGGAGCTGCAGCGGCGGATGGGAATGGCGATCCTGCTGATCACGCACGACCTCACGATCGTCCGTCACGTGGCGCATCGCGTCCTGGTCATGACCGGGGGCGAGCTCGTCGAAAGCGGGCCGGTCGCCCGGGTCTTCGCGGCGCCCCGCCATCCTTACACCCGCAAGCTCCTGGCGGCCGAACCCGCGGGCCGGCCGGCACCGGTCGCGCCGAGCGCACCGGTGGTCGCGGAGCTCCGCCGTCTCCAGGTGCATTTTCCGATCCAGCGCGGGTTGCTCCGCCGCACGGTCGGCTGGGTGAAGGCGGTCGACGGGGTCGATCTCGTGATCCGCGCGGGCGAGACGCTCGGCATCGTCGGCGAGTCCGGCTCGGGCAAGACGACCCTCGGCCTCGCTCTGTTGCGCCTCTTGCCCTCCCGCGGGGTGATCCGGATCGGCGGGACCGACGTCCAGGGCTGGTCCTGGCGCCAGCTGCGGCCGTTGCGGCGAGAGATGCAAATCGTCTTCCAAGACCCGTTCGGTTCGCTCTCGCCGCGGATGTCGGTCGGCCAGATCGTCGAGGAAGGCCTCGCGATCCACCGGATCGGCACGGCCGAGGAGCGGGCGCGCCGGGTGGCGCGGGCGCTCGAGGAAGTCGGCCTCGATCCGGACTGGGCGCATCGCTACCCGCACGAATTCTCGGGCGGCCAGCGCCAGCGGATCGCGATCGCCCGGGCGCTCGTCCTGGAGCCGCGGCTTTTGGTGCTCGACGAGCCGACCTCGGCGCTCGACATGTCGGTCCAGGCGCAGATCGTGGATCTCCTGCGGGGCCTGCAGGAAAAACACGGCCTCGCCTATCTCTTCATCAGCCACGATCTGCGGGTGATCCGCGCGACCAGCCATCGGGTCGCGGTGATGAAGGACGGGGTGGTGGTCGAGGAAGGCCCGGTCGAGCAGATCTTCGAGGATCCCCGCCATCCCTACACCCGTGCCCTCCTCGCCGCGGCTCTCAGGGTCGAAGCCGCCCCCGAAGGCGTCGTCGCGAGCTGAGGGGATCGAGCCGAGGCACCGGATCGACCCCGAGTGCGTCGGGGAGGGTCGAGCGCCGAGGCGACGCGAGCGACCGCAGCGCCCGGTGAGCCACCGCCGACGCGACACCGACGAGGAGCGCCCGGGGATCCGCACCGGCTCGTGCGCCGAGCGAGCCTGCCCCGTTCTCGGGGCGGAGCCTCGCGGGAGCCGTCAATGGTTCCGCCGCGGTGCCGGGCCGTGGGTGTCCACCACCTTGAGGTGCAGGACTGCAGGCTCGAGGCAGGCACCGGTCGAGAGCTGCCCCACGAGCGAGCGGTAGATCTCCTGCCAAGGCGTCTGGCTCGGCGGGATCGGCTTCGGTGCCTCGGCGAGCTCCTCGCGACGGCGGGCGATCTCTTCCGCGCTCAACAGCACGTCGAGACGGCGGGCGTGGAGGTCGAGGCGGACCCGATCGCCCGTGCGCAAAATCGCGAGATTGCCGCCCACTGCCGCTTCCGGGCTCGCATTGAGGATCGAGGGGCTCTCGGACGTGCCGGATTGCCGGCCGTCGCCGATCGTCGGCAGGGCACGGATCCCCTTGTCGATCAATTTCTTGGGTGGACGCATGTTGACCACCTCGGGTGCTCCGGGATAACCGACGGGCCCACAATAACGGATGAACAAGAACGAATTCTCGTCCACCTCGAGATCCGGATCGTCGATCCGCGCGTGATAGTCCTCGGGGCCGTCGAAAACGACCGCCTTGCCCTCGAACACCCCGGGATGCTCCGGATGTTCGAGGTACTTGCGACGGAACTCGTCGCTCACGACCGAGGTCTTCATGACCGCGCTGTCGAAGAGGTTGCCGGAGATGATGAGGAAGCCGGCCTCGGGCTTGAGCGGATCGGAATAAGGCCTGATGACCCGGCGATCGGTGCTGAACGGAACGGATTCGAGGTTCTCGGCCAAGGTCTTGCCGGTGCAGGTCAGGACGTCGCCGTGCAGCCGACCGGCCGCGAGCAGCTCCTTCAACACCGCCGGTAGGCCGCCGGCCCGGTAATACTCTTCGCAGAGATATTCGCCGGCCGGCTGGACGTTGACGAGCAGCGGCACGTCGCGGCCGACTTCCCAATCCTCGATCGTGAGCGGCACGCCCATGTGGCGGGCGATGGCGATCACGTGCGGCGGGCAGTTCGTCGAGGCACCGATCGCCGCCGCGGCCACGATCGCGTTCTCGAACGCTTTTCTCGTCAAGATCTTCGAGGGGCGGAGATCCTCGTGCACCATCTGCACGATCCGCTTGCCGGTCGCGTACGCGATCTGGCCGCGCTCGCGGTAAGGCGCAGGGATCGCCGCACAGCCGGGAAGGCTCATGCCGAGGGCTTCGGCCATCGCGTTCATCGAGGAGGCGGTGCCCATGGTGTTGCAATGGCCGATCGAGGGTGCCGAGGCCAGCGCCATGTCCATGAAGGCGTCGTAGTCGATCTCGCCCTTGGCCATCAACCTTCGTGCTTCCCAGATGATCGTACCCGAGCCCGCGAGCCTGCCCTTGTAATAGCCGTTGAGCATCGGACCGCCGCTGAGCACGATCGCCGGGATGTTCACGGTCGCCGCGCCCATCAACAGCGCGGGAGTGGTCTTGTCGCAGCCGGTCGTGAGCACGACCCCGTCGATCGGATAGCCCCAGAGGACTTCGACGAGGGAAAGATATTGCAGATTGCGGTCGAGCATCGCGGTCGGCCGCTTGCCGGTCTCCTGGATCGGGTGGACCGGGAACTCGAGCGGGATGCCGCCCGCATCGCGGATCCCGTCGGCCACGCGCTTGGCGAGCTCGAGATGGTGGCGGTTGCAGGGCGCCAGATCCGAGCCGGTCTGGGCGATCCCGATGATCGGCCGGCCGGACTGCAGCTCCTCGCGCGTCAAGCCGAAATTGACGTATTTCTCGAGGTAGAGGGCGGTCATGTCCGCTTCGTGCGGATCGTCCCACCACTCTTGCGAACGCAGCCGCTTCTTCCCTTCGCCGCTTCCGCTGCCGGCCATGACGACCCTCCTCGAGACGCTCGGCTGCGTTCAACGCCCGGGCCGCGCGGGCGTCAAGGCGCGAGGAAGGGAAGCAGCCCCGCCCTCGGCTCGCCGATCGGTGGCCTGCTTCCTCTCGACGCTGCCGAGACCGACGGGTGGGTGGAGACCCGACGCCTTCCCGCCTATAAGCGCGCAAAGCTCGCGAGCCCCGACCATGCCCACGACCGACACCCTGTTGACCGAAGCCCTCACCTTCGACGACGTCCTCCTGGAACCGGCCTATTCCGAGGTGTTGCCGGCCGAGGTCGACGTGCGGACCCGGCTCACCCGGGAGATCGAACTCGGCATCCCGCTCATCTCGGCAGCGATGGACACGGTGACCGAAGCCAAGATGGCGATCGCCATGGCGCAGCACGGCGGCCTCGGCGTCCTGCACCGCAACCTTTCGATCGAGGAGCAGGCGGCGCACGTCCAACAAGTCAAGAAGTTCGAGGCCGGGATGGTCGTCAATCCCTTGACCGTGCGGCCCGACACCCCGCTCTGCGAGGCCCTCGACCTCATGGACCGGCACGGCATCTCGGGCCTTCCTGTGGTCGAGGGCCCCTCCGGCCGACTGGTCGGCATCTTGACCCATCGGGACGTCCGCTTCGTGCCGCGCAGCGACCGGCCGGTTCGCGAGCTCATGACCTCGGAGCGGCTCGTCACGGTCCGCGAAGGGGTGAGCCGGGCCGAGGCCATGGCGCTCCTCCACGAGCACCGGATCGAAAAGCTCCTCGTGGTCGACGAGGCCTTCCGATTGAAGGGGCTCATCACCGTCAAGGACATCGAGAAGGCGCAACGCTACCCGAACGCCTGCAAGGACGAGCAGGGGCGGCTCCGCGTCGGAGCCGCCACGGGCACCGGGCGCGGCGGGATCGAGCGGGCCGAGGCCTTGGTCGCGGCCGGCTGCGACGTGATCGTCGTCGACACGGCGCACGGCCACAGCCGGGGTGTGCTCGAGACGGTGCAAGCGATCCGCCGCTTGTCCAACGCCATCCAGATCGTGGCCGGCAACATCGCGACCGCGGCGGCAGCCGAGGCGCTGGTCGAGGCCGGGGCCGACGCGGTCAAGGTCGGCATCGGGCCCGGGTCGATCTGCACGACACGGATCGTCGCCGGGGTGGGCGTACCGCAGCTCTCCGCCATCTGGAACGCCGCCGCCGTGTGCCGGCCGAAGGGCGTTCCGGTCATCGCGGACGGGGGGATCCGCGCCTCGGGCGATCTCGCCAAAGCGATCGCGGCGGGTGCCGACTGCGCCATGCTCGGCTCGATGCTCGCGGGGACGGACGAAGCGCCGGGTGAGGTGTTCCTCTACCAGGGGCGCTCCTACAAGGCTTATCGCGGGATGGGCTCGCTCGGGGCCATGGCCCGCGGTTCGGCCGACCGCTATTTCCAGGCCGAGGTGCGCGACACGCTCAAGCTCGTGCCCGAGGGCGTGGAGGGGCGGGTCCCCTATCGGGGGCCCGTCGCCAACACGATCCATCAGCTCGTGGGCGGGCTGCGGGCGGCCATGGGCTACACGGGCCAACCGACCATCGCCGCCATGCAGCGCGGCTGTCGATTCATCCGCGTGACGCAGGCCGGCGTGCGCGAAGGGCACGTGCACGACGTGGCGATCACGCGCGAGGCCCCCAACTACCCACAGTCGAACTGACGGTCCGCTGCGCCGGGCGAGATCCTCGCCCTCACGCCGCTCTGGCCACGGATCCGCCCGTTCCGTCGGGGGGCGAGGCTGCGCGCCGGTCGCCCGCGTGGTCGCCCGGGCCGCCCTCCGCTCCGGCGCGGGCGGCGACCTTGTCCATC